>Ga0179593_1794538_pt1 | contig 14991 bp, 12 predicted proteins | sample CZODoug2_1_08_16_FD_185931 | JGI IMG/M metagenome (GOLD analysis project Ga0179593, IMG submission 185931) | Vadose zone soil fungal communities from Angelo Coast Range Reserve, California, USA - CZODoug2_1_08_16fungal (PacBio error correction) | ecosystem: Environmental > Terrestrial > Soil >... | reverse complement strand
AAATGATAGGTAAGTCTACCTTCTAACGTCCCTAGATGGTCCTTAATTCCGTTCACTTTTCCCTCTCTTCCAACAGGGTCAGGGGACCCCCGCCGCGCCGCCTGAACATATCCCCTCAGGGGACGTCCAGCCCTCAATACCGACTTTTTCCTTGATCGCGCCTCACAAACCGAAAATAGTTTCCTACCAACTGGCTCCGAGTCCTTCAGGGACGGTCACCGTCGGCTTTCTTATCAGATCTGGCTTTTTTTTTTGGACCACACTTTTCACAATCTGGAAATCTCTTATACCTTTTTTTCCCCCCAAAACATTCTTCTGAGCCCCGCGCCTCTATTTTTTGGCCAAATTCGTGCGCTAGGCAACCCCCCCCCCCCAAACTTAGCTACCGAAAATTTACAGATGGTCTCTTATGTTAACAACCCCCGGTACGGGAAACTCCTAGGCATCGAAACATTTTTGTTGAACATCTCAAAATTTCCCTCAATATGCACCTTTTTTTAGTAGGTCTTCCCCTCTTCTTTCCAAAAAAAGTCTTCTTCCACGTACAAGCCCTTCCCACTTTTTTCAGCACCCTTCATCCGTCCTCAGTTGACTCTTTCTTTACATTCTAAAAAAAACGTCGCAACTGTCTCTCCCTCTTTTGAACAACAAATGATGCCCCAGACCTTCTTTCTAGCCCCAATTCTTCCCGCGGTAGGCCCCCCGGAAGTCTTCTCGGCGTTTCAATTCGCTGTCTGCTTTGCCCTCTCGAACCTCTCTTCTCCAACAAAACGCACTACAAGTTGCTTCCCCTCTCCAGGCGGAGGCGCATTCGGCGAAAGCAAACCCCTCCCTTATCCTTGCGAAGAAGGCCCCCGAAAAATCTTTCCCTTGAACTTGATCTCCACTTTTTTTCTACGCGCTTTCCCCTTCTCTCATCCCAATGCTTAATTTTTTTTCTATTGCCGACGGGGCTCCTCCCGAAGGGTTTTGTTTTGGAGATCGCCGAACTCCCTTCTCCAAAGACTGCGATTTAGATTCCCCTCTCCCAGCGGTCCCCGAGAGGCAACTTGTTTCAATAATCCTCTTTGTCAGAACCGTGCTCAATCTCTTTTGTTCTCGTCCTCCTTATCCCCATCCCCTTGTTAGGGGGTTAACGCTGTTCCAGCATCTCCCTCTAATTACGATATTGGTTATTTTTCTAACGTCCCTCAAAATGAGCATGACCCCCTATTCGATCCGAAATAGACAGGCCGAGCGATAACGTTCACGGCGCTGTGCTGCCTGGCCTCTTTCTTTCTATAGGGGCAAGTTTTGCCATGCTGCCTTTTCCCCACACCCAAACCCTCGTCAGGCCCGGCAGTGGTTCTGAAGATCCGACAGAAAATTTTACCCCCGAAGAAATATTCATCTTTTAGCTTATGGAAAAATAGTTAAGATTCCACCCCCCCCCCCCTGTCTTTTATGATGTCACCCCCGCTCTTTCCCCCCTGGAGGGTAGGCCCCTTATCTCCTTCCCGTTAAGACCTGAGGTATACCACCCTCTGACAGCTCCAAAATCTTCCCTTTCCCCCCAAGGAGGACCCCCTGGGACCGTTCTTTGCTTCGTTGCGCGGTCCCCTCATGCCCGCCGTCCCCCTTTCCCGTCCCTTTCCCAAACGGTTCCGGTCTGCCAGGGCTGAAAACTCACCCCGGTCCCCTTTTTTTTCAGTCTGATTCTCCTCACTCCCCTTGAGCCATTCCTGGAGATCCTTCCCCCGCCCCCCCCGATCGAGCCCTCCGAGAAAATTGTTCGCCGGACATACCCTCCCGCGCTTCTTCCCTCTTTCAAAGATTTTCCCTCCAATAGTACCTGGATCTCCCTCTTCTGGAGCCTGCTCCCCTAATGAGGCTCAGTTTCCTCTCCCCTTACCACCATTAATTAATCAATAGATTTTATTCGCACGGCCTTTTCACCCCCTGGGATTAGGTTAGGACCTTTTTTTTCTCCCCGCTTAGTCCCGGTAACTGCATCTCTCTTCCCCAAAACGGAAGTTCTGTGGCTGTTCTCCATGACCTTTTGATGTTCTTCTCAAATTAGCTGCCGACATCTTGTTTGAAACCTCTAGAATAAGTTCTCTCTGGAAGAGAGCTTCGACAACCCTCCTCTCGGTCTTATCAAACGTCTCCTGTCAACCATCCAGCGCCCTTTTTCCTGTAACTGGCTGGCTCCTCAAGCAGGGAGTGTATTTCTTCCGTTAGAGGAAAACTGCTCCTTTTGATCCCCCTCAGGAATAATATATATCTTTTTTTGTTTTTTGCTACTAGATTCCCCTGAGAGATGATTAATTACCAACTCTTTCTGAAGTGTGCCCCCCCCCATCCAATGATCCCCCCCTGGTACATGGCCACCTTCCGCTTTTTATGTACCTCCTTTTTCCCCCCCCGAGAGTGAATTTGTCTCGAGAGATACAAATGTCCGCGAGCGAAATGCATGTTCTTCTTTCCCACTCCCATAGAATCCCTTTCCGCCTGGTAGGCTTTCTCCCCTCAAGAGGGGGCTCGTCGACCCCACCAGACCCCAGTGGGGACATGAGAGTTAAGACTTATGTAGGCGAAAGAAGAAAGATATTGAAGCATGTCCTCGGCCTCATAGATGGACGACTTTTTTTTAAGGTGGCTTCCCCCGGGAAAGCCCATTTCGCGAGTCTCCAACAGACTCTTAGTGTAAATTTTTCCTTCGATTGGATTCGGCACCCCCTACTCATCCCTCTCCTATGGAGCCTCCCGGGTGCAGATTTTTCTTTTTTTCTCTAGGATTTCTTCCTTTCCTGAATGATGAAGTGATTGTTTTCGTGCGGTGAGCATTGAAAAGCTCCTTTCCCTGACGGGATTTTTCCCTTCTTCCTTCTTGAAACTTTGCGGATTCCGAGGACGAGGGATGCTTTTCCCGCGATTCAAAGATACTGGCCCCTTAAGTGCCGTCTAGTGTCATTTCTTTTTCAAGATTGGCTTCGGAGATAGTTTTTTTATACCCTTAGAGGTCCGGCCCAATTTGGCCTTTGATTCTCTCTACTGGAGCCAGAAGCAACGTTCTCCCCCCTTCCAACTCTCAGGTACGTCGAATCTCCCCTTTTACTTTCTTTTGAGTACAGGGTTTCTTCTCGGAGATAGAGAGGTATTTTCTTTCTTTTTCCCTGACTAGTTGCATGATCGATCTTTTTTGGTGTTGTGTCCCGTAGTTTACCACCACTTCCTTTGGTTCGTCTCGCAGTCATCCGCCTTTCTGAAGTTATTCCTGGAGACTTTCTCCTTTTTCTTTCGTCAGTCTCTTTTTACTTTTTCCCCTGGGATAACACACCAAACCTATCACCCTCGAATCCCTCCTGAGTATATGAGCTTTTTTGTGGCCCTCCCTCCAGTTAAACCCCTTCCCCATGGGAGATTTCTCTCACTCCCGACCTTGCGAGCATCTTCCCATTGAGAACTTTGCAGGGATTCTTAGGGCCCTGTTGATCTGTTTGAGAGTGGTGACTATTGCCTTTAGCTTTTGGTCTTTATGGCGTTTCTATGCGTCCATTCCCTCGGGAGAGACAAGGGCTTCCCCCTGGTTATGATAGCTTTCTTTTTCTCAGTCGGGTTCAGTTCAAGATGTGGCTTTTTTTCTGCTATTCTCCTTCTGGCGGTAGAGAAATCGCCTTTTGAAAGATTTTTTTTTCCCAGCGTGCACACCCCTTCTTTTTTGTTGTCGCCCCCCCTTTCCCCCGTGTCGATTCTGATTGCCCTCTAGACTTTTGCATCTTTCTCCCCCCCAATAGGAGTCATCCCTGCTAGAGGTCCCTTTGCTCGAAGGTATGGTCCGGTTTAGCTTTGTCCCCTGATATTGCGCTCTTTCCCTGAACTTTCTCCCTTGCTGGTTTTCCTGAAATTGAAGTTGGGCCTTTTCCGAAAATCCCACAAATTTTGGACGTGGAAGCTCGCTTTTTAACTCTCCCAAAGCCTTCCTGTCTGCAATACTTGCATATTGCACTTTGCAGGGCTTTCACACTTCCCTTGCGATGCCCTATGCCTGCTAGTCGTTTTTTTTTTACCGAATCGTCGGTTTTCAATGCTGAAGTTTCGGTCACCCTTTTCTAAATCTTTTTTCTTCTTTGCAGTACCGCTACTTCCTTAGGTCTCTAGCCGTCCCCATAGTTAAATGATTACTTCTGAACAGTTATTTTATGACTCTTCCCCCTCGAGGTAAGATGTTCGAACAAAATGACTCTTTATTCGTTGACCTTTCTTCCCCCCCATTGTATTCCTCCTTTTCAGTCCTGACTTCCCCCGTCTTTCCTCTTTTGAGAACAGGACCTTCAATATTTGCGGTTCCTTCGCGATAATATTGTTCTTTGAAGTTCTCTCTTTCAATCTGGATCGTCCCTTGAATTTTAATGGTTGCCGGATTGTACTGCCCCTGTTGTCCCAAAATGCAGGAGTACCTTCTCCCAGGACTTTTCCAACCTTTTCCCTGGAGTAAGGTAGAAGCTTTTTTCTCCTATATCTTGTTTTTCGAGAGATAATTCCCCTCTACCTTATCAGATTGACTTAAGTCTTGTCTCCTGAAGGGCCTTTTCTCTCTCAGAAGGAATTTTTCAAGCCCAGGTTTCCGCGAAGAATTCCCTGGATGTCTAAGAACCTTGTCAGGCCCCGACCAGATTTCGATTCCCTCCCCCCCTTTTGTGTAACAAATTTCTTCCTTCCTTCCCACAAATAGTTATTCTTTATCACCAAAGCGCCCCCTCTCGATTCTTCTTTCTTCTGCGAATCAGTTTTGGTTGACGATCTTCTTCCGAACACTCATCGCGATCCTCCTCTAAATTTTCTGAAGCCCCCCTTCTTCGCACGATTTCTTCGAGCTTGGTTGCCACTGAGCGCCCCGCTCGGCCTCAACCAAAACTGGTTGACCCCCTTTTAGCTTCCCAACTTCACGATTACTGTGCCCCCCCACGCTTCGGCCCTCCTAGGCATCGCCCCCCTTCCGTGACCCCCCCCTGCAAAGCAATGCTCCCCAGGGATTAAAGGAACTTCTTTTTCCCCTTTTAGTAACACCCTCGACTTCCCGCACCATTGAGTCACTCACTGAGATTCTTTCTGACTGTTTGCTGTCCCCTTCCTGATTGCAAAGGACTATTTTCAAGTTCTAGCCAAAGTTCACAATGTCTGCCCAGACATTCGGCAACCAGTGCGCTTTTCTTTCCCCGTATGGAAACTTTCCCTTCCCCTTTCCGTCATTCCTCGATCAGATCTTCGAAACAAGACTTTTTGATAGCGCCCCCCCTCAGGTCTTTTTTTTTTTTTTTTTAAGGGCCCAAATGGAAATATTTCATTTCCAGGTTTCTGAGACCCCACCTCCGAGCAGAAGACACTTCTCCCTCCCAGCTCACAATCTTTTCCTCCCAAGGACCCCGCTTCCCTTTCTCCCCCATGGATAATGAAGCCTTCCTACCGTTCGCAGTTTTTTGATTCCTAGAAGACTCCTCCATTAGCCAATAAAAAAGCCTCCCCATCCCCTTCCCACGCTCAAATGATATTTTACCAGTTTCCCAACAGAATGGACCTTTCTCCCAGTGCTCACAATCTCTGACCCTCCCTTTCTTGAGACAATCTCTCCAGGTCCCAAGATGGCTGCCCACCCGCCGCCAGCAAGTCATACGGATTACTTTGCTATCCCTGGGTGTTGACCAGTACCATTTTGCAACTGATCCTTCGATTTATAAGACCCTACCTTAGCCTTTTCCGCTGATGCCAGGCCCTTCCCCCCTCTAGGCCCAGTTTGTCCCCCCAAACGTGGCACTCTTCACAACACCCTTTCCTCTAGCAGTTCTTTCCTGGCCCCCTCCCTTTTGGCGATCTCCCCGGGCCTCCATAAGAAAATCATCTTTTCCGACGTGTTAAAATAGTGATCAAATACATTTCCTTTTAGCCTAGCCCTTTCCCCCAATGGGGATTCCCCTTTAGTAATTTAGACGTGCTCCCATGGGATTCGTTTTCCCCCCCCCCGATAGCCGACTGCCCCCCCTATGGCAAACTTCCTCCCGGAATTTCTTATTAATTCCCTTTTTCTTGATAGAGTTCTCACTCCTTCCCCCGGGACACTTTTTCCCACCTCACGCGCGCGCTTTCCATCCTTATACCGACTCACGCACCCCGGATGTCCCAAAGGCGGTAAATAGAGCGATTCCAAACGCAAGTGGGATTACCAACTTGCTTCGCAAAGAACCGCTAGAGGAAAGATTCCCCCATTCGGACATCCCTCGAAGTATTCCTTGTTCCCTCTCTCGGGGATGGCCTGCGCTCTCTAGGTGAAAGGTTTTTCCAAACCATTCATTCATAAATAGATGCCTCGCGGCCGATTGGGGGATCTCGGTGAGGGTTCGCCTCCCCGAAAACAAATCGGTCCTGTTCCCCTGCCAATCGAGGTTTCCCCTTATGGGCTTTTCCGCACAAGCTGTTTCAAGATAGACAATCGCCGTAAGTCTCTGGAAATTTCGTCGTTCCCTATTCTGCCTTTAATCTCTTCCACTTCGATATCTGCTCTCAATCCTCAACTCTTTTTTGGGCAAATGCCTTTGTTTCCTCAGGTCAGCAGTGTTAGCTGAGACACCTTTCTACATTTGAAGGAATAATCGTCCCTCCTGCATAATCTCTCTCCCTTGGTGGTTGTTCCTCTCCCTTCTCAGAGAGGTATTAATTCACCATTTCTTTTTTAATGAAACATTCTCCACCCTCGTTTCCGCGGACAGCCAGGTTCCTTTCAAAAGAATTTCCCCTATCATTTGATTGTCCCCCCCCAAATCTTCTTTTCCTCCAGAGCGTACCCATTCTCTCTCTAAGAAGGACTTTCTGACTTAGGCACCGCGGCATGGTCGGTCCAGTCCAATCATTGGTCCTTCCCCCCTCCACCCCCCCCATCTTTTTGCTGCTGAGCAGGACCCCCTAACGCCGATGGTGTCTTCTAACAGAACCTACTCCTTTTTTCCCCCCCCCCTCGGACGAGATACCCCCCCCGAAGAGGGTGTACTGTGGCTAACGTCTGAATCCCCAGTTCACTTTCTTTTCCCCCTTCCCCAGAGAGATTCCCTTTTTTGTTAACGAATGGATGCAGGACCCTCTTTTTAAATCCCCCCCCGCTATGATATATTCGAGAGGGGTCGACTTCTGCCCTTATAGATAGGAAGGTCGCGTTTGGAATTTCTCTTCCAGGGGCCTTTTTTTATGTCTCTCCCAGGATGGAAAAGTTCGCCTCTGTTTTCGACATTTCCCCCGGTTGCAGGGAAGGTGAGGACTCGGTGCTTGACGCGATCAAAGAACAAATGGTATACGTTGAATTCTTTGGCCTTCTTCCCTTCGTCGGCGATAGTGATTGTTTCGATAGCGTGGCTTCCCCCACTTGGAATAAGAAAGGTTGCGAGACTACCTAGTTTCCTACTCGAAGGTATCGTCAACGATCCCTCGTAAGGATCCAAGCCTTCCTCTTTCTTTCACAGTTTCTTTAGAGACTCCTCTTTTCGGACCCCTACTGAGGGAAGGATATATTACTATTTGGGTTCTAAAGTAGTCCCACGTATCCCCTTATATTTTCAGACTCAGTTGCAAGTGACTTTCTTCCTATGAGACCCCCTCGGTCCTAGCTCCCCATTTGAGAGTTGTTTTTCCCTGCCCCAAACAAAAGGAAACTTCCCCCATGACATCCCTCTTCTAAATCTGCTTCGTCTTTTGTTGGTCACCAGAGGTCCCCACTATGCGACCCTCAAGAACTTGCGGATTCCTATAGCTCCCGATTCTAATTTCCTTAGTGGCAAGCCCTTTTATATGTCCTTTCTTTCCGACGTTTTCCTCTTTTTTAATGGCTTTTCTTGTCGTCTTTCCTAGTCGGAAATCTTCTCCACGTCGGCCCCCTCCGAATGTGAGAAATCGGTCTCTCTTGTCTATTTTCATTCTTAGCAGGTCGTATGCGCGTGCAGCTTGTGTTGATGATCGTTTTCCCAGCCTTTTCCCCCATGAAAGCGATTCCCCCCCTGACCCCTTTTTTTTCTTTCCCAGATTGTTCGCAAGTTCCCCATGAAACCCTTTTCTTTTCCTCCCCGTTTCCCCCCCCTTTTGAAGACCGCTCCCTTTTACGTGCTCTAACTTCCAAGAAATGTATGTGTTCAGCTTCGCTCCGGATTATTCTCCGCAAATTTCCCCCCTTTCCCCCCACTGCTGGTTGCCCTCTTCTGCCTTTTCCGAAATGTCTTCAAAAATTGTTTTTTTAGTTGGGCCTTTTTGTTTTTTCCTGCCAAAACCTCCCTATGACATCCCCTTTATTCCCGTGCAGTGGCGCGTTGTGTTCAACCACGGAAAACTTTCTCTTCCTTCTTACTGTTCGTAAGTTCTTTCCAGGAATTTAAATTGACCGGTCCCCCTTGTAGAAATTGTTCCCTTACTTTTTGACTCCTTTTCCGTTCCCTCCCTCCCCTAGACGCCCCATCGTTTGCGTATACTTAGAAAGCCAGGGCGTGCGATGGATACGAATGTATCTTAAAAGCACCCATTGTCCCCCATGTGAAGTTGACCGTCTTTTCCAATATGATCGATGCTTTAGTGTGATAACCTCCGAACTATTTTTTTTTTCGCCCTATTGTGGGAACCCTTCCTTTCTGTGATCCCCATTGTATCCCCTGTGTATGAGCCTATGTGGATCTGGATGTTGCCCCTTACAAATGACGGTCAACTGGAGCCTTTGCTTTAACCCCCCCCCCATTATTACTCCCACCTTGAAGTTTTCTGCCCATACTACTCTCTCTTTTATACTAATCCCTTTTTGTTGAGAGCCCTATAGGAATCACAGTAATAACGCTTTTTCTCATTTTCAGTTTTTTTTCAATTACTTGGCGCCCCCAGAAGGACTTCCACCATTTTCCCTGAACCTCCTTCCCCCTGAGTCTCAGTTGACCCAGGAATTTCGATTTTGCCTTATGAACAAATTTCCCCCTCCATCTGTGCCCTTTCTTCGAGCCTCCCCCCCCCGACAATAGTTCGGCTCTTCTCCCAACCGCCCCATCGAGCAGAAGTGCTTTTCATGACGGCCCCCTGATGCCCCTCCGCAATAGATCTGGCTTTTGCTCACAATCTGGCCCTTCGCCTCCGCGCTATTATCTAAACTTTTTCCCCCCCTTCTATGGGCCCTCGTCCTCCCTTCCGTACAAGGAGAGCGCTCTTTCCCCCTCACATCACACTTTTTTCCCTCCTTTTCTGAACCTCAACTTTCCTCCCCCCACCTTGGACGATTTCCGGTGAATAACCACCTCCCCCGTTTTACGGACCTCCCTAGTCCCCCAGTTCCCCCCCCCTTCCCCTCAACGTCTCCTTGCACGCCATTCCCAGGTCTTTCATAAAGCACCTCTTTTTAGGACCCTCTTTCCAACACCTCCCAGTCCTCCCGTTTAAGAAATTTCGGTTCCCCCTCTTCTCCCCTCCACCGACTTTATGACGTTCTCTGATTGAATATCTCCCAGGTCTTCTCCCGCTGACCAAAACACTTTCTTCTCGCGAGCAACAAGTTTTCCCTCCGAGTCAACGCGGTCCTCCTATTGGTTCTTTTTCCTCCCGAGGTCCCTCCGAGTCGTTCGCTCCCCAGATCGAACTTGCTACCTCTTTCTCGCGACACCTGATATTTTCTTGGACCCCGGAATCGTTCAGGCGGAGTCGGTTTCCCTCCCTCCCCCCAAGCTTCCCTCCTCCCCCCCTACTTTCCAAGACCAGCTCAAACCCCTTTTTTTCTTCCCATCCCTGCTTCGCACAGTCGAGTCTTTCCCCCATGGATAATTTTTTTGGGCTTTTTCTGTCCGATTCCGCTAGCCCCCCCCCCCATCAAAGTTCTTCCCACCAATTCCGACGTCCTGCAATCCGGCACCCGCCCCTTTCCCCCCCCTTCCTTCCCCCACTCCCTTCAAGACTTCCCTGCTCCTTCAATTTTTTTGGAGTTTCCCTTTCTTCTTTTCTGGAGGAGACAATACGCCCATTTGGTTTGGTAACCTGCCCATCTCGCTTATGGATCCTGTCCCTTAGTGGTGATATGTTTCTTTTTGGTATCCCCTTTCCTACATTCTCTTTGACGAGTTCCCTACCCTAGCCAAGTCTCTCCTTTCACTCGTGCTTATGAAGGACGAAACCCCTTCCCTTCCCCCCCCCCTTTTGTAATAACGTTTCCCCCCCCTCTTTACCCCCCCCCCCCCCCAACATCCTCCTCGAGGCCTTCGCGTCAAGTTGCCTTTCAACCCTCTTGATCCTAATAAACGATTTGATCCGACCCTTCCTACTCAATATCCTCTGGGACCTCTTCCACATTTTTCTTTTTTTCCCTCTCAATACACGGGCTTCTTCTTTCGAGGTCCGCGTGCTCAACCTGGGTTGTCCCCCCCCAAATTTCTCAATTTTTTCCAGGTTTCCCCTCCAGGCTCTCAACACCTTTCTGACGACGACCCCCCCCCCCCTTTCAAGATTCCCTTCCCCCCCAATGTGGAGGGTCAGGCCATGGGTAGTCTCTGCAGACCGCGAATACCTCCCTTTTCCCTAAACGGTTCCCTGGCAACGGTAGAATAGAAAACTCACGTCGGTCTTTTCCCCCTCTGGCCTCCACGCAAACCCCTGCCAACTGACGACTCACAAGCCCCCCCTCCCAGGATTTATCGACCTCAACTCTGTCTTTTCCTAGCAATGCAAGTCACTTTCTCTTCCCCCCCCCTTCCGGACATCAAATCGCTTTCTTCCAATTGTTCTGATGTATGCGCTCTTGGAGCCCCGGCGCCCTTAAAAACCTGGCATTAATCCTCCAGCCTTTTCTCAGCTTTTTTCTGGAACCGACTGCGGTTTTCTTTCAGAGACCACCCCTTCCTTCGGGTCCCGGCTCTCTCGGGAAACCCACCCACGTCCCTTTATTTTCCGTTCCCCCCTCCTACGACTACGAACTGCCAGGACGGAAAAACTTTCGTCCATCAGTTCGATCTTCCTGGCCGACGTCGTTTCAATCCGCTCGTTTCTTTTCTCTTTGACATCCCCCTTCTTCCCAAATTCTTTTGCCTCCCTGGATGTAAGAGGACCGCTTGGTGTATTATCCCCCCCCTTCCTTGCAACACTGCTCCTCCCATTTGGACTCCCCCCCGTCGCAAAGGCCTTCTTTTTTTTGTTTTTTTTTAGAGATTCCTTCTGCGCTCAAATCTTCTTGCCGTGTGATTCTCCTCCATCCACGAGCTCCCTCTCCATGAAAGGTCTTCCCCCCCCACAGAATTTTTCATCGAAGTTTCTACGCCCCCCCTTCTCCTTTGGTAGAAGAGCTTTCCGCGACGATTTAAATGATTTCCCCAGATGAATCATTTTAAGACTCTCAGTTTCGTCTCGCCCCCTTGGGGTCTCCAAGACTCTTTTGCCCCTGCTCTCCATTTACATTTTTCTGCACCCTTTGTTTCTGCTTCCCACGAAGCCGCGATTCGCAGATTTCCACAATCTTTACATGATGGATCCATGACGCGGTTTTTTCTCTACCCCTACGCCCTTCGCGCGCAGTCCATCCCGCCCCCCTTCACCCGCGTGTCACCGATTTCTTTATGTCGTCGTTTTGCCTAAGATCGCTTTTTCTTTTTCTGCATCTCCCTTGCGAAGCCTTCTTTTTCTCCCCCCCCGTGCTTTTTTGACGTTTCTCTTTAATTCGCCTTCGGGCTCCGGGTTTTTTTTAGTCGGTCATCCTGGATGGCAGCGCTTTTCGTTTTCTACTGTGTTCGTCCCGGGAAACGTTTGCCTTTCCTTTCGACGCCTTGCTTCTTTAGCTCTTTCCCCCGCCTGCCGGAAGCAGAAGTGCCTTTCTCCCCCAGTGTGTCCTTTTTCTTCCATTTGGCTTCTTCAGACCTCGAGCGTTCGTTTATGGCGCGTCGAAATTTACTTCTCTCCCGGTGATGACGAGCTCTTTCGGAGATGAGCAGACCCTCCCTTGGCTTTTATCGGAAAAACGATGTTTTTTTAACCTCTCGACCTCACACAGCTTCTTCTGTTTTTTCTTTTTGCTGAGCCCGCGTCTTTTTGGCGGCTAAGTGATCGGGCCTGTCGGATGAACGTTTTGGGAACGTCGATCCGTTAGTAACCCTGACTTTATATCTTCGTAATTCCCGCGCTTCCTCAGACCGTGTACCTTTAGTAGGAGAATGGCTTCTTTCGGAAGTCCTTCTCCTTTTCTTTTAATCGGGATAACACCCGCTACGAACCTGTTTATGGAAGATTTCGCCCCACCTCTTCGGCTTTTGCTGCGTTGTCTTCCCCACCTCTCTATTGTCTCTCACCTTGCGAGCACGATTAGAAGGCCTTATTTTCTGCACTTTTGCAGGAATTATTGACAGTTTATCTTTCCCTTTTAGCGTGGTGCCTCTTCAGGAAGTATGCCCTTTTCCCTAATTTTTGAGTTTATTCGTTAATCCCCCTTCGGGCGGAGAAAACGGCCTATATCAATGGCTAAGGTTCTTCCCTCCTTTTTTTTGTCGGGTCTTAGATAAAAGTTAAAGTTTTCTGGTCTGGATGCAGTGTCGTCTGAGCGTAGTTTTTTGGATGTCCTTCCCTTTCTCAGAATGAAGATTCTGGGGACGAGTTAAAACCCCCCCCCCCCCACCCCCCCCCCCACCCCCCCCACCCCCCCACCCCCCCCCCCCCCCCCATTCTCTGACTTCTTTTTTCGCCTACCGATTGTTTCTCAGTTCGATCTGATGCAAACGACGTCCCTTTTGCTCTCCCTCCCGAGGCGTTGCCCGCCAGAGGTGATAGAGTACCCTTTCCTAGGTCTGTCGCAATGATTATATTTGCTCGCCTTTCTTTCCCTCCAGAAAACGTTTCCTCCGATGGTTTCCGGATGAAGCTAAGTTTGTCAGGAAGACCTGGACCTTAACACAATTTCTGACTTTCCTAGAGTGTTGTTGTGACTGCGACCCTCCCCGTGCCATTTATGACCCCTGGGCATAATGCAAGTTCGACTGTGATCTCCAAAATTCTTTTTATCCTGTTAACGTACCGTCCCGTGGGTATTACTTGATCGTCCGTGTTCCTGAAAGTGAGGTCACCATCTCAATTTTTTCGAGTGCGCACTTCCCCCTTGTAAATAGGATCGCGCCTCCTCATAGTGGAAGATTTTCTTCCCCCCGAACCCAGTTTATTATAGAGTCTGGGTCTCCTTTACCATATTTATGCCCCTCCGCCGAGGATCCCTCCCTCATTTTTCTCCCTTTCATATGATAGATGAGGGGTCGCGTGAGAAAGGCTCCCCTCCTATTCTTTCGGTTCCTGGCCCACCCCTCTTTTTTACCACACCCCCCCCCCCCCCCCCCCCCCCCCCCCCCCCCCCACCCCCCCAATAATATTGGGAACCCCCTCTTTGCAGCGTGTATTCTACATCTGCCCCTGAACGTCCTCAGGGTTTGCCCTTTTACGAGGCTTTTCCCGAAATGTGCACCTTTTTTCCCTTAGCCCGTTCCGACAAGGCCGTCAGGACAAGATTCGGCCTTCTTCCACCCCATTAACGATATCCTAATCATACAGTTTTTGTTTTGAGAGATAAATGATTCTTATGGCCCTTTTTTAACCCGCCGGCTTTCCGTAATTTCCCCCCTTTGTGACGGGCCTCTCCCCCCCTGCCTTCCTTCCCCCCCCCCTTGAACAAGCAGCGAACGAATGAACCAACCGGTTACCCTAAACAGGTAAGGCCACCTTCCTTCATGTTCTTCCCAAGATTTTTTTGTTACCCCACTTCCGAGTAAACCCCTACACTTAGTTCGGAGGCCTTTTTTTCCCACCCGCGCCCAGAATCTCCTATGCTTAAGGTTCAACATGATCCCCCCGTCCTTGATATGGCTTTCCACAATATGGAAATAGAGCTTCATCTCTATACCTCTGCTGAGGAAGCACTTCACCACATTTTTCTCCGATGGGCGGCCTTCGTTGCGGCAGATTTCCCCCCTTGCGCTCTTCAAACATCCCTCCCAAATTTAGACCCCATGTTTGGTGACCTCCCCAACCTTTCATCATGGAAAAACTTTTTTCCCCAACCACTTACATTCGGGAGAACCTTTAGGAATAGCCACCAAGTTTTCCCGTTTCTCAAAATCACGTTCGTTTTCTTTCCCCCACTTGAATCTTATTTAATACCTCCCCTCGGCCCGCGTTCAACCCACGCGAGCTTCCATCAGAACTGCACCCCCCTTTTTCCACAAAAAAGCCCCCCCCATCCCGGAACCCCTGTGATGAACGGTTTTTCTCTGCTGCAATTGAGGTCCATATACGGATCGCCCTCTTGAAAACTTATTTTTCGAAGCCACCGTGATTACCTCAGCCTCTTTTCGGCAACGTCTTTCTTGAAAATTGCTTTCTTCCCTGAGGACAAGCCTCCGTTGTCCTTTTCTTGCGAACTATAGCACAACAACAAGAATTGGGTTGGGGCCGGTGTTGATATTTTTGTGAAAACCCCAGGAGGAGGCGCATTTTGAGAAAGAAAACCCATCCCTTCTTCTCCCTCGAGAAGCCGGAACTTGCTCCAAGACAAGCTCCCTCTTGAACTTGACTTACACCCCCTAAAGTCGAGATCATCCCTGGATAATGCCGACTTTTCGCACCCAGACCGCTACGGTATTGACGCTCCTTTCTTCCTGACGCCATAACAAGAGGCCAGAATTTGAAATCAGGGAACCTACCTCTCCCCTCTTATAACCGTGAGTGACCCTATAATGAAATGAAATTCCCAGTTCCGTTCCTTCCAAGGTATGGCGGTCTTCCCTGTAAGGGGGCTGGGTGTACCTTTTCTTCCCAAACCTCCGCCCTTTTGAGACGATTGAATATTCTACCCTGATCTGGTGATTGTTATGTTTGTTTATATCTTCTCGTTGCCCTCCCAACCCCTTCCTCGATTAATAGCAATAGACCTGTCTCACGATATTTAAATCTACTTACGATGATTACTCCAAGATAACACCCTCTAGGAAT
>Ga0179593_1619937_pt1 | contig 14991 bp, 16 predicted proteins | sample CZODoug2_1_08_16_FD_185931 | JGI IMG/M metagenome (GOLD analysis project Ga0179593, IMG submission 185931) | Vadose zone soil fungal communities from Angelo Coast Range Reserve, California, USA - CZODoug2_1_08_16fungal (PacBio error correction) | ecosystem: Environmental > Terrestrial > Soil >... | reverse complement strand
TTCTTGCACGGAAGAGAAAAAATCCCCCTTCCTGCAGGCACGGTCCCTCCATGCCCCAAAGAACTAATGGAGCAGTTCCCTTTTCTACAATGGCGAGGTCTCCTTCCTTTTTTTCCCCCCGTCTGCGGCTTTCCCTCAATCGGAATACGAATTCCTCCCAAGGTCCCCCTATCCCGAGGTCCACAACGTTTTTTTAATTACGATCCGGCTTCCCCCCTAGATTCGGTCGCTCCCCCCCTGCAGATGATTTCCTCTGACGGAAGGACCCCTTTTAGCATTCACCGGATATCGGCCGGCGCCGATTCACTTTGAGCGTTCCCCATAACGACGATTCATGTTATTTTGCTTCTAAGACGACGCGCCCCTTGCTGACGTTCCGCTGCTCCGATATGGAAGTCCTTCCCTTCGTGTAACAGGACTCCTTGGGCAGCACTTTCCCCCGCAGATCATGACCGTTCTCTTACGAGGGCATTCCAAGCTCCTTTTCCTCGTTTCGCCGGTCCCAAAGATCTTTTTTTTTGACGAGGATATCGATCCGTCCCCTCCTTTTTGCGGTGGCTTTCTGCGCGCCGTCGGAAACAAATCGACATTAGCTCGGAGACTCCCTCCTTCTCCTGACGACTTTCTTTTCCTAGAAATTAGATCTTTAGCCGTTCTCTTTGATATTTTGCAGAATTCCCGCAGAAGTCTTCTTAGGCGAGGGCTATCGTCTCGAAGTTTGTGAGACGCGCTCCCCTCCCGGAATGAGGAATTTCTGCCTCCCTTTTCCGAATGATCTTCCCGATGGAGAGGTTTTAACACTTGCTTGTGCCCTCCTGTCCTCCGAGATAAGAGAAGCTTCTTTTTGATGATAGGGTCTTCTTCTGGATCGTCTTTCGCCAATATCGAACTTGCGCCTTGCGCCTTTTGTTATCGAACACATCGGGCTCGCCCCCTCCCTCTCCCCAGGCCGTCGTTCTTTTTTTTTTTTTAGGATGCGAAGTTCATTTCTTCTTGTGACGTGGGAGCTTTTTGGGGCCAGCACGCGGCCCTCGTTCCCCCTTCTTATGCACATTCTAGAGTTTTCTGAAGGGATTTTTTTTATTGCCCTGCAGGCGGCGCTGGATTCCCCCCCTTCATTCCCTGTTCGTCGGCTTCTGAGGAAACAGGTCCTTTTTTCTCCTTCTGGACAGTTGCCTTTTGTCGGTGAGCATTCGTTCGGGTCGGTTCTCCAGCAAGAGGCCGGTTCCTCTCAAGTTTTTTCTTGATGAAGAGGCTCGGTCCCCCTCCTTCGATCTCCGCCCCATCCGCCCCCGGTGCTGCGAACGCATTTCCCCCCTCTGAGAGAAGTTTTTACCTGTTTCTCCTTCTTCTTTGATGAATCTTTCCTTGGAGTTTTTTTTTTTTTTTCTCGGCTCTTTCGATGCACGACACCGTGACTTCAACTAGGAGATGTCCGTCTCTCGTCCTTCTGGCGTTTTGAAGTTCCTTGACTAAAAATGCAACACTCCTTCTTTACCTACCATAGAGAAGGCTTTCCAAGGGAAAAGTGATCCTGACGCGGTAGAAAAGTGTCTCCTTCATTAAAGAAGATGGGCTTCTCTCCAACGTATTAATAACTTCCTTTGATAGGAAATCTTTTCTGATGGATTCTGGATAGATGATGAATATTTTTCTTTAAGATTAGGCATCTCTTTTTCCTCTTTTACATTGTAATTTATTTACCCCCCTTCCCGTCACCGCCCCCCTTCCTCCGACCCCCATCCCCCGATCATAGTGACTGACTACAACCCTCTCCCCACTTCATACTTTTTTTTTTTCCTGCGAGCGCCAGATCATCTTCCCCCTACTTGAGAAATCTCTCCCCTCTAGGTGGAACAATCTATTATTTTCCTTTTTTTTGCTCGCGATGGTTACCACCCTTCTATTTGCTTTCCCCCCCAAATGTCTGTAGACATTTCTTCTTCCCTTCTCCCCTCAGAAGTCCTTTCCCTAACTATGATGTGTGATCGTTTCCCCAGATGACCATCACTATTTAGGTTTTTTTCTTCCCTGAGAATTTTTAGAGGTTTTGCCCCGAAGCTTGGTCAAGAACTCCTCTACTCGATTCCTTTTCTCAAGCGGCCTTTTTCCAGCGCGACGCCACTTTCCGTGCAAGCTTTGCGATCGGGATGCCAAGTCCAGAAAGACGCCAGCTGGCCCCTTTCTTCCCCGGTCCCCCCTCCGAGTCAGAGGCGAACTCTTTCGCCCTGCTGCTCGAGGGACTTCCGTCGTGGTGCAGTTTCTCCTCCCCAAGCTGGGTGAGGTCTTTCCCCTTCTCGGCAAAAGCTTCGTCCGTCCCACAAGTCAAGGGGTGGCGCCGACCATTCTTTCCCCTCATCACCCTCCTCCTTGAGAACAGAAAAAACTTCTCCTCCCGGCGCCGCGGTTAGCAGAACCGTGAGGCGCTTTTTAGAGGGTTAACTTCCGATCGTCTTTCATCAAGATAGGAATTCTCCTCTCCATTAGGCGAAAACGGCCTCCCCCTTTTTCAGAACGAACTTGCATTTTCCAACGTCAAGGGTCAAGGGCAACGGCTTTTTTCGAGGCATCACTCCTTTTTCCTCCTTATGGGAATAAGACCTCCCTCCTGAAGGAATAAAGAGACTCCTTTCCCGGGAGTTGGATCAGAGATAACCTATGGAATAAGAGGGTGGCTTTTTTTTTCCCACTGGTCCGCGCTGATTTTTTTCCATCTCCCCTTCGGAATGATTGAAAGGCATCCCCCCCTCCTCCGATGAATCTCCTTTTTTTCCGTCTGGTTCTTTTTTGTTGTTCGACCGCTAACGCGCCCTCTCAAGGCGCAAGTCTCCCCGTGAAGCGCCTTTTTCCCCCCCCCAAGCGCTCGAGGAAAAAATCTCCTCCCTCTCGACGATCGTTTTTCGACTCGGAGGAGTTTCTTCACAGCAGTTCCTTTTTCCTCGATAATCCTTCAATTCGGCCAACTTCCGTTCCAGTGAATAGCTTTCTGCAGCCTTTCATTTTTTCTCGTTCTCCCCCACTTTCTTTCGCGCCCCGTAAGTCTCCTCGGCGGTCCTGGTTTCGATCCACTACACAGCTACGATTCCTTTTTTTTCCTTCTCTTGACGCAGCGCGATTCCATGCGCTTGATCGCGAGACGAGCCTTTCCGATGCGATTTTTCCCGTTTCGCACTTCTTTTTCCTACGAACCACCTACTTTTTCTTCCTCTATCATCGTCCCCCAACGAAAAGACTCGAGGAGACGCGTTCTTCCTCTGGGAATGGCCCCTCTTGCGAACACGGTCCCCTTCGAGTGCTTGCAGCGCCCACCCCTTGTTCCCCGGCGGTTTTCTTCTGACAGATGTCGCGGACTTCTTTCCCCCCTTTAAAGCGCTTTCCTCCTTCATCGCGGCCCGATCCCCTCCTCGGGGCTCGTTTCCTCCCCCCGCGCTAAAGTCTCCGGCCGTTCCCTGAGGCGTAGTAATAGACGTGAATGGTCCTTCCATCTTGGTCCCCTCTCATCCTGATGAAATGCGAAACCCCTTGGATCAGTCTGCTGCATGTCAAGCGGCACGGGTATCGGTGCACCTTTTTCTTTTCTCCCTTGCGACTTCGTTCCCTTCCCCTGGCAAGTATTCAAAGGCCGGCGTTTTTCTTCTCGCCATCATTACCGCGAGCGGACAGGGCGTCTTTTGACAATGATTGGCGTTCCTTTCCCTTCCAGGATTTTTCCTTGACTTGGTATAGGAAGTTCCCCTTCCCTCATCCGTTTTGTTCAGGAGATAGTTGAAGGCCGATACCCCCTACCATGCCAGGCCGGGCCCCTTTTTCTCCCCATCATTTCCACAGTAAATACTTTTCTTTTCTGTCCGCTAGCGTTCTCGCCGGCGTGTTTCTCTCCTCCTTGAACACTTGCCGGCGGGACACCTCGCCGGACCGCATCCCCCCTTTCCACCGATTCTCTCACGGGCCGCCTTCCGGCGCCCTTTCTCGTGTTCGTAAGGTCATCTTGAGAGAGAACCATTCGACCCATTAGGCTACCTTTCCCTCCAGCCTAGAGGGAACGGCCTTACGTGAGCGATTGATATCGACGGACGCTTATATTTTTCGCCTCCTGATGAAGCTTTCCTCTTCTGGCTGAAGTTCCCCTTCTCTGGAAGGAATCTCTACTCCGCAGGTGTCAACGACGTGTTGGTCTTCTAGAAGCTTAATGCCGTTTTTTTTCTCCCCTCCCTCTCTTCGGATGGCCATGAAACCCCTCTCCCTTCGCCGCGGCAAACAGATAGCCTTTTTTCTGTAGTGACTCTTCTCTCCCATCGTCAATCTCAACGACGTCCCTCCTGTTGAGAGGCCGTGGAACCCCCTTCTCCTCCCTCACCTCTGGAGATTTTTCCCTGCATTTCGAGGACGACACTTTCCCCTCCTCATTAGAAAGTTCTTTAGTCGCCGTGTAGGCCGTTCGCGTGCCCTTAAAGAAGACTTCTCTTTTCTTTTTTCTCCCTTAAGTATTCTCTTTTTCCTAGAAGAAGTGGGGTCTTTGCAAAGGCTGCTTTTTTTACTCGTACAATGCACCGCGTTGCCGCCTTTTTTTTGAGCGCGGCCGATCTTCACGATTTTTCCCTTTTTCCGCCCTCCCCGAAGTTAGATCTGGCTGGCGACGGATGATAGGGTCTTTTTTCTTGTTCTGGATCGTTCTTTTTCCCTTCGTCCTCCTGCGCTTTTTTTTTTTTTTTCGGTCGAACACATTTTTTCCGAACCAGACGTCGGGATGCTTGGCCGTTCATCGCGGCTTGCTTTCCCCGCCGTTTTTTTTCCTCCTGCCGATCGGATTGTTGTTCGCAGGCGAGCCTGCACGGGCCATTGTTGATCCCGGACAAAGCGTGCAGGCCTGAGCGCGTGATAATGTTCTCTCGTATCCCTCTCCCTGGTGTTGATGCCTTCTTTTTCTTCCCCGCTGGATCTCCTGGCCTGTTCGTCTTTTTCAGGAGGACTTGTCATGATCGATCCGTTTGCCCTGCTTGAAAAGTTTTTTCCATGAGTTCGGTCCCGGGACCCAAATAGTTTCTTTTTTTCCAAAAAGCAGCGGCCCCCCCGTGTGCCCGCCCCGAAGTAGAATTTATGAAGCGCTCTTTGGTTAAACCCCCCCCCCCCTCTCCGACAGACGCAGCACGTTCTTTCCGATGACTGGCGCAGAATCTCCTCCGGGGCGTTGCGGATTTCCCATAGATTCGTCTCCGAGAAACGTGGAATTTTGGTGTCCCCCCTTCGATGCCTTCTTTTAATGCGGCTTGAGCAATCACCCCCAATGAACCACGAAAGGGTTCTTTCCTCCTCGAGCAGGCCTTCTCAGAACAAGGCCTCCCTGAAGTCGGTCGCGAATCCCGGGGAACAGCATCTCCTCTGCGTATTTTTTCCCTTTCCCTCTTGAGAAGAGATCTTCCTTTCCTCCTGGATGGAGGCCGCGCAGCTGATCCTGGTTAAGAGTCGGCATCTTTTTTCTCTTTACCTTGGATGACCCTTCCCCGCCAGAGCGACGTAACCTCTGTCGACGACCGATTCACCTATAATAGTGCTGTCCCCCACATCATACGAATTTCTCCCCTTTTCTCCCGATCATTAGAATTTCCCCTCCGTTAGAAATCTCGAACATCGAAGTTTCCCTTCTCTTTCCTCCTGTTTTGGAGAGATTGTCCTCTTAGAAAGTCTGATCCTTTTTCCCCATTTCTCAATGATCGGGCGCATCTATGAGTTGTGATTAGTTTGGAGCCCCCTTTTCTCGGGGTGATATTTGAAAGTGGGGGCTCCTTTCTTCCTCTTTGGTAAATCCATTTCCCTCTCCTCGAGGAGGAATCTTTTTTAGGAAGCGCCTTGCCCAAGATCCATACCGACCCCCTGGAGCTCGGGACACTTCTTCCTTGAAGCCTCCTTTGGCGGAATGATGTCCCCTTTTTCCATCGTCCTTCGAATTCGGTGTTTCGAACGCGGCCATGCTCGTCCCCGTTCGTGGGCAGTGCTTCTCCCTTCCCGTGTTTCGGGCTTCCCCTTCTTTTTCTGGCAAGAGAATAGGCAGAGGTCCCTGGCTAGAGCATTTGAGACCCCGTCGATGTGAACATCCTCGAGACAGAAAACCTTTTTTTCCTGTCCTCTCCTCTCATCGGAGCTCTTTCCCTAGAAAAGTTCTTTTTTTGGATCGCTCTAGTTGAGGTTTCACCCCTGTTTCTCCCTCAAGATTCTTCTCGTTCGACTTCGTTCTTTTCCCCTTTAAGAGGGATTTTGAACCTTTTTCCGGACCAGATGGCTCCACCTGTCTTCTTTGTAAAGGCCCACTCTTCAAGAAACTTATTAATCTAATGCGGTTCCTTCCTCTGACCCTTCCCTTTTTTCCCCTGTAAATGAGCAGACCGGCGCCAGACTGCAGGTCACTCGGGCGGATACGAGATCCCCTGATCCCCCCCCCCCCTTGCATAAGCGGGTCCCCCAAAAAGGGCCTTATTCTGCCGGAGAAATCCCCAATCGATCGGCTTTTTCCATGAACTGCCCCGGAATCAAGACGCCTGAACTTTCCCTGGCCAAGCTTCTCCCCCTCTGTTCGGCAGACGCCGAGTTTTTCGAGCTCCGCGACAGCGGCGCACTCCGGGCAAAGCGCCTTCTCCCCCTCCCAGAACTCCTTTTCCAAAAAGACACGATCATTCCCCGCCCTTCTCTAAGCTGCCTGCGGAGTATATCTACGGAGGTTTGCACAAGCAGTTCCCTCGGGCCGCTTTTTTCCCTCTTCAATCGGCCACTTGCAGGACCTCAACTGCCCCCCCCCTCAGCAATTTTCCCTTCACAAAATCTGCTTCTCTCCCTTCTCCCCCCCTTTCCCGAGGACGAAGTAGGCGGTCCCCCATGCGCCGCCGAAAAGATTCTTTCGAGGTGGCTCTCCCCCTCCCTTGTCGTCCGGTTTCCCTAGCGCAGAGATCCGGCGTTGCTTTCGGATTTGTTATGTCGCAACGCGTCTCTTTTTTGAGATGGACGGATCTTCACTTTCCCCTCCCTACGACACCTTTTCCTCTTTTTCGCGGAGACGAAGGGCGGCTTTCCTCCTGCTTGAGCTTACCATTCTGAGCTTGAGAGACTCCAAGGAGAACCACCACTTCGGTGCCCCCCCCCTTTCCGAGTTCTGCCTCGTTCGGCGCGGAAAGGGCCAGCCTCTCCAGGAGGCTTCCATCCCTTTTCCGTCCTTACCCCCCCTCTCGATCGGAGCTCCCGTAATGATTTCGCTTCCGTTGACCGCAGAGGCCTCGCGACTTCTTCCTTCGCGTGGTAATTTCCCTATACCTTAGAACAACGATCTCGTTTTCTGAAGGCCGGTCCTGCCCGGGGGGTTCCACCCCTTTGATGGCGCAGCAATTCTCTTTTTCTTCCCTCCTGGCAAGCTCCCCCCCCCCTTTTTTTTACACAGCTACGGATCCTCTCCCCTCGAGCGGCAGGGTCTTGCCCTGAGTAAAGGTATCTTTTCCTTCCCTCCGGCCGGATGGTCGACCCCCCCTTTTCCTTTTTCTCGGCCGCCTCTATCTCTATTTCATCCTCCCCCCTTCTGTGCACGGCCGATCCCCACCTGCCTTGACCATGCCGGCAGGACGCTCTTTGAGCAGGGCAAGCCCTGTCCTCCCTTTCCCCCTTTCCCCTATGACCGGCTCTTTTTCCTGCTTTGAATAGTGCCGGCGTTTCAATCCGACTTGCCCTTGCCTCAAGGTGCAACGATCGAGGTTTCCCCTTGCTGACCGGGACTTCCCTCTTTCCCTCCGCTGTCAGTCTTTCCTGCCGATGAGAGAGACCTTACACAGTCGTTTTCCCGGCTACTTACGACTAGAGGGCACGTTCTCTCTCTCATGGGAAGTGATTCTTCCCGCCGATCCGATCTGGATCGCCGTTTAATAAGCCGACGATTTCCTTCCCCCCTAGACCGCGACGATCTTCCCTCCTCCTCCGACGGTTTTTCCCCCTTCTGGCAGAACGTCTCTCCTCCCGTGGTTTCTTCATCCAGAAGATAGATTGGCAAGGCCAGCTTGCGGCCCAAAGCTACATTCGCCTTTCTTTCTTCCATATGATATAGATCTTTTCCCCCCCCCCGAAGTAATGTGGGCCGCCCTTTGACGAGCTGGACCAAATCGAAATCGTCCCTTTGAGCTCGATCCGCTCACTTTTCTTCATTACGACAAGTTCGCGTTCCACCTCTCATCTTGCAAGTGATAATACGAAGTTTTCGCGTGGATGAGCCCTTCCCCCCTTCCCGTACTGTAGGCTCCTTCCATTTAAGGAGGCTTTCTCAGATGTGAGACGCGCTCAAAGGCTTCTTTTCTCTTTTCCCGCAACTCTTTCCCTTCTTTGAGTCTGGCGATGAGCCCCCTCTACCGGAAATGCTTGTGCCCCAGAAGAACGTCCTTCTTCCTCTCTTGCGGCGACGGTCTTCTTTTTGTTAATAGAGCTCTGGATCGTTCTCTTGTTTCAATTCGACTTGCGCATGCGCCTCTTGAAAAAATAGGTACGGCGAGTCCTCCCCCCTACGTAGGCTCTCCTCTTTTCTTAATAGCTTTCCCTGAACTGCCGCCCCTTCGTTTATGTTGAAGTGGTGCAGATGTCGCCCGGAACTGTTGAATCCCTTCCCCCAGATTCTTCCCCTAGAGAGAGTGATCCCCCCCCCCCCCCCCCCCCCCCCCCCCCCCCCCCCCCCCCCCCCCCCACCCCGTGGATTCCCTGGCGATGGACATGATTAAGGGAATGTTAGTCGTTTCCCCTCACTTCATGATGCCCACTCCGGAGGGCCCCATGGAAAAACCTTATCCAATTAGTTCTTTCCTTAGTTTGCCCCCCGCCTCCGGTTTTGGAGCAGGATAGTGCCCATTTTTTCTTGATGAATCCCCCTCTTTTCCCTTGAAAAAATAGAACTCTCTCAGGTGTTCCGCCAAATCTCCTATGAAGTAGCATCCAGAAGTTTTTAGTTTTCCCCTTCTTTCTTATGGTCACATCAGTGGTACTTTCCTCGATCCTAATTGGTTTTGAAAAAAGGACATCTCCCGATATGAGGATTTGACTCTCCCCCCCTCTTTATTGATACCCCCTTCACCGGTAGCTAGAGCTGTGAGGTATGAAAAAGGAGACGGAAGATGACGGTTTCTTCCGCCCTAGTGGAAGACAGTTTCGATTTCTTTCTCACCCTTCAAAGGATTCTAATTGAGACCCAGAATTTGAACTTTTTGGGTTCCCTTTCATTGGATAGTGGAGTCCTATGACTACCCAGTCATGTTCTGCTTAGGAATCCCCCGTGAAATTTCTCCTTATTTACAAATAGACGTCCCCACCGAAAAACTGAAAGAGAATGAATTATTCACAACAGAAATCCTTTCTTTTCTCCCGAAATAAAAACGACCCCCATTTTTACTTTAGTAGCCCTGAAGAGAGAACTGTGTATATAAGACTTTTCCCCTCACTCCCCTCTGAAGGGTTTCCCACCCCCATATTTTACTCAGCTCCTTTTGATTGTTCCCCCCGAGGAGATTTCTAAAGTCTGCTCTTTTTCGAAGAGAGAAGAGGAGTCTCTTCTTTTTTCTTCTTTTGGCCCCCCCTCAGCACGATGATCGGCAGCCGGTCCCTGTTCACTTGTGACGGAGCTCTCGAATACGGTTTCGCGGCCGCCCGCAAAAGACGGGCTCTTTCCTCAACGATCCCCCCCTGCCTCACTGTTACAAATGATGGCTCTTATGAGCCTTTGTTTACGACCTCCTTTAATGATGTCCCCTAACTTTAGAGAAAGTCTTCCTTGGAGCATTTTTTCTCCCCTTTGTCCGATCGTATTTCCTCAGTAGTCTCTTTTTGTGCTTTCATGGAGAAACTTACCTTGCCAAATCCCTTTTTCTCGGCAGACTTCTCCCCCTTCCGTTTTTCAAAAAAGTCTTTCGACGAACTTTCTCTGTGCCCATAGTCAAGTTTCCCCGAAAAACTTCTGGCCGCCTACCTTCCCCTTTTGCCGGAGCAAGCCTGTTGGTGCGGAGAGATATAGTTAGAGTGTTTCCCCTTTCAGATCTTCCTATCGGCAATAGATTAGACTTCCTGCGGCTTTCCACGAAATATTTTCTCAGACCCTCCATCACTGTTCAATCCCTTTTCCCCGGCCCTCCCTTGCATCTGGCGATTTTTCTTAGGACCAAAAGGCACCTGGAAGGACCACCCCTCCTCCTCTCGGGAATAAACCTCCTGATACGATCATTATCCAATCGCTCTATGACACGTGCCAGTTTTTTCTCCCTCCCTTTTCAACCCTGTTCTCTTTCCGGCGATCCCAAGTCAACTCCGAAGGGGAATGAACGGCGGCATTTCCCCCCCCTTGACGAGCTCGCCAAGATAGAAGACCCAAGCGCCGCCGAACGATAAAAGAGCCAGCGGCCTTCCTCCCTTCGAATAAGTTCAAGCGCCCCTTTTGACTAAAAAAAAAGATCTCCTCGTATAATCCCCCCCGCCCCAGCTCTTCTACTAGATGCGGAGCTATTTTCTTTAAGATGCAAAAGTCCCCTTCCTTTTTATAGTTCTCTTTCCGAAAGCATAAATTTTTGCCTATTGATAGAGAAACTTCCCCATGGTAATTTTATTTCTCATACCCTCTTTTTTAGATAGAAAGAGCGGAGGAATTGATGTTTTTTGATTTAGATAAAAGATTTTTCCCCCCCTTCGAGGATCACTTTTCTTTCCGAGGGGTGAGAAGCTCTATTGAGAACCTCGAGAGCAGCTCCAGGAGTTGAGAAGATTTTTTTCGAAAAGATTCTCCCCCCTCCCCCCCCCCTCCGTAGTTAGATTGGAAGGATCTTTCGCGGACCAGAATTATGGAGCTTCCGTCAGAGGGTCTGTCCCCCTGCTTGAGAGCGACCTAGACGTGCGGCCAACACCACAGTAGCGTTGGAGTCGAGATCTTTCCCTTCCCTTGAGAGGCCCTTTTTCGAAAGCGAGGCGGCTTTTTTTTTCGATCCCAATCAAATCTTCGCGATGATGGACCGCCTGCTTTTCGGAGAAGGCCCCTTTTTTTCTTTCTCTAGAAGGTGTCCTTTTTCTTGTCCTTCCGGCAGCGTTTCTTTTCCTATGACCTTCCCCACCCAATTTCTTCGTGCGACGGGATCTTTTTTGGTCAGAGGACCGGGGTTTCCCCCTCTTTGCACACTTTGATGTCTCCCTTATACGATGTCCCGACGGCACTCCTTCGCACAGCTCCTTCTAATTACTACCGAGAGAAGGCTTTCTTTATGGCAATGATGGCTCCCTATTCTTCCTGGCAGTGCACCTCTCTCCGGCATAATACGTGTTGTCCCCCTTGGTGCAAGGACGAGACAAGTCACCGTTCCCCTTCCCTCCCTGGCCACGCTCCCCTCCCCCAAATAATGGGAGAAGGCACTTCTTTTGGAGGCTGAGGATTCGCAGGCTTTGAATAATCTTCCTTTTCCCTTCTTCCCACGAATTAGACTTCTCCCCCCTATAGAGGTCTTTTCCCTGATTCCCTATCCTCAAGTATAGTGTTAGAAGGTCTCTCATGTTCCCAGATGAAGGAAAGGCCCTTCCCTTCTTCCCCTTCCTCCCCTGGCGGTCCACGGCTTCATGGACGTTGAGAGCGGTCCCCCTCTTCCGATTATATGACTCCTATGAAATACCGTCATGCAGTTACGAGAAGAGACTCTCCTCCCTCCCCGACTCCGACCTTTTTCCCCTTTTTGGTGCGCCTGGCAGAAGTCTTCTTCATGACCGTGGTCGCAGCGCTACGTTCTGTCCCCAGCGCTCCTCCCCCTAGTAGCCAGGAACAAATTGGATAGTGTTTTTTCTTAGTCGTGGAAGATGCCTTCCCCAAATAAACGCCTTTTTTTGGAGACTCTTAGCAGTGGAACCATTCTTCAAAGAATGGAGCCCTATAAGAGAATTTCGTTCTCCCAATTTCTCAGAGTAATCATTTTCCGTACTGATAATCGCCTTCGGACGTCTTTTTTCGCCGCCGACGACGTCGGCCGTCGAGGTTCCGATCGTTTCGGGGGGCACCCCAACTTCACCCCGATGAGGACTCCATTACCTTCTGTTTGACAGGATGTCCTCTCTCGTCCCCCCCAGAAATGCTGTGAAGCTTTTCATCCCTCTTCGCTCGTAGAGATCTTTTTTCTTTTTTCTTTTTAATAGGATCCTTTTTCCTCTATTATGCGCTTGCACGTTCCTTGCGAATTGAGACGCTTTTCTTGTCTACACTTTTCTGTTGATATTCGATTTCCCCCACGTAGGAGAGATTGTTTTGAGATTCATCGCGTCGTTGCTTTCCCTGCACTCCTCTGGTTTTCGTGTGGAGTCCTGTTACGCCTGGACATTGTTGAATTTCTTCCCCTTCTGCCCACTTCATATCCTCGCGTGATTAAGGGTTCCCCAATTTTTTTGATACATGTCCCCGGAGTTCATTACATGATCAGGTTTTTTTTTCTTTTCTTATTCGTCCGGAATGATGCAGAGCCCTTAACGTCCCTTGACCTTTCCAATGTTGAGCCCTTCGGAAAATAGTTGAGGGTGTCCCAGAAGCGTCGTTGCGACCGATCGAGTATCTCTTTACGATCCTTCGCGGGACAGGTGAAACCCCCTCCTCTAATCTCCGCCCCCTCAAGGTGCTGCGCCCGACACTTGCCCTAGATTTTTTTCTTGTCTCGCAGGCTTTCTGGTAACATAGTCTTTCTCCCCCATGCTCTCTCCCCTGGGTGTAAAAACTTCCCTCTGGCCTCCTCTTTCTTTACTGCCCGTCACAGATTTTCCACGAAGGGTTAGTGTCCCCCCTCTTTCCTTCTAAACAGCGATTCTCTGCCTCTGTGATGAAGACCTGGGAAGCCCTCCTCTATAGGAAAAGGCTCACCCCTTTTCCCCTTGCGGACATGCATTTTCGGTCGGAGGATGGTCTTATAATTCTTCTTCTCTTCGGCCTCTAGGAGCGTGGACTTAGTGACACAAAGTTCCTCCCCCTCACCATCCCCCACGGGCCGGCCGACCAAGATCCCCCCTCTTCTCTATCTTCCCCTTCCAACCTTCCCCCCACCTCATAAGAATTCGCTTCTTTTTTCTTTTTCCGATCCTTCCGAATTTCGAAATCTCCCTTTTACCCATCTCTATCCTTTCCCTTCCGTTGTTTGTTGTTTTCCCCTTCCTTTCAGATGTTAGAGATTTCCCTTCTTCTCCCTCATGATCCGGTTTTGCGCAGGACGAGCGACTTAGTCTTTTTTGTAGCCGATGATTGCCTTTCTTTTGAATAGGGTGATTTTCCCCCCCCCGCTGAATGGAAAAGGGTTTTTTCAGTGCTTTTTTCGCTTTGTCAAGAAAGTCCCCCTCCGCCGACTCGGAACAGGAAGGATCCTATACCAATTTCCTAACCGTAAGTGCCCCCTTCGAGATAGGGATCCCCCCTCCTTGAAAAGACGGCCAGTCGGAATGATTTTCGAGTCCCTTAAGCGGAGAATTTCCCTCCCACCTAAACCCCTTTGCCAGGGCGAATTTACCCGTTCGTGGTGAAGTGGGCGTTTCGGGTGGCCAACGAACGAATAATCGGAGGAATCGCGGTCCCACAAAGTCACGGGTTCGAGGCGCGACCACGTCGATTTTTCCCCTTCCTAAAAGAAGCCCTTCTTTTTCCCACTTAGAGACGCCTCGGCGCGATGGCGGTTTTATCACCGGGCGGTGGCTTGAGCTCTCGAGTTAGTCTTTTTTATTCCCCTCACGATCTTTTCCCCTCTGCTTCGACTTCGGCGCCCTCCCTTCTTTTCCCCGCCCCTCTTTTTTCCGACCTGAACGTCAACCGGTGCCAAGTCGGCAACGGCCCTTTAATCTGTGCGCTTCCTGGGGATCCCTACGGAAAACTTTCAGAAGGACCCCCGCGACCGCCTGCATCCCCCCCCCAGGGAGGGCGGATACTCCCTGCCCCTTTCCTTCCGCGGGTGGCCCTCTTCCCCCAAAAAAAGGGCCGAGCTGCTGTTTTTTCCCTTTTTTTTTGTCAAAACAATCCGCGCCGCATGGGCATGAACGGCAGGGCCCCCCTTTCCCTGAATAGCACGGCAACTCCCTTCTGGTTGGCGGCCTTCTCTCTTGTGTCGGCCGCTCTTGCTAGGCTTACTTGTACTACGTGTCAAGCCTCTCCCCTCAATCCTACGAGGAAAAAAATCCCTTTCCGTCGCCAGAGGGTTCTGCGTATATAGTTCCCTTCAAAGCTTTTCCTGTAGAGCTCGAGATAAGACTTTCGCAATTAGGGTCCCTCGTGAGTGACCACAAGCTCACTGGGAATTCTCCTTGCAGAAACCTTATAGAAAAGCTCCTCCGTAATTTTCAGCCAGGCCTAATTGAAGATAGCAGAACCGACAACGATTCTCCCGCATGATTATGGTTGATCGAGAATTGTCTTCCTTGAAATGACTTCTCTACGTCTCCAGTGCGTTGCGGAAGATATTAAGAAGGATATCCCCTTTCTAAAAACACCATCTTACGTAGTTGAGCTCTCCTCTTTCCGAAGAAGCCAAATCCCTGCCCATGTGGGCCTCTTTGCCTAGGGAGGATCTCCTTTCTTAGAGTCTGAGCGCGTCCCCTCTTGCGAGACGTGATTTACCTTTGCGCCCCCACAACTTTCTTTCTGTTTATTTTTCTGCCAGAAGTCTCCTTTCAGCAGAAAGAAATGCTCCTGAGGCTTCATCGGCTTGATACCCCTCCCTTCCTATGATCGAACTCTCTCACTTCCCATGATCGGATTCCTCTCGGAGTAATAGACAGGTGAATTAGCAGGCATTTCGCGTGGTCTCGCCTCGTCGCGATTCCCTCACACTTGGCGTGCGCGGGATAGGAAGGTTGGAAATAGATCGTGTTCCCCATGGCGCCGGAGAATTCGTTCAGAACTCTGCTCCCCCCTCGCCCTGGCTACTCGCCCTTTCCCCTGCGGAGGGCTTGCCTTCTCCCCTTATGGAGCAGTGCGGCCTTCCTTTCACGTTG
>Ga0179593_1531402_pt1 | contig 14991 bp, 22 predicted proteins | sample CZODoug2_1_08_16_FD_185931 | JGI IMG/M metagenome (GOLD analysis project Ga0179593, IMG submission 185931) | Vadose zone soil fungal communities from Angelo Coast Range Reserve, California, USA - CZODoug2_1_08_16fungal (PacBio error correction) | ecosystem: Environmental > Terrestrial > Soil >... | reverse complement strand
CCCTTCTTCCTTCTGAGCTTTTTCGTTTACGTTTTGCGAAACTGCTTCCGCCCGCTGTTCTCCGGAAAGCAGACGTTTTTTTCCTGCCGGCCCAAGGCGACTTCACTTTTTTTATCACTTTGTTAATCTTTTTTGCGCAATTTTACCCTTTTTTCTTCCCTGAGTCCTCCCCTCTTCAGTCCCCCTTATGGCATGTGCGCCGTTCACCGGAAAAATGAGTTCCTTCCCCAAACTTGGACTCCCACCAATAACTCCTTTCCCCGCTCCCGTTTTCCGTTTAATGTGCCCCCCATACGAAAACGGAAACCCCCCCTCTATAATTACAGTTTTACAGGCGCACTTCCTTTTTGAATTTTTTTGAACTTACTGCTTCCCCTCCCCCACAAGTCCTTCCCCCCTCTCTTTTTCTCCCATCGGAACGACTCACGACCCGAGCGTGATGCTCCAGCTCTTTCCTGTCTCCTAACAGTTTCAGCCCAAGCAAATCTTCTGACTAGCGTTTCTGGCCTTTATTTTCCTTTTTTCGAGCATCCCCCCCTTTTTTCTCACAATTGAATGTTCCCTTTTTCCGATGATCCACATTCCACGTTTTTCCTTACACCTTTCCACCTTCGCGGGCTCTTTCCCCGAGACCTCATTGAGCTTCACTTTTTCCCTCAACCCTCCTTTTTTCTTATGGCTGACGAAATTGACTCAGCGCGCCATCTTCCTTAACCCCTAAGCCCACACTTGTCGTCGATTTCTTCTGGACTCTTTTGTTCTTTTTCCTTTTCCCTCCCACTCCCAACTGGCGCGGCTCAGAAAGCGAACTCCGTCCCATTTCCCTCCGGTCCCAGGCCCTTTCTCTCCTTTCCGCCTCCCCGGAGGCAGGTTTGTTTGGCTGGTTTCACCTTGCCTTTTTCCTGTCTGTTCAGGCTTTTTGGTAAAAAAAATTATTGCTTTTGTGTTATCTCCCCTTCCTCCAGTTTGATCCATGAGAGTTGCCCGCCTGTTCCTTGTGAGTCTGCTTCGTTTTCCCCCCCCCCCCCCCACCATTGAGTTTTTTTTCAGCTTTTTTTCCACCCCAACTCCATCACTTTTTCTCGAACAACGCGCCGGGTTTTTTCCAATGTTCCATGACTCCAACTTTCTTTCGCTGGTTCAACCCGTGTCTTGATTACTTTTTTTGTCACTGATCTTTTGTATTCCTCCTCACCAGCCGTCGCCTGAGCGGGTGGCCGTCGATCGCCGGTTTAGCCTCATACTACCGGCGGCACTGACCGCCTTTTCTTTCGTCCCCACGATCAGGACTTTTCTCTATTTTTCCCTTCGGCCCTTAAATAATCATTTTTCCCTGTACTCCCCCTTCTGGAACCCCCTCCCTCCCTTACCTTCCCCTTCCCCCTCTTTTTTATTCGAAGTCCCCTTCTTCTCCCTCCTCCTGGAAATCGTTAACTTTACTAGTGAGCTGATCTTCACCCATTTAATTGGACCCCTCGCCCAACTTTTACCACAAAACACCACTTAAATGACCAAAATCCTTTTTTGCAGGTTAATCTTGAGGGTTTTTTTTGATTTAATGTTTTTTTTCTTAGGGGGCGGCCCTCCCCTCCCCGCGGCTGCTTTAATCCTCTTTCTCTTTTTTAGAACGGCCGTTCCGGCTTTCCCATCTTTATGAATGACCCTGTCTTGCGAAGGTGATTTTTTTAAAATCTCTGAGATATTTTCTCCTTTTCTACATTCCACTCTCCTTTTCCGAGTGGGTGACACCCTTAAGGTATAGCCAGTCGGTTTTTGTCCTTTGATGCCCCCCTCCTTTCTATTAATCGTTTCCCCCCAAAAACGGCAGGTTTCGATGGAGCCCCGCAAGTCCCCCTTCCCACAGCTTCGTGAATTCCTGAACTTCCCCCCCTTTTTCCCCCCCCCAAGATCTCACTAACTTTTTTCCCCAAAACTTTCGGAATCCCTTTTCTGCCCCGGACCCGCCAACTTTTGCTTCACGTCATGTAATCAACCCCCTAGACCCTTTTCTAATAGTCCCAAGCTTGCTCTTTCCTTTTAGGTATTTGGAATGGACCCCCCCGGCGTGGGATACATAAACCCCCCCCCACTGCACCCACCTATTCTTTTGCTGCGCCAATTCCCTCTTTCTTCTAGAAATCCGCACTCTACGATTTGTCTTTTCTTTCAAAGAAGTTCCAGGTGTCCTAAACTTTTTCGTGCGACCTTTTTCTCTGATTTCTTTTTTTTTTCCCTCCCGCTTCCCCCCCTTTTTCATTTTCTTCTAGAGATATCTTCCCTCCGTTGTTGTTTGATTAGTCTTCAGCTTCGCGTCCTTTCTTTTGATCGTGCCCGATTTTCCTCCCCCTATCCTCACCCCGAACCCCTCAACCTTGATTGATTTCCTCTCCATGATCGCTTGTCTTCTCAAAGACAATCGATCTTTCATGGGTCTCCTGACGTGTCCCTTGAGATTTCTTCTTCTTTGTCGCATCTTTTTTTCCCTAGCGTTTTGCTGAATCCTTTTTGATGGAGCCAGACGTTCCTGGTTCCCCAGTTAAAACTCCATTGGCTCGATAGTCCTCCCTTTTCTACGAAAAAATTCTTTTCCCTTCTATTTAAGTTTTTCCTTTGACGGGCAGTTTCCCCATGCTTTTTTCCGTGCTCCTCCGGATCCTTTTTTTTTCCACAGTTTCCTTTGGTTTCTTCACATCTGAAGATAGAGTCCTTTTTCATCTTTGAGACTGTTTTTTCTGACTTGCCCCTGCTTTTCCTTCCAATTCTTGTGTGGTTGCCCCTGCACCATCCGAGTTCTCCTTAGTGGCGTAATGTCTCACTGCTTCGGTCCTTTTTCCTGATATGAAAACGCGCATTTAGCCGACAGAAACTTTCTCCCCATGGATTTCCCCTTCCCGTTCAATTTTCCCCCCTTTCCCCCCCCCTATCCTTATTACTTTTTCTTTCTCTCGACCCAATGCCCCCTCCGGGATTCTAATTTTCCCCTTACTTCTATTTCCCCCCCGCTAAAATCCTCCCCCCCCCCCTCAACCTTTTCCCCCCACACTCACTTCTACGAGCTATGTTTCTTTTTGGCATTTGTTGTTGGCGATGTCTCTTGATTTTGATGGTCTCGTTAAGACCCCCTATAATATCATTACCGATTACACTTTCACCCTCCTGTTTGAGAACTTCACTTGTTTTCCTTGGTCCCGCGGCTGGTTCTGGTGATGGCCGTGTCTAAACCTTTGTCCCCTCTGAAGTTTTGACTGGTTGTTTTTTCGTCCCTTGACCCCGCCAGGACCGGTGTCCTTATGAAGAAAGAATCTCCCAGCCCCCCCCCTACCTGACGATCTCCCCCTTTCTCCTGCTCCCCTCGGCACTTTTCCTATAGTCCCCCACCCCTTGCAGTATTAATAAAGACCCATTCCCCAGCGAACCTTTCATTTTCTGTACCTCCATTCCCCCCCCGGCTCTTTCTCCCCTCCTCTAGTGGTTTATCCTCTCCTCTTGGCGTCACCAAAAAAGTGGACTATTCCATACGCACCATTGGGGAAACTTTTGAAATTCCCACAGACCTGGGTGGAAAACCGTTTGCACTGCTCTCCAGTTGCCCCACGCCCTCTCTCCGCAACCCCCTTTCGCGTCTGTTTTAACTTACAGCGCCGACCCCCTTTCTTCCTCAAAGTAACACCACTCCTTGGTGCTCATCGTGCTTAGAATCTTCGTTCTTCCCCCGAAGATTCGGTCGTTTTGTCTCTTGTGTTTTTCGCAAGATGTGACTCCTCCCCCTTCATGTCAGTCTCCCGAACTTCCCCTGTCCCAACTTTCCTCGGTCATCCCCATTTCGATCTTTGGCGTTCTTTTTTCCCTTTTGTACGATTTGTCTCTTTCCATTCAAATCGTATAAACTGATCAGAACTGCTCTTCCTTCCACGTTTTTGACGCTCGTCCCCTTTTTCAGTTTCCCTTGCCTTTGTCTTTTTTTTGACCCCTTCCTGTGGAGATCGTCATCGATTCCCTTGGCGATAGGTATCCCATCCCTCCTACAACTTACTCCCTGAAGTTCGGCCCTCCCTTTCCTATCTTTCTTTTTTTCGCTGTTGCAGGTACTCGCAATTCTTTTTTGGAGATGAACGCGCTGTTTTCGTTGCTTCAGACTTTCAGTGGATTCGTTTCTTTCTCGCCGCAGTCTTTTCCCACCGAATTTCTTTTCGCTTCTTTTTTTGTTTTTCCCCCTTTGCTCGCCTGTTTGATTTTTTTCGCTGGATGGAACATCCTTCTTGCCAGCGATGCCTTTCCCCCTGCAATTACCCTCCATTTTCCCCTGCGACGTCTGGCTCTAAGTTTTCCCTTCGTCGGCTCCCCTCCCCTTTCCGTGATGCGAGGGAAATCTTACGCATCGGATAAACTGGGTTCCTACTCCAAACGACTCCCCAAAGTTACCTGGTGACAGTGCTTTTAACAAACACGTCTCCTTTTTTTCAAAGATCGACATCTCAGCTTCTTCCTTCTGTTCGAACCGCAACCGAACCCGTTTCTCCTAGAAAGTTTCTTTTCTACCCTTCTTTTTTTTCTTTCTTAGGAGTTCTCTCTTCTTCGTCCCCACAATATAGGACAGTCGTTCGGTTGTTTTTTTTTCAAGCCGCGGAGGAACTCTTCCTTCTCCTTTGCCCGTATTTTTTTACACGCCGAACCCGGTTTCGACTTCTTGTTTAGTTTAACTCCCCCTTTTGTGGGTCTGCGCGCGAAAAAACGAGAAAACCCCCTGTTGACTCATTTCTCAATCGCTTCCCATAGTTTTTAATCGAAGTCATATAACTTTCCTAATGCGGTCCTGAGCCAGCCGGAGTTCGGGGTACATACTCATCAACGGCTAACCAGCCTTCGTCCACCATCTTTTTCTACCTTCCCTTGCAACCAATCAGAACGTCCTTTCTCCCAGGGCAAAGAATCCCCTGCCTTGCGAACAAATCGCGAACGCCTCCTGCTTGATGCCAGTCTTCCCGACTGCGAGTACGCACACGCACATTTCGCTGAAGTTCATTGTTCCCTTTTACACATTTTTCGATGGCTCCATTGCCATACAGATAGCTTTAATCGATACGATTCTCCTTCACCTGCCCCTTCTCTGTCGAGTCTTTCCCATCACTTCCTGCTGTTCCCCTGATTTCGTCCCCTTGAACGAACCCCATGATGTATTCAGGACATCGGTCGTCATCGTATGGCCATGCGCCCTCAAAAGAAAGGAGAGGAATGAAAACCCTGCAAATCCGAGCGAGGAGCACCGAAGTAGAGAGGTGATGAGAGACGCTACGGCGGAGCTGGTGCAGTTCTCGTAGGCCATCACTGGAAAGGTGAGGGTAGTGACCCGGGCGCCCACTTTAGCGCGCGTCCTGTCCGGCTTCAGACACCTAGAGGAGGGGGAGAAAATTGGATGGAGCGGAACGTGAGCCGTACCGGGGCGGCCCTTCTGTACATCTGAGTCGATGAGAGCCTCATGGCCCGAGTACGAGGACCCCGGACGCAGAGGGGAGAAAAATAGGCATTCTCCGCCTCTACTAATTGTTTCCGCAGGAGATGATAAAGAAGATGGAAAGAGAAACCCGGGAAGCCGGAGGAGACGAAGTGAAAAGGAGACTCCGTCTCCCTCTGGAGATCTCCGAATTTGAGATGGGGTCGAAGAACGAGGCACTCCCATGTCCACCGATACGAGACGAGAGCGGGAGCAGGAGACGCGTGAAGGCCGTATCCGAAGTCTCAGCGCCCTTACTGGCCCCCCCCCAGACTCTGGGCCTCCGGAGAATACGACAGGAGAGATTTCGATTGGTGTCATTCTGCTGTAGAGGCTGTTCATCTCAATCAGCGGGAGAGAGTTAGGACAGGTGATTCTGCCTTTTGTATCTCGGCAGCCCTCTTTTCCACCTTCTTTTCTTTGCACACGACGCAGTGCCATGGCGTCCCCCCAACGCACTTTTCTTCTCTTTACCTCCCACCCCCAGCTTTTTTGTAGGATCGCGGAATACGCCTTCAATCTTTTGTCTCTCCCCGCGCCGGTGGCATGGTCCTCCCAATAAGGTTGAGGGATTTTTTTTCTTTTTTACCGGTCCAACTTTTTTTTCGAGGTACCGAGGAGATCACCAGCGCGTCCCCATGATCCGTCCTCGGTTTTTTTTCCTTACATAAGCATTCCCCCCCTTTCCTGGCGTTTTTCCCGATGCCTTTTTTTTTTCCCCGGACCTTTTCCTACGTAAGGTGGTCCCTTAAGGACACCTCTCATAAATTTCTCACGTAATCACCCTTTTCCGCGGGACCCCCCCCCTATCCGAGCCTTTCCCCCTTTCCCCCCGGCATTCCGTTAAAAACCCCATAGTGAGCTGATAGTCTCCCCCTTCTCCCATCCTTTGACGGACCATCCTTTTCTCATCTCCCCCACCTTCGTTCTGCCCTGTCTTTTTTTGCGATGTTGCTGCGGATGTTCTCCCTTCGGCTCGCCCGAACAGCCTTTTAAAGAGGTTCAGGCACTGAGGTCAATTTCCTTCAGATTTCTTTTTTTTCCCGGAAGTCCTTGATTCCTTAAGTTTTGATTCGCCGTCCTCCTAAATCCGGCCTTCATGATCCCTTCGATTCGGTCGGACTACCTCCTTTTTTCTCGTGTACCACTCATCCGAAGGTTTTCTCAATTTCTCCATCCGGTGCTCTCTGCTCATCGTCCACCCCCCCAAAGGCCGGCGAATTCTTTGGAGAGAGAAATTTTCTTTCCCTCCCCACCTTCTCCGCCCCTTTGATGAAATTAAATTTCCTTCAATACCTTGTCGCTCTCCCTTGCGGTATCTCCCTGTTGCCTTTCCTTCCCCCCCCCAAAAGCTCCTCCCGATTCGACCTTTTTTTTCTTTACCTCTTTTCTGGCGCTCGCCTTTGATGTTTGGAACTGGACCCCCCATCCCCGGCGTTGGCTCCATCCACCCCAACCTTTCCCCCAAGTTTTTTCTTCTTCAAAATTCCTTTACAGCTTCTTTCTTCTTCAAGGCCTCTCAGCAAAATTTTTGCTTCTTGTCTTTAGAAACTTCGACAGACCATCACCCCTCCTCCTCGACAAGCCCATCCCCCCCCATCCCAGCCCCCCCTCTCTACCAACCCTCTTCTATCGTTCCCCACTCTGCCCCCCCCTCGCTCCTCATCTTTTCCTCCCCTACCAAACCCTCCTTCTCGCCCTGTTACCATTCCCCCACAACTCACCCCCTATCCCTCCCTCCACCCTTGCCACTTCTCGTTCGGACACCCCAGGTCTCTACCCCCTTCGCGCACCCCCCCCTTCTAACCCCCCCCCCTCTACGTCCCCCTCTCCTCGAGCCTTCCCCCCTCCCTCGTTTTTCTAGGCCTTCGCCCCTTCCCCACAATCCTGCCCTCTATCTCCACAAATCATCACGTCCCTCCTCACCCGTCCACTCTTCGCCTATCACATTGCTTACCCTCACCATATCTACCCTATTGTATCTCTGTCTTTTCGACCCTCTCCACCACACTCCTGCCCTACACACTCACCCTCCTCTCCTCACGTCAACACCCCCCCCCCTGTACTAACTCCCTCTAATCCACCAACTCCCCCCTCCACCCTCCCTAACCCCCCACCGCTCCCCACCCCCCTCTTACTCCACAGCCTATCCCCAAAATCCTGAACTCCCCCCTCCTCCCTCACCACTTACTCACGCCACCCCCCCATCACCCCGACTCACCATCTGCTCCCCCCCCCTCTCACGTCCTGACTCCCCCCCGGTCTTTCCCCCCCCCCTCCACCACACCCTTCTTCACCTCACTTAGATTCTCCCCCCCCCCCCCCCCCCATTATACCACCCCCTCTTCCCCCCGCTGCCCCAACCCTCCACCCCACCCCTCTTTGTGTCCCTTCACACTCACCTAACAACCGACCCCTGTCCCCCCCCCCCACTTCCCTCCTCCTCCCCCAATACCCCCATCCCCTCACACCCCCCCCCCCCCACAGGCCTCTAAACCCTCCACACCCCCCTCCATCGCATAATTCATACCCCTCCCACTTCAACACCTCGAGCCCGTCCTCCTGCTCTCTTTTACCCCTTCACCCCTTGCACTCCCCCCCCTCACCCCACCGCTTCTCCCTTATCCGCATCTGGTCCCATCAGCCCCTCTCCACACACCCCCCCCACAACCCCCCCCCGCCCCCTATACCCGTACCCACACCTCGCCAGATTCCCCTACTCCCCATCACCCGCCTTTCCTCACCCCATACTGCCCACCCCAGTCAATCCTCCTTCCCCTATCCCCGCTACTCCCTGGAACACCACCCTCCTCCGTCGCGCCCCGTTCACACTCCCTCTAGCCCACCCCCATCCCATCCTCCCACAACTCTCCCTCTCTTCAGACCCCCACGTCTACACCACCCGTCCCTCCCTACTCGTTGTCTTTCCCCCCACCCCCAACCACCCCTCCATCACCCCACCAAACCCGTTATCATACTAATCTCCCACCCTTCCACCTACCCCCCTCCCCCCCACCCCTCTCCCCCTACAACCCTTCTTCTAATCCTCTCCCCTCATCTCCCCCATCGCACAACCCGGACTGCTCCCCCTCCCCCCCCTGCTTCCCCCCCTGCCCACCTTTAGCCTTCACTCCCCCGTTCATCTCTTCACCCCCTCCTCACCTCCTTCCCCTCCCCGAAACTCCTCCGCTCCTCTTTACCAGCCTACACCTCACCCCCACCTATCTACCCCCCCCTCTCTCCCACCCCTCCTCACCCTCCCCTCTCTCCTTTTCCCTCCGTCTCTCTCTATCCTCCCCAACCCCGCAGTGTTCCCTTCCAACCCCACCCCCCATTTCTGTCTCACCTCCCTCCCCCATACACCCCACCCCCCCTTCTGCCACCCCCACACCCCCCCTCCGCCCATCACACCACCCACACTACCTCTCCTACAACTTCTTCCATCGCGCATCCTCTGCCCTATATCCCTTCCCTCTCCCCCCCTTCTGTATCCCACCACCCTGCCTCCTCACTTCCCCTCCCCCCTTCTCCAACCCTCCATCCCACCCGCCCGTCCGACCCGCCACCCTCCCTTCTTCCCCTCCCCCCCCCCACCCCCCCACACCCACCCAAACTCATGAGTAAACCCTGTTCCTCGGCCTTATCCCCCTCTGCGCCTTCTTGTTACCCCCTTCCCCCTCTCCCATCCCAAATCTCGCACCTCCCTCCTCATCCCCAACTATCCTCCTAGCTATCATGGGAGAGATATCCCCTCCCCCATTTGTCCTGCGAGATGTCTATCATCGTCCCTCCCGAATCTTTCAGCCTCTCCTTCATCTATATCTTCCCCCAAGAAGTTGTTGGTGTTGAGAGTTCCCTGGGACTTGCAGGATTGAGTCTTTCTTTGAGCGTGAATGTGACCTCCCAAAATACCTCCCCTGGTCTTCTCCATCTTTCCATTACTGAATTGCGTGAGTTTGCTCCTTCCAATAGAGTCAGTGAAAATTTTGCGCGGTTCTTTCTCACTTGGATCAGCCCCCTTTTTGAGCGCTGGCCATCGCGTTCTCCCTGAGCGTTTTGCTCCAACTGGTGGTAGGAGAAAGACTCATAAATTTGTTCAGGCCACCATAATTCTCTTTGGGGCTTTTTCGGCCTCCCCCTTTTTGGCGAGCTTTTGGATTCCCTTTGAAGGAAACATCCTTTTCCCTAAGCCGGCGTCTATGAACCTCCCAAACGATTGAATTCCCTCCTTTCCTTGAAGATCATCTGCGTTTATTGAGACGGGTTGGGATGATTTCCCCCAACGGGTCGGCTTGGGGGCCCTTGCGCCCCCTGCAGTGTACTACCCCCGGTTCCTCTCCCTATGGCGGGATAGACATGATAAGCCGACTGCCCAAAAGCGCTCGGAATGAACGACTTTCCCCCCTCCCCCCACCCGTCTTTATGTATCTTGAATCTCCTATCTTCTCCCTGGATTTGATTTACGGAAACGTGACTCAGCAATCCTGACCTATTAAGGATTTCCCTCCTAGGCAGGTCGACGGTCTAGGCTAACTTGCCTTTTTTTTCTCCGGTGCTTTCTGGCGAGCCTCCCCCCCTTGAACCAATCCCCCCTGCATCCCCCCAAAAAAAACTCAAGATTAACGAGCAGAGGTTTGGCATTCTGGCATTTTTTTTTATGGGTCTCCCTATGCTATTTGTGTTCCCCCTTCGTTTTGATATCTCCTTTAAGACTCCTATCCTCCCCCATTATTCGATTTAACCCTCAAGAGGATTGTGGAAACCGAGTCCCTGCTAGCTGTCTGTAGTTCCTTTCCCTTCCTTTGGTTGTTTTTTCCTTTTGGTTCCATACCTGTGATGGAGTGACGCTGAAATATACGTAAGTTCCTGAATTCCCCATTAGTGTTACCGGGGTCTCTTTTCTTTTTAGTACATTTCCCTCCGGACAGGTGCCTGTATCATCGCTTTTGATTAGTCAATACGCGAAACCGGCCCCTTCTACGCCTACCCCTCTTTCCTGTAACCCTTTTTTTTCTCCGGCCCCCTTAGACACACCTTTTTTGACCGTCTTAATCACCACAGATGTCACCGACATGGGGAAAAACCCTTTTATTCCTGGACTTGAACCTTTTTCGCGTTCTCTTCCTCAATTGTTTATTTATTGAGCAGGCGGTCCCCCGCCCCCGATGGCGTAAGCAACCTCTGAGGACGATTTACAGTCCAATTGGTTGACACGAGCACTACGACGTCCCCACAGGGGTTTTTTTTCGCTTAATGAATGCTACACCCCTTTTTGAAGATTACACTCTTTTAGGAAGAAATCTGAGCCACCTTCCCCCTTTTTTAATTCCGACCTTTTTCGTCGAAGTTTTCCCCAACAAAACCCGCACTCCTAGTTTCTTCTTTTTTCAGATGATCTCTCCACCTCTAGAATCCTTCTTTATTTATCCCGAAGATGTCGGATTTTCTCCTCTTCATTTGACTTCCCCAGTTTGCTGACGATACTCCTTCCTTTTCCCCCTCCCATGCGAACAATGTGGTTCCAGCCATCGCATTTTTCTTTTTTTTGTGTCCAGTACTCTTCTTCTGAGAGATATTCATTCTTGTGCCAGAAAACTGACTCTGAATTGCTATTTTCCCTCAACAGCTGTTGTTTCTTTTCAATCGCGTTCCCCGTTCTCGACTTGGGTACGATTTTTTCATTTGGGAAAAAATTTTTACTGTTTTGAGCCTCGTGGAGCACTTTTTTTTATCCATACCTTTTTCCTTTACGTTTTTTGCCCCTGACCTGATTCCCCTTAGATATTCTCATCTTGGTTGCTTGGGATGATGTTGCCTTACCGTTCTTCTGGTTTTTTTCGTTTTTTTTTAATATTTGTTTTTGCCAACCGCGTAATTGGCTTTCTCCCGGATGTTATGTATCCGCAGCTCTGTGGTTTAATTAAAACTCAGTCGTTAGTGAGTGCTTTTGGTTGCCTTCTACGTCTTTTATTGACACTCCTCCGTCAACCCCCTGGACCCCTCCCCTGAAAGGTATTGTGACATCTTTCTGCCAGGAGATGCTTCCCTCTTTTTTTCTTTCCTTTTTTGTCCCGGAAGCGGTTCATCTGTTACCATTACTCCCTTCCGTTTTCTTTCTTTCTCGACCCTTTCTTGAAAAACGTGGTCTTTCTCTTTCAGAAAACGAACAAACCCCTTTCCAAAGTGATACGAAATCTCCTTGAAGGGCGCCTTCCCCTGCGTTTGAAAACCACGTCTACTTTGCGCTAAGCTTTTTTTTCCGCCTTTTTTTTCTCCCCCGAAACTATTGTCCTCTTTTTAGAACGACAGACTCTCGACCCTATATATTGTACTCCTCCCCTTTTGAGAGAGATCTTGTTCGCGAGGCGGTCCTGCGCTAAACGGGTGGTGCTCTCTCGACATTCTTCCCTCCTTCCTTTTTCCTCCGGCATTCCCTCTCTTTTTTACGCGGAAACAGTCGCCTTCCCTTTCGACTTTCGATCAATTTGGACCTTTTTGTTAGTGTGGCGTCAAATTCTCCCCTCCCCCCCCCTTGTTGTTTGGGATATCCGAGGCTCGCCGACAAATCTTTTGAAATCGGCTGTGCTGCCCCTATTCCTCGCTTCCGGTCCAGCGAGATACGGGACCACTCGCGTTAATCTGTCACAACCCCTCTTTCAATTCGGGGTCACGAATCCCCCCCCTCTTCGGCTGTACAGAAATAATGGCACTCCACCCCATCCCCGTGCACCTTCTCTCTTCGGAAACCAAACCCTCCTCCACTCCCGTTTGAATGAAACAAATCATCCATGCGGAGGACATAACATCAAGGACAAAGTTCCACTGACGCCTTGTGGCGGAAAAAACGCCCGAATCCGAATAGGTAGCTCTCCCGATCCCCCCCCAATTTTCTTACGGCCCTCATCCCCCCACAAAAGCCAAGATAGAGTATTGAGTTTAATGACGACTCGCTTTTTTTCAACTTCGTAATTTGTCTGGCTCCCCCCTGGTCTTTCCACGACGAATTGAATTGAACTCGTTCATGTCCAATGACCCCTCTTTTTCCTCGGGCGAGCACCTCCCCCCACGCTTCAACTTGCGAGAGCCCAATCTTTTTTTAGGGAAAGACCTCCCTTGGCTTGATCAGTTTCTGGCTTACGAATGTTTCTAGCGCGTAACACAGTCTCCTTCCCACACCACTTTTTTTTTCAGCATGATTGCTTTTCCGAGGAAGAATTCCCCTCGGTTGCGCAGCGAGAAGCCTCCCTAATCAAATATGGCGCGCTACCCCGCCCCCGATCTTTCTGCCCTTTCTTCGGGCAATCCTCTTTAAGGATTATAGAGGTGCGCGCTCACCCTGAGACTCACTGCGCCCTCGATGGCGGGCTTCTGTTTGGTTTCCGTGGGCTTCGACTTCAGGTGCCTAAACCTCCTCCCTTTTCGCAGATGTCCTCTCTCATGTAGATCGTCTCAAAAGGTTGATCATTCAGCTCCCCACAAAGCCTTTTAATTTTCCCTTTTCCCAGCACCTTGCGCGGTCAATTGCGTTCTTTCAAATTCTTTGCGCCTCCCCTCTTCCCTTTTCTTCCCCACTGCCATCCAATTTTTTAGATTGACGCCAAGCGCCCTGTGTTTTTTTGTTCAACTGTTCCATGATCCTCATTCTCCCCTGTTCGAATTGGGAAATTCTGATTACTACTAACCGTTCGGTACATCCCTACCAGGCGCCCTGGCTTTAGATTCGTCGATGCCGTTTTTGTGAAAAATTGACCCCTTCGGCAGAAGATAAGAATTCAACGGGTTCCTGGTCGGGATCGTTACTACGATTTTCTCCCGGAACTTCTCTTTGTCCCTTCAGTCCTCCTTTAATAAATTCCTCTTTTCAAAGCACACGCCCCTTCCCCATCTGGAACAAGCTTTCCCCTTGACATTTCCGCTCCCCCCTCTTTCCTTTGGCCTTTTTTCCCCGCTGGGCATCGTTCTTCATGGTGAGCTCGATAGTATCCCTTTCTGCCAATCTGCGACTTTACGCCCAGCGCGCCTAGCACGCCCCCTTTCCCAACAAATTCCCAACCAATCCAACTTCCCTCTGATTTTTTTTTCTTGCCCCCTTTCTCCAAGGTTATTTGGTTTTCGACCGACCTGCATATTTTTCCCCCCGGACTCCGAGGCTGACGTCAATTTTCGTCAACGCCCTACCGGTCATCAGTTTTCTCTTAAATCCTGCAGACTTTTCTCCGGTCGATTGCTTCCTTCTTCGCCGTTCCGTTTCCTAAATCCGGCCTTCATTTCCTTCTTCTTCTTTCGTGCACATCCAATGCGATTCGTGTGTTCCTTTCCGCTGGTCATTTTCTCACCCTGAAGCTGCTTTTTCGAGGATCAATTTTGAGCTATCCCGCCCCCTTGGATCGTGACCGGATGGCCTCGCCCCCAACGTCCTTCGATTTCCTGGCTCTCAAGGCCGCTTGATTAATAAAAAAGTCTTTCCCTCCGGCATCTTATCTTACTGCACTTCTTTTCCCCTCCAAGCTCACTAAGTTTTAGTCATTCCCGGATCCCGTTCGTTTCTTTGCAACGGAACCTGGCCTTCAACAGTCATGTCCCAAGCGCGAAAAATGAACATACGACCTTTTTGCGTCCCTCGTCCTTCAGGAACCTGATGTTTTCCCTTCCCTCTTTTCATTTCACCCCAATGTTCTTCAGCAACTTGCAGCGCAGCTGCGCCCCCCAGGAAAGAGTCTCCACGCTTATCTCAATTATCGACTCTCCCATTTTCTGCCGCTCGATGTCCGAAACGAACTTTTCCTCCCTGAGAGGAATCCCTCCCCCAGTTTCCGTGGACATTTTTGGTCTATGTCTCTTTTAGATAATAGCACTCCCACTTTTTCTCCTCTCCGTGATGTGTTTTCACTACCCCCCCCTTTTGTTTGAGAGATATTTAGGATGCTGATGAGTCGCGTCGTTGAGAGTGCGATGATGAAGCGCCCCATCAAACCTTCACAGCCTCAACTGGGGAGATCTCCCCCCTGATCGCCTTTCGCGGCGGAACACAAGCTGCTCTCAGAAAATTTTGAGCGGCTCCCCTTGCGATCAGACAGCTTCTTCCTCTGCCATCTTGAGGCGCATCTTCGGGCCCCTCTTTTTTTTTTGAAGCACATTTGGGTTGATTTAGCCCCCGACGGTTGAAATTTGGATTCCTCAAAAACATCATGGCCGCCTTGCTCCTCCCAGCTGGGGAGATTTCTTCCCCCCTTTCATCTTCTTTTCCGGGGGCGCCCCTCCTGTTGCAGGCAACCCTTTTCCGTTGTCGCGACTTCGAACGGGATCCCTAAAGCTGCGCTCAAAAGTAGTGAGATGATTGCTCTTTTCAATGGAAGTCCTTTCTGAGGTTTGATCCCTTTTTTTAGATCCTTCTTTCGGATGGCTTTACGACATCATCGCGGGCCGTTTTTGTTTTACGATATGCCAAATCCCTTTTCTTAGTGGCTTTTTCTTGCATCAATCTATTTTCTCCGAATGCA
>Ga0179593_1609696_pt1 | contig 14992 bp, 17 predicted proteins | sample CZODoug2_1_08_16_FD_185931 | JGI IMG/M metagenome (GOLD analysis project Ga0179593, IMG submission 185931) | Vadose zone soil fungal communities from Angelo Coast Range Reserve, California, USA - CZODoug2_1_08_16fungal (PacBio error correction) | ecosystem: Environmental > Terrestrial > Soil >... | reverse complement strand
GGAGTGTGAGAGATAAGCCGCTTGCACGGCGGAGGAGAACGAGAAATGAAACCTCTTTTTTCTTTTCCCTTTCCCCTGCGGCGGTTCCCTTTATCGGCGGTTGCATTAGGGATATAAGGATAAAGGCGAATTTTCCGCACCCTTCTCGATCTCAATAATGAGATCCTTTCTTCCTTTCTCCCTCTAGGAGCCACCGGTCCCAAGGTGATAAGGAAATAAGTACGGAACGGCTCTCTTTTCCGGCGACCCTCCCTTTCTTCTCTTTTTTTTCCCCCCTCCCTCATTGGAAAGAGGACAAAATCCGCCCTTTTTTAATGATTTTGATACCATCTTTTTCCTTTTTTTCCCTTCCACCCGCCAGCCGGTGAAATAGTATAATAGCTCCTCCTTCCTGCGCCGGGGCGTAAATAAGGAGTGGGGAAGGGATCTTCGGCGCTCCAAGGGTTGGTAGGGGCCGCACGGTTTCTCTTAAATAAGCAACAATGAGCAAAATTCCTCCCCTAATCCCTATTCGCCGGCCAACCGTGCTCGGGCGCGGATTTTCCGGTGGTGCTGGGCGATGTAACGCTAGGCGACCCGCTCCCCTCCCTTTTTTCCTTCTCCCCGGGCGAAATAATAGATTAGTGATCGGGCCAGTTCTCGTTGCTCCATCTGGAGGATGACTCTCCTCCTTTACTTTTTTCCTTCAATCCTGCATGCTGCAACGGGTTTCCCCTGTGTGGCACGGTATTGGATGGCGCGTTCCCCTTTTCACCGCAACGCCATAGTGACTCAGCCCTCTTGCGATGCGTCAGGAGGCTCTCTTTTTTGCGCCTCCTTACAGAAGACCAGCGTCTGGCCCTGGGCCGAGAAATAAGTCGAGAATTTCTCCCCTTTCCCCCTGAATTCCATTTCGAGCAGATAAAAAACGCCTTGGCATTGACCCCTCCCCAATCTTTGTCTCGAAGGGTCATGGGCACCGGCCCCCCTCTCCCCCCCCCCTCCTCCCGCGGCCGTGATCCTTGCAATTTGCGAGTTTCCTAGGAAAAGGAGGACGGGCATCGTGAGCTTGGAAGTGTGGACGACAGGGTCACTTTTTTTTTTTTTTTAACGCCAGCCGGCGGGGAACTTTTTTGGCGCTGCTTCTTTTTTTTTTTTTTGATAGCCGACTGGGTTAAGCGAGAAAGAATTAAGCCATTCTGGGCCTCGGCAGAGGGGGTTCTTCTTTTTCAGGCATCAGCCAAATCCGCGGTCCGACCGGCTTTTTTTTTTTTTCTTTTTTTCCTTTTCCCGCTCTACAGGCAGGGGATGTGATATCAACACGGCCACCTCTTTCTCGGTGGGGCAGAAATTCCTCTTCCCTTTTCCGTAATCGAGTTGGCGGAAAGACCTGGAGCTCGGTTTCCTCCCCCGCGGCCAGTTCCCCTCTACGCCTTTGAGCGGTGGGTGGATTTTTTTCCCTGGCCTGGGCTGCAGCGGAATTTTTTTTCCCCCCCTGAAAGGGATGCCGGGCGGCCCCCCTTGCCTCCATCTATGGATAGAGAAATAAGATTCTCTTCCCCCCTGGCGGTCATGCCGCGATACGCCAGCCACGCGCTTACATAAATCTGCGACTTTTTCTCTTCCTCGTTTCGACCAGCGGCGCAACAGCCGGCTGCCGCTCGCTCCCACCGTCCGATTCTTTTTTTTTTTGAGGCTCTTTAAATCGGACGGGGGACACGTACAAGAGCTAGTTTCGCTGGCGGATGAAAGAGGGGCCAGTCCTCCTTTTTTTTCTTTTTATGTTCCTCTCTGCGGCGTAGCGCAGAGGTTGCCGCCAGTGGGCATATGCTCCCCTCCCTCCGTTCTTTTCTTTCTCCGTCGCATAGTTGTAGAAACACCAACCGATTGGCCCCCGTCCCCCCCCCTCCTCTTTTTAAGATGAAAGCCAGGCCATTCCCGAGTCCACCCAGATCAAAGGCTTTTTTTTTCTTTTCCCGGCTGGCGCGGGAGACGAAACGGGCAGGCTCGACCCTCTCTAACTCTTCCTTAAGTAAGTTGGAGAGGGACGCCTCTTCATTGATTAACGGAGGGCGACTCGCGGGAAATGTTTCCCTCTTTTTTTTCCCTTATGTTTTTGCACATCAGCACTGAAGGTAGGCGGGCAGTTTTTTATGCTTTTTCCAGCCTGGTCGGGACCTTTTTCTTTTTTTTCTTTTTCTGGCTTCTCCCCCCAACGCTCGAGAACCACATAGGCCGATCCCCAGAGGCAGGACGAAGATTTTTCTTTGGTCTTCTGGGCGGAGATCAGGACGCCGCCGGTCGCCTTTCCCTTTTCCGGCGGCCAGTTTCCGCGACGTCCTCCCCCTTAAGAAAAAAAGACCTTGGTGAAATGTAGGAACACTTCTCCCTTTTTCCCCCTCCCTTCCCGTGTCGATGACCCAGACCCGATGCTTAGGACTCTCTGCGTCTTCGGTTGCCATGAAAAAGGCGAAGAGACAAAGTCTTTCCTTTTTTTTCCTTTTCCCTTCGGTTTGCGGGCGCGGAAACATTGATTACCCTCCCGTAGAGTAAGGAGAGTTTTCTCTCCGTATTTCATTGAAATTCCCTATTAGATTTAGGTAATTTTTACCCCCCTGCGGAATGGAGAGAAATTTTCGAACCAAGAAGCGAATTTTTCTTTTTTTTCTTTCCTCTCCTGTATTCCGTCATTGGTGGCCGCTAAGCCATTCCTAAGAAGTGGGAACCCTTCCCTTCCCCTTTTCTGCATGCAGGACCCAGTCGTGAAAAACTTTTCCGTCGAAGTAATAAGAAAAGAGGATCCCCCTTCTTTTTTCCCTTCACTCTAAGATGAGATTAAGTCGAAAAGCACGACGGCATGGTACAAAACCCTCTTTTTTTCTTTTCACCCCCTCCCCAGCGCCGCGAGAGAATAGGACCCCCTTTTTGGCCGGCGAAGATAATATAAAGATGGGATTTTTCCGTCCTTTCTCCAGTCCACCTCTCCGACGCAAAAAAGGATGAGCGGCCTCCTCCACTTCCGGATGAAGAAAGGCCGCCCCCCCCCCTCCTTTTCTGTTCATCCGCGCTATGAGACGAGTCACCGGCATGGCTCCCCCTCTTCCCGCAAGCCTGGTATCCCCTCTTTTTTTCCTTTCGGCTTTTTCTTTTTCATGCGGCAGGGGCAAACCGAGGCAAACCAGTGCCTGGGCGCCTTTTCGAGGCCCCCCCCTCTTCTTCCTGAAGTCATGGCATGATAAATTTTAAGAGTGTGATCGCTGATCTTCTCGTCGCATAAGAAGAGAAGGAGTGTCTCCTTTTTTCTTTTTCTTTCCGAGTTTGAGTCGGAAAATCGCCCTTTCCAACCTCCCTCAATCGGGAGAAGAAGGAGGGGAACTTTTTCCTTTTTTTTTTCCTTTCGGTTTCATTTCTTCCATCGCGTTCTTGTCACGCGAGGATTATCTATACACACCTCCCTTCCTTCCCTCCGGCCACGTCCGACTAACAGTCCGCGCCAAACCGAGCATCGTCCTGGACTTCTTTCAATGCTTTCTGGGTCGGTTTAATCAATTTTTCCTTCTCTTTCCTTCCTCCTCCTCGACCTTTTCTTATGGTCACCCAATGAAAACCCGTGGGGGATGAGGTAGCTTCTCTTTTTTCCCCCCCCCTCCCCCTATCCTTTCCCTACCCCCCCTTTCAGACGGTATTTAGATGGCCGCGAATGGGAATACTCGATCGTGTCCGACTTTCCCCCTTTCCCCTTTTTTGTTCTCTTGAGAGGGGAGGGAAGGGTTCGTCGCCACTCGCTCCTGCCGGCCGCTGATAGAGATGGCGAGGCTAAACCTCCTTTTTCTCCCCCCCCCCCGGACCTTATGACTGACCGGAACGAAGCGGTTGCTTTCCCTTGCGTGGGCGCCCACGCCAAAAAGAGAATGATGCCTCTCTTTTCCCTTTCCCGGCTCGTGCTTCCTGTAAAACCGCCAACAAAATGGCGGAGCGCGATCCCCCTCAGAAAAAAAGATCGTCCTCTCCCCCCCTCCCCCCCCTGGAGATTCCGAGCGCGAAGGAGCGGCCGTGGCTTCTTTCCTTTCCCCTCTCTCCCATAATTGAAAGAAAATGACGTCGAGAACCCCCCCCTTTTTTCCTTTCTGCTCTTCCCCATGCGGTGATAAATATGAGGGCCATGGCCCAAACGCTTTTTCCTTTCCCCCTGGCGTAGGAAAGAAGGTCAACCTGCTTTCCTCCCCCCCTTCCTTTCCCCTCCTTTCCGATGCTTGTCTTAGCGGAATAAGAAAGATGAGGAAGACCTGCTCGACGCGGTCTTTTTCCTTGACGGGACCGGACCATGGCGGAAAAACTGGAGGGAGTGGCGCCGTATCCGTTTTTTTCTCCCCCCTTTTCTCCCCCAAGGATCTCCACCCTTTCCCCCAGGTAAGAATATATATTTTTAATAATAATAAGTTGTTGTGTTGAGAGAGATAGGATCACTCTTTTCTTTGCGGATAATGGTATGCCAGCCGGATAAGGCGCAAGCACGCCAAGTTTTTTCTCCTTCCCCCCCCTTTCCCCCCCTCAATACCTATTTTTTTCTTATCAGCGGGAGGATGCCGCCGATGGAGCCTCGTCTTCTGAGGTAGGCAAAGCCACTTTTTTTTTTCTCTTTTGGACCCGGGGAGAGCTTAAAGTAAGCCGCTTTGGCATGGCTCTGGTCGAGCCGCCCAAAGCAGAAAAGTAGGGAGGGAGTTCTCGCCCTTTTCTTTTTTCTTTCTTTTCTTCCCGAGTTTTTTCAGACGCGCAGGCGAGCGAGGATCGGACTTTTGTTTCCCTTTGCTAGTGTTTGGGACCTTTTCCCTCTCTCCCTCTTCCGATGGTGTTGGGGGAAGGTGTACATCCTTTTCCTTTTTTCTTGTTCATGGGCAGGAATAAAATGGGCCAGCAACCTTTTTTTTCCTTTTTTTTGCGTGGGCGGCCAAAGGCATAGAACACCCCTTTTTTTCTTTTTTCTTTCCTTCCTTCGGGGCATTCTCGACAAGACGAAAAAGAGCCCTCCTCGCCCATCGCGATAAGGCAGTCTTCCCTTTTTTTTTTCTTTTTTTTCTCCCCCGTCCATCCCGCGACCACGGTTTCAAGAGACGCGTGACCTCTCTGAGTATTTATCCCTCAGTGAAAATAGAAATACGTCTGACCTTCTTTTCTTTCCCCCTTTTCCTGCGTTTGTCGTTTTTTCCCCCACTAGCGGAAGAGACCGCCCTTCTCAGGTTGTGCCATGCTCCAGGTGAGGCGCTGCGATTTTCTTTTTTCTCTCCCCCCCCCTCCTCCTTTTTCAAGAATTGCCCTTGAGAAGATAGGGGAAGTAAAGGACGATGCACGAGTTTGCTCTCTCTTTGCCGGTCGAAGAGGATGGAGGATTGCGTTTTACATTTTTTTTTTTCTCCCCTTTTTTTTTTTCCAATAACTCTCTCGGGTTCAAACGGAGGAGGAGCCCCCTCTTCCCCCCTCGGCGGCTGTTAAGAAAGTAACTCCTTTTTCTTTTTTTCTTCTTTTCCTTCTGGGCCCCCTCCCAGGTTGAAATTTCCGAACTCGGAATAATCCCGGCGCGGATCGATTAGCGCGCTCGTCAGCTCTCGAGGGCTCACGCGAAAGATCATGACCTTTTCTTTTTTTTCCCCCCTTTTTTTTGCGTCTCTCACTGCGTGAATTAGCCTGGTTTTGACAATAGGTTGCCCCTGCCTCCCCGCCCGGGTCCTGGCTCGAGCAAAAATGCTTTTGATTACATTTTTTTTTTTTTCCTATACCCTTATTCTTTTGCCAATGCCGGTGACTCGTATAAAGAGCCGGAGGGCACCCGCTTTCGTCAATCAGGAAGTGGAGGCAGGGTCTCCCTTCCGTCGTTTTTTCCGGGTTTGCGTCTGGTCGCGTTTTTGTTTAACTAGCAACCTTTTTTCCCCCCCCGTTCCCCTCTTCTCCTTATCTTCTTTTCCCCCCGTTCTTTTCTCCTTTTCTATCCGCGCGGCCGGTGGTGGGGGCGATGTCACGCTCTTGTACAATTGACGTTCGTGCCCCTTTTCTTTTTTCCCTTCCTTTCTCTTTCCATTCTCCCCAATTCAGGACAACGAGGTGATCCGGCTGGATGACTTCGCTGAATGGTCGGCGGATAAGTGACGGTGTTTCCCTTTTTTTTTCTCCCCTTTTTTCCTGATTGGCTTTCTTTCCTTGGCCAGGTTTATTGGATGAGCGGTGATCGGCCACCCTCTTCTCCCTCCCCTCTTGAAGAGCACACGAAGATTTCCACTTTCTTTTTTTTTTTCCTGCCCGGCGGGTGGTGAGAGAACTGACCGAAGTTTTTCTTGGCCCTGGGCCGAGAAAACGGCGAGAACTACCTTTTTTCCCTTCCTCCCGTTTTTTTGCATCTCCCACCGCCTTGGAATGACCCGCGAACTCCGGGTTCATGGGCACAGGCAAGCAACAGCGGACGCCTCCCCTCTCCTTGACTGCCCGTGGCGCGTTCTCGACACGGATTGCTTTTTTTCCGTGTTGGCCGAAGTTTCAACGGGGCCTTTTTCTTTTTTTGGGACGCAAAAGCCGTCGCGGCCATGCGGCGCGGAGGAATTTCGTCCCTCCCGGACGACCGAAAGTTCCCCCCTCCTTAAGGTACATTCGCTTCGTCTGCCTTTTTCCGAGGTGGTTATAGAGAGAGTGTTTTTCCAGCCTCTCACAAGATGCAAGGTCCTCCGGAGGGGCGAAAAGACGCCTTCCTTCTTTCCTCCTCCCCGCAGGACAGAAGAAAGGCCTTGCGGGAAGCCTGATGCCTGAGTCTCATCAAAAAGGACCCCCTTCCCCTTTCGTTTTTTCCCAATCGGGCAAATAGACCAAATTCTTCTTCTCCTAAAGCAAATGAGTAGGTTTAGAGCCCCTCCTCTTTTTTTTTTTTTTCTCACTCTTTTCCTTTGGCGGTGGGTGTGGGGGAACTCGGGCCCTCCTTCACGCGGACAAGAGGTTGATAACGGAAAAGTTTTCTCTTTTTTTTCCTTTCCCTCCCCTCTCTCGGTACTCCGCGAACGAGGAGCAGAGCCCACTTTTTTCCGCCCGCCACCGCGATAACCATAACCCCTTTTTTTTCTCTTGTCCCACGACCAGCGAGAACCAAGCCTCCCTCTGTTCCTTGGACACGGTCCTCCCCCCCTTTTTTTTTTTATCGTGAGGAGAGATTTTTTCCTTGTAAAAGTAAACCTTTCTCAGCTCATCCTGGAGAGATGGTCGAATGAAGAGGCCACGCTCCTTCAGCGGTGTTTTCATCGCTTTGTTCTTCGGATGTGAAGCCAGTGGGCTCTTCTTCGGAGGGCTCCGTAGCATAGCTGGAGGAAAAAACCACCTCTTTTTCCCCTTCCTCCTTTAAAAGCCGCTTGGCCGACGTTAAGATGAAACTCACCCTGCTGGCCCGAGTAAAAAACAAGCTCAAAGGCTCTCCTTTTTCTGCGTCGCCCCTTTTCGAAACCGAGACGCAAGGGCTTTCCGCCCTCCTTTTCGGAGTTAGCTAAGGAATGATGAAAACCTCTGTTCTTTTTTTCTTCCCTTTTTCTTCCTCCCGGTCTTTCCGTGTTGATGAGGCACATCAGCCTGCCTTTATTCCTTTTTTCGGATCGTGGCCAGCGGCGTAGGGAACTTGTCCCCTTCTTTTTCTTCCCCTTTCCTCTCACCCCCCTTCGGCCCAGAGGAAGACGACGAGCGAATGGGTCTTCCTTTTCCCGGGTCGTGAGATAGGAAGCCTCTTTCCCTTGCCGCAGCGCAGAAGAGGGACAGTTCCGCGCCTTTCTCCTCAAGGACCGATAGCAGGAAAGTTTTTCTTTTCCCCCCCCCTTCGCCCTTTGTATCAAGATAAAAAGAATCCGTGTCGAGTCCTTCTCTTTCTTCGCGATGAGTAAGAAGGACTTCTCCCCCTTCCCTTCTTCTCCCCAAAGCTTTTTGTCCTTTTTTAAGCCAAGGAGGTGGGGAGAGAGAGACGGAACCCTTTTTCCCTTCTTTCTGACGTATTTATAGGAAAGGGAAGACGCCCCCTTCTCTTTTCTCTCCAACCCCCCCTCCTGGTCGAGAAAGAAGGTTTCCTCTTTGTGTGTCTGAGTTAACGCGCTTTTTTTTTCTTTTTCCCCCCGCTCACCGCCTCCCCCCAGACCTGGACACAATTAGATCAGGCACTCCTTCCCCTCTGAGGCCGCGTTGAAAAAATGTTCTTTCTTTTTTTTTCCCGTCATCCGCCTTTTCTGAAACCGCGTTGGAGGAAGGGTAGAGACTGGCCCGACCCTTCGCCCAGCCAAGACTTTCTTTTTCTTTCTCCCCTCTCTCATCGCCCAGCAAAAAACGCGCCGCGTCAAGAGAAAGGGTTCCTTTTTTTTTCCCTTTCATTTTTTTCTGAGTTGCTATTTCATCACGATATGACCTCCCTCAAACCCGTATTGAGAGAAGATCCTTCCTTCTTTCTGCCCTTCCGACAGATAGAGGGAAGTGCTCATACGGCGTATGAGTCCTTCTTCCTTGTCCGGAATATTTTTAAGTAATGAGGAGCCTCCCTTCTTTTCTTTTCCAACTCCTGAGAGACGGACCCGGGAGGATTTGTATCTTTCCAATGGGCGGCCGTAGGAAAAAAGACTTCCCCCCCTTTTCTTTTCCCTTTCTCTCTCATTCCTTCGAGACGGGCAGGAAGGAGTTTCATGCTCCAATTCCCTCTGAAACTCGATGAGCTTTTCCCCTTTTCTCTCTGGAATCGATCCGCGCAGGGATGATTCCGAGTTCGGACACCCCTTGTATCCCGAATTCCCCCCTTCCTTTCCCCTCCCTCCTGGTCTGAAGGACCCTTTGAAAAAGAAGAGTGGGCTTTCCCTTTTTGACTCCCCCGTAGTGTAACGCGCTCTCCACACTCAGAATAAAATGAAAAAGAAAGTCCCCCCCTCTCTCCCCCCCTCGAACTCGAGCATCGTAATGGACGGCACACTCTTCTCTTTTTTTCGCTTTCGGTTTAAAGAAGGAGGATTTCCCTCCCTCCCCTCCCTAACCTTGTATCCTGGAGGAATGTAAAACCCTTCTCTTTCGGGTTCTCTCTTTTGAGGCGCCAAACGAGGAAAGACGATCATTTTCACACCATTCTTTCCTCTAGCGGGATGAAATACTCCTCTTCTCTTTCCCCCCCCCCCCCCCCCCTTTGGTCGAGTTGAAGAGGCGGGATGACGTTTTTTCTACAAAGAACATGCCTTCCTTCCTCTTTTTCCCTTTTCCAACCAGCCCCTCATTTTTAGTATATGGAGGGACCTTTCTTTTCCCCTTCCCCTCTCGGGTTGATGGAAATAGTATAGGTTGTTTTCTATTCTTTTTCCTCTCATCTCCTCGGAATTGGCTGGCCATTCTTTTTTCCCCTTCTCTTGAGGAGGAATGTGTAACCTCCCCCCTCTTCCCTCCCCCCTTAATTAGGCCAGAAAAAAAGCTCGGCCCCTTCGGCAGAAATAGCCCTCCCCCCTTTTCTTTTTTTTCTTCTTGATATGCTCAAAATAGGGATCAAAGCCGCGCGGCCCCTCCCCCTTTTTCTCTCAACGCAACAAGATCGTGTGCTTTGTTCTTCCTCTCCCCCCTCTTCCCTTTCACCAAGAGAGGAAGGTGAAGATATCCATAGGACCTTTCTCCTTCCCCTTCTGTCCGAACGAAAGAAGAGAGAAAGCCCCTCCTCGTCGTCCCCTTCTGTCTGAAGACTTGCTAGAAGAGGGATGTTTTTTCCTCCGTCCTTGCCGGACAATGCGGAAAAACTTTTTTTTCTTTTTTTTTCCTCCTCCCTCCCCCCCCAAACCGATCAAAAAGGAGAGCAAACGCGTGATCCTATCTCTTTTTTTTCTCTCTCTCGTATCACGACGGTGTCTCTCTTTTTCTCTGTTTTCCCCCCCCCCTTTGGCAGGGATACGCGCCACGCAAGCAGTTTTCCGCAATCTTTCTCCTCTCCAATCCAGAGAGAGAAAGTTTCCCCTCTTCTTTCTCCCTGACCCCCACCTGAGGTGCTTGCCGCTAGCTTGAGGTCGGTCTTTTTTTTTCCCCTTCTTAAGAGATTAAAGTAAGACGATTTTTCCCATTCCCCCTTTCCTCTCCCCCCAAACGCCGACCACGATAGTGATGGCGTTCTACGACGCTTTTTTTTTTTTTTTTTCTCCGCGGAAATGATAAAGAGTTTTTATCCCTTCCCCACCCTTCGAGCCGGCGCGCTCGGAATCATAAAGTTTGGCGGGCTCCCCTGTTCGCCGATGGAAGAGATGTTGGCAGGCTCATTTCCCCCTTCCCTTTTCTTTTACAGACCTCACGAGCCGGGCCGGGAATGGAAAGGAATAAATGGCCCCTCCCTTCTAGTGTGGAGTGTTCTCCCCCCCCCTTCCCCCCCCTTCTGTTTCCCTCCTGCTTAGTACGGTCAGGCTCGGGCAGGATAGTCCCGCCAATAGACGAACGTTTTTTTTTTTCCTCCTTCGCCTATCAGGAAGGCCGGCAGGGTATTGTAGCATTTCCTCCTCTTCCTCCAATGTTTCAATGGAGTCAGCGATGACCTTTCTCTTTCTTTTCCTTTCCCCTCCGTGCAATAGAAATAAAGTAGGAACCTCTCTTTTCTCTTCTCCCCTTCAATCAGCGGAAGAGACCCTTCCTTTCCCTTTTTTACAATTGCATAAAAGGTAGAGGAGATGACCTCTTTCCCTTTCTGCCCCCCCCTCCCCCTCATGGCCATGTGCTCTGGCTCCCCCCCCCCCCCCAGGGAAGTAAGGACGATGATAGAGTTTCTATTCCCCTTTCCTCCCTTTTGGATGATTTAGTTTTAATTTGAGGCTGGAGTTTTTCCTCTCTCCTTCTGCTCCTTTTAGCCTATAAATGAAACAGAAAAAGAGCAGGATGTTAAGCCTCCCTTCCCTCTTTTTTTCTTCTGTGAATAGGGATAAATGATAAAGTTTCTCCTTTTCCCCCGTCCTTGATTCCACTCCTTCGAGGATGGCGAGACTTCTTTCCCCCACTCTTAAATTTGATAATGAAAATACCTTTCCTTCCCTTCCCCTCCCCTCTCCCCCCCCCTACCCTTCCCCCGAGTAGATCTTTGTTTGCATAGGTTTGAAATGCCCCCCCCACCATGGAAGAGCCCCTTCCTCCTTTTCCTTCCCTCTCCCGTTCTCTTTTCCTTAACAAAGATTCCGCCAATGCCGGTGACTAGTCTCATAGCGTTTTTCCTTTCTCCGGGAGTCAATCCGGCCTTTCTTCCCTTTTTTTTTAGTGGCTCGGTTGAGGGCATCCTTCCCCCTCCCAAAATGAGAGAAATGCCTCCCTCTTCTTTTTCAACGTGCTCGGGCGAGGAGTATATATCGCGAGCGTTTCTTTTCCTCTAGGAGAAAAGAGCCATCTTCGTTTTCCCTACCTACATCTTGATACGGGACCGATAGAACATTAAGGACCCCCCTCTCCCCCTCATGACTGGTAGAGCTCCACTTTCTTGGTCCCCTCTGCCATCCTGCAATGAATGCAACGTTGTTCTCTTTCCCCCTTTTCTGAATGGGCGGCCCCTTCCCCCCTTTAACTGGCTTCATCGGCAGAAAGACAGAGTGACCGCTCTCTTCCCTTCTTTTAGATGGTCCTGTTCCCTCTCCTCTACTAACGGGCCGGGTGAGGAATGGGCCTTCTTTCTCACCTCCGAATAATGAAGGGAAAACGGAATCCCTTTTTCCTCCAATTCCACACTCTTTGTCTCGCACGGGTTACTGGACAAAGGACTTTTCCCTTTTCTCTATCTGAAAGTTAAGTTTATAGAAACGGATTATTTCTCCCTTTCCCTCCAATTTCACATTTTCAGGCGAGCCGGTCTTTAGAGGCATGGGAACTCCTTCCCTTTTCCTTCCCCCCCTCTTCGGAGATGAGTATTTAGAAAGCTTCTTCCTATCTCCTCCCTTTTTTCCTCGTATGTCCTGTTCCTCGGGAAGAGGTGGTTATAGAGAGAGTGGTTTCCCCCCCCTCCCCCCCCCCCTTCCCGGTAAGAAAGGCTGAAACTCTTTCCTGGTTTGCCCGCCTTCACGAATACAGGAAGGGGCTTCTTCCCCTCTATCCCAGAGAGGTAGCCCTCCCTTTTTCCCCCCTGCCGTTCCTGGGAAGAGATTAGGCGGAAAGCCCGGGCTCTTTTCTTTTCGCCCGCGCCAGCAGCCGGACACGCGGACGCTTTTTTTTTTTTTTTCCCTTTCCTTGCAAGCTTAACGCGAGCCAAGGCGTTTCTTTTCTTTTTTGACAAAATAGGTTGTGGTTCTTGTCCTTTTTCGCTCGTAGCGAGTCCCCACGGGTTTTTTTCCCTTTCTCCCCGCCACAGCGCTTCCCCTCCTTTTCGTATCGCCCGCGCGCACAAGCCGGCTGCCGCTGTTTCCTTTCTTTTCTCTCTTTTCTCATCCTCCGTTGTGTTGTGTCTCTCTCCCGTAACAGAGCGATCCTTTTTTTCTTTTTCGATGAACGATTCCATCTCCAGGTTTATTGTAATAGATTTTTTCTCTCTCCTATGAAGAAAAGTGGGATATCTGCTCTCGCCTTACACTCAAGAACCACAAACGATTGGAAAAAGGAAGAATCTCCTTCTCCTTTTTTTTTTCCCCCCTCTAAAGAAAGGGGAAATTTAACCCTTGCTGTCCCCTCTCCGGTACCTTGTTCTCCTTTCTTCTGGCCGGGGAGAAAGAAAACGGCCTTTTTTCTTCCTTTTTTCCGCCGCAGAATCTCTTCTTCACTCTTTTTCTTCTGCACCCATGGAGGGCGCTCTTTTTTTCAGTTTTCTTTTGATGATCCCATCCGAAGGACGTCTTCTTTTTCTCCAGAAAAGGAAGGATCTTTGCCCTCTTGTGGTACCCCTTTGGCTCTGATCCCACAAGACCTAGAGAAAACAACCTTTCCCCTCTTTTTTCCCTTCCCCTACTGACGAGAGACTTTCTCTTCTTTTTTCTTTAGCAATGAAGAAGAGGCCGCCGCTCCTTTTTTGTTCCAGAGAGGAAAGACCTTCTCCCCTTGTCCACACTTCGAACTGTTTTGGATCAAGATAAAATCATTTCCTTTCCCCCCCTTCCCTCAGATGATAGGGAAGCTATTCGTCCTCCCCCTTCTTACCCAGGAGAGGGAAAAATCTTTTTTCCCTCCCTCGGTGGGGAGCGGCGCGTGTCCCCCCTTTCCCTTCCGGTAGTAGTAGGAGGACTCCCAGGTGCCATCATCCTTTTTCCTTTCTGCGTCACCCACCCGCGGGGAGTTCTTCCCTCGACAAATCCGGAATAGTAGTGTGCTGCTTCCCTCTGCCGATGAAGAATCTTTTCCCTCCCCCAAGAAAGTGGAAACCATTCCCCTCCTTTTGAATATTTCCTGCTTCCCCCCCCCTTCCTTTTCCCAGGAAGGAGAAGTATCCGCCAGATGGATCACTCTTTTTCTTTTAGACTCGATTAAGTCGCCCAAGCAACCTTTTTTTTCTCCGAAGTGGAAATAGAACAGTCCCCCCTCCTCCTTCTTTATGACTAGATCCTTTTTTTTTTCCGTCGAAGAGAAGTACGAAGCGGTCGTTCCTTTCCCGACGTCCCTCAAGAGAAAAGACTCCCCCCCTCCTCGATGCGAGTAAGGCATCCACTGCTTCATAGGGGACTTTGATCTCCGGAAGATATTGAGACTCCTCCTAATCTTTTAAGTCAGAGTGAAACCCCTCCCCCCCCTTTATACCCCCTTGCTTTGGAGGTTCCCCCCCCTTTTTTTTTCTTTTTTCCAATGGCGAAGGGGACAAGAGGCCCCTTTCCCTCCTCCCTTTCTAGAGAAACAAAAATATACTTTTCTTCCCTAGGAAGGAGTTAATGATCAATTTCCCTCCTTTCCTTTTGACACCTCGATGAGCTGATAGTAGAGTAAGCTCCCTCTTTTTTCTTTCTATCCCTCTCTTTAAACCGTCCTTTATCATGGATAAGAAGGCAAACGACTCGTCCCTTTTCTCCTCCCCCTCCGGCGAAAAGACTAGCTGGTGCGGTTCATTTTCTCCCTTTCTTAATTTAGTCTTTTTCCCGGCGAGGGATTCTTCTCCCCCCCCCTCCCCCCCGAAAGAATAAAAGAGTATTAGACGTCCAGCCTCCTTCCCCTCTATTTTTTTCCCGGACGGTCCCTAGCTGCTCAGACAAGGAGGGAAATGATTTATTCCCCCCCCTTCTTTCCTTTTCCTTCCCCGAAAGAAGCAGGTAATAGGACTCGCCTCGACTTTCCTTTTTTTCCTGCAATCTCCACGCTGGAGGTTCTTCCCCTTTCGGCGTACGAAAAAGGAGGAAACTCCTCTCCCCCCTTTTTTTCTTTTAAGAAGGTATTGAGATGGGCAGCGAGTTATTCCTTTGACTTTCTCTTCCTCCATTTCAACCGTGGGTAGATTTTCCTTTTCCTTTTTTTTTTTTTGCATAGGCGATGAGAAAAGAAACATGCCGGCCCTTCCCCCCAACGCCCCCCCCTTTTTCGTCTGATGGAGGACGATAATGCCCTTCTTCCTCTTTTTGCTGGACATCGTCTCGGTGTTCGAGGCCGGGTCCTTTTTGAGCGTCCTTCTTCCCCATTGAGTAATGAGAAATTAAGGCCCTTCTTTCCTTACACCGCCAACAAAATGGCGAAGCGCCTATCTATCCCAAAAAGTGCCCCCTCCTTCGTACCTCGCACGAAAAAAGGGGGATCTAGCGCTCCCCCCCTTCTCTTTCTTCCGGGTGAGCATTCTCCCCCCCTAGGCGTTCCCCCCTCCCTTTTCGAGAAAGAAATTAAAGATAGTGTCTTCTTTTTCTTTTCCATCTGCTGGCCATGGAAAAAGCGGCGGACGTTCCTTTCCCAGACGTCCCCCTTTTCTTTCCGACCTCAAGACGAGCGGAAAGAACCCTCATGTCCCTCTCTTTCTCTTCCGACCTTGCTCGAAGCGGGGATTGTGCATGGCGACTGTCTTCTTCTTTTGCCGCGTATCCTTCTTTCCCCCCCCCATCCCCCCTTATCGACCAATCTGCAAAAACCG
>Ga0179593_1379970_pt1 | contig 14992 bp, 22 predicted proteins | sample CZODoug2_1_08_16_FD_185931 | JGI IMG/M metagenome (GOLD analysis project Ga0179593, IMG submission 185931) | Vadose zone soil fungal communities from Angelo Coast Range Reserve, California, USA - CZODoug2_1_08_16fungal (PacBio error correction) | ecosystem: Environmental > Terrestrial > Soil >... | reverse complement strand
ACTTTCAATTCTTATCCCTTTTCATTTCACTGAGAATTTTAATTGTTCAGGAAACCGGAGAGACATTTTTTTGCCCCACCAACTCCATTTTTTTCTTCCCTCCCTCTTTTCCTCCTTTTACGATCCCCCAGTCTTTTTCCTTTTTTTGTTTCCCTTCCCTCTCTTCCTGAGCTTTGAGGAATACCCCCAAAGGTAGTGCAGAACAACGGACCCGCTGAAACTTTCCCCCAGTTCTCAAGCCCCCAATACTTCAGGACGGGGTTTTTTCCCTTCATTGTTATTGTATCTCTTTACCTATGAGTGATAAGTGAGGATCAGGTCGGTTTGGTCTGCCTTTAAAGAGTCCCTGTCTTAGCGTCTTCCTAAATCCCTACTAGCACTTTTTCCGAGGTTGGCTCTTTTTTGACTTGGCCTTTTGACTTTCTTCAGGATGATTTGCCTTCCTATTCCTTCTTTTAGTTTTTTTTTCCCAAGTCACCCATGGCCTCCCGACACTACCTCTCCTTCACAGTTCCTATTCACCGGTTGGGCCTTTATTCTAATTTTTCTTTTGTTCAGGACCTGTGCAAATGCACCTTGGTTTGTGATCGCGAAAACTCCTGTGTATACTTCTGCTTTACTTTTTTCGTTATCCTCCAAGAACGTTTTTCCCTCACCCCTTTGCCTTGCGTATAGGTGTTGCCGGTTCGCCCTCAATCTTCATTTCGGACAGGTTTACCCCTGTACGCCGTCTTTACTACCTTTGTTTAGTCTTTATTCCGTCCCCAATTTTTCTTTTTCTTGTTCTACCCCGAAGGATGTTCTAGATTCTCACCCCCCATCCTTCCCCTTCAAATGATTCCCCCGTTGGGGTGACCTACTCCTTTTTCTTCCACCGGATCCGCATTCCATCCCCCCCTCCCCTAACATTTACTGTTTTCTCGATAGCCTGGGTTGAGCTTGGCCCCTTGAATACTTTTTTTGGAAGCTTCCCCCCCCCCTATTACCCCTCCCCACCCACCCTTCCCCATCCCCCCTTATCCCCCTCCATGTGCAAAATTTGGATAGTTATTATGAGAGCAAGAATGGTTCCCCTCTTTATTTGAGACCCAATTGTGTTTTACTCCTCTTTCTCCGGTCTTTTCCCCTTCACGATTACCTTGGCCTGGGGTTGCCCTTGGTTTGTATTTGTATCTTTCTGTCCCAGGTTATCCCGAGTTTAATTCCCGCACTTATTTGATGATACAATTTCCTTTTTTTATGCTCCCCATCCCTTCAACCCATTGCAAGCGGACTTGAGTAGCTTACCATTGTCCCTTCCCCAACAGTCCGCGGGCTTCCCTTCGGGCGAAGTCCCCTCTTTCTACAACAACACCCCCCTCTTCCCTTCCATCCCTTCAATGACTCGAAATTGCCCCTTCTCCCCGCTCGCAATTCCTATACCCTCCCATTCTCTTTTTCTTTTTTTTCCTTTCCCTGTTGTTGTGAGATCTTATTTCCTCTCTTCATGATTTCTCTTGATTTCCTCTTTTGCACTTTCTCGTTTTTTTTTTTTCCTCTTGCTCTTTTTTTTTTTGTTCTGACTTAGGTAGTTACTTTCAGTGAGGGACCCCCAGCGGCCCCCTGATTTTTTCAAGTATGGTAGCGGCATCCAGGTCTCTTTCCCCTTTTTGTTCGTCTTTTGTTTTGCCTGACAAAATCACCTTTTTTTTCTCTTTTTTTCTCCGTGTTTTTTTTTTTCCCTTCACCCACCCCGCTGGGTTTTTACAATAAAAGGAAGGGAACCATCGTTTTTGGAAGATTTCAAGGACAGCCCCAAACCCTTGGTGTCACCATCGTTTTTGCCCCAAGGTAAGCTTTTCCTTGGAATTTTGCCCCAACCGATAAAATTCGGCACTTCTGCCATTTTTTTCCTTTCCTTCCTTAAACGTCTTCCCTTCTCGGTAGGAAAGAGTCCCCCTTTGAGGATGGCCATTGTTTGTTTTTTTTTTTTGGGGGTGTAATTGCTTTGTGTTCTGGTCTCTTTCTTTTGAGCTTTTCCCTCGATTTAACTTTTTCCAACTTCTGTCTTCTCCCCTTTTCTTCTTCCCTTTCGTCCGACCATTCCATTAGACTTTGGGTCTGAGGATAGGTTACATTAGCTTGTCCCTTTTTTTTTTGGCGCAGCGGGACTCCATCTTTGTGTCTCCCTCTTAGGAGTTTCTAGCAAGGAAAAGTTCTCTTAAGCCTGCTTTCCTTCAAGCCTCTTAGGCCCCTTGTGCTAATGTCCCCGGATGGAGGGAAACCCTTGAGAAAGCCCCCAGTCCCCAAGGGGTCCTTGTTGATTTGACCCACGTTTCTTTCCTTAAGAGAAGGGAAGCACCTAATTATTCCCCTTTCTTGTCTTCGCGCCCCCCACTCCCTTTTCCTTCAACCAACCCCCTCTCAGTTCCCCCCATCGAGGTTAGTAGCGCGTCTTCTGAGTTGCGTCTCTTTTTTCTTCCTCAACCCGTTCTGGTCTTTAATATTATAGCACCCCCCCTCCCCTGAAGCTTCCCTTTGACCCCCCCAGCCCATTCCTTTTTTGAATTTCGGGATTTCGAGAGAAGCAGGGAGTTAGTTGGCGCCGCCCATACTACGATAAGCCGATGCATCCCCTCCTGCTACAGATAATTTCCCCCGCCTTGTTCTTGGTTTTAGCGGCTTGTCCCCCCAGTAATGGGTAGACCAAGGTCGGTTGTCGTATTTCAGATCCCTTAACCACGCGGGTTTCTTCAAAAACCTGCCCTTCGATGTTTTTTTCCTCGCCCCTCTTTTTTGATCTTTTTCCCTTCCCCCCCTAGCCCGGGAAAGAACTGGTTTTTACTCCGAAACAGTCCTGTCTAGGAAAAAGTTATGTTCACAGAGGCCGGTTCTGATGGGCTTCTGTATTTCCTTCTTTTTAAATATTAGTCCAAATTTCTTCTGGCTGGAGATTTGGTTTCTTTCTCCCCCCAGGTACAAGCTCCCCCAACACATTTTTTTGTTCTGCCTGGCCATTCCTGGACCCTCGCCAGAAATACCTCTGGCCTTTACATGTCGGTGTCTTTTTGGTGAGGACAGTTTCCCCCCCCCCCTTCCTAACCTTTTTTTTTGATGAAGCCATCGGGCTTTTTCTAACTTCGTAAAGGCGCCCCGAAGCATTTTAAGGGGCTCTGTAGTTCTGTGAAATACCCTAACTTAACCCCAATTTTCCTTTTTCCTTCCCAAGTGACCCCTGTAACAGTAAACACAGAGTGAAACACTTTGTTTGGTTCCTCTTTACCCCCATAAAAACAAAACCAACCTCCTTTCCTACCCGGCCCTCTGCACCTTCCTTCCCTTGATCACCCGCTTCTTTCCCCACTTTTGACTTTTTTTTTTCCTGACTTTACATTGACGTCACTCTTGACGTGAAGGGACGCATGTGGTCGCTGTTTCGCTCATCCCATGGAAGGTTCCTTTTTCTTGTTTTTAAATTTTTTTTGCTCCCCCAGAACCCCCCCCCCCCCCTTTTTTCCCCCTTTCGTATTTGGCGTTCTGCAAGAAGCTCCCCCCTTTGGATGTTTTTTTGTTCTTGACTTCCATCCCTTTTTGTACGGAAAAACCAACAGTGAGAAGAGGACCTGAGTCCTACCGTGATTACAAGTACTGTCGGTTTCCCTTCGCAAAGAGTCCCCTTCCAATTTTTTCCATTTTATGTCTTTTCATTTTTTTTTTTCTTTTCTTTCCAGTTGGGACGTTCCCCCCTGATAGAGATTTGACGTAGAGGTTGAGACTGCAGCGCATGTGTGAAAAAACTTTCTTTTCCCTGTCCCCGGATGTGGAAATCTGTTCTCCTCCTTGTGGTTTTTTTTTCGCTTTTTCACCTTTACTCCCCCCCCCCTCGCCGCCCTCTCAAGTTTTTTTTTGTGCGTGGCCTTCCCCTTGAATTTCGACACCGCCTTAATTGTCGTTCCTTGTGTGACCTACCTTTTTTTAATTCAGTAATGATGAGTTTTAACCCGGGTCCGTTGGACTTGTTATCATGCTGGTTATTCGGTGAAGATGAAACCTGTTTTGGTCAAATACCCTTTTTTTCCGATTGTACTCTTTTCGTGGATGTCGGGGGCTTTGCTTTGAAAGTCTGAGACACCACCCCTCCTTTTTACAAGTTAAACGTCCTTTCAAATTTGCACGGGAACTCGTCGTAGCGATTGACCTTTTTTATTTAACCCCTCGGTCCTTCTTTCGGAACTAACAGCGTCCCCCCTCAGAATAAGTGTGTACAAAATTGTCCTCAAAGGGGAGTCCCCGTCGGGCTAGAGGAAGAATACCCCCCTCTTCCTGGGCTCTTTCGTTCGTGGTGCCCCCCTTCTGTCTTCCTTCCCCCCCCCCCCAAAGTTGTCCCTGATCTTAGTTTTTCAGCCTGCACCCTCGTCCGACGACCGCGTAACGTTTACAAGGTTTAATTTGGTTTAGACCGTATCGGCTTCCCTTACTGGAACTTTTCTCTCTTCTTTTTCCCTGTTAATTCCATAAAGAGCTTAGATGGGTTATTTAGTTGAGCCTGATCCTGAGGGAGTATTACTTGCACCCATCTGCGAGTTTTCAAACCTTTCTCTTAGTTAGCTCCTGCATTTTTTTGTTTTTTGTATTTTCGTTCAATTGAGCTGCATGTGGGAGTCCAAATTGACCTAAGAGATGCAAGTGCCTTTTCCTTAGGTGTTTTTACCCTCACCTTCTTTCTCCTCCCTTGGGTCATGTGAATGCTGGCCCATCCTCTAGACAAAACTTGCCATTTAATCTTTTATACCTCCCCCCCCCCTTTTCCGGTGTTGATTGTTGCTCTCGAATGTTCTTTTGGACAACCACTTTTCTCCTTGACCAAGAGATTGAAGAACAAAACCACCCTACATTGACAAGCCCAGATGTCTCCCCCCGTCCCCGTTTTTTGGTCTTTTGTTTTTTCCAACCCCCCTTCACTTATCAGTTCCAACGGATAATATGGATTACCAAATCCCCTTCCCCCTGGTCCATCTGTCTCCCCGAACTTCCATGCTTTACCTAAGCGAGATATAAGGTTTTACGATGGAAGGTATGTCCCCCTTTTCCCTGGGTTTTCCCCTTCCTCAACCGTTCGCACGAATAGTGTCCCCCAGAGGACCATCCTTTCAAGTTTAGACGTCGGTTACTTGCTCTTTGTACCACGGCACCTCCAAGTTTTCAGTCCCTTCTTCACTTTTTCTTCCCGTCCTTCCACTTCACCCCCGGGACCCTTTTTACTCTGTTTAGTTAAAAAGTTCCCCCCAGGACCCCCCCCTTAGCAAAGCTTTTTTTTTTTTTGAATTAGTTTCATCCTTTTTTGAGAACCGCTCTGCCAGAATATGGGGACTTCCCCCTTTCACCCCTCCCTCACCCTTTTTTTATCCCCCCTCCCAAAAACGTAGCGGGGAGCTTTTGTAGAGTCCGCGAACGACATAGGGTCGGTTTCATTCCCCCGCTTCCCGCCTCCCTTCCCCCCCCCTTGCGCATTAAATGCCCCCTGTTTAAACGTTTTCAGGACTTGGTGGATTTGCTTTCCTGCGCCGGCACTCCCTCCCCCCCCCTTTCTACCTTCCCCCCTGGGGGCCCGTTTTTTTCCTGCTTGCACCCCCCATTCTTGGCTTTTTCCCTGATGACTTACCCAGATCCCCATTCCCCCAACCGGTGAAAACCAACGTCCTCCCCTCGTTCTGGAAGTCGAAACCGTTCTTCGGCCGACCCCACCCCTTTACCTGTGAGTTTTTTGTCTGAGACCTTGCTCGCTTCCATCCCCAACCCCCAAAACCTTTCTGTTCTCTGCCTCTCAAGGATGTTTTTTCACAATCGCTTTTCTTTTGAAACGGGTCTTAACAAATCGTCCACCCAAAAAGTCACCGTTTTCCTGATACTCTGTCTGTCCCGATCGTCTTTTCACCCATTCCCGCTATTCGACGGACCTTTCCCCCCCAAGGGTTCCGAGACCATGCCCCCCTCATGAGAAAGGGTTTCTGCGTCGGTCTTTTTTTTTACTAAACCTGACCTTGTCCAAGTTCTATTGTCGCCGTTCCAAGTTTTTTAAAGAAGTCGGGGCAATCCTCCCTTGATCTTTGTTTCTTTGTGGTCTCTCTGTTTCTTCCCCCCCTCGGGCTTGTCGCTCTACACAAAAGAACCCCCCCCTTTCGTATGCAGTGTGTGCCCCCCCTCCCTGCGACAACCCAATTTAACCAATTTGGGATCACGCGTCCTTTTACCCCCCCTTCACCCGTGCACCCCAAGAAAGTGCTTTCTCTTCCGTTCTTCCGTGCAGCCCCCCCTTCTATTTCAGACTCTCTATTTGCGAACACCCAGTCTCTAATCCTGACCTCTTAGAGACGGCTGGTCTCATTTCCTCTTTTTTGCTTCATCCCCCCTTTTTGGTTTTATGGGACAAGAGGGCTAAAAAGGAATTCCCCAAGGTTTAATTTTTTTGTGCGCTTTTTTTTTTCCTTTTAAATTATTTTGTTTCAATGCTTGTACCTTTCCTCCCCCCCTTCTCCCCCTCACCGTCACAAATTCCCAGGCGTGATTAAGTGTTGGTTGTCCTCCCGTTATGTACTTTTCCCATTCAACCCCCCCATTTGTTTCGGGAAGTATACTTCTAGAAAATAACATGCCCCTCTTTAGTTAGTTCTTAATGGGGACCTCTGAAAACCACACCACCCAACAAACCTTGGCTTTTGGTGTTTACCCCTTAGCAGTTAGAATTAAATTCGCCCTTCCCTAATACCAATTCCTCACGTTCCTTCTTGGCATCCCCCTTCTGCCACCTCCTCCATTTGGCCCCCCCCTTTTTTTATACTCCTGCCCTCTGAGACCCTCTCACTTTTGTGTCGTAGAAGAAGAAACCTTTCAATTTTAGATATTTTACCCCCGGTAATCTCAAGATCCACCATTCTAGCCGGAGTTCTTCTGCAATCCTCTTTTGTTCTTAAGTTCCTACCACGCGCTTTTCAATTTTAAGGATTGTGCCAAATCGCCTCAGCTTCGCCTTTACCGTGTTTATTAGTCCTTTTGTCGGCTTTTTATTTACCTTGAGTGATTTCTCCTCTCGGATGGCTTTGTCTTTTTTCTCCCCCCAAGATAGGAGTTCAGGAGACTGAATAACTACTCACCTTTGCGTTCTTTTGCTATTTGTTCTTTTGAGGCCGTTGGCAAGATTAGTCTTTCAAAGATGGAATCCCCTACCTTTGTTTTCCTCCTCCAAACTTTACTAGTACGACAATAATACCTATCAATGAAGTTCTTTTGGGGAAATCAAAAGGCAGATTCCGTCCCCCTTTTGAAGGGATTTACAAACTTCTTTTTTTCGCTGAGCAAACCTCTTTTCTCCCTATATAAAGGCTGATCCAAACTCACGTGGTCCAAAATTTTCCTTTAGGAATGGTCTGTCTCCGTATAAAGAACATTCATTCCCTTGAGGAAACTGGCCAGCAGGGGGATTTTCCCCTGAAGGGGACGGTTTCTCCTTTTCGCGAACCTGTTTTCGTGACGTTCAAGACAACTTTCCTCCACCCCGATAGTCTTCAGGCCCCGGTACTCCTACGCCGTACCTTTACGGAATTATCCCCCCCTATTTGCCCCTCTTTCCCCTCCCTCCCTAACTCTGGAATTTGCTAGCCTGCTCCGTCCCCCCTTCTTTTGACCCACAATTGTTAAAATCGATTGGTCCAAATATATCAAAAAATATAAAACCCCCTCACAAACAAGTTTCAATATGAACCCCTTCCTTTTGGAGAGGAACTTACCCCCCTCTTAATGATAATCCTTCCTCTGGACTTTCTTTGGAAATTCCCCCCTCCCACATTGTACTTGTCATAACGCCCCAGATTCCTTTCTTTTTCCGGTGTTCCCCCCCACGTGGGTTGCGTTCTTTGGTTGTAAAATCTTCTTTTCTTTCTGTCCCCCCCGATGTTTTGATTACCTCCTTTTTTGATATGATTTTTTCTTGATTTTCTTCCAACCATTCTGGCCACCATTTCCCCTTCCACCCTTTTCTGGTTTTATTCCTATCTCCCCTTTCCTTCCTCAATTTTCAAACCCCCCACGTGTCCGGGGTCTTGAGGGCATGGCGTTCCCCTCAGTTTCTACAAAAAACAAATTTCCATTAGACAGGCTATTGCCCACATCCCCCCTTTCGAAATGCTACCCACGTCCCCTCCCGAACCTCATTTCCCTTCCCTACTCTCTCTCTTTCTACAGTTGTTGTGATCAGAGTTGATCGATTTTTCCCTTGATTCCGACGGCTAGTGATTGAGGCGTTTTCCCTCGGCCTATTTTTTTTGTAGAAACTTTTTCTTTTCTTTCTTCCCTTCCCAGTGGATCCCGCCCTTGTTCAATTTTGAATTGAATGGGTCTGCTTTCTTAAAATGGTTTTTGCATTTTTTTTTTTTGCCGTTTCATAACCCACCCCTCACCGTTATAATCATCTGTTCTTGACCGAAAACATTCTTTGGTTTTCACCCTTCACCGGCACTACCAGTACGGTCTTTCACGACCCCAGAAAACAACCCCCCAAGAGGCACCCAGCTTGGAACTGGAAGCTTAGTTCTTTGTCCCTCTTTACAAGATGCATCTTTCCATTCTCACTTCTTTTCTTAAAAACCCGGCTGGGCGGGGATGTCCCCAAATTTCCCCCCAGTGGCCCGTTCTCCTTTATGGTGTGGTACAGCTCTTTTATTTTGGCGGTGTTTTGGCTATTGAGATTTCCACCCTTTCCTTTCCCCCCCCTTTCCATTCGCGTTCCGGGCGAATAAACCCCCCTTCGGTCGGGTGTTTTCTTTCCCTTGGTAATTTAGTGTAAGAGGGGCTGCTGTAAGGAACTTCCTGCGGGTCTAACAGGGGGAAGTTCCCAGCTTCGTGCCCTTCTTTTTTTCTCGACCCGACCCCCCCCTGGTTGCCCTCCTGAAGTCGTCCTCCCTGAGTGGGCCCTTTGTTCTATCGGGCTTCTTGGCGGGATCAATCATTGACCTGCCTCCCTATTGTCCCGCAAGTGCATGTTTGTCTAACACGTTCTCGGGCTGCCGTTTTTAAATGTCGAAGACCATTATTTCCCCGGAGTTTCTCTTGGCCCCCCCCCCTTTTGCCCGTTTCTGCACCACACATGACCGTTGCCCTTCCTTTTTTTGACGTCGCCTGGCGAGAATTGGGTGGAGTAGAAGTTCCCTTTTCCGGAGAAAAACTTTTTCCTTCTGTATTCTTCCTCACCTTAAGCCTTTCCCACTGACTTTTAAAATCCCCCCCCCCCGAGTCTTTAAGTTTTTCTTTTCCCCATCGTTCCGTTTTTTTGAGGTGCGCCGCCGTACTATCAGGCCCGGCGGCTTCCTCGTCTAAGCTCCCAATGCATTCATGTTATGGAGCTGGGGAGCATCTCCCCTGAGTCAAGCGGGTTGGTTTCTACGCGCACGTCAAAGCGAGTGCGCCCCCCCAGCCGTGGCTTTTTTTCTCCCGAGTTCGTCTTCCCCAACCAGACGTCGGTTTGGACCGAATGTCTTCCATCCCAACCCCCACTCAAAATGGTCTAATTCACACCGATCTTTTTTCTACCTAGGCCCCTTTCATTGATTTGTATCCTCTGTTTTTAAGCCTCCCTCTGTTCGTTCCTTTCCTTGGATGTTTCTTTTTGGAAGGCCCCGTCCCCCTTTTCGTAAGAGTAAACCCACCCCCCCAGCCCCTTTTTTTTTCCCCTTTGCCCTTCCTTAAGCCGACATCTTCTGGGAAACTTGGATGTCTCATTTTTCCTTGTTTTTTCACCGAACATGGTTGTCTTTCACCTATTCTGCGAATACCGTACTTTGTTGCCTTTTCCCCCCCTCCTTCCTTTTTGTTTTTCCAGGGCCGGGGGAATACCTCACAAACTTGAGTCTCCCCCAACCCCCCCCAGGACCCTCAAAAGTTCCCAACCGCGTGAAAAAATTGGTTTTGTACTCCCCAGTAACCCCCCCCCCCAAGGTCTTTCTTTTTCCTCCTTCACCGGCACATATCAAAGGAGAGACAATCCTTTGAGGACTCCCCAGTGTGTTGTTGTTGGACCCGTGCGGGTAAGATTCGTCCGCGGAAATTGTTCCCTAAATTTCTTTCCCCCGGTTCTCTCTTTCCCCTCCAATGGCGGTTTTTTGACTTACTCTTAAATTTCGGTGCCAAAAAGGCCTTTTTGAGCGAGGCCTCTCGCAAGTGTGTGTTCTTGTCTTTCTTTCTTCCCCCACCCCGTTACGACAAACCCAAGACCTCGATTGTCCCTTCAAGAGGCCCCGTTTTTTTTTTTTCTGTTTACCCGGGGAAGGTTCTTGTCAACTTTAGCCCCTGGCTTTTTTTTGGTCCACTTTTAAACATCACATCTGATCTTACTGAGATCCGTTGTGTGACTTTTTTTTTTCCCTTCCCCGACTCTTTCTCCTTCTGTGTTTTCCGTCGGTCTTTTCGCCAACGAAGTTTCGCCTCCCAAACAGAGGGAGGGTACCGGATTGCGTGTTATCCCATCCCTTTCCCCAGGATTCGAAGGACCCCTCCCTTAGCCCCCCTTTGCCCCTACAATTTTTTTTGTTTGAAGGAGTCCCCCCGTCTTTCCCCGTATACGTCCACACGGCTCCATTGGTCAGGGGGCTCCCCATGTTTCGAACCTTACAGTACCTTCTTGCTCTTTTTTCCCTTTCTTTGGAAGTTTCTTTTCCTCTGTAGATTATAGGGAAGCGAAAACCGGGACCATCGATTTGCCCAATCCTCCTTTGTGATCCAAATTGTTTTTCCCAGTATCTCCTTTCCCCCCCCCCCGCCCCTTTTTTTCTTTTTTCCGGTGTTTTCCCCCAAGTGACCTCTTTTTTGCAACTTTGTTTCCTCCCCGATAGTTGCTCTTGAGCAGGTTCCCTTCTACCACCCCCCTCCCCCTGCCGACTCCCTTTTTTTTTTTGTTCCATTTGACAAAAGGGAGAAAATCTTTTCTGGCGTCTCTTTTCAAAAGTCCCCCTCGGCGGAGACTCTTTTTTAACCATGGCTGACGTCCGGGATCGCGGCGGGTGGTTCCCTCTGCCAAGGGTTGAGTACGACCTTTCCTGGCCCCTTTCCCGGGGGCCTGTCTGCTTTTTTTAATCAGATGGAAGTCGTACAGGAGGAGATTGGTCTCCCACCTTCAATCCCCCCGGCTCCTGTCGTTTTCACGAGTACTCGTACCCCCCCCTCCCGAGTTTTTTTTTCTCCTCTTCTACCCTTTTTCCCTTTCTTTGTTCCTAGTACCTGTCTTCTTCTCGTTAGGCCCAGGGGCTTGGATCTGTTTCATTGATTTTTTGCGCCCTCTTGAATCCGCTTGTCTTACCCTGTTTTCTTTCGTTTTTTCCCTACCCCCCCAACGGGGTGGCCCTTTTGATCCCCTTGTTTTCCCCCTGAGGTTTTTCCCAGTTTCTCTAAAACGTTTGTTCCTTACTTTTCTATATTTCTCCCCTCCGTTGTTGTTTTTTCTCTCCCTCTTGGGTCCCCCCTTTTTTTCTGGTAAAAGGATTCTGCCGTCAAACCACTCTTTTTTCCCCCCTTTTTGGAGAATGTTTGCGGTAAAGCCTAAATGCATTTTCATCATCGGAGGAATTGTTCCTTCCCCCACGTTCCTTCCTCGTTTCATCTCTGGTTCCCCCAACCCTGCAATGCAAAGGTATCCCCCGTTGAAGAACTAAATTTTCCCCCCTTTATTGACGCTCTCTTGGTCCCCTTCTTTGTCGCCCGTCCCCCAACGCGTCCCGGTACCTCGAGTTTCGCTAGCTCGAGCCGGTTTCTTGGAGTTTTCTTATTTCTTGGTTTTTCTTGACAACTATTTGGGGAAGTTCCTCCCACAATCACCTCAGGCCTCCTTTCCCCTCTTTCAAGATGACCACCGTTAGACCCCCCAACAACATTAAACGTTAATTTTCAGTGGTCGGTCTTCACACATACCATTCCCCCCCCTCTCCCCCATAGTAATCCCTCTTTCCTTTTCTTTTCCCCTGCTTTTTTTGAGACCGCAGAGGAGCAGATCTGGGGTTTAGGGAATTTTAAATATAGATCCCTCTTTTTACGTTCTCCCATTTTTGATGGTAAAATTGTCACCCACACCAGGAGTCACCTCCCTTGCTCTTTTTCCTTCCCTAAGCTCCTCTTCTCCGGCCAATAGCCTCAATGAAGTCCAATTTACGGCATGAGACACTTTCCCTCCCTTTTTTGGGAAAACCCCCGTTTGACAGGACCACCCTTTTTCGAGATTCATTGTTCCCAGGTCCTCATTTTTTCCCCCCGCGTCCCCCTTTTCTCCCTTGCGTTCCGGAATTGTAACCAAAAAGTCCCTTCATTTCAGTCCTTTTTTAAAACATTTCTCATACAAAAACCACGGAAAAACCCCTCGTTCCTCCACCACCCCAAGACGTTTGAACAATCTAGTTTCCACAACAGAACACTCTTTATGACCCGTAACTTTCCAAAATTCCTGTTCCCTCCATCCTAAGACCGCCCCCCCCCCGCTGGTATCCCGTCGACCATTCTTTTCTTTTTTTTCCTTCTCCCACACCCAACCTTTGCGCGTTTCTCCCCGTATCGGATGGACGGTCTTCTGAACGTCCCTTAATACAATTGTGAAAAGTTAGGGGTGGATTTACTTGCTGGAGCGGTGGAGCCACCCTTTCTTTTTACTTTTTTCACACCATCTCTCTCTTTTTTTTTTCCAGGTTTCCCCAAAATGGTTGTCGCTTCCTTTTTTTTGACGCTGGATCCTCCTTTTCTGCTGTTTTTCTCCCTGAGCCCCCATAAGAAAAGACACTTTGTCCTTTTGGCACGACGTGACTTCCCTTTCCCCCCAAAGGTCAGGCAACGACAGAACCTTTTGGGACGCTTTCTTCTGTTCTTTTGTTGTTCTGGAGTTTAAGGATTTCATAAAAAAACTTTACCCCGTTTTTTTTTTTCCTCCCCGAGGTTACCCCCTTTGCGAACCCAAATTAATTTGTTTATTTTCCCGGAGAATTTACAACGTTAAGTTCCCGTAAAAAACCTTTCTTTTTTTTGCTGACCTGGCCCCTTGAATTCCCCCTTTTCTCTTCCTTTTTTTTCCCCCCCTACGTACCCAGATCAAGAGGACTTAGTGATTTACTCATTCCTTCGCTCCGGGTGATCTTTTTTTTTGAATGATCGTCGATTCTTTTTTTCGATTTGTTATGAATCAGATCCCCAACCCTTCCGTGCACACATCTTTTTCCGACTTTTTTTTTAGTTTTATTGTGATCTGAGGGCGAAGGTTTAAGTCGTCTTTTCTGAACTCTTTTTTTCGCCCCCTTTCATTGAATTCCCGGATTTGCTTCTGGTGCTTTCCTCCCTGGCCTTCTTTTGACTCGACACCCTCCCCCCCAAATAAAGTGTTTTTTTCTGCTGGGTTCCTTTTTTTTATCCTTAGACATAAAAGAAAGATGTTCCTTCGTGTCGTTTTTTTTTTAAGGGAAAGTTGACCCCAAAATGGCTGGGACGCTTCCCCCCCCTTCCCTTTCGTCCTTAAACCGCGTCAGCAGCCAGACTTGCCTCCTCGTGCCCTTCTTGATTTTCCATCCAGGGCGTCCCCCTCCTTTTATCACTCCCTTTTTTTTTTCCCTGTCTACATTTTTCATTTTGGTCCGGGAGTGGAACTTCTCCCCGCGCCAGAAGACCATTATTTCCCCCCTTATTGAACGTAACCGATCCCCCCCTCCGTTTTTAGCCTGCAGGCTTGCAAGTATTTTATGGACTGGGACCCACCCTCCCGTTCTCCAGGTAAGGGCCTTCCAAAATAAGTTAAAAAGCAGGCGGGGTATTAGTTTAGTGCCTTCTGAGTTTCCTCTGCCGTTTGGGTTATTTATTTATGTTTTGCAGGTCTTAGTGGGAAGAGACCGGCGATTGAGTTTTCGGGCCGCTATAGATTCGGATTCGATCCCCTACCCCCTTGGGTTTTTTTTGGCTTTTCTATTTTTTGGGCAGCCCCTTTTTCTTTCTTCCTTATTTGGCCTGCCTGACTTTTCGCCCGCACACTTTACCTCTACTGCCAATTCCCCCTTCCTAGTGTGGGACCTTCTAACGCGCTTTTCCACAAGGAGTTGTTTCCTTTATTCCTGCTCTCGGAAATTTTCGTTTTTTCTCTCGAAAACAGAAGGTGATCCAATGATTAAGCGCTTGTAAGCTTGTCTCACCGCCTTTAGTCAGGTTTGAACCCCCCCCCCTTGGTGGGTGGGTTTTTTTTTATCAAAGCCAAATATCTGTATCTTTTCAACTTCGCCTTCGCTTTCCTCTCCTCTTTTTCTCTCCCTTTGGTATTTCCTTTCTATTCCAAAGCGTTTCTCGCCTTCGTCCGGCTGTTTTTTCCGCACCCTCCCCCTGACTCCCTTCCCCCATAAACCCCTCTGAAAATCACTACACACGTCAATGGACGTGTGAAATTTTGCTAGCATCAGGGAATTTTCCCACCAACCGGAACCCTCTCCTTTTTCAGACTCAACAATATCAGAAACACAAATCAACTTGCCCGCTTTTATCATAGGCCCTGTGGAGAAGAGCCCCCTCCGTAGCCCCCTCCTCCTGTCATCGTTCTATGTCAAACCCAATAAATTACGCGCGATTTCAGCAATTCTCCTTTTGAATTCTGGGGCCCCCCTGTGTTTTTTTTTTTTTTTTTTGTGAATTCTCTTTTTTCCGTTTTCTTACGGTGCTGTCCCTGCTGTTTTTTTCCCCCCTGAAGGAGTGGTTTTTTCCCCCCCCCTTCCCATGTGTACTGGAGAAATCGTCAACTTTGCCTTTGCCCCTCGACTAATTGAGATCCCTCCATTCCCCCCCATTTTTCCCCCTCTGTCTTTCCCCATTTGGTCTGGGAACTGGTGCCGGCAGATTTTTTTAGACACAACCCCCCCATGATCGTCCCCCCCCAGGGCTTGTTTTTTTCTTTACTATTTTTTTTTTTTAACTTCTCTCCCCCCCCCTCATCCCCTAATTTTCCCTCCCCTTTCTTCCA
>Ga0179593_1592089_pt1 | contig 14993 bp, 27 predicted proteins | sample CZODoug2_1_08_16_FD_185931 | JGI IMG/M metagenome (GOLD analysis project Ga0179593, IMG submission 185931) | Vadose zone soil fungal communities from Angelo Coast Range Reserve, California, USA - CZODoug2_1_08_16fungal (PacBio error correction) | ecosystem: Environmental > Terrestrial > Soil >... | reverse complement strand
CCCCCCCAAAACCTTGCGCAGACTTGGAGCTGTTTGTGGTGGGGGGGGGGGGTTTTGGTCCCAGTTCCCCAATTGCTTTTGTACCATTTTTTCCGCGTTCGATGGCTTTTTTTTTTACACCCCTGTTTACTTGACCTTAGGAGTGCAGCCTTTACTTTTTTTCTTGCTCTGCCAATTCCCCCGTTTTGACTTTGACTTTTTCGTGTCCCCCTCCCCCCATTTAGGTTGATTTCTACTTTCTTTCCCACCCCCGCGACTTCTTTTGACTTCCCCCAGCTCTCTTCACCCCAGTTGTTTTTCAATCGGGTTTGGGGCTTGGACCCCGTGATCCCCCCCCTCATAACGTCTTGGTTCGTTTTCCCACTTTTCCCGTTGACCCCCCTTATACTCACCCTCTTCGGGTAAACCTTCACCCTGGACCCTCTTGGTCCCCCCAGCGTGCCTATCTTTCTCTTCGTGACTCTCCATATACCTTAGTTTTTCTTTTGTTGTTGTTTCCGTGGCAAATCGCTCTCTTTAACTTGTCATTCTAATTCTACTTTTTGTTATGGACCTCTGATGTCCCGTCTTTTTCTCCGGTCTTTCCGGATTTTTTCTTTGATCGCCCCCCAGAGCCTTTTCCCAAGTATGATTTTCCCTTCCCACAACCCACAACCCCCACCCACCCTTTTTTTCTGGTTTTTGCGCGTTTTTTTTACTTCCCCCGTCGTATAAAAACGCCCCCGATGTCCCCTTTCTTGCAGGGGTTGATGTTTTCGATGCCATTGGGACCCACACAAACCCGGTGAACTTTCCACACCTGAGACCCCCAACCCCTAGTTCTCTTCCACTCAACTCTTCTCCAAAATTCCTGTTTGCCTCGTTGCACATTCGCCTTTAGATCTCCTTCGCTCAGTCTTGATGATTGAAATTTCACGTTGTCTGTTTTTTGCAGCGTTCTTTTTTTCGTACCCATCAGAGCCTTGTACACTCCCCTCTCATGTTTCGAACATTTTTCCTTCTTCCCCCCGGATTTTTTTCTTAACTACCCCCTTCCATCGTTTTTGGGTCGATTCACCTCACAGCTCCCTCGCTACTCTTCTTCCTCTCTGCGTGAGTTTTTCCTTATTTGCGTTTCCTCCTTTTTCTCCGAACTCCCTTTTTTCCACCTGCTTTCCCCAGCGTTATTTTTTGGTTTCCCAAACCCCTCCCCATGTCCCTGGATTGATTACCGAGTTTTTCCCAAAACTTTGCTGGTTCCCCTCCTTATTTTCGTTCACGTCACAACCACTTTCTTCCTTTTTTTTTTTTTTTCCCTGAGTCCGCCCCCCCCCCCTTATTTTTCCTGGGCGGCGGGGTTCTTCTTTTCGACCGTTATCCCCTCGCCCTTGTTCTGACATTCGTTTGCTCCGCCTCTTTTCTTTCTTCCTTTCCTTCGCCCGGCTTGTCTCGCCTGTTTTAGTACACCTTTTTTTTCCCCATTGTTGGTTGAGCGATGAGCTCTGGCCTCTTGCGGTTCCTGACCCTTTTCCCCCCTCCGATTTTTTTTATTAACTGCCCCCTGATTTGCACAAGTTACCTTTTTTTTCCCCCCCAACCGTTTGTTTTCTGGACGTGATTTCTTTTTCGTGGTAAAACCTCTCCACGATTCAATCGGTGCTTTTTATTTCCTTGAGGTAGCCCCTCTGACGCCCCAACTTTTTTTTTCCTTTTCCCTTTTTGTGGATGAATGCAAGGTGGATTCCCCCCCCCACCCAAAAGCCTTTCTAACAGTCCCAAACAGAGCTTTCCCTTTCGTAACCACCGAAATTTACTATACATATTTTTCGACAATTTAGTTTCAAACCCTTTCTCCCTGATAGTTCCCAGGTGACCTTCCCCCCTTTTGGTTTTGGGTCGCTTTCATTCTTCCTTTCCTCGCCTTTTTTCTTTTTCCCATTGACTCCCCAGTCCTTTCAAAACCCCCCCCACGCCTGGGTGCCTGAACCTTACCTTCTTTCGATAGATTTCTTCCCTTCAGTATCCTCCTTGCCACTCGTTCCCGTGGATCCTCTTGTGCACCCTCACCTTGGTATCGGTTCATCATTTTTTTGTGAAATTAATGGTTACCCCCCGAGCCCCCCCCTCCTTTGGCCCAGACTTTCCTGCTCTTTTAGACATCCTCTTACTTTTCCGCTTTTTGCACCTTTCCCGGTGCTGCAGCCCTGGCTCTTTTTTGCCCCTGTCTCGAGTTACCCTAGCCGGCTACTATTACATAGCTCCCTTTTTGAAAATTTTATGACAAACCTAGGGATTTCGGTCTTTTTTGCACGGGAAACTTTTCTCCTCTTTCCCCCAGAGCCCGTCTGGCTTTTCCTCTGCGTCCCGCCTCCCCACCTCTATTTCCCCCCTCTGCCCACCGATTTCGAATTGCTACCCCTCTTCGACCCCAACTTTTTAATAGAATTATTTTTGAACTGTCCCTGTATGAGCCGCAGTCTTGCTTCTCCCCAGTCCACTTTTTCTCACCTATTTTTTTTCAATTTTTTCTTTCCTCCCCCTTTTTTTGAACACCTCCGTTTTGTCTCCTAGGTTACAACAACCTTACCAGTCATTTTTTTTTTTTTTTTCAAATCTGCGTCCCAGTCATACACTCCTTTTTGGTGTGAATTCTTACTTTTCCCGCTTCTGTGGAAACCCCCTGATCTTTCGCTCCGACCCTTTTTCTCCCACCTGATCCCCTCTCGTTTGCCCTGCAGATGAGGCGTTTCCGTGACCCCCGTACCACTCGTTTAAATCCCCCCCAGGTTATCCCCTTTTTACGGGCCCTTTTTTTTCCCCGCACTCTTTTTTCCCTCCGTCTGGGTTCCCCTTTCTGATTGTTTCGTAGGTTACCGTTGGATATTCGTTGTTGTCTTTTTCTTCTACCTCAAGCCTTTGTTTTTCTCACGCCCACCCCGGTTCTCCACCCCTGGACACTGTTTTAAGACTTTGGACGAAACCCCCGTTGTCCGGGCCCTCGGTTTTTTCTTTAATCTTTGGTGCTTTACTTTCCAAAGGCCTTCTTGAGCCGGCTCACTTCCCGCCTTCCTAGTCTTGTTTTTTTTCCATTTCTGAGGACCGGTTGAACGTGTTTTTTTTTTTTTTTTTTTTTTCGGCGCTTTAGGTTTTTTCCCCCCGTTGGCAATTTCCCTCTCCTTCCCAACCCCCCCAAACCCCCCCCCCCCCCTTCCCCCCGAAAGTATTCTGCTTCCCCCGCCCTTTCTTGTTTGTACCCACCTCTTCCCGTCTTTCAATCGCGTTTTTCCCCCCCCCCTCCCAACCTCGAACCGGGAAAACACTGGAACACGTTGCAACTTTTTTTCGACACCTCCGTCCATTTTCTCCCCAGTTTCTTTGTGGGTCTTTTGTCCCGACCGTTCACCCCTTTTCTCCCTAGTTTTTTGTTTTCCCCCCTCCCCCCCGCCTTTCTTTTCTTATGCACCTCTTTTCCCAATCGTGTGCTCTTTCCCAAGTGTTAGCGGGTTTGTGTTCCTTGCAGCTTACAAAGCCTCCATTTTTCTCATTTTTCCTTCCGGTTAACCGGATTTCGCTCCCCCCCCCATGTTTTGCGACCCGCAGCTTTGGTCTTCCATTTCCCTTCCTCAGTTTGTGCTAGTGTGTTTTCTTTCAATCGGTTTTTTAGTCCGAGGCTATTGCACCCACCCTTTCGCTCAGATTTTTTTCCCTGTTTTCCTGGTGCATTGGACTTGGGGCTTTTCCCTTTTCATTGACTTTTTTTCCAAATTCGCTTGGAAGATTGGTCCTTTTTTTCCCCCCCCCAGCTGGGTTACGTCCCCAGTTCTTCCCCAAACACCCCCATTTTTTTTTTTTCTTTCCCGATGTTCTTCGCTGTTAGGCCCGACCGCCTTATTCCATTTTTTTTTTTCAGCTTTTTTTCCCAAGCTCTTTTTCTTTTCCCCAACTTCTCTCCCCAGCACCTCCAGGTTCGCGCTTTGACCCTTCTACGTCACTTCTTCCCTTTGTCTCGCCCCAGGTCGTGGCCCGATTTCTCCCCCTACTCATTGCTAAGTTTTTCTTGGAAGCCTTTTCATCCCCTTGGTTCTCAATTTTTTTTCCCAAGTCCTTTACTCGATTCAATTACCTCTCCCCCCGTTTTACCCCTTTTACGACCTCCCCTGGATTTTTTCTTAGAGATTCATTTTACATTATAAAAAACCCGATGATTTCAATGTTTCTCGTTTGGATTCTTTTTTGGTCGGAGAAGTTTTCCCTCTTCTCCACGGGGTACACATTGCCTCTATACTTTCCCTCCCCCGTGGTTTGTGTTGTTGTGCTTCAAATGATTCCCCTTTTTTTTCAAAACTCGTTCTTTTCTATTTCTATACACCAACCCCCTGTAGACCCCATAATCCATTTTGTAACCTCTATTACCCCAAAACAGACTCTGGTCTTTTTTCTATAACCCCCCGGTTTAGTCCAATTTGTTTAACTGGCCCCCAATGTTTCCTCAGTCCTCCCACTTTGGCCCCCCCTTCGCAACCCAAGTTTACCTTGCGCGAGTCCACGGTTCCCCATTCGACTTGTTGCTGGAAATTTTCAAGTCCCCCCCCATCCAATTCTGTGAAATTCCCGGCCCCCTTGCCACCCTCTCGTCTTCGCACACGTGTTTTTTTTTTACGTTTCGTTTCCCCGTACCCTCAACAACCGCTTTTCTAAGGCAGCCTTTTCAAAATTTCCATCGTCCAATTTGAACCCTGTGCACCCTTGGGTCCAGGGTTGCCAAGAGTTTGTCCATTGTCTCCCCCCAATGTTCCCCCCTGCACCTCTTGTCCCCGGGAACCCTTTGTGTGCTTTACGAGTTCGCCTTATTTTTTTTCTTTGCTCCTCCGCCTCAACCCTAGGCCTCCCGGTCTTGTTGACCATTCTTCAACCACAACGGGAGGCGTGCCCTGACTCCCCGGTTCGAACACTTTTGTGTGGGAAGGTTTCGATTTTTCTTTTGTAGCCCTGACCCTTTCCCCAACGCCCCCATAGTTTTTCCTCCCCCCCTATGCTCGTGACCTTTTTTTTGGAGATTCAAAGTTGGACACTTTTGGCCTGAACCCCTTCGGAAGGTTCTTTTCTTTCTGACGTTTTCTTTGTTTATTACCGGATTTTCCTCCGTTTTACTATTTCCCCTTCTCTGTATTTTGTTTCAAATGTTTCCAGTCTTGGCTTTTTTTTTTTCCCTTGTCTCGTTTTTTTTTTTTTTCCCGCTTTAAACCCCCCTTTCCCGGCGCCCAACAGTCCTACAAGTTCCGTATAAACTGGTTGTGTTGGGAATCCCACCCCATTGCCTTTACCCTTGGGGGTTCAACCTAAAACCCGATACGTTCTTGGACTTTTACCCCAGTGCATCCGGACTTACCCCCCTGTGCCTTTTTTTGCGCGTCCCCGTTATTGTAAAACCCTCTGGGAAGTTGCCCCGTCCCAAGAGTTTGCTTGCACACGTTTTTTTTTTTTTTGGAGCCACCTTTCCGGCGTGTCCTCCCATTGTGCGGTGTGTTTTTCCGTTTTTTCTCCTTCCAGAGAGGAGCCCTCCTCTGCTTTTTTCCCCCCCCCCCCCCCCCGAAAACAGTTTTTGGACCCCCCCTTAAGACGGCCCGCTTGGCGGCCCGTTTGACCCTATTGTCCGACGCCCTAGTTTGATGTTGGACACTTTCAAGGTCTTTTATGTTTTTCAGGGACGCTATCCCCCTGCTGCCCTTTGATGTCCTTTCCAGTTACGTAGTAGGATATTTCCCCCGTCAGGAATCCGGTTTTTTTTTCCCTTCCAACCCCAGCCCCCCTTGGGTAGACCGGGAACTTGTTCCGTTTTCCTTGCGTGTTTTTTTTCCCTTTTTGTTGTTTCCGCCCCCTCGGGTTCCCCCAGGTTTCAACCCAACGACCCGGACCCCCCACCCCTTTGAACCCACGGACCCCCCCTTGTTTAATATATTTCGACACCTAGTAAGTCATTTTACACTCCCCCCTCCGGCATTTTTGGCTCTTCGTCCAAATCTTTTCTTCACATTCCCCTAAGTTTTTCCCCCCCATATTCGCCTATTTCATCCGTATTTCAGATCCGTTGGTTTTTTCTCCTCTTCATGCGTTTTTTTTCGGATTTCCTTCCCCCCTTCCCCCATGGACGACCCTTCCTCCATCGGGAGTTTTTCTCTCACTCCTTTTTTAACCCCCCTAGACCGATTAATCTTTTTGGTTTTTTTTTCCCTTTGCCTATTTTAGGGTTTTTTCCCTTCCATGACCTTCCATGATTCGGCTTATTGTTCTCGTCTGTTCGGACCTTAGCTTTCCTCTGCCTAAACCCCCCCAATGGTTGGGTTTACCAAACGAGGTGGAGGACCCCTTTTTCTTTTTTTTTTGCCCTACGTCTCCCCATTTCAAACCAAAGTTTTCCCCCCGGCCCCCGTGGTGCGTTTTTCGCGCCCAGTCTTTTTTTCGCAGATTTTTTCCTTTTGACCAACCCTGTTCCTTAATTTCGCTTGCTCTCGCCCCTTGTTTTTCCGCCTTAAGCTGCACTGGTTCTTATCTTTCTCGACCCTTCCGTCTCCGGTCGTTTTGATAAAATTTTCGCTTCCCCCTTAGATGTTCTTTCCTTGTTAGAGTCTCTTGGGCACGTTTCTTCCCTTCATTGCAGCGCGGGACTTGTTTTTCCGTCCCCCCTTTTTTTTTTTTTTCCCCCTTTTTTTCTGTTTTTTCCCCACCTTATCCTCCGATCCATTTTTTTCCCCCAAATTTACGGAAACCAAGTCCTGTCTCCGCTTTCTTCTTTTACTGGCTTTCTCTGTTTCCCCCAAAAGTCCTCCTTTTCACTCGTTTGCCTTCCAGGGTGGTCTTTGTTTAAGGAGGGGGATTTCTTTTCCATGTTCCTTTTCTTACCGTTTGTTTGCTTGATTTGGTCCTTTCTTTTCCGTTACAACGTGATGCCTTTCCCACATGTTTTCCATCCCCTTTTCCCAGCCCTCTCAACACTTCCCAGAAATCCGGTTAGGTTTTTCCCACCCTTATTTTCTTGTTGTTTCGGATTTTTAACCCCGCAACTTTGAACCGGTCTTTGCGCGCACCCCAACAGTTTTTTTTTTCTTTCCGCCCTCGCCTCCTAACTTCGTCAATTTAAGGAAAGTCCTTCCTTAGTACTGAAATGGCGATTCTCTGTACCCCTTAGAGCCCTACATCACCCCCCGGGCTCGGTTTCACGGTTCTCACCGCTCAAGTCCTCCCCCCAACGGGTTTTTCCCCGTTTTCCAAATCTCTCCCCCGTGTGGGCTTCCGTCTTTGAGTTTTTTTTTCGTCCCTATTGGCCCTTTTTCAGTTGTTGACCCTTTGCCTTTTTTCTTCCCATGTTTGCACTTATGGTTTTCCAACATCGCGCAGCTTACTGTTGTGCGCCTCGCGACCCTTTTTTTTTTGACTCTTCCTGACTTTTCCCTAGGTTTTTCCAATACGCTGAATTCATCCCCACCGTTTTCCCGTTTGACTTTCTCGTCTTGAGATGTTTTTCTTTTTTCTCTGAGTGAACTTCCGTGTCCCTCCCCCCCCCGAAACCTTTTTTAATTACTTACAAAGCCCAATCGATTTTTCTTTCTCCAAACTTCTGAGGACCCCGAAATTTTTAATTGCCCTTTTGGCCTCTTCCCTTCCTTATAAACCTTTCTTTGATCCTTTTTATGTTTTTCACCCCGGGTTTCTTTGTAGTTTTCTTTCTTTTTCGATAGTTTTTCCCCAACTAACAGTCTCCAGCTTTTTTTAGGTTTCCACAAGGTTTTTTTCACGCGGGGTAACGACCCTTCTGTAATACAACTTTTTTTTTTTTTTTTTTATTTCATTGTCCCTTCTTAACCAAAGTACCTAGGTGTCGATCCCCTGGACCCCCCCACTGAACCCTTCCCCCCCAATAATCACTTAGTTCCTGACCCTCCTTTTTAGTCCGTGGGAACACCCCGTAATGTGCCTTCCCCTTAACCACCCCCGAAACTCCTTTCATTTCTATGCACCGCTTCTCTTCCATGCTATGTTGGTGTTGCAGAAACATCTCTCTTATCAAAATTTCTCCAAGTCTTGGAGCTCTTTCCCCCCTCAACCCTTGGCTTTCTTTTATCCCTTTGTCTCTCCCTCACCCGGTCCCCTGCCCCCCCTCCCCAGTTTTTTTCTGGGACCCCCCTTTTGGCCCCTCTTTGAAACAACAATTCCCTACGTCTTTTTTTTTCTGTTTCCCGGTTTTCCCCCTGGTTCCCCCCCCTCCCTTATTCTTAGTCTTTCTAGTTCGCTGGGGTTTACCCAACTTCCCTGATGTCAAGTTCATCCCAGGATTTTGGGACGATTCTGCTGGCCACAAAGTCTGGTGATGTCAAGGTTTCAGGGTTCCCCTTTCCTTTTGGTTCCCCAGGACCTTCTGATCCTTTTCTGAACCTCCCCCCGGTTTTTTCCTTTTTTTCTTTTGTCAATTTCCCCAACCCCAAACACTCTTTGTATTTGACTTTGCGTGCTGGCGTTTTCTCCTTAAGTTGATTTTTTTTTGCCCCCCTTTGCTTTCCTTTCCCCTGGGGTTTCTGTGCCCCAAACTTGGCTTTACAACTCCCCCCCCCCATTTCCTCGGGCTACACCTCCTTTCAGAGCAAACTACAGGTTGCCTTTTTCGCTCCCCCTCGACGTTTAGGTTCCCCCCCGGGGTCCTTCCCTCTGCAAGCCTCGCTTTGTATAAGTCCGTTGAGTTTAATTCACTATTCATGGTCCTGACACACCCCCCTGGGAGTTGCTAGCTGCTTCCGACAACCCCCCCCCCCTTAATCCCTTTAAATTTTTTCCCCTTCCCTTTTGATCTTTTCATGAAAAAAGGGGTGTACCCCAACCTGATATATATTTTTGGAGGGTGGGCACTTTTCTCTTTACTCTCTATTCTAAGTGTGGGAATCTCTTTTTTTCCTATTGTTGGTCTATAATTTGACCCTCGAGGTCCAGTCTTTATTTTTCCTTAGTTGATTTTTACCTTTTCCTTCTTCCAAAACCCCGATGGGTACACTCTCTGTGACTTTGCTCCTTTTTTCTCTTTTTCAATTTAGCTTCCCCTGGGCCGTTTTTCAATCCGTTCCATCCCCCCTTTTTTTTGAACTCTTAGATCCCCCCCACGGTCCTTCTTTCCTGCGGTTAGCTCCCTCAGTGTTTTTTTTTTGCTTCCGACTCCGTGTGTTATGTTTATCGACCATCTTACAGTCTTTGTCTCTTTTGATCCGTGAAGTTCCCAGTTTCTTTTTTTTGACCTGATTTTCCCTTTTTTTTTCTGGGTGGACCCGCATACCCCCTTTGTTTACTTCACGCAGTTTCCCACCCGTACTTGTATTACTTTATTCTCCACTCCCCCACAAACTTTTCCCCGTTTTTGAGTCTGTTCTTCCTCCTACTGGTTTCTGCCCCCCCCAAACTGTCACGGATTTTCTTCGATTCGGCCACCATGGTTTTTCCCGAAGAGTTTTTTGCTTTTCTTTCCCCTTTTGAATTCTTTTCTTTTTTGTTTTTCCCTGTCAAGTGTGAATCGTACCCCCCCAACTTGTTCTGGGATGTTTTACAACTGAGGATTTTTCTTTTTTACCACTCCCCCCCCCCCCCCCCCCCCCAGAAAACAAAAGAACCGTCCTTACATTCGTATCCCCTCTCTATAGTCCCCTTTCTGCAAAACGGTGGCCTTTTCACCTTCTTTCTCCAGGTGACCCCCTTTGTCAAGGACGTGTTGTGTATTTCAATCCCCCCTTCCCTTTTTTTTTTCAACGTCGCTTCCCATCTTCCTTTCTTTTGAAAAGTATTCGGAGCAGTCACATAACCCCGCTTTGGTCTTTCCTTTTCGCTTTTTCCCTCCCCTTTTTGCGAACCCTTCAGTTGTATTTCTTCTATCTTGCCACAGACACTATCGATCCTTGGTCCCTTCTCCCCCATCCCCTTGTGAAAGAAGGTCCCCCTTCTGAAGTGTCTCGGGGCTGTGTCGTTTGCGACTTTTTTCATCCCGGCTCCGTGGGTTTGAATTCACTAGAAATGGTTCCCCATTTTTGGCCTCCTGCGCGGTCACCCCCCCATTTCTGTCGACTTCCGGAGTCCGGTGACCGCCTTTTTTTTTTCCCCCCTTATAGTCCAGCTCACCCCCTTTTTAAAACTCCGGCTGACCATTCTCACCCACCGGCTTTCCGCTTCGTTTGGTTTTTTGTGACTCATTTTTCAATCTCCTTTTTGGCCAAATCGAGGACCGCTGGCTTGCTCTCTTTCGCCCGCCCTTCCCTTTTATGACTTCTCGCAATACGTTTTCTTCTTCCCCGCTTCACTTCTTTCTTCTTTTCACCGGTGGTTGAACTTTTTTTTTATGAGCCCCTAGCCCCCCTGACTCCGTATGTGTCTTTGACTTAATGTTTTTCTTTTTTTTTGTTCTTTTCCCATTCCCTTGTCCCGGGACCTTGGTCCCACACCCAACTTACACTTTCACGCGTTTTCAACCGGCTTTTTTCCCCCCCAGGGCCTCACCCGTTTGTTTTTTTCTTAGCTCTTGACCCTTTACGGAAGGTCCCGTTGAGCGACGTCCTTCCCCTCTCGCCCAGTTTTCTTCCAGCCCTTCACTCTTTATTGAGTGCTATTGACCCCTTTCCTTTTTACCCTGAAGTCTGTCCTGATGTTGAATTCTTCTTTCCCAAGTGTTTCTTTTTTTGAGGAAAACACTTTAAACCCCCTTCCTTTTTTTTCTTGTGTAATTCGTGTACCCCCAGTGCCTCTCTTTTTCCTTTGCTTTTTTTCGTCAGTGTTTTTACTCCGTCCCACCCCACCCGCCCCCCAACCCGCTATTTTCTTACAACTCCCCCCCCCGAGTTTTCCCCACTTCCTCCCTTTTTTTTTTTCCCATCGGTCCCCCTTGGGTTTCTGAATAGCGGCTTGATTTCACGAAACGTGGAAACTTTCGTAGTGACACGCGCTAGACAGGCGAAACCTGGGCCCTTTTGGAACTCCCCCCGATGTCACCCCCGTTTTCCAGTTTAGCTGGAGTTTTTCCACCGTACCCCTGGTAAGATTCAGGAACTTCCTTTTTCCAACCCCCCCCCCCCCAACCCCCCCCCTATCGACTTTGCGTTTCTTTTGTTGCTTTGTTGGGAGGGGTGGTAAACCCTCGCCTTCCCTTTTCCTGGCCGGGCCTTTTCCCCCCCCCCCCCTGTGAAAAACCCCTTGAGCCCCTTGGAACCCCCTACACCCTTCAACCTTCATCGGGCCCACAATCTTTTTCAGACTCTTGTTTTTATCCCTTTCTTTTCCATCACTTTCAGTTCCCCCCCCCTTCCGAGTTTCCTAATTCCGTGACTGTATTTTCGATCGCCCTAGGTTTGCACTCGGGTTTTTTGCGTCTCTTGGTTCTATCCACCTGAACCTCGATTTTCTTTGCTTTTCCCCCTTTGTAACCCCAAACATTTTGAGATCCAAGATACCTCTTCCAATCTTCCCATCTATTTCTCTAGTGTTTCTCTCTTCAAATTTTTACTGATCGTTGAGTCTGGGGCTCCAAGCGCTGGTGTTTTCGAAACTTAAGGACCCCCCCCTTTGGCTTTTTTTCTTTTTAAACCGGAACCCCTTTTTTCCTTATGTGCCCTTTCCCAAAAAACCCAGTGATCCCATGGACCCCTGGCCCAGGCTTAAACATTCCTTCTTCCCAAGGTTCCACGAAAAAGGACGATCTAGTCATCCCGTCGCCTTTCAAAACCCTTCCGCCCCTAAGTTTCGCGTTTGGCGTCACTTAGGATACCCCAGTGGGTTTTTTTTTCCTTGGTAGAAGTTTAGTTCTCTTTTCCCCCACACCCCAATCTACCCCAGTTCGCGGAACCTTGGCCCCGGTTGGAACCCCTACGTAATCCCCTTAACCTCCCTCCGTGAGAGTCCGCGAAGTGATCCCCCGCGCCTTTCCCCCTTGGTCATTTTTTTACTGGACCTCCAACGCTTTCCCACTTGGTGTTCACTTTCCTGCCCTTTTTTTCTCGACTTTTACACCGTTTGCCCTCTCAAAACCTTTTTCGAGATCTCTTTTTACCTGGCGCTTTAGGGTTTTACCAACCCAACCCCCCCCCCCCCTTTTTTTTTCCTCCTCGGAACTCCTGGTTTGAGGGGACTTCTTAGCATAAATTTTTTTCTTTTTGTTTCCCATGCCCCCTTCCCCGTTCCCCTCCTGGTTTTTAGTCTGGACACATGGCAAGTTTTTTGACTTGTCCCTCCCCCTTTGCGTCTCCTTTCTTTCGTCCCCCCGCCAAGATTAGTTCTTTTTTCAGTCTTCCCGACACTCTTCCAGCGATCTTCTCCCCACTTTCCGTCATCACTTTTGCCCCGGTTTCCCCTTGATAGTTTTTTTTCTTCGTCAACCTCCCCCAAAACTTCCCTTATTCAACCTGTTCAGTTTTTCCTTCACGACTCAATCTTTGTTTGGCCTGGACCTGTAAGTCCCCTCCCAAACCGGTCCGCCGAATATTGCTTTAGATCACAAGTTTCTCTTTTTTCCCCCTTCTTTTCCCACCTTTTTTTACCCCCGGTACGTTTTTCCCCGTAGAATACTACCCTTTTTATCGGTTCCTCCAGTAACGACCCCTGATTTGAATGGTCCCCGACGGAATCTATTTTGCTGGGTTTTTTCAAGGCTTATTGAACCCCTCCCCCTTCCTAACTCCCCAGTGTCCCTTGATAGTGTGATGCCTTTAAGTCGAGTTCTCTGAGAGGTCGGCCCCTTTTTCCCGCTCTAACCCATCACCCCCTCTTCCAGAGTTTTTTCCCACCATTCCCATAAACCCCATGGTCCCTATCCCCGCCCACTTTTTTCTTTGTTCCTCCCTTTTCCCCTGATCTTGACCGCGTCCTTTTTTTGAACTCTTTTTTTTGCTAAACTCTCCCCCCCCCCTCCTATCCCCTCTTCTGAGTCTTAACCCTTTCAATCAAAGGCCTTTCAAGTCTCTGCAAACGTTTCGATTTCCCTTTCCGTTTTCTTTTCCTGATAAAAAACATAGTCTCAATTCTGTGGTCCTTCCCCATATCCCTTAGTTTTTTCTTTTTCCATTTGTTCTCTCTTTTTATTTTTGTGAAGGATGACACCAGGTGACCTTCTTTTCTGACATAGGTTTAACAGTCCCCCTTTTTCCCTTTAACCCTTTCATACCCCCCACTGTGGTTTTTGGGTTCCCCTTAGGGAAACACATTGAATTTCTTTTTCGTACGGTTTCCCCCGTAGTTTTCCTCCTTCAGCTCCCTAACAGTTTTCCCCCCCTTTGATACGTTTTTCAACGACTAGGCTCAAAGTAGTCTTGGATCGGTGCTTCCTTTCCCCAAACTTGGTTCCTTTTTTAATTTTTTCTTTTCTTTTTTTTTTTTTTTTTTTTTTTTTGTTTTTTTCTTTTTTTTCTTGTCTCTTATCCCTCCTTTCCCTCCCCCTTTCCTCAAGTCTCCTCCTGTTCCCGTTGTCTTCATTCTTTTTTTGAATTTTTTTTTTTTTTTACCCCTTTCCGACCCTTTTTTGTCTTTTTTCTTTCCTAATTTTTTATATATCTTTTTTTTTTTTTTTTTCATCTCTTCCATGGCCAAGAAACTGGTCCCCCCTTATTGTTTCTGTTTTTCCCACCTTTTTTTAAGAATCCCACCCCCCAATTTTCCTTTCTTTTTCTTCCACCCCTTTCCCCACGGTAATGACTACTTTTTTTCCTGCTTGTTTACTCCCCCAGGACCCCTGAAATTTTTTTAAAGTCTTGCTAAAAATTAAAAAATGTCCCCATACCTCTTTCCCCTTTTTTTCAAGGGTTCCCCCTTCACAGTACCTTTTTTTTCTTTCTCATCGTCACTTTACCCCTTTCTTGGCACCCCCTCCATTAAAACCCCAACCAAACCAACCCAGCATACGAATTTTCTTTCCCGCGTTGGTCCATCACTTGGGACTTTTTACCCTCTTTGTCACGCCAAGCTTTCCCCAACCCCCCCCTTCCTGGGAACCCCCTCGTCTGTTCTCCACACCAACAAACCTCTAGTCTATTTTCGACCTTACGGATTTCGACCGTTGTCGATTTCGTCAGAAACCCACTCCAGTTCCTCCTTCTCTTTCTTTTCTTCCTTTCAAATCTTTTATTTTTTAGGTCCCCTTTCTTCCTTTTTCTTGTGTTTCGAATTGCCCCTGTTGAGCGTTTTCCTCTGACCCCCTTACTTTCTTCTTTTTTTTGCGAATTTTTGGAAGGACCCTTCCTCCTACTTACCCCCCCCCCCCTTCGAGCTTAGCTAAGCGGGTGGGGATGTTTTATGGTAGGCTTTTTTTTCTTTCCCCCCATCTGAATGAAACTTTTCTTTTTACTAGTCTGTGCTTATGGGTTTTTTGCTTCTGCTGGACCTTCGTTTTGCCTGCGCCCCCCCCCCCTGGTTTTCTTGGTTGACTCTCTTTTCGGACTTTTTCTTTATGGCTCCTTTTTTCACAAAAAACCAGGCCCCGTGGTACAACCTGTTTCCCCCTCCCCCTTTTTGAGTCGTCGGGTCTTACGATAAAACCTTCCCAGGGAGTTCTCCAGCTTCCCTTGGTGTCTTAGGCTTGTCTGCCCCCCTGTGGTTTCCCCCCTGATTTCTCCCTTGTGAAGTTCCTGGTTTTCCCTTTCCTTTTCCTTTAGTCTTAGAAGCGTTTTTTTTTTGGCTTCTTGATTTTCCTTCTCCTAACTTTTCTTTTCAGGTTTTCCCCCACAAGATCGATTTGGAGAGTCTTGTAGGGGTTTTCCGAATTCTCCCCCTTTGAAAGTTTTTTTTTTTCCCTTTAACCTTCCCCCTGTCTTTTTCTTTTTTTACCCAGATCCAGTCTTTTTTTTTAAGACACCCTTTTTGTTTTAATGGATGGGCTCCCCCCTTCCGGGATTCCCCTGTTTTTTTCAAAAAACCCCCCCTTTGGTTCGCCGATTTTCCGGCGACCCTGTGATTTTTTTTTTGCGAGCCATTTCACGAAGTCTTACGGCACTTTTCCTTCCACCTTT
>Ga0179593_1435142_pt1 | contig 14993 bp, 34 predicted proteins | sample CZODoug2_1_08_16_FD_185931 | JGI IMG/M metagenome (GOLD analysis project Ga0179593, IMG submission 185931) | Vadose zone soil fungal communities from Angelo Coast Range Reserve, California, USA - CZODoug2_1_08_16fungal (PacBio error correction) | ecosystem: Environmental > Terrestrial > Soil >... | reverse complement strand
GACTCCCTTTCGTTTTTTTCTTTTCCCCCATCTGGGGATTCTTTTTTTCCTTTTTCGTGCATTAAACCCCCCCTCTTTTTTAACGTCCCGTTTTTTTCCTGTTTTGAAATGGCTGAGGTTTTTCGTCCCCCCCGCGTGCACACCATTGATTTCGTGCCCTGCTTTACTGTGGCTGTCTTAAGGAGCTGTGTTACTTCGTTATGATCACCCCCTACTCCCTTCTTCCCAAGTGCAAACCCCCCTCTTTCTCTACACACTCTGATATCGTGTTTCTTCTTTTGGTCAGAGAGTTGGGCCCTTTTTCCCCCCCGTTTTTTTTTTTTTCCCCTCCGGGGTTCCCCCCCCCTCCGGTTTTTTTTTTTTGTTTTTGAACCCCTACTTCTTTTTTTTAGCTATTTTGTCCCATCTTCCCCCCCTGTTCGAGTTTTTTTTTCCTTTTCCCAATGGTGCGGACGTGACAATGTTGGTTTTCGTTTCTTAGTGGTCACCAGGTCTTTTTAAGCACCCAATCGCCTTATTGGTCACCCCACTCCTTTTGCGCGGGAATCTTCCTATTTCTTTTTTTATTTTTAGTGACGATTCCTGTTTGCGTTTTAGACCCCAATCCCCTCTCCCTGGTCCTTTTTGGGTGTGTTCTTTTTTCCATTTTCCCCCGAGACCCCCTTTTTCTTGTTTTTTTTTTTCTTTGTCCCTTTTTTTTTTGCTTCTCTAGTAGGTGCCTTTTTTTTTTCTCGTTTTGATGGTTCTGATTTTTCCCCGTTTTTCCCCCCTTTGGTACGGGTTTTTTACCCCACACTCCTTCCTTCTTACCTTCTACCCGTTTTCCTTCCCTTTTTTGGTTCTCTGTCCCCTTTTTTTTTCCTTTTTTCCCGAGGTTGCTTGCCCTCTTGTTTTCTTTCCGATTTTTTCCCCCGCGAAACGTTGGTTCTTTTCTTCCCTTGTCAGCCCTGTTCTTTTTCCAACTCGCTTGTTACAGTCCTCTACGCACCCTTTTATTCTCTTAGTCTTTTTGCCCCCCATCGGCCTCCTCCCCCTCCTGTTTTTGTCCGTCGTTTTATATTTTTTTTTCCGTTCGTTTCTGTCGTCGCTCTTTTCGGTTCGTCGCGTTCACCCAACTTGTTTCCTTCAACTCTTCCCTGAACTTTTCCTCTTTTTTTTTACCGCACCCTCTTCTGGTGCAAAAGGGCCTTTTTTCTTGACCCATCCCTTGTTTTCCTCTTCTCTTTTGAAGTCTATGTTTTTTTTTCTTTTCCTTTCTTGTTTTTTTCTTCCTGGTATGTCCTTTCTCGTCACTCCTCTCCCGGGCCTTGAGCAGGTGGTCGTTAGGATATTGTGTCGGAAAAACTTCCTTTCTCTTTCCCCAAGGCTTTGCATCGTGTTTTCTTCCTCTTTTTTTTTTTTGGCACCCCCTGAATCCGCGTTCTCCGCAGTTGGGTTTTTTCTGGTGCCTTTCTGTTATTCTCAGTTTTTCCACTATTCCCCCCCCCCCTTTTGCATTTTCCCCCTCTGTGGTTCGAATGACCTCCCCCCCCACACTCTCACCCTTTTTCTACCCCCTCATTTTTTTTTGAACTTTTGTCACCCCCGCCCAGTCCATTCTTTTTTCGCCGGGGTTGCGGTTCCTCGATCTTTTTTCTTTCTTGCGCATGCCCCTTTTTTTTTTTCTTGAGTCTACCTTTTTAGCATTTCCACGCTCTGCAGTTTCGTGACTTTGCTTTGGGGATGGTCGTCTGGTTTCGTCCCCCAGTCCCCCCCTTCTTTTCACCTTTCTTTTGAAACGTCTTCGTCTAGGACGAATTTTTCCTTTCTTTGGTCCGCGCCCTTCTTTTTACCACGCCTTTTCTTTGAATTTTTCTTTGAGGACTTATTCATCCTGAGTTGTCCTTCTTCTATCTTTTTTTTTTTTTCTTTTTTTTTAACACTCCTTTCTCGTGTTTGTTTCTCTTTCACCCCCCAAACCCCTGACGGAACCTCTCCCTGTGCCTCCTGTCCTTCTTTTTTTTTTTTCTCTTTCCTTTCGTATTGAAGTATTCTTCTCTTTCCTTTTCAAGGCTTTTTTCCCTTTTTTCTCCCTTTTCTTCACCCTCTTCCTGCCGGCTGTCTTCCCCTTTTCTCCCCTTTTTTCTCCTGCTGTTTTGTCTAGCTGTACGTTTTAGGAGACCTCCGTCTTTCCCCCCCCCCTTCCTTTTACCCCCAGGTAAGGTTTTTTTGGACCCCCTTTGTTCTTTTTTTTCTTTTTCTTGGTTCTTAGCCCTGTTCTTTTCTTTTTCCCCCCTTCTGTTACCTTTTTTCCTCTTTATACTTTTTCTCAATACCTTTTCCTGCAGGCCCTTCAGTGAATTTTCCTTTTGTTTTTCCCTCCGATTCTTCTTTTTTGTCTTACACTCTTTTCTTTTTCCCCGATAGCCCTAGTCCCGATCCCCTATCCTTTTTCTTTTCCCCCCCCCTTTTCCCTTTTTCTCCCCCCATCATTTTTTGTTTTTGTATCTTCCCCTATTTCCTTATAGTGGGTGGTCTCCTGGTTTTTTCGTGTCTCTTAGAAAGGTCCACCCATTAGGCTTTTTAGGCCCCCCGACCCCCTTTCCCCGTTTTGACCTTTTTTTTTTTTTCCTCCCTGGCCATCTTCTTTTTTTCCCCTCGACAGGCCTTTCTCTCCCTAGAATCTTGCCTCCTCCCCGGTTTCTTTAACCTTTTTTGCAGTACTTTTTTTCTTTCTTTTTCCAACCTTTTTTGGGTTTGTTTTTTTTTTTTTCTAGTCCCCCAGACGGATTTCTCCATTCACCCCCTTTTTTTAGAACGTTTTTTTGTTTTCCCCCCTCTTTTCGGTTGCGTCGCCGGCTCTTTCCCCGATCCTACAAATCCACGTCAGTTTTTATTCCTCTTTAGAGACATTCCTTTTTTTTTCCCTCCGCCTTGCTTATACATTTGTTTTTCCCCGAGCTTCTTTTTCACGTCGCCATCCAATTGTCTTCCTTGTGCTCGCAACGCGACTGCAGGAGGACGACCGTCGTTCCTCTGGGTTTTTTTTCTTTTTTTGGTGGTTCAGCTCCCAAACTGTCAACCAGATTCGCTTTTGCGGTTGTTTGTTTCTCCAACCTGTCGATCCCCCCCAATTGTCGAGTTTTAGGTAACTTATCCCGTTGCTACCTTTCTCCCCCCTTTGAGTTTTTTTTGCCGTTTTTGCCTGTGTCGGTTCCTCATGCAGTCCTTTCCCCTCGCTTTTTGATGTCTTCTGCAGGGATTGCTCCTTTTCAAGAATCTTTTCCCAAGAACCTTCGTCCAGTTCCTCCCTCGTTCGTTTTTTTTTCCGCCTACAGCTTTTTTCATTTGGGTGCTCCTTTTTTCCCTGATCCTTCTCCTTCTTATTTTTCTCGAGGTCTTCTACCTTTGTTTGTGGGTCCCCCTCTCGTCCATAATGGGTCCACTTTTGTGTTTCCCACCTGCTTTTTTTTTTTACCCCCCCTGTTTTGTGGGTTGTGTCGCACTAGTTCCCCCTCTTCTCTTTTTGGTTTCACACCCCCCCTTTTTTTTTCATTGGCTTCCACCTCCCGGTTCTCCCTTTTTTCCTTACAGTTCCAGAAGGTGTTAACCCTCCTTTTTTTCCTGCCCCCGAGATTTTCCCCCCTTTTTCCTTACTCATACCCCCCCGCGCGTGTTCAATTCTCTTTTCTTCTTGTACCTTTGTGCCCCAAGGATCCCCTAGTTTCCCCCCCTTTTTTTCAACAATCCCCCCTTGGTTTCTTTCCCTTCCTGATAATTGCCTTCTTTCTTTCTTTTCGGTTTTGTCTCACGCACCCACCTCCTCCTGTTGTCTCGTCCCTTATTCTTGATCCTTTTTTTTTTTTCCCCCCCGCCCTTTTACAATTTTTTTTTTTTCGGCCTCCAGTTTTTTTTTGGTTTTAGACAAGTCCTTCTCTTTTCCCGTGCCTTCCCTCTTCCTGACCCCCTTTTTTTTGATTTTATTTTCTGGAGCCTCCTGACCCCTCCAGAGCCAGGAGTCGCCTTACCCCCTTTTCCCCCACCCTCCTTTTCTCCCCCCCTTTTTTTCATGTTTTTTCACATTGGGGTCCTCTTCCCCCCCTCTTGGGCGACCCCCCCCAAGCAGTCCATTCGGTCTTTTTTTTTTTTCTTTCATCTTTATCACGGATGTTCTTTCCTTCTTTAGTTCCAACTTTTTTTCTTTTGTTCTTGACTGGTCTACCCCCCTTTTTTTACCGTTCCCCTCTCTTTATGCCCACAGTCCTTCTGCTTCCAAGGAGTCTGCCTTTTTTTTTTTTTTTCCTTTCCCCAGAATGCCTTTGTTTTCCCCACCCCTTTCCCCCTCTTTTTTCCTTTTCCCCCACTTTTCCTTTCTTTCTTCGATAACCTCATTGCCGACCCTTCTTTCGTTTGAACGGGGTCTGCCTGTGGTTGCGTGCCCTTAACACACATTTCTTTTTTTTTTTCGGACCTTTTCTCCAGCATCCCCCTTTGCCTTGGCGTTTTTTTTTTTATTTCTCCTTCTAAGACTTTCCTTTTTTTCCCCCGGTCCTTTCAGTTTTTCCTCGTTTTCTCCGTCTTTTTGGTTTTGCTACTTCTGACCATGCGTTTTTAGTAGTTTTTTCATTCTTTTTCTTCAAATGTTTTTCCTGGAACCCCTTTTTCCCCCTCCTTTGTTTTCCACCATCCTTTCATCACCAGGTTTTTCTTCGTATTCCCCTCCTCGCTCCCGACGTTCCTCCCCCACCCCATCCCCAACTTTCTTTAGTTCGTTTACGATTCTTTTTTCCTTTTTGCAAGGTTCTCCTCTGATCCTCATCATTCTTTTTTCTTCCCTGAGTTGTTTCTTTCGGACATATCTTTTTCTGTGTTGTGAAATTCTTTTTCTTTATGGATGCCTACCCCCCCTCATTTTCCTTTCTGCTTCTTTTATAACTCTTTCATTTCCACCTGAGGATTGTTTCTTTGGTGTTTTTGCTGGACGTGCTTGACTGGTCCCTTTGATTTCCTTACTCACTTGCTTTCTTCCTATTTGGTGTTTTTTTTCGGTTTTGGTCACTCTTGGTGGTTCGCCTCCCCACTCTTTCGCTTTTTCTGGCTTCCCTGAATCTTTTTCCTTTCTTTTTTGTTTTTGAGAGAGCCTCTTCTTTTTTTCTCCCCGTCAACCTGTTTTCTTGACTGCGCCGCTCCCCCCTTGTGGCTTTTTTTTTCCTTTTTTTAATTCGTCTCTTCCCATTTTTTTTCCTCTCCCCGTGCGGTCCCCCTTTTCCGTTGGCTGACCCGGAAACGTGCCTTTTTTTTTTTTGGCTTTCTCTTCACTCCTCGCCTGATTCACTTTTCCCCCTTTACCCCTTTGTTTTCTTCCCTTTCCCCCCCAAAACCCCTCTATTTTTTACGCTTCTGGCCTTTATTTTGTTTTTTTTTTTTCCCTTTGTCTTGCGGACGTTTTCTCCCCCCCCTCCTTTTTTTATTTGCTGCCTACCTGTTTTGTTGATTTTGTCCCTTTCTTTCTGATATTTTTTTTTTCCCTTCCCACAACTTGTCTTCCCTTCCTTTTCCCCAGTTCCCAGTTTTGCCTTTTTGCGTTCCCCTTTTCTTTTCCCTGTTTCTTCAAGGGATTACTTCCCCCCCGCTCATTTTTACTTCAGTTTGCCCCATACATCGGTTGATCTTTTTCCCTTTTTTCATTTATTTGCTTACTTTCCGTTCCTCCCTGTGCCTTTGGCGTAATCTGACTTTGTGGTTCGTATTTCCATCCCACCTTCTCCTCTTTTTTTTTTTCCCCCCCCTTACGCCCTTCCTTCCGTTAGTACGTTTATTCTTCCCTTTGTTTCCCTAGGCCCTTTTGATAGTTTCCCCTTTTTGCTCACTTCCCAGGTGGTCCTTTCTTTTTTTTCAACCCAAAAACCTTCGTCTTTCAAGGAATTTCCTCAATCCCCCTTTTACCCCATTTCTTCATTCCTTTTTTTAACCCTTCCCTTTTTCCGTAGGTCGGTCGATCTGTCCCTCTTTTCATTTTATTTTTCCCCCAGGTTGGTTTGGACTTAGGACTGCCTTTTCCCATTTCTTACCACTTTAGTATTTTATCCATCTCCCTCTTACTTGCTGTAGTTTCCTCCCCCCCCTCTCCCGACGACCGCTTCCCCGTTTCTGAAGTTATCTTCTTTAGTCTCTGTTTTCTTTTTGATGTTCCGGTCGTAGTTTTCCCTTCCCCGGTTTAAGCTGGTTTCCCTCCCCCTCTTTGGTTCTGGTTTTCCCCTACCACTTGCCGTTCGTAACCCCTCTCATCCCCCCGATTGGTGCACATCCCGTTTCTCCATCCTTTGGAGAGTTCCCCGACTCTTTTTTTTCGTCCTAACACCTTTTCTTTCTTCTTGCATTTCCTGCGGTCTTTCCGCTATAGTTCCCCCCCCCCGTCTTTGAGACCCTTTTTTCCGTCCTCAGGCTTCTTGTCCCCTGTGAAAAGTCCCCCCCCTTCGTTCTTTGTTTACTCGAGCTTTTTTTTCCTTCTCACCCCTGGTCATTTAGCCGTTCCCTTCCAGAATTGAGGGCTTTATCTTATTTCTTGGACCGTCCCTTTTCTTTTTTTGTCCCTCCTTCCCCCCACGGTTTTTCCCCTTATCAGAGTCTTTTTTTTGACTTGACCTGAAACCTTCATTTTTTTCCCTCCCCCCATCAGGTCTCCCCTGGAACCTCCCTTCCCCCTTATTCTAGGGTGGTCCTCCTTTTTCAAGTATTGTTTCGTGGAGGCTCCTTCCCTTGCCCCTGGACCTAGCCTTTGCTCTCCATTTACCCTTTTTTTTCCCCCATTCAACTCGGAGTAGGAGGCGTTACCCTTTTGCCTCCAGGTATGTCTTGGTTCGTTCCCCCCCTCCAGTCTTTTTTTTCCCCCTTTCTCGCCTAACTTTCTCGCTTCCTTGCTCTTTTTCATTTGTTTGGGTCCCTGCGGACTTCTTTTTGCCTCACTGGTCCCGTTGAGTCTGGTCCAGTCCCCTTTTCCTCTGTTTTTTGTTTCTGATCTCGTTGGCGCCCCTAACCCCTTTCTCTTTTTCTTTTTTGCCATACACCCCCCCCAGCCTCCACTAGTACAGTTTAGTTAGCTTTCCTTTCGTCCCTTGCCCCCGTAATCAAGGTCCCTATTTCGTCGTCCTTTTTCGCCCAGGCTTTTTCTGTCCCCCCCCACTACTGATCTCCTTCGCCACCCCAACTTTCGGCTCGCGGTTTCCTCCTCTTTTTGGATGTTAACCGGAGTGAATTTTCTTTTTCCCGTTCAGACTCCCCCTTCCCTTAGCCCCAGGTACGTTTTCATCTTTTTTTTTTTCTTTTTATTTGACGCTGCCTGCGGCCTTTCCTCTGGGCTCTCCCTCCTTCGTCCCGTTCAGGTCCTCTTCTCACCTTTTTTCTGCTGTCCTTCCGGCGGTGTTGGTTTCTGTTTTTAGTGGGTCTCCTCTCTAAGCCCTGAGGACACCTCTCTCTTCTACTATTTCTACTTTTCCTTTGTTGGTTTTTGTGAAGCTTCGTCTTGTTTCCCGATCAATTTTCGGTTTTTTGGATTTTGCTCGTCCGGACCCCTGATTATTGTTCCTCCCTCTCCTTCCCCGTTTCCCCGTTCTCTCCTCCGTTTATCACAATTTTCTTTCCCGACGGGACTTTTTATTCGGGTTGGTTCTTTACCCTTCTCCCAGTGTCCTTCTTTGGCTTGTTCCCCCCTAACTGCGGACCCCTCTCCCTTTTTTTCCCGGTAACCCTTTTACCCTTTTTTTCCCTTTTCCTTGGTGCATTCCCCTTCTTTTTACTTTTTTTTTGGTTTGAGCCTTTAACCCCCCTGCCCCTCCCCCCTCACCCCCCCTTCCGTCTCCCCTAGGTCCCAGTTTGATTTTTTTCTCGTCCTCGTTTTTGGCCTGTCCTCCTTCTTTTTTGGTTGTTTGGAAAACCTCTCCCTGTCCTGTGCAAGGCGGCTAATGGTTTTGGTTTCTGTGCTTTCTGCTGCCCTTCCGAAGCGTGCGTCTGGTCCGTTGGGTTTTTTTGTCACCTTCCCCTGGAACCAAGCCTATTCTGTTGTTCCTGTTTTCCCAACCAGCTCCTCCTTTTTTTCTCCCCACCTTCTAGTCTCCACTTTGTGAAGTCCTTCAATTAAATCTACATTCCCTCAATGGACTTGACTCCACGTGTGCTGACTTTCCCTCTACCTCTCTCCCACTTTTCTAGAGCCTTTTGCTTTGTCGTTCCATCCGAAAGTGGATCCTGACAATAATTTTTCTGGTCCCTCTACCACTCTTGAAATCTTCACTTTCATTCTTTCTGACTTTGATATTTTTACATGGGCTACTTGCCTTTTCCCGTAGCCATGGAGGGGCTTCCTTTACATTTTATGAGGTCCCTTCACCATCCTTTTGCTTTTTTTTTGGTCTCATCCTCTTCATTTTTTAACTTTTTAACTGTTCTTCCCCCCTTATTTTTTTCTCCCCCCTATTCGGTTTTGTTTGGTCTTTTCGAGTTTTCCCCCTATAGATAATTGAACACCCCTTTTTTGGGTAGCTTTATTCCTTTCCCTTTCCTTCCAATTTTTTTCCTTTCCAGAAAGGGCCCCTTTTTTCTTCCTCCCCGCCGTCTTACCCGGTTTTTTTTCTGGTCTGCCGCAACCCCCCCCCAGTTTTTTTTTTTTTTTTTATCCTTCCTCTCTCTGAAGGGCAATGTTCCCCGTTGGCCCTTTCTTCCTTCTCTTGCCCCTGAACAAGAATTTCTTTTTTCAAGTCTTTTCCGGTCCTTCCTTATTTTTGAGCCCCCGTTGCCTGTTGGTTTCCCCCCCTCCCCCCCCCCCCCAATTCATTTCCCAGTGATTTGGTTTGTGTCTTATTTCCACTGGATGTTTCTTCTTGGTCCGTTTGTGTACCTTTCCCCTTGTTTTCCTTTATTTTCACCAATTCATACCCCGAGCTGGCCTCATTTTCTTTTCCGTCCCCTTTCTGTTCGCCTCTCATTGTCTTTTTTTCCCCGCTCATAGGGCTTCATACCCCATCCCTTCCAACCGCTTTCCATTCCTCCCCCTCAGGTACCAATTTCTTTCCTTCTATGGGCGACCTTCCCAGAACCTGTACCTTTTTTTGATTTCACCCCCCTATTTCCCCAAAACCTCCGTTCTTTTCTCCTGACATGTTCTTTTGCCCTCCTTCACCTTTTTACCTGATGATCTGTCCCTCCGTTGCCCGCCCCGGCTTTTCCCCTCCACTTTCACTTTGTCACCTCTCCGGTCTCTTTAAACTGGGCCCCTTCCATTCGCCCCTCCCCGGGCCTCTTTTGTCCACCACTTTCCCCCCCTGTTTTTTTCCCGGTTTCCCTTTTTTTCTCCCACCAGCGTCCTTGAACCCCTCCCTTCCGATAATTTAACCGGCCTTTGCTTTTTGGCTTTCCCTGGTCCCACAACTTCTTTTCCTTGTTCTCCTTTATTTTTTTTTTTATTGCACTGTTTTTTGTTTACTTTTTTTTGGTTCCAAGATTTTTCTTTGGCTCTAGCTCTTTCCTCCTAGACGATCCCCCCTTTTTTGAGCCCCCCTGATCCCTATCGGCTTTTGGAGTCTTCTTTTTTCCCATGTAGATTTTCTTTTTTTTAATACTGTTTTTAGAACATGTCCCCGTTCCCCCCCTCCTCCCTTTTCCCCAGCCATTTTTTTTCCTCATAAGGTGAACCCGTTTTTTGAGATTTTGTTCTCCTTCGCTTTTCTTTTCCTTCTTTTTTTCCCCCTCCCCCGGAGTGGTTCGCTCTCCTCCTTTTTTGTCGCCCGTCTTTGACCCCTGCATAGCAGCTCATTGTCCTTTGAGTGCATTCCTTTTTCCCCGCCGCTTTTTTTTCTTGTATTTTTTCCAAATTTTTTTATCTTCTGAGGATTTCTTTGTTTTCCCGACCCTTCCCTCATTTTTCCGGCGTTTTTTCCTGTAGTGACCCTGTTATTCTTTTGTTTTTACCCCCTTCGGTGTTTTTTTCCTTCTTTTTTCTGAATGTTCTTTTTCCATAGAGTCCCTTCCCCTTCTTTTTGCCCTCGGCCTTTTTTGTTTTCGCCCCCTGACCAATACTTTTGTGTCGTCCGTCTCCAGTGCTTTCCCTTTGTTTGTTGTTTTTTTTTTTTTTTTCAGTCCGCTTCCTTTCTTTCTTTCGTGTCTCTCAAATCTTTCGTCGATTGTCAAAGAACCCCCATGCCCTGCATTCCCTGTCCTTCTTTTTTTTTTTGGAAACCGTTTCTTTTCGATTGGTTAGAGCCCCTTTCGTCCTTTCTTTTCCCTGAATCATTTTTCCACACGGTCACTGAGTCTTTTTTTGCTTGCTTCCCCTCCTTTTTTTTTGCCAGACTGACAGAATATCCCATGTGCACATACCCTCTCTTTTTTTTTACCCCCTCGATACCTTGCTGGCATCTTTGTGGGCTCGGTTTTTCCAACCCGAACACTTTTTTTTTTCTTGACCTTTTGTGTGGATGGTTGCCCCCTAGTTATTTTCCCTTGCCCATCCCATTTTTCCTGCGTCCAGCCGCTTTTTTTTTTTCACTTTCTTTCTCTTTTTTTTCCCCTGGCAACTTTCTTTTACTCCGAACACTTAGAATTTTTTCCTTCTCCCCCCGAATTTTTTCTTTTTTTTTTTTTTTTTTGTACTGTTCGTCCCCTCCTGAGACTTCTTTGGTGCTGTCTTTTCTCCCCTCTCCAGCCTCTTTTTTTCCTCTTGGGCACTTCTTTTTAGTTGCTTTTTTTTCCCCAGTTTTTCTTTTTCCTCCCTTTTCTGAGAATGCGTTTTTCGCTTTTCCCTTTTTTCACGCCATTTTTTCCCTTTGTGGGTTTGAAACCCCTTTTTTCTAGGGGATTTTTCCCACTCCCTTTTTTCGTGGGCAGTTTTTGTTTTTTCTTGTACCATGTGTTTTCCCCTTGTCCTCGTTTTTTTTGTTCTCCTGATTTTATCGGCGAAACTTTTTTATCTTTCCCTGCTTCTTTTTTGAGTTTTTTTCTTTTTTTGACTTGTTTAGCATTTTTGTTGGATGTACTTTTTTCCCATCCGCTTTTCTTGGCCCCTGTTTCTCCGGTCTCTATCCTTTTTCCTTTTTTTTGCCATGGAGATCGGTTTCTTTTTTCCCTGTCTCATTTTTTTCTCCCGATCACCTCGTTTTTTCGCAAAGTTCGTTTACTTCTTTTTTTGCCTTTTTCCCTGCAACATCTTCCAGTTACCCCCCCATCCCTTTGTTATCCCTCGTGTTCAAACTCCTTCTTTTCATACTGGCCCTGAGTCCCCCCCCTTTCTTGTTTTTTGTGTTTGTTTTCCCTCCCCCCCCGTCGTTGTCGGTTTTTCTGAAGCAGGCCTGACATAGTCTCCCTTTCTTTCTGAGGTGCCTTGTCCCCCTCTTTGATCGTTTTCCCCCCCATTCGAGATTCATGTTCCATTTTTCGGGTTGTGTCCTTCCCGAGTTTCCCACTGGAACTTTTTATTTTTCTTCTCCTGGGTGGTTTTCCTTCTGGTTCAAGTTTCGGCGTTCGTTTTTACGGATTTTTCCAATTAATTCTCCACCACCAGTTTTTTGGATCGTTTTCTTGTCTCTTTTCTGTACCCAAAATTTCTAGCCACATTGTTCACATCTTAGACCCTGTCCTTTTAAGTTTTCCCCCTTTTTGATTTCTTCCTTTTTGTTCCTTCCCGATATTTTTTTCTTGAGCTTTTTCCATCACATTCCTTAGGCTTCCCCTCTGGTTCCTTTTCCAGTAGACCTGTTCCCCCCTACGGAGCTTTAGGAGACTTCCCCTTTTCCTGTGCCTTGACTTCTTTTTTTTTTCTTTCTCCCCTCATTTTTCTTTTTTTTTCTTGCTTACCCTCTTTTGAAATGCATTTTCGTTTATTCCCGTCGAGGTTTTTTCTCCCTTTCTGCTAGACGGGAATTGAATTCTTTTCCTTTTTTCTCTCTTTTCTTTTCTTTCTCCCCTCCGGTCCGTCCTCGTTTGGCAGTTTTTTTTTCCCCCCAACCCACGTACGGCCTCCGTCTAGTTCTTTGCCAGCCCCAGTTTTTTCGTCCTTGGTTGGGTTTTCCCGCCTTCTTTTCTCCTTTGACTCCCCGCTCCCTTTTCCCCCCCCAAGTGATTACAAGTTCTTCTTATTCTGCAACCCTTACTCGTCTCTTCCCCCTTCTTTTCTTTAATCTTTTTTTCTTAGCTTCTTCTGGCAGTCCAGCCCTCTGCAAACTTCCGTCCAGTTTTCCTTCCTGCCGTCTTTCCCTTTTCTTGTTCTAATCCCTTTCCTGGTCCGACCGTTTCTTTTTCTGCAATACTTCCTTCTCTGGCCTTTTCGATTTTTCCTCCTTGTTTGCCTTTCTTTCCCCTGAATTTGACGTTCTTTTCTTTTTTTTTTTCGTATCCGGGGGTTTCTTACGGCTGGTCCCTTTTTCTGTCCCACCCCGCTCTTCTTTGGTTCCCTCTTTTTTCTTCTTTCCTTTCCCCCTTTTCCCTTTTGTTTTTTTTTTTTTTAGGATATGGTTAACCTCTCAAGATTTTTTTTTTTTGGCGTCGGTCCCTCTCCTCCGAATTACCCCGGTTCTTTCCCCCTACATACCTTTCCCCCCCCCTGCCCTCCCTTCTCCTCCTACCTCTCCCAGCGGTGTACTCCACCTTTTTGACGTGTTCCGTTTTTTTCTTTTTTTTTTGTGCTTCACTCGGAAAGTTTATTGACCCCTCTTTTTCTTCCCCAAACACCCCTCCCCCCCATATACCCGCCTTTTTTTGTTCTTTTTTTTCTCTTTGTTGGACAGTCCAGGGTTTTTTTTCCGCTTTTTGAGTTACAGGCTAAGGACCCCCCCCCCTCGTATTCCCCCCATTTTTTTTTTCTTTCTCTCCTCTCCTTTCTTTCCTAACCGCTTTACCCTCGGGTTTTCACCCCTCTTCGGTCACCCTTTCCCCCCCCCCCCTTCCTGATCACCTTTATACGTTTCCCACCCCCTGTCCCTCTCGTCTTTATTCAGTTGCTGGCTTTTCCCTTTCGTCTTTGGTTTTACTCAATCCCCCACAAGTTCCCCCCCGTATTCTTTCGTTTCTGGTTTCTCCCTCGACCCGCCGCACCACCTGTTCATTTTTCATCCAGTTCTTACTTTAAGCAATTTTATTTTCCTCTTATTTAATAAGTTCCCCCTTCTCCGTTGGCCATTTTCTACTTCTTCTTTTTCCCCCCCTGTTCCCCTTCTCCTCCTCATTTGTTTCTAGTCCCCTTCCCGTCGGGAGGCATTTTCGGTTTCCGACGATCTAGTTTTCCTTTTCGTTGATTCTTTTCGTCCCGCCTGAAGGGATTTTGTTCCCCTGATTTCGCTCCTCCCCCCCAAAGTTTTTTTTTTTGCTTTCACCCTCTTTTTTTTTTTATCATGGGATTCTTTTACTTTTTTTTTCTTTTTCCCATTTATTTTTTTTCCCCGTCTGAGGGGGGTTTTTTATGCCAGCTCGTCTTTTCCGTTTCACCCATTTTTTTTTCTTGATAACCCCCAGTGCGGTAAGTACCACTCTCTCAACTGGTTCCCCCCCCTCCTTGACCCTCCCCCTTTTCCCCCTCACAGACGGATTTTTACCTTTTTTTTTTTTCTTTTTCTTTTCTGCCCGTACCTTCCCCCCCCCTTGTGCTTTTTTCCCTCCCTTTCCTTTATTTCAACCATACCTATGTGCCCTTTTTCCCCACCTTGGTTCTCCCCTCTCTGATTTTTTCATTTTTCCCCCTCCGTTGAGTTCGTCCCCTGCAACCCCCTTCTTCCCTCTATTTTGTTGGAAACGGTCTGCTTAACCTTCCTTCATCACACGGTCTTTTTTTGTCTTCCTTCGTTTCTTCTTTCGGCCTCCCCCTATTTTTTCGCCGTGGCCCCCTTTTTTTTTTTTCTTTTTCACCCCCCTTAACGTTTTTTTCTCCCCCCGTTGATTTTTTGTATTGACCGAGCTCTTGATGTTGCCCAGTGCTTTTCCCCCCGAATTTTTCAGTTTATCAGTATTCTTTTTCCTCTTGTCAGACGTGGTGACTACTTTTCCCCCGTGACTCCCCTTCTCAATTTCGTTCTGTTCCACCCCCCCCCCTGAAGATTTTTCCCTTCCTGGTTTTCCCCCTTGGCCCCCCCGTAACCAACCCGTTCCATTTCCTTTTTTTCGAGTCCCCACCTTTTTCCTCCACAATTTGTGGTTTTCCCGAACATTTCCCCCTTCTTTTTCTTCGTCTTCCCACGGCATTTTTTTACGTTCCCCTTCCCTTTTTCCCGTCGGACGGTGTTGTTGTTCCCCCCCCCCATTGCCATGTTATTTAGTTGCAATTGAATCTCCCCCCTCTTTCTAAATCATGACCTTTCCTTGCCTATCCACAAGGGTTTTTCCCCTTCCTTCCTGTTCACACCCAAATCGGCTGTTCCTCGGTTTTTTTTTCTCTTGCTTCCTTACCTTTAGGGGATTTTTGGTTTTTTGACTCGTTCTCCCCTTTTTTTCCCCCCACGCCTCCTTATGGAACCTAGACGCGATTTTTTTTCTCCTTGATCACATGCTCTTTGTTATTGTTCCTTTAATATGTTTTTGTGCTCCCCCTTTTTTCCTCTACCTCAATAAACTTACTCTCTGTTTTGTACTGCCCTTTTTCCCCCCCGTTGGGTTCTCCTGTGGCTTCCCTCATCCTTTTTTCGTTTTTCCCATTTTTTCTTTTAAGGCCCTCTTTTACGTTTCTCCCTTTCGACCATCCCCTCATCCCCACCCGTCCCATATGTTCCTTCTGATTTATTCTGGTTTTCCCCTAGTCCCCTCTTTACTTGTATTTTGATATTTTTGATTTGTTCCCTTCTCCCGCCCCCTCCCTTTGATCGTTTTTTAATTAGCCCTTTCCCTCCTCTTTGGTGGCCGCTGTTGGTGATCGAGTTCTTTCTTTTTTCTCTTTTTTTTTTCCTTTAGTCTTTTTTTTGATGTTTTTCGTTGATCTGCTTTGTTTTTACCCTTGTTGTTTGTCCCTTTTCCCAAGATTGGTTACTCTTTCACGGGCCCCC
>Ga0179593_1311838_pt1 | contig 14993 bp, 15 predicted proteins | sample CZODoug2_1_08_16_FD_185931 | JGI IMG/M metagenome (GOLD analysis project Ga0179593, IMG submission 185931) | Vadose zone soil fungal communities from Angelo Coast Range Reserve, California, USA - CZODoug2_1_08_16fungal (PacBio error correction) | ecosystem: Environmental > Terrestrial > Soil >... | reverse complement strand
CTTTCGCTACGACTTTTCACGCGCGTAGCGGTTCCCCCATTCCAATGCCGATGGATTCGCGGACCATCCGACTTCACTATCCTTCGTAGGTCCCCCCTCTCTCTCCCCTCCCCCCCACCGCGAAGGCCCCTCCCCCAACCCCCTCCCCTCCCACTTCGCATTCAACTGACGCCGCTGCGGCCACTTTTTAGTACGTCGCTCCTCCACCCCAGTGACACTGCCCACCCAACTTTCAATTTTTTTTTGTTTTTTTGGGGCTTTTTTTTTACCCACACTCGACCGATGGTTCGTTTCTTGTCGCTGGCCCAGCGCCGCTCCTTTTCTATGCCCATCTGACGTACGCCTCCCCACTTTACTCTTTTCTCACGACATCTTCTAGGCAGGCTCCTGATATAATTCTCCCTGGACTGAGTCCGATCGTGTGCAAGGCCGACAAGCAAGCCCCTTTTAGCCTGTTTCCCGTACCTTAGGTCGGAATCCGTCCTCTCTCATAGCCGGCCGACTACACCGTCGCCTCTGCGCCTTGAAGCGCCACGCTGCCCCATCCCCATCCTAAGTGAAACACCCCCGCTTGCTGCTCGCCGCCCTCTTCTCGTCCTCTCAAAACCATTTGCGCAGTTTATCTTCAACCGACTGCCCTCCGAGCGAGTTAGGATTAATGACCTCCCTGCCGCCGCCTCGCGTCGCGTACACAAGAAGAGATCTGATCGCCCTGCCTCCAGGCGTTCGAAATGACGTAAATCTGCCTTTGCGCAAGTTCCTTTTGCAAATCCTCGGACACCCCACGTCTTTTCGCTTGATCATGCCCCTGGAACTCCCTTTTCTTTCCGCGCCCTATCCCCCCCTCGTGAGTCCCTTTTGAAGTAATTGAGAGTTTAGCCCTCGTTAGCTGTTCAATCACGATCGATGTGCTACGACTACGATGCTTTAAGCCGCTTTCTTCCCCGGATTGAATCACCCAACCCAGCACAAACCATGCCGCATGTCTGTTGCCCCTTTCCCCGAGGGTGTATTAGAGCCGTCGAATAGAACTTCTCATTAGCGAATCGCTTCCCCTTATATTATAGGGGGGTTACAATGTAGCTCCCTGCATTATCCTCTTGTACTGCTTTTTTATTCTGAGCAGGTTTCCACTCCAGCCTCCCCCCCACCCCGGAACGCGAACGTGACGACAGCGGATTCAGATGCCAATCCTCTCCACCATTTCTGATTAAACAAGCATCAGAGCCAGTACCCTGACTTTCGTCCCTCTCCCTCAAATAGTCCCTTTCACCCCCCTCCGACGCCCAGAATGAACCTCTCTTTTGCACCATCGACCCGACGGTCCACCTCCGTATGGCCCTCTAAGGTAAACCGCGACGTTCCCCCTCCCTCTGCTACTAGAGGGCATACCTCAACTCGCGTTGAACTAACCGGCGAGCATGCCAACTACTTCCCCGACCCCCACGTAACTCTCACCCGAACCCCTCGGTTACTTGCCCCCGTGTCACCCCCGGTCTCCGACTTAAGGGATTTCACGAGCCTGTTGGTCCCCCATCCCACTCACCCCCCCCTCCCCACAACCCCCCCACCCCCCCCCCCCCACCACTTCCCCGCTCTGAAATACACCAGGTAAGTTCCCAGATCCGACCATCAGGATCTTCATCGCATTTCACACATGTTTGATGTAAGTCTCCGGTTTTTGGTTGTGACTTGCTGACACCTTTTCTTTCTCTCTGGGTCGAATGCGGAGTAGGATGCCCTTTCTTATTGGGGCATACAAATTACCGGTCTGTGAAGCCATTTGGCCGTTCTATACTCCGCTATTTTATTTGCCTAAACTTTGTGCCCCACGATCTTTAAGTGTTTTCCAGGTTTTTTGCCGATATTCGCAGCGGGTCTCTCCTACGCCCTCCTTGGCACTCCACCTTTTTGCATCTACTGACCGATCTGAACGGTATTCCCCCCCCACCCGGGTTAGAGTCCTGTTGGCCCGACAATCCCACTCCCACGAAAGCCCACGGCTCTCTGTTCAGCTCGATCTGACGATGCCGACGAACGGGTCAGGCCCTCATTATCTACACCAGCGCCCGTGACGAAACCCTCGCCTAATCTTTTGTACCCGACCTTATCACCGACGATGATCGTAGCGACTGCCGGTTCGTCTTTGGTGGTGATGCTCGTCGTCCAAGCCCCGGTCATACCCCTCTCTGAATCTAACCCGCACGGTACCCTCGGCCCAGGCGGATTTTGACATCTCCCCCGAATTACACTCCAGGATCTTTCCCCCCCCCCCCCCCCCGCCCCCCCCCTCCCCCCCCCCCCCCCCCCCCCCCCCCCCCCCCTTCCCCTTTCCGTACCTCCGGCCGGCCTCTGCAAAATCACCCCGGTGAGTTCGACGAGTGAAATTTAATTTCTCCAGTCCTCCTGCTTTTTTGCGATCGCCCCTTTTTGGATCACCGATGTCCGAGAATCGTCTCTTCTCGCACCCTGTAGGACGGTCGAGCCCCCAGCGTAAGCCTCCGAACTTGCGCGAGACTAGATCTTAGCAAAGGTTCCTCCCGGGCCCGCTACGACCCACCCATCTCTCTTTTACTCCCGTGTTTGGATCGAGATCCTTTTGCCTCCTTCATCGAATTGCTCCCTTTTTGTATCTTCCCCCGAGCGAGTCGCGTCTGCCGCCAGGCTGAGTTCCCCCTTTTCCTCGACGTTGGGCCCTGACCACAAGTACGCCGAGGCCGAATCCCTTAATTCTCCCTTTGATAGCGTCGTCAAATCCTCATCGCCCGGGAACTCCCACGCCTCCTTCCCTCCGCCCACCAACGGGTGTTTGATCTTTGACCCTGCCCTTGTTTCTTTCCTTCGCGAGAGGAGCTCGCAACCAACCTTTCTTCCTTGTCGCTAGTCATTCTTGTTGCTGATTTCCAATCCGATAGATTAGAGTTTGGCAGAGCCGTGTTAGATTCCGTATTTTTTGTCCCGAGGTGTTTGTACAGATTCCCAAAGACAGACTGAAGCCCCACCATGCCTAATTCGGCGCCACTGCTCTGATTCGTTCGTGTACGTACTCCGTAAAGGTGTTCTTCGTCCCTCGGCGCTCATCGCGCTGGCGCCGTTTTTTCGTCTTCCTTTGGTCAAAGATCTTGGTTCTCCGCGAGCCGTGGATCTTTAGTGAGTGTGGATCGGTGCCATTCTCTTCTATTTTTTCGCAGTTGATCGCGTCGCCTGTTTTCGATACGCTGCTGTCGTTGAGCCCGATGCGTATTAGCCAGTGCCCCCCGCAGATAGTGAAGACCCCTTCTCTCCGCGCTGCCCAGGCAGATCCCAGCCCCTCAAAGAAGGCGGCGGACGGCTCCTTCTACCGCTAGAAGGTTTTCCCCCTCCCTCTTAGAGCTCCGCCCCTGAGCAATGAATGCGCAGTAAAACCAGAAACCCCGTCAGCCCTTCTCTTTTATTCTTTTCTGCGTGGACCAGTCGTTCGTCCCTCTATCTTTCCCTTCTGAAGCCTGGAAACATTTCCAGCTAGTTCCTTCCTTCTCAAGGCGTCCCGGTTTGAACCTTGAGCCTCTTTGCTGGGGATTTCCTCCCGGGTTAGGTCAGGAAACTTAGTTTTAGGTTTACATGACTCTTTTTGTTTGTTCAAACTCGGTATCTGCACCTCGTCTCTTCGCTTTTTTTTTGTTTCCTCAGCGCGGTCCTGAGCATTACCCTACGTCGCTTGCCGCCTCGCTGGTGCCTCGCGTTTCTCGCGGCTAGCGTTTTCCGCGCTTGCATCGTGACACGTAGGGGCCTTCCTTATGGCGTTTCAAGTGTTCATCGTCAAGCTGAGCCGCGTTTTTTTTGACTTCCCCTTCCTCCGCTGATAGTAACTATTCCGAATGAGTTCTTTGCTTCCGGGCTGGACCCTGCCTCATCGCCCGATCGTCGCGATTACTTTTTTCTCTTCCCACATTGCTAAATGACCGCCCCCTTGCTTTATGGGAGACCCCTACGATTCCATTCTGTAGACTCCCTCCCTCCGTTTCTACGACACCGAGCCTGAACTACCGTAGTGTCCTTTTGTCTGTCCGCGTTTCGGCCGATGGAACTCTTATCCTACGCGCGTAACTCCCCCCGGAACGTCGTTGACTGGTACCGATGCGGGGAGGGCCAGTTGCCTCCCCCACTTTTTTTTCATAGTTTTTCACCGGTTAGTAAGGAGCTGTTCCGCCAGATCACGCTCCCTGATCCATTTTGCTAGTGATGCTGAGGAACTGCTGCAACGGATTAAGATGGCCGCCCCTCTGAGTTCTCTTAGCCCTCTTCAGTGAATCTGAGTCGTTTTGAGTTTACTTCGACTTAATTGTCTGCGGCAGGGAGGTCCAGATGAAGCCGGCGACCTCTCTTTTCGGGGCGGGTTAGAGTTTCTTCTCATACACGGCCCTGTTGGTCAGCTGTTTGACTCTGCATGAGAGCCCAGGAGCGCGTTTTTTTGGTGGCCTAGTAGTGAATTTCCTTCCGCATGACGAGAAGCACCCGCCACTGAGTCCGTTATTCTCGTCCTTCTTCTCCGATCGGGACTTCGAACCTTTTTTCGTACGAGAGAGGCTTTCGTGGCTATTTTTCCATCGCCTCGCCCCAACACTCCTTTTTCTTTCTCATTCTCTCTTCGTCTTCTCCCCAAGACGTTGCCAGAAGGCGGCGGTGGATTGTACCGACTGGCCGCCCGCGAGATCTTCTCGTTTTGTTTTTCAGCGAGCACGCATTCGCCACGAATTGCCCATCCGCGGCGCTTGGTAGACTTCCCTTTTGTGTTCCACATGCCCACTGAAGTGGTCCCGGGTAGCTCCTTCTTGTGAAAGCGGGGCGTGGACCCTTTCAGGTCGTATCTGCGTGTGAGGATTTGTGAAGGTCGTCCTTTCTTTTGTGCGATATCGTTTGACAGGCCCATTTATGCCGCCCCGAGCCATCGGATTCCCTACCCCGCTGCCCTTGGAGAGAGCCTCTCTTTCTCCTCTCCTTTTGTGACTGGCTATCTCTCCGACTCAGCCGGAGGAGAGTGACCACACCCATGCGCTGCTTCGCTTCCGCTCACTCCGTAGCGAACCCCTCCCATTCACGACAAATCCCCGTTATCCCACTGTAGAATTGGAGTTCTAGACTCTTCTTGCCAGACTCTTTTCACTTTGTCTCCGGACCCCTCCCCCCGGGCCCCCCCCTTTTTTCCGACAAGCCCAATGATTCCTCTCGCTTGATTGCGCTTCGGAAGGACCCGAACCCCCCAAGTTTCTCAGTCTCGTGCCTATGCATTCCTACTCTCCACCCCTTCCTTAATTCACTACCTCTTTTTTCTGCAATGGACTGCTTCGGCCCAGTGGAGTCGACCGTTTTTCTGGCCAGCCTATTGACACAAGTCACGACCTTTTCCGTAGCTGGGGGTGAGGGTGGTTTTTTGGATGCTACTCCAAACCTCTCTCTTCCTATGAACAATTCCAACGTCTGCGTTTGAGTGTCCCCCCCTTTTTGCCAAACCCCTAGCCCCCCCACCGACGAACGAGCACCGCGTCTTTTCGGCCTTTCCCAACCCTGGCTGGCCCAGACGTCCGACCCCCCCCATTGGCCGCCCCGCTAAGACTTTCTGGCCTGATTAATCCTTGCGGCATCGTGGTTCCCTCCAGAAGAGCGTCTCCCCCTCCTACCTTCTCGAGTGCCGGTTCCACACTTCCGGACCTGTACTTCTCCTCCCGACCCTTCCCCATCCTTTTTCTCCGAGTCGGCCACCTCCCCCTACCCCCCCGCCCCAGGACAGCGCTGGGCCTTCGTGAACGAGGACAGCTCCTTCTTCCTGTCTCTCCCCTGAGTCCCTTGACTTCAAGTGGATGGCCAGTGAGACCGCCTGTGCCCCTCCGACGGCGATGCGTTCTTCTTCCCAGGTCCGTTTACCGAACCGCCCAGTAACTCATGAGCCCGTATTTTCAAATGTCGGTGTCGGACCCAGTACTCCGTCGAAGTATTACCCACGAATGGTCGATTATATATAAGAATTTCCCCTGGGAAGTTTACAATGTTGTCGCAGGACGAGCTCCGCTTTCGGGATCGCGTCGTTCTTCCCTCTCCCAGGAGCTAACCCCTTTTTCCCTTGAGACCTCTTGATTAGATGCCCCCTCGCCGCCCCTCTTTAGATACAACACATTCCGCTTTTCAATGCAAACGTACGATGCCCCGACCAGAACCCTTTCGTTTTCCCGCACCCTCCGCGCCCGTAAAGCATGAACTCGGACGGCACCCCATCGCCGCTGGCCCCGGTTTTGTGTCCCTTCTCTAGCCCCTCCCTGAGGCACCAGCCAGCGCGTAATAAGAGGCTGCATATAGAAAGCGTACCCCTCCTGACGGGCGATTCCTCAACTTGCAGTCCCGACGTCCCCGCGCCAAATCCCACACTACGCAGGCCGCCGCGATCCGGTCTGCCTTGTTTTACCCAACAATTTCCTTTGAACGAGCTGAATGTCCCCGCTCCGCATCACCCCCCCCTCTAAAATGGAACGAACGCGCCATCAGGACTTTAGATCCAATTGCGGATATCCGTGCGGGTTTTTTTCTTTTTGACTCCGCAACACTTTGATAGCTCCGGTCTTTTTCTGGTGCCGCGGCCCCCTCTTGCTGCGGAGCCTTTGGCGCCGATCTTATTTAGCGGTATCTGCCCGCTGTTGACACGATCTATGTAGCTTTGCGTCTTAGCGTTTGCGATCCTGTCCGGTCTTATACTAGCCCCATCCTTCTTCCTCGCCGGGCCTCGCCCTTGGAGTTAGATCCCCCACGTGCCGCGAAATCTCCCTAATGCCGCCCACCCTCCCAAAATCCTTTTTTTCCTCATAGTGACCGGCAGTCCAAGTTGATGCAGGCTGAACGCCTCTTTTCTCGCCCCCCCCCCCCCCGCGGTGACGCCACTAGTCAACTAAGGTACGCGACGTCAAGAACCGCGATGCATCGTGCCTCGCAACTGCAGGATTTCTTCGATCAATTTTTTCCTCCGCCACACGCCTAAATTATTTAATTCTTTTCCACCGCAAGTTCCCCGCGAGCCCCTGGCTATTGTTACTTTAGTAAAACTCCCACGGCCTTTTACTGAGTCCCTGACACTCCGGTGCTGCCCCCCCTTTCCGACGTGCCGTCCTCCTTCCCCTCAACCCGTTTCCTGAGTGACCTGAGGCGCCAGTCCTTACTTTCGCCGATCCGGGACGGACTCGATCCAATCGAGTGATCTCCCCTGCCGATGTCCGTGGCAGCCGGCACTCCAAGTTAAAGGTAAGTCAACCTTATTTTCTTCCGTCGACCTCGATGCCACCCCGCCAAGGCCGCATAGTTTCCGCGTTTTCATCTCTCTCTTCGGTGTTCATGAAGCCGTTCTCATCGAACTTCTGCGTTGCTTGCTATCTCATCGTTTCGATCGCCTTCTCGCAGTAGTTGCCCTTTCAGGTTGCGTTGGCCCCCCACAGTCACCGCTCGTTCACGTCTTACGTTTGATCGGTCAAGCGCGGGCCCGATCGCGGTGAAATATAGGAGCCCTTTCTCGACGGCGTTTCCCACTTTTCTTCCTGCAGTAGGTTTCCGGCCGCCTGAAGAGGCCCTCCACGGCCAAGAGCTTCTATGTTCTTTTATCATGCCGTTTGTCTTCCACGATAGATGGCTGTTTGATTCTTTATCAGTTTTGCCCCTGCGCTTTTTCGCTAGATTCAAAACCCGAATACGGAAACATGAGACCCTTTCTTCGATGTCCTCCTTCGTTCGGCTTTCGGCGATCCTCATTTTGGCCTTTTTTACTTTCGGTCCTGGCTGTGGGTATCATCGCGTTCCCCCAACGTCTCTGCCATACGTCAGATCATTCGACATTTGTGCTTTATTGCGGCCCACTTTCGGGCCCTTTGCTGTCTCGCAGATCGCTCTTGTCCACTGATTAGCCAGCCTTCTTTGGCGTTTCATAGACGCTCGATGAAGCGCCCCCCCAAACCAGGAGACCGCGAATCTCCACGGATTTTCGCTTTTGATCCCCAAGACTTCGGAGATTCCCCCCCTGGACCGCCAACCTGACTGCTTGCCCGCCCCCAGAATTATTGCCCCCCTGACTATCGTTTAGCTACCGAAAATTCAACGCACACCGCTGCAGCCCACTCCGTGCGCCGCCTTTCACCTTTCTATGAAGGATCTTGGAGTTTAGTGCACCCCCCATTTTTTGTACTTCTGTAAGACCCATTCACACCGTTCTCATCTTCTTTTTTCCCGTTTTCCGACGGAAGCTCCCTTCGTGGGGCTACATTGGTTGATGGTTAAGTGGTCGCGTTCTTGTTTAGGCCGCGCCACGTCTTTCGTTCCACCGCTTTTTTAGCTTTGAACGAGTATCAGTTTGTTGGTAACGATAAGCGGGTCTGAGCCTGGTACCCTACTTAGTTTTACCCGTTTTAGGTCGATTTTAACTTGGAAGTCGAGAGTGTTCGGTATCGACCGCTTTGGGGATCGTACATCGTCTTTCTTCCCCCTATTTTAGAATGTGTTCCCTCAATGGGTGGTTGCGTATGCGGTGGCCCGAACCCTATTCTTACAGTTGATTGTTTGGATTTGATGGTATCGCGACGCACTTCCGCTTTTCCTCTCACGGCCCGTCTGCGTACACTTCCCATCCCTTATTTGGAACTCCATCTGTTAGTGACCCCGCTTCCTCTGGTTTCGATGAGCGGCTACTCTGCGACATCCGCCGTTGCCCCACCCTACCCCTGCGCAGGGCTACTGGGCTTTTGGCAACTTGTGTTACTAATAGCCGCTGTATGCAATTGACGTCGGAGCCCCCGATGCTCGTCTCCGATACGCCCTTAAATTGACTTTAGACTGATCTGCCCGCCGTATCCCCTTGTCCTTACTTTGCTTGGATTACGACAATTCGATGGCCGTGGAGAGGAGGATGATGACTTCATCTTGCCGGACTCCCCGGTCTTTTTTTTTTAGTGAGAACCGGTAAGCGTGGAACCGCCAATCTTTGAGACGCGGGCTACGAGAACTCACCATTAGAGCAACTTTGGGGTTTTTTTTTAATGTGCTCCGGTACTTCGAATCCGCACCGGTCCCTCGAGCCCTCCATTTTTCAGTACTCTTCTGCCCCCCACCGGATTGTTAGGTGCTCCTATCTAAAACGGCTGGACTTCTAGTGTTGGCGCCAACCAGGGGGGCGCGTTCGTGCTTTTGCCCTTAGTGAGATGGCCAGATGAATCGGTGACGAGCCCAACTCATCGCATGCCCCGGTGTCTTCTTTCGTGACGAGCAGTGTCGCCCTATTCCTCCCGTCGGAGCCAGGCTTTGCCTTGCTTGTCTCCCTTGACGGCACGGTATTGCCTCTTCGCTCTATAGTGCCGACACGATTTCGTCGAGACCCTACCTGAGAGGCCGTGTGAAATACTTTCTTAGCTTAGACTGGTTTCTTGCTCCATGAAGCCACTGCATCATTTTTCATCGCGAATGGCCGCTGACAGATGATTTGGTCTGAAGTGATGAATAGAGAACGAATTACGGTTGAACTCTGAGCGATGGACCGAAGCCAGCGGCCGTCCCTCTTGACATGTCGTTTGGAGTGCGGTTTGGCATTTGTCATGTTATTCTCCTGATGGATATCGAGGTTCCCTCGCTGCCTTGAAGCGGAGCCCCTTAAGTACCCCGGGGTGACGTCCCTCCCGGTAGGCAGTGAACGTTCGCGCCAGCTTGAAAGATGCTTTTCCTCCTCCTTGTTTCTTGTGGGAGAGATCCCTTATCTCAGACGAGGCGGGTGCACCCCAAAAAATTTCCCCAAATTGCCGATGGCTCTGGGTTTTCCCCGCCACTTCGTCGATATGCCCCGCTCAGACCCCACTTCCCGACAAACCCCCACCCCCAACCTACGACCACCTCCAAGTTCAACTCCCCCCCTGCGGCACTCGCTTTTCACCCCCCGAGAAACCACTGGACACCACAGCGGCCTCCAAAAATTCCCCCATTTCTCGCGTTGGCACGTGCGCTATGATTGCGGGTTTTTGCCCAAGGAAATTCGTATCTTCATAGTGTGGTACGCCCATGGCCGCTGCGGCTCACACCCTCTCAAGCATGATGTGCAGTGAGTGAGCATCGACGTGATTTTTTCTTTTTCAGTCTTTGACACCCCCAAGGCCTAGGCCCCCCCCCAATCGCCGTACAGTAGAAGATCCCAAGACCGCCCTCGAACGGACGACTCCTACCCCCAAGTATTTTAAGTGCGAGTGTTTTTTGTTCATCCGCTTCTCCCTCCCTGCAGCCACCCGGTTGCCTTTTTGGTGTTTGCGTTGACCCCTGTCCGGCATGCTACATGTTCAAACCATTGCTTGAAGATCCTAACGACCCAAAAGTGTAGCCTCTCCCCCCTCGGCTATACTTGATACGCACTTCCTCATCTTGGACTCCTCCGAGGCGGGGGGGTTTGGTGTGGGTCCCAAAAAAAACATACAAAAAAAAAAAAAAAAAAAAACCACAAAAAAGAACAAAAAAAAAAAAAAATAAAAAAAAAAATAACAAAAAATACCAACAACAAAACAGAAAACAAAATAAACAAATAACCGCAACAAAAAAAAAAAAAAACAACAAAAACCGAAAACCCACCAACCAAACCCCACAACCCAACCAGAAAGAACCACCACACCCAAATAAAAAAAAAAAACCCCACCCCACCCCAAACACCCCAACACCCCCCCACCCCCCCCCAAAAAAACCCCCCAACAACAAAACAAAAACAAAACAAAAAAAAAAAACGTGGTGGGGGGGGGGGGTGGGGGGGGGGGGTGTGGGGTGGTTTGGGGGGGGGGGGGGGTTGGGTTTTGGGGGGGGGGGGGGGGGTTGGGTGGGGGTTTGGGGTTGGGGGGGGGTTTTGGGGGGTTTTTTTTGGGGGGTGGGGAGTCTCGCTCTGTCTAGTGAGACCTCGTTCCACTTCCCGATCCTAATAACTCAAGGCCATCCGGACGGCCTCAGTCCAACTCCCTGCCATCGCCTCCTTGACCTTCGTCTTGTCACCTTCGGCACAAGCCCTCCTTCTTCATCTGCCGCCCATCGACCTCCGCGTACAGCCAGCTGGGAAACTTCCCTTACGGCCTCCCGATTTTTCCGCGATTCGGCCAGTTCCGCCGAAAAAGACCAAGCCCTCATGACCAGCAGCGTATTTGCGTTCGGTGTGGGCGCACGAGTCGAAGTCGCCCGTGAATCGTTTAGGAATTTCGTTTCCCTCTTCGGTTTTTTTCCCGTGGGGCCTCCCTCCGGTCCTAGTGCTATTTAGTTGCCGTACGTCCGCAGCCCAACGCAACATCCATCGCGAGAATTGCCAGCTTGATTCACCCGCGCGCCCCACTTTCGGCTTCCACTCGTCCATTTTTCGCTCAGATTGTCCGGTTAGAATACCCTCCGTACGCCCCTCGAATCCCCCTGGCGCCACTGCGGCTAAACTTAGCGTACCAGTGCTAGGTCCGGATCGAACAGCAGCGGTAGCGTGATATCCAGACCGGGTTGAACTCAAGCGCGAGCATTCATCCAACTACTTTCTTTTCCCGCCGTACTCCCGGTCTGCCGCGAATCACGGCCCCTTTGAAAGGAGCCCGAGCGTGCCTGTTTAATTCCGCCATCAGCCCAAATCCCCGGAAGGGACTACCTCCATCAGACTTTAATAAAGTTCCTTCCTCTTTGTGTGGGTTTTCGTGTGCATGCTCCTTTAGACTTAGCTACGGGCGGCGGCGTCGGCCTTTCGCGACCCCCACTTCTTGCTTCTCGAGCCTGGCTTCTTTATAACGACTTACCTCTTTCCTTTTGGTCTTCCCTCTTAGGCACCACTTTGTAGATCCGGTCTTCCGTCGATCTGTTCGGTTATCATACGCCCAACTTTTTACCCCCTTTCTGATGTTCCTCACGACGTCCATTCGCATATCCCAGAGCTCCTCTTATCACGAGTAGATCCCAAGGCCGCGAAACAGATAATGTGACTCACCATCCCCTTGCACTTGACGCTGATGACCGGATACGAAGACGGTAGTCCAAGGATGAACGCGATTCTTGATAGACCCAGCGCCCCCCCTCTGTACAGAACACTGCCCAATAGAGGCTGCCCCTCAAGGATTGGCAGCCCCCTCCCCCGCCATGGGTCTTTCTGTTGTGGGGACTTGACCCATTTTTCTGCGCCGCCAGGGCCCCCTCACTCTACCCGCACGGTCCGTTTCATTTCTTTTTGTATTACAAGCAAACTTTGCCCCTCTAAACCTCCGACACCCCGACGACTTTCGCCGTTGGGCCTTCTCTTTGCGCCACTGCAGTTACCGTTGCACTGCTTTGACCCGGAGCGACCTACTAGGCTTCCCCTGATACGCTATTCCCAGCTATGAAGCTATCGGTTTTTTGAGGCTGAACTTGCCCATTTCCCTTCTAGAAGGAATGTCTTGACCCCCCTAAATCGCCGAGACCTTCCGCCTCCTTGCGAAACGAGCCGCCAAGCATTTTCATGTCCTAAGGCAAATATCTCCTCCCCTCCTCCCCCCCCCCTTGTGTGTGTTCGGCAGATTATGTAATTCTGCCTTCTGGGACCTTTGGATATCTTATCGTTCTCCGCGTCTCCACCGCCCCCCGTATCTTACTTGTTCGTTGGCGTTAACAGTTCCCCCCCTCTGACGATATTTAACGCTTTGATCCTCGCCCCGAGGGCGATCTGACAGCTAGTTCTGCGGCATGACTATCCCCCCCACAGCGGTGCTTCCCTTTGCTGCATTGCTTCCGAGGATTTTGAAAGAGGCGTCAGCACACCTTGCCCCCCTGAGACTTCTTGAAGTTCTTTTTTTATAGCTCATTGCGTTGGTTTAAACCCGCTAGTTCCTGTTGGCTTCTTTTAGCTTAGAGGGCGTTAGCGCGTTCTTTGAGAGGCGATTCAACCCAGATCACCCCAACGCGACACCTTCCATTTTTCGCTAGACCCTTTCTTGGCGGTGATCGTCCGGCGTACTATTTCCTTAGTGTTCGTCGTAACGGCGCTTGCTGGTCACTCCATCTTATTGGGACCGTTCGTTGGTACAATGTTAATGTAGATCAGGGGCCGCGCTTTCCCTCTTTCGTGCAGATCTTGTGTGATTGGTTCGGCCACGCTCTCCCTTGTTGGCACCGCAGCCGCGAGCCCTACGAGGCGTTTGACCAGCGCGTGCTTGTCCCTTCCGAAGACTATGCCTCATGATCCCTCCCTGCGAAGCCCGGAACCTACCCCCCCACCCCCCCCCCCCCCCCATCTTTTTTTCCCCACGTGGCATCCCTCCAATGACGGCGGAGACTTTCCGAACATGATAAGCTGAGCCCGCTCCTCAGAGGAGCCCGCCGGTAGCCCAGTCATCATGCCCGCCCGACTTATCCATTGACAGCGTGAGCATTCCCAAAGACGCCAAACCCCCCCGTCTATTCTTTTCCCTTTTTCTAAGCTTCTATGTTTGCGTCTCGTCCCCTGAAGTTCCTTCATGCTTGAATGAGAGACACATTCCATTCTTTCCCCTGGAGTTTTTGATCTCCACGTGAAAGGCTCTGCGACGGGTGTGTTTATGGTGTCCGGTTTTAGTTTGTCGATTTCCCCCCCTTTAGGATGTCTCCTCGGCCTTTTTATATTTCTGGATGATTCCTAGTCTCAGCTGTGGGCGTTCCAAGTCCATTTTCTCAAACCGCTTTTTACCCGCTCCTCTTTTTTGGTGCATAACGAATGTTTCATATGATTGCGTCGGAGTTCCCTCTCCGTGATCCCGTTGCCCCTTTCGGGTTAAGCAATGATGGCGCTTGAGTGTTCCCGAAAGTGTTCTTCGGCGCCTTGTTGTCTCCGTTTAGTAACTTTGCTTGGTCGGAGATGCCTGCCATTGATTTTCCTGATCCCGCCTACGCTTGCGATTTCCCCTTTTTTCTGACCAAAATTGCGTTGTCCACTGCTCCTCTGGTAGCCCTGGGCAATATGACCCGTCATTATTGTTTTGACTTCGCCCCGCGGCTACCGCCCTCTGCACGTCCGACCGCCTTCGGTAGGGTTTTCCCGTGAACTTTCCCTGATTAGTGGCCTACGCTGGAGTCCAGTGGAGGCTGCTTTGATCCAGTTTACTAACGATTTTTAAGACTCACTGAATAGCTTCTTTATGGGCGAAGTATCCGAGGAGAATGCTGTTCCCGTTGCCCGCCGCCCCCGGTCCGCTGGGTGTAGCGTCAGGAGTTGCTGAAGGGGAGGCGGATGCCGGGGCTTCTTGAGTTCGGTAGCCGCCTGACGCCCCACTTCCAAGGACCGCCGGTTCGAAATTCTGCTGTACTTCGAAGGTTAAGGTGAGTCAGCAGTAAGCCGCCGCGAATCCCTTCTGCGCGGACTGTTCGCGTCAACCAGGACAAATGGTGGCCTTATACTCTGCGAGGTTGTCAAGATTTTTGCAAAAGGCAGCTTGGCTATCGGTGGCCTGTTCTTAAGGTCCTGTATTGCGATGGACCCAGGGTTTTGAAGCAACTCAAGTTAAATACGACAGGTACTGTCTTGTCCTCGACTTCGGATTTATTGGTTTCCCCCGCCTCTTTCTAAATAGCAGTGCCTGCTGTCAATCGCAGGCTCCCCAACCCCTCCATTTCGTATCAATGTATGCAGCGTTATTGTAGCCTTTTACGCCCTGTTTTCTCAGACAGTGCTTTTGGTGAGTCCTTTTTAAAAGACTGACTATTTTTCCTTTCTCTTCGACGTAGGTTCCCCCCCCGCGAAGAAGCAAAGAATATAGCTCGACTTACGACGAGATTTAGTGGGCCTTTTTTTCCTTTTTACTTTCCGTTTCTTTGTTTTGAGGAGACTTTGAGCGAGGCTGCGCCGCCTCTGCTGCGTTGACCCTTGCGTCCATGGTCAGTCGGGGAGGATTTGACTTTGTACTTTCTTGGATACGAGTTTATCTGGAAGTGAGCGTCTGCCCGCCGAAGTTCATTTTGTGGTAAGCATCCTTCTTGCTTTTGCAAACGTAGTTCCC
>Ga0179593_1282305_pt1 | contig 14993 bp, 22 predicted proteins | sample CZODoug2_1_08_16_FD_185931 | JGI IMG/M metagenome (GOLD analysis project Ga0179593, IMG submission 185931) | Vadose zone soil fungal communities from Angelo Coast Range Reserve, California, USA - CZODoug2_1_08_16fungal (PacBio error correction) | ecosystem: Environmental > Terrestrial > Soil >... | reverse complement strand
TTGTCTTCCCATTTCACTTCTTACTTTTCTAGGCTTCTATTTCCAGTAAAGCTTTTTTTTTCGGAGCCTTTATGTCATGCCATTTCTGGGTTCGATTAACGTCCCCCCTCAACTTTACCCTTTTTGTTCGAGAGTTTAATGCAGGCAGGATTCTGGCGCTTCCCCTTCTTTTCGCTTTTCTTACTTGTCCTTCATCTGCTTTAGAGTTCCCTTGACCAGCACGAATCTTTATGTCCTCTTTTACATCTTGCCAGATTGTCTTCGTGACCCCCCAGTCTCGTTCCTTTTTTTCCTCCTCACTCAAGTTGCGAATCTTTTCCTGCATGTTTTTCGCTTCTCTTTCTTGGCTTTTTCTTTTCGTTCGGCATGTGTTATACGACATGAGGCCTTTTCACCTACGTCTTTCCTCGTTTCTTCGTTCTGTTTTCCGTACCTGTCGATTCCCAGCAAGATTCCGAGTGTGTTTTTTACCTCTCCTCCTCCTGCTCTTTGAATTGCCGTTATCAGTTCCATTGCTCTCTCTTTTTGTCAGATTCCATGATCTCGTGCCTTAATTTCAGTCCCTCGCTGCCACCCTTCGTTTACAACCTCCGTGTTTTCTAGCCTGACCTTATCTTTACCACTTTTGCCTTTCTTTGGTAGTTGTCCCTCCGTCCTCTGAGGAACTTTTATTTAGAATTACCCAAACTGCTTTTCCGACCATACTCGTGCTGTTTTCATCGGCATTTCCCAATCTTCCTTTTTCTACCCGGGATGAAATGTCCTAAGCCCCCTCTTTGTGACATCTCCATCCTGCTTTTAGTTTCGTGCGGCTTATTGTCCCTCAGAACCCCTCTCTCTTTCTATCCCCGTGTTTGTTGATGATCTTTTCGGTGCCCGTCCCTCCCCGCAATTTTATAGAAGAGATAGTCCTCTTCATTTCTCTCTTTGAAACGGTCAGCACATCTCATTACTCTCCCCCACCCCATTGTTTCCTATTGCCACAGCACTCGTCTGGATCTCCATAGCGTTTAGGGCCATTATTTAACATCATTTTATTTAGGATTGCGGTCTAGTTCAGGTTCGACCTCCCCCTATAGACCCTCTTTTTTTTTGTTGTTACGACGTTCTCCCCTTATTGTGGGCCTCTTTGTGCGGATTTCTGACTGTCACGTCCAATATCTTTTCAATGCCAATCTTTCCCGCGCCACGCGTTAACGCTACTTCATTGTGCAAGTGGCGCGGCATCTTTTGTATCAACCCCCTCAATCGTTTAGATTTTGTGTGTTCTGGCGATCGCTTTGCGAAACCCCGCCCACCCTGCACCCCTTTCACCAATGCCTTCCCCTTCAAAGTGGATGAAGTCCGCTGAAAGCGTATCCTCCGGCCTCCTCAAACCCCCGCCATCGGAGAAGACACGCTCCGCCTAGAAACAGTCTCTAGACATGTTTTTCGCGCCCGCTCCCGGTGTTCCCAAATATTTTTGGAAGGAAACCTCGCCCATTTCGCCCCCCTATTAAAACCATTCCTTCGACTGTCTTATGTTGCAGATTTCAGATTCAGACGCCCTCATTTACACCCCCCCATGTTTTGGTCTCTGTGTCTCAGAAGGATCTTTCCTTTTATAGGCGCCCGAGCTTACCTTTGGTGTTCTTTCTTTAATGCCATTCCTTCAGGTTTCCTTACGCTCCCTGCGACGCGTACCCTTCCGAAGCTGAACTATCCCGGAAGTTTCACTGAACCCCTCGCTAGCGTACCATGACACCTTCCTGCTTTCGCTTATCTTCTTCCCCCCTCGTCAGCTATTGCCGATGTAAACCAGGAAAAACCGTTTTCTATCATCTCCCTCGACCTTCACCCCCGGCGTTGCGCTGCGGTTCCGTTTTCCTTCCCCCCCCACAATTTTGCGCCGCCCCCTTGTTTTTTTTTTTTTGGTCCCCTTGTTCTTTTTCCTGCCCCCCCACACTTTTCTTCCTCCTTCCATACCTGCTTTTTTCTCTTACGGGGCTCCACTCCAAGCATTCAGACTTTTCCTTTTGGATAATGTACCAGTATAGTACCTGTCACCTTTTCGTTTCTCGCTACCCTGGATTTGTCTGTCCATAGGTTTTGCAACACCCAACATCCTAACGTGACTCCTTTTGGCCATTTTCTTATATCCTCTTTGAGTTGCCATAGTAGCCCGCAAATCTTCAGTTTTTTTAATCGCCTTTCCCGCGCAGACCCTCTTTGGATCCTTTTTCTCTACTGTTAGTCGATCCCGGCGTCCTTCTTTCGTGGATTGACTTGTTTCTGTGCTTATGAATCCTCGAAGTTGCCCCTTTAGTTTACACACAATTTCGTAGTTTTTTCGGATTCTGCCTCTCTTCTGATTCGGTAGATATCCCTCCCCTTGGGTGGCAGCCATTCTCCCATGCCCTTTTTCTTAACCGCTTTACTTGCCCTGATAATTCCCCTCTTTTCTCCCTCCATCGACTTCTAAACCCTCCGGTTTTCCATTTTCTGCTCTTGCTGGTCCTTTTTATGTTAAAAAATCGAATTTTCCTCGCGACCCCCTCCCCCCTTGCGCTCTTGTAGCCCTGCGGTCGACGTTAGGGTTATTTCAGAATACCCTGCCATGTGTTGAGATATCTTTGACCTTCACTTTTTGTACCCTCGCTCTCGAATCCTGTGATTCTAGCCCCATCTTGTAAGGTTTCCTTCGGTCTCAACTATTTTTGAAACAGTCTTTTTTTTCAGTCGTTTAGTGTTTTCCCAAGACCCCCTTCAGCGACTCTTACTTTGACCTACATATTTGCTTCATGTGGTTTTTGTTCAAGCCGAGCTCCTTTAAGACGTTCCCATTTTTTAGTTGATGCTCCTGATTTTCCCCGGGTTTTACTGCAGCCCAACTACTTATTGTTCCACTCCTTTGGTTACCTTGTCTTTACCCCTTTTCTTGCCACCATCCCTGCGGAGCAATTGGTTAATTACTCTCTATTGGTTGTTGCGAGGGCGTTAATTGTGTCCTTTGCCCACAGTCCGTAAAGACTTCAGTAGAGTCCTTTACTCTTTGAGAATGCTTCCATCTTCGCCACGTTACATGGTCCCTACAGTTTCTACGCAGTTTTTTCCGTTTGCTGTGAGTGTTGCGCAGGGCCGTTTCCCTTCCCGTCGGAGAATGTAAAACGGTACTCCCACCCTTTCCCGCACGCAGAATCGGCTCTCTTTTCCCCCCATCTTTTGGTATTTTTTCGCGAGTTTCTGCAGGATGTTGAAGGATGAAATGTTTTTCGGCTCCTTCGCGCGAGTCCCCTCCTGCTTTTGTACTATTCTAAAAAGCGGATACACCACTTAACCCACCTTCTTTCCCCTTTATTTGTTACACCCCTGAACCAGAAAACCCGCGTTATGGGCCTTACACGTATGCGTACTTCTTCTAGCCGCCTTGAAGGGCGGTTCCTCCCAAATTTTTCAACCCCAAATTGACCCCCCATCTGCCCCCCAAGGCCCCCCCTCTCTCTTTTCTTCATTCCACCGACCCCCGAAGAGTTTTATGCCATAGGGTCTTCTTTTTTAACCCCCTTTTTCCTTACACAGTACTTCGAGCCACCTCCTCCCTGACGGTTCATCGTTTTTTCCGTACCTTTCCCCCCCTCTCCTTATGACGCAAGTTTCTGGAACTTGTCCTTCGGTTCTTAACATCTTCCTCCCCCCTCGCTTCCACCCTTCTTTGAATAGACCCTCCATCTCGCCTTTTTTATGGTCTTGTCCCCCACATGAAGACGGCCATTCCTCACCGTCTTGTTTTTTGCTTTTCCGTAAGCGACATTCCTGACCCCCCTTTTGGACCATTTCCAAGTTCGTTTTTCCAATTGACTTGCCCCCCCCAGACCCTTCATTTCCCCCCCCCCCCACCCCCCCACTTCGCTATTGGCAACCCGCATTTCCCCGCGACCAGTTGTTCCATTTTTTAGACGAGCCCATTTCCACTTTCTCGGATGCCACCGCTTTTTGAATGAAACGATTTTCACCTAGCAATGCCTCGCACCTCCTCATACCCGCTGGATTGTTTATCCGCACGTTTTCTTTTAAGCTGGCCGGCGAAGATGCTGATTGACGTTGACTCACTTCAACCGCGAACTATCCTGCCCCTCCCTAAGACAACCCCTTGTTTTTTAGGATCCCCCCCCTGATTAATTTAATTTCCTCAGAGCCTTTTCCACCCGACCCTTCGGAGCGTTGCTTTACCATCCCTGGTTCGTCTTTGCAAGACTTAGCAGCTCACCTTGGTGTCCCAATAGGTCTTATTATTTTTGCAGGCGATTTCGAGTGGCGTCTCTTATGTCATTCCCCCACGCAAAGGTGAAATCCGGTCCACGTGACCAGGACTAGTCTTGCTTTGTTGGTCAACCCCGCTTTGATACTTCAGGGCCTCTTCCCATCAGTTCCCCGTATCTTCTGTTTACATTACAAATCTTCCGTAAAGGACTTGCTTTTCGTATCCCGTTCCCCTCCTTTCTTTATGCCACTCCGGTGTGTAAGAAGCATAAGGAATGTTCCCGTTTCCTACAAACCTCGCTTTTCAAATTTTGGTTCTTTTTTTCCCCCGGTGCACCCGGACCTGTCGTCTGCACTTTCTCCCCGTTGTCTTGTCTCGCTCTCGCTGACTATGTTATAACACTCCGCCCCAAATCGCTTTCCATTTTGATCTGAGCTTCCTAAGGATTTATACCAGGCGCTTCATGTTCATTCTGTCGATTGCCCCCGTCCTCCTCCTTCCTGTACTCTGCGCTGGCCCTGCCTTTTTTTTCCTTAGAATCCCTTCCTGCGCCCCCTCCTTACACCACCAAGAAAACCGGATGCAGTCACGTTTCCTTGCATGGTCAGGGTCTGACCTTACTCCCCGAACCTTTTTTTTTTTCCTATTTTCCTATCATGCTTTTTAGATTGCCGATTGGGAAGAAAATCCAGGAAAGCCTCGAATTTGGAAGGAATTGGCTGTCCATATTGGAATTTTTTGTTTTTCATTACACAACCTTACAGCTCTCTCCCTTTATCGAAATCCAATCTTTCTGTTTTTTGGGTCGGCACTGCGTTGGTTTTTGATTTGTCTTCTTCGGCATCGTCCTTTCTTATACGGCAATCCCATTCTTTAATTCTCTCGTTTTCTGTGTTTTTCTTCTTCTGAATCATTCGCAACATTAAAAGATTGTTTTCTTTTACCCCGCTCGTCTCCCCGACTTTGCACCCTTTCCGAGGGCGTTCCAGTGCGCCCTTTTGTTGAGCTTTTTGCAGCCTTGTTCAATGTATTTTTTAGTCTCGCTTCACTGTAATCAGTGCACCTATACACCCCACTTCACTGATCACCATCTGAACCCTCTGGGTCGACCTGACTCCGCTCCCACATCCTGATGACCTTTTGGTTGGTACACTCTTTTTTCCGACCCCCCCACCCATTTCTCGCGCCATATATTTTTTCGATTGAAAACTTCCATTCTTTTCTGATTATCCGGTTTAGAAAGCTTCCATAAACAATTCTTAGCAATTAACTGAAGTCCATTTATTTTCGTTTTTTTAGGTTGACCTTTTTCCCCCCTGTCCACTCTCTCCTTTTTCTCCTTCCCTTTTTTGCTTTTTGTTACGCACAAGGATTGTCCTTGGGCGGTGCAACGCCTCCCGAACTCCGTTCTCTTTTTGCCTTCTTTATCATCTGCGCTGTTTCCACTGCCTATATCATCTCCCAATTCAGGGCCCTTTCCCCCCCCCTCCGGAACTAAGCAGTTGGTTTTTTCCGTCCCCGCACTTTCCCCGCTCTTTTTTGGCTAGTTGTCCTTTTTTCACTCCCTACGATTCAGTCATTTTTCTAGGATAGTTCACGGCTCTTCGCCCCGTATGTGCCTCCTTGTTCCAGCCACTGTTTGACATGAGGAAGAGAGTGTCTCATTGACCCCCTCTGGGTGGGCCCTTACGATTGAATTGGGCGTCACCGCTTCTTCCTCTATCGTGGAGTAAAAAATGCCTTGCCCATTGGTATTCCCTGGACTACCTTTTCTGTTTTATTCAGTATTATAAACGGCATCGTAACCTCTCCAGACTTCCAGCGTATCCCCTTCGACCTGCACCTTTTTCTTCCTGACCTGCCTCTTTCCCCCTCAATGTGAAAACAGCTGTCCTAAGACCCGCCCCCCACCAAATAAGCGAAGCTCTTCTTTCCTTACACCCGCCAGTTTGCAAAATATTTGACGGTGTACCGCTTCCTTTTTTCTTTATTGAAAACAAATTCATGTGATTTTTCTGTATCAGCTCTGAAAAATCTCTTGAAGTCCCACTCCTGTAAAGACCCACTGACGTCTTTCAAGGCTCTTCCTTTTTTTTTTTACTCTTACTTTTCCATCCTTTTTTTCTCGCCTATTGACCCTGCGGAAATTTTAAGTGTTCTTAACATTCCATTGCAGGTATTATGACTGATTTTGTCGTCCCTCTTGTTACTGCAACTCGCCTTTCCACTATCCAGGGCCGTATGGGACCTGCAATTATATACCGTCTGACAAAATAGCTTTTTCTTTTTCCCTTTTTTTTACTCTGAGAGCCCGTACGTACCCCCCTTTGACCACTTTTTTTTCTTTGCCTCCGCCATTTCGGCTATTCCATGTTCTTAGCTAGGCATTAACTGTTTGATTCCCCCCTTGCGCCCTTGAAATACCACCCTTTCGTTCCCCCAGCACGGTTTTTTTTTTATTCAGTTTCCCTTTGTTCCCGCATGCAAGTCCGAGCATCAGGTTTGTGGAACTTGTACTTGTTTTGTACGCACTCCTTCTTCCCGGGTCTTAGGCAATTGCCCAATCCCGTTGCAGTTGAGATCCTGTCTCTTGCGCTGTATTGACGTATTTCTTCAGTTCGACGACCATCTCATTGTCACTCTCTATGAGAGACTATTGTAGTTAATGCGATCTTTCCCAAGCTGTCGCAATCGTCCGCCTTTTCGTCGCATCTTCCGTAGCTGTTCTGAAGTTACTCTCGAGATCAAACCAAATTGTTGTCTTCCGGAGTTTGTTTCTACCCTTTTTACTATCGTCTATCTCTTCGCCCAAGGCCAGTTGTTTACGGTACTACCCCGTTTTTCGGGCTGGATACCGGTACTTTGTCCCTCTTCTCCTTCTAGTCAAAACCCTCCCTGGCATATGCGTCCACCATTCCCCCCAAAATGTTTATTTGCGCGTTCTTCTTGTGCCGGATAAATGAATTCCCCGCCCCTTTCCCCATATCCAATCCGGCGCGTTACTTTTTGGTTGCTAATATAGCGTTTTATTTTTGGACCCCTTCGATCCCTTCTTGTTCGCTGACTTTTCCCAGGAAAGTCCTCCCTGTTTGCTTCCGGACCCAGATTTTCCTTCCCAGGATCATCTTTTTTTTTTTTTTCGAATTCCTCGTTTGAACATGATCTGTTGTTTCCGCCCTGGCTTTTAAGTCCCCATTACCTTAGCGACGATGATATCCCATTAGTCGTTTCGAGAATGGTTTGCCTCCCAGACGCCGGCCTTTTTCTCTGACGACGCTTTATCTTCCCCCCTTCGATTGACTTTTTCTAGTAGTTTGACTCCCACTTCTAATTCGTTTCTGTTTCCTACTTTTGTTTCACGAAGCCTCTAAATTGTCCCCCCACTAGCCTCCTTCCCCTTTCATTGGTTTTCATCTCCTTTTTTTCACTTTCTGGCATTATTTGATTTTTCTGTCACATTTTTTCTTTATCTTCCATTGGGCTGATCCGAAGTCGCCTGACATCTGCGCTCCCCTTTTTTTTCCTTCGGGGCCTTTTTTGGGTCTTACGTGTCTTGTTTCAGATGTGTTTCAGATTGGTTTTACTCCCGGCCGTCTACGAAGAGCTTTCCTTCGGTACTCCAAACCTTTTAATGATTAACTCCCCGCTCCTCTCTTTTCCCGTTTGTTTGTCGCTCGTCTTCTCAGTTGAAGTGTCACCTGTTTTGGTCCCTCAGCGTGAGGCCTTTGTTTAGCCTGCTTTGTCCTTCTTCACTTTTTGACACACGACCCCCCCTTGATTCCAAATAACCCTTCCCCCCCTTCCCCTGAAGTCTGGGTCGCGTACTTCGGACTAAGCGCCGTGAGGGCGGGACCTCCCCCATTCTTCCTTCGCACCCCGCCAGAAACCCCCCTATATATTCTACCCTCCCACCCCCCATTCGACCGCCACATACTTCTGACTAGTCCCCGAGCTTCCACCCAGTAGGACCTGACACCTCCTTCGCTTTGGCTCACCCGAGCTTCGCCCGTCGGCCCCCCTCTCCTTCAACCTTAGGACAAACCATCCTGCGATGACCCCTCCCGTTTCTGGAGGGAACACCCGCTCCTGAGAAACGGTTTTCCATAATCGTGGCGTGTGGCGTGGGGCCCAATTAATCCGACATTAAATGTCCCGACTTTTCACGCGTGCTGACTGCCGTCCGCTCTGCTTTTCAATGCCAACAGTTGGCCGGAATCAACCCTATGCGAGCAGGGCGTTTTACCACAAAGCCTTCGAACCGCAAAACGCCCTTCAGCTTCTCCCCCCAACCCTTTTGTATCGCTTTCTTCAAACCCCCGTACCGGCCATCCGCGCCAGGTTTTTTTAGCTCCTCCCCCTGCAATCAGTTAACCCTGCCACGGGCTCCTTCTCCTTAAACATTCTACTTTCCTTTCCATTTGCAGCTAAGAATCTCGTTTTCACCTTCCCCCCACTCGATTTAACGACCCTTGGCGCTGGGAATCTTTGCTTCTCCCGATTCATCCTTCCGCGCAAACTCAGCCCTCTACTCCCCCACTTTTGTTTTCTGCTTGGCCTATAGATCCTCTAACCCTTTTTGCCTTTTTCCTCGAAAAGGCGTTGACTTGCTTTTTCGAAGAAGGTTGTAAAGTATCATTTCGAAACCTCCCCCACATAGGGATCTTTTCCCAGTTTCCCTTCCGCCGGTCGGAGCGCTATTTTTTTTATCCACCTCACTTTACCCCCTCTCCTTTTTTTGCCGAAATCTTTAAAGTGGCTTTTTTTCTACCCCCCACTATGACCGTCACTCATGGTCCCCAAAAAAAAAGCACAGCTTCTTTGCTCGTTCCATATTTCCACGTTCCGCGGCATCGGAACTGTTCTTTTTTTCTCCCCGGAAGATAAGCAAAGACCCCCCGGTGCTTTTCAGCGCGAAGTGTTGAGCCTGCACGAGCCCCCCTCTCACGCACTGTCAGCTTTTTCACTTCCTCGGATCCCCAGGCTCGCGGTCCTTTCGCCGGCGGTAGCAGAGGAGACAATCCGGAGGTGGGCCGGTGACTTCTTCCCGTGTTACCGGGGGGGAAGAAGAAGCTGCACAGACCCCTTGCGTTACGCACAAGAGGTGTTAAGAGCCCGGGAAGATCTGTTCCTTGCCAATTCTTTAGGCCCCTATTCTATTTTCAGGAGTCTTTGTCAGGCCCGTATGCCTCCTGCTTGATCCCGGACTCCCTCTGCCCCCCCTGCCTCCACATTCCCTACACATAAATTCACTCTTCCAAGTTACGCAGCTATTTTGGGTTGTTTGGGGGTATGGTTGTTTTTGGGTTTTTGTTTGACATGAATTGGATGCCCTTTTCGCTCCCGTTTTCTTCTCGCACGTTTTCTCCGTTAATTCTTGTTCTTCTTTTTAAGATTTGATCCCACGTCAGCCCTCCTGAATTTCTACTTTTGCATTTGTTTTTTGTTTCAAAATATTTTCCCTTTGATTTAACCTCCTCCTTGAATATTGCGCCTCCTTGACTCGTACATTGCGTTTTTCCTTTCCTTCTTTCCCCCTCGGACATTGTCGTGTTCGGCCCCCTTCCTAACTTTCTTTCTTTTCTTCCTTCGTTGCTTTTCGATCCTGCACATAAGATCTCATCGTCGATTGCTGTGATTGTTTACAGCGCGCCCGATCTCTGTCTCTTTGCCGCCTCCATTTTGTTTTTCTTCTTGGGTATTTAGCGCAGTTGCCTAATGTCATTTTCTCCCCTCCCCGCTCCCGTAGGCCCCTATACGTGCTACGAGCGTGAAAGCCCGATTATTTAATTTGCTCGTTTTAGGTCCTAAATATTCACACGCGCAATTCATGCTTTTTACTCGGGCCAATATTCGCCTCCCCCACCCCATTTTTTCGAGCACCCTTTTCACCCTGTGCTGGTCAGATTGCCACTGGAATCACTCGACATTACCTTTCTTGCTTGACCGCGTCATTGCCTTCAGTAGACATTAGTTTACCTCCCCTGATCTGGCAGGTAGGCCTCCCCCCGGAACCCAATGCTGGTATTTCCCTATGTTGTGTCCGTTCTCTCGAGTTCCTTTCAGGTGACTCACACCTCAAAAGTCTCAGGCGGACGGCGTCCTATTTTACAAGTTTTGACCCGCGTTTCCATCCCTCCTCCCTCATTACTTTCCCACCTTCCCCCCCGGTGTTTTCCCCTGCCTCGGACCCCGCCCCACACCTGCTTATGTCGATCCACCTTTTTTTTTACGGCGAATATTAACGATTCCTGAGGATGTCGTGCGTTTCGTTGCAGTGGTTCGTCTCCCAATATTCATCCCGGGCCGAGCTGTTCTTCCGGTTTTACGTAAGCCATGTGGCCTACTGGTTGCCAGATCTGACCCTTCCTTTCCCCTCATGCTGCCTTTAATTCTTTACCTATGTTCCATTTTTACGCCCCCGGCCCCTCGCAGGCATTTAGTCTTCGGTATACCCCGCGGTAACCCTCCCAATCATCACTAGCATTGAGTCTTTTTCTCGTCTTTTTTTTTTTAGGATATCGTCCACCGTCCCGCAACTCCATGACAGCAAGACCTTTTTCCCCTCCCTTACAGTCCAAGTATTTACCGTACTCATTTTCGCTGCGCCTGTCCGTAAAAGAAACTCCCCTGACCTTTGTGAGCGTAGTCCATGTCCGACCCCCCAACTTTCCGAGACTGAGACTTTCTAGATTTACCGCCCGCCTTCCCACAATTTGCCGTTTTCCCAGACCTATTCACAACTGGCCAACTGATGCGAAAATCCACTTTTCCCGTCTTTTTGCTCCATGCGCTTATCAATTGGACAAGTACGTTTCCTCACCACAATTGCCAGTCGGTGCGCAGGTCCCCGGCTGCATTTTGTAGCCAGCGACTGACAATCGAGTCAAATTTTTTGACCAGTTCCAAAGTCCCAAATTACAATTCGATGCTATGATCCTCCGCCCCTGCTCCTGTTACTTCCTTTTTGTGACCCCCCCCCCCCCCCTAGCCAGTGCACGTGCTATAGAAACCACGACCCGGTCCACTTATATCTCACCCGGGGGCCTCGATTTTGGTTGAAGCCCAATAGTCCTCCTAGACCGTTGTAAATGACACCTTGTCGATCCGCTAAGAGGGTATACCTTGTCTGGCAGGGGGTCTAGAGTCACTGTTAGCCCTGGACCTATGTTTCGTTTTTTTTGCGAAGTACATATCCCCCCCACCTTTCGGCGCCTGACTAAATGATTTGCTCTTCATTTCTGTCGTCCCTCAGTGAGTTATTTTTTTTCCTTTCATCTGTACGCGACGTTTCACGACACATGTTAGCGATACTTCAATGTCTGTACACTGTTTTTGCCCCCAATCCCCCCCGTGCAGGATGCCTGCATTCTTTGGTTGTGTACCCCATTGAGTATACATTAGTCTCCAGCCTTTCCCCCTTGTTCAATTCTGTCCCTTCTCTACGTCACCGAATAACCAATCCATTTTGATCGTTTCTTTCCTAACAAAGTTTGCGTCTGCAACCATAGTGTAATTTTTTTTATATATGCCCTCTCGAGCGAACAATTTTTTTTTTTTGCCGATCAGTCCTAGAGGAGATCTTACGAAAAATCCGCCCCCAACTTTTTTCTGCCTGTCATGTCTTCTGCTCTTTGCTTGACTCTTTTTCGTATTTTATCTGTCTTGCTAGACCCTCCTGCATTTGCTCATCAAGCCCCGTTCTTGCTATACGTTCCCATATCTTTCGCTGCTTACGCTCGAAGCATTCTGTCCATGGACTCAAACCCATCTGTTTCTTTTTTCAGTTTTGAGGTACTTCGCCCCATCGTTATTTCCAACCAATTTAAGTTTTTTTTCAGAGCACCACCCCTCCCCCCGATTCACCCGACGGTTCGCCAGGTACGCTTTCTTGCGACCACTAATTTTCATGCGGCGCCGGTTCGGGGGTTCGAGACTTTATTTTTAAACACGGAGCGCCCAAGGTTTTCCAAGTCCCCATAAATTGTCGGAATTAATCATTACCCGCGCTTATCATTCTTATTACCGTCTTTTGTAATTTTTCCTCTGCAGTGAGGCCCCGTCCCAATGTCTCCTTCTTCGCATCGTGCCCGTGCTCATCTGCGCTCAGCCCGAATTTTTTCTCCACTAGATTCGGTCCATCCGCAAGCCGTATGTTGGTTTTGATCTTTGATGGTTCTTCGGCTGTTCGGTGATGCATCTCGACTTTCGTGTGTCCGGGCTAGTGTTACCCAGCGAGCCACCCCGTGGCCATCAATCTCTCCGGTCAATGTGGATGAATATACACTCATAGATCTTCATGTTCTTGGCCCGCGTTCCACCTTTTTTGTTCTTTGCCCCTTCCATCATGTTTTTTTGTTTCCCGCCCGTTAGCTCACCTTTTTATGACCAGTTCGCCCCGTTTCAGGCTTGGGAAAATTTTTCTGTTTAGCCCGTTGGAGGTGCATATTTTTTCTGAATCGGCAGCTGCGCTCGTGACTTCTTGGTCAAACCTTTCCCCATCATAACTTTCCCGTAATCTCTCTTTTCCTTCCTTGGTTTGGTCTCTTTCTATAAAGTTACAGGGTAAAGTGTTTCTAGTTTACCGCCTTTTCTTCGGCTCTTTCCAAGCATTGATGTCACTGCATGCCTTCAATCCAACTGACAACTTTTCCACAATAAATACCCAGTCACCGGGCAAGTTCTGCAGCCATTGTACCGTCTGAATTTCCCCCGCACTGCGTAAGGTTTGATCCAACTGTGCCCATGACAACGGCACCCCCACTCCAAACCGTTCGCATGCAACACCCCTATTGCCCCTCCGTCTCATTTTCCCTCGGGAAAGCGATTGCCCCCCCCCCAACTGCCGACACCTCCTTCTTTTTTTCTTACCGACCGCTTAAACTCGTCTCTACGCTCAAACTCCACCCTTTTCGTCGATTCCGCGATCGGAGTAGTTCCATTCGCGTTCGTCCGCATGATGTGATCCAACGGTCGCACCCAACTTCATTTTTCCGTATGGTGGTCCCTTGTGTCCCTCCCTACGGAATACACGATTTTTCCAGTTCTAGCGTCCGCTCTCTTGACCTATGAACCCACCTTTTCCAAAGGGATGCCTTCACACCGTTCCGCTCTTCTGCCCCCCCGGTTTTACCCCCCTACGCAAACCTTGAAACGTCCTGCCTGTCTCCCCCATCCCGCTGTGACGGCAACCCGAATTACCGCGGACGGGTTGCGGTTCGCTATCCTGAACAACATAATGTGTAGCCTGACGCTCCCCTCGAAATGTGACCGATGTCTTTCCCCTTCGGCACTCCCTGTTTCCGTGAATTACATCCGCTTTTTTCTGTATATCCCGCCTGTTTCCAAGACCTGTTTTCGTACTTGGCTGGTCCGATCTTTTTCGCACCCATCTACGAACTCTGCAGGTAACTTCCTGGAGCACCAATTTTTGTTTTTCTCTTTTCGCCTCTTCTCTTCAAGCTACTCCGCGACGAACAAGGTGCTGTCCGAACGGTCTGGGTTCCCCTCCGACATTCTCCCTCGACAAAAAGTTTCTCGGTTTCACGTGATTGGGTAAGAGTTTTTCGTTCGGACTTCTTTTTTCCCGCGTCAAGTTCCATTGACGCCCCCCGGCCCCGCTTTGCACGGGAGGATGGTTTGTTGACACCGCTTTCCCAGACCATCGGTGTTATGCCGGTCCCACATTTTTCCTTCCGCGATCTTTCCCTTCCAATGAGCTTTCACGGCCCATTTTGGCGTTATCACCTACTTCGCACGAGCCATTTTCCCGCGCCGTGAAGGGTTGAGGGATCCTGTCTCCCGTCCCTCCCCACAAATCCCGGTCATTTTAGGATCGGAATCACGGCATCCCTTTGCCTGGCGGCTGCTCCGAGGAGCCGGTGTTTGGTTGACCATACTTTGATCGCTTACTGATTGTACCCCTAATTTCAATTCGTTGCCGGCAGACGACCTTCTTCGTTATTTCCGTTCAAGTCCTTCGGATCCTGAGGTTTCTTGTTTTGACTTACTCTTCAACGCCTTTTTTGCAGGGAGCCGCAGGATCTTTTTTCCTAAGTACCTGCCCACCTGTCTCCACTCAACTTAAGTAGATTTTCCGCACTGGATTCTTTGTTGATAATCCCTTGTCCGCGTTTTTCCCGTTATTCACTTAATGTTTTCTGATGCATGGCCTCCTCCTAGAATGCACCTTTTATTTCACTCTGAAAGTTTCCAGTATCATCAATCTTTCCCCTACTCTTTTTATTGCAAAGAATATCCTTCCGCGATCTTTGCGTCTCTGAAGCCATTCTTTTCTCGATTTATGTTTTTCTTCGGCAGGAAGTGCTTGCCTTTCCCCCCTTTAATTACGTCTGATTGTTTCTCTTGCCATTTGTATCCCTCCTACGATCGCCATTCATACTACATTAGATTGTTCTTTTTGTTTCCTCGACAAGCCTTTCTTTCCGGCCAGCTCCTCGCTCCATTTTCTCTTTTGGGCAGACCGCAGCTATCAATTCAGTCAGCATCTCTGCCCCCCGCGGTTTCCCCTTCAGTCCGTCCTCAGCTCTGTACATTCTTTATATCGTATAGTAGGAAACTCCTACTCAGCCCTCCCTGATATCTTTTTTTCCCTATTAGCTAACCACCTTCCTGATTTTCTTATCCTATGTGTAAGAGGCATGGCACACATTTTCATTTGTTCTGCACCCCTCTTCTCCTTGATCTAAGCGAAGCCTCCCTATCCTTTCGTGCGTCTGGTTCCCCGACCAGGAAA
>Ga0179593_1301127_pt1 | contig 14994 bp, 14 predicted proteins | sample CZODoug2_1_08_16_FD_185931 | JGI IMG/M metagenome (GOLD analysis project Ga0179593, IMG submission 185931) | Vadose zone soil fungal communities from Angelo Coast Range Reserve, California, USA - CZODoug2_1_08_16fungal (PacBio error correction) | ecosystem: Environmental > Terrestrial > Soil >... | reverse complement strand
CTGCTTTAGCCGGAAGCTCTCCGGTATCAATTGATTTTGTGAAGAGCGATTGGGCACTGTACTGCCCTTGCCTGCTGCCCTCTGGCCATTCTGGCTTCTTCTATTTACCCTGCCCGTCTTCTTTTTCCGGCGACTACTCCGTAGGAAATTTTGGCTGATGCATCACACAGTTTTCTTGACAAGGGTTACGAGTTGGTCATCCTTTTGGTCGTTTAGTTTCGTCCTGTTTTTTTTCGTCGTATCTGGTCGAGGATTTTATGAAACTGGAGACTGCGCCCGCGCTTCTCTGTGCTTACTTAGTTTTTCGGCGGAGCGGCCCTGTTGGAGGGGAGTCCCCCCGGAGGCTGTCAGGATCTGAAGCCCTCTCTTCCATTCTTTACTACCCCCCTTCCACTTTTTTTCCCTTGGTAAGAGCAAAGAAAGAACTGTCTCTGTCTGGCGGTCGGATCGAATGATTTTCCCCGTTGCCACCGCCCGTTTTCGCGAACTTCTTCACTTAACCTTCGCCTGAAGTAATGTGTTTGTCCATCCTCCCCTCTCTGTGGGCTAAAAAGATCTCCCCTACCGCCCCATTGAGATTGCCTCCGAGGAGATTGCCGGACTCGGACGTAGCCTTCCTTTGTGGGGGGACGAAGGGTCTTTTCCTTCGTTGCCTTTTGCTATCGTCTTTGGTCTGTGGGTCATGAAATGGTGATCGATGAACTCCTAGACACACCTCTGTATGGTGACATGGGGCACGCCCTCTCCGTGTCCTTTGGCCCGGTTTTACACTGGTCCCCATCAGGCCCCCTTTTTACCATTGGTTACAGACTTTTTACGATAGAGATCTGGTCGCGTGCCGTTCGAGAACGGCTTTTCGCTTCCATCGACACGACATTTGTGGTGCCGCCGATTAATTGACCGATTTTTTTTTGCTGCGCGCTCAACTTGGATTCCCCCCACGCTACGCCGTTTTGGGTTTTGTTCACATTAGAAGTTTACTTCAGTTTTCTCTTTCTCTGTCATGTTGATGGCAAGCCTGTTTCCCCTTTCATTGGTGGTTGGGACCTTTATCTACCTCTTTTTTTAGGTCCTTTCTTCACAGTCTCGTTTCGTTTTCTCTCGTCTGGGGATCGTCCTTTCCGATCCTTACATAGGGTTAAGACAGAACCCGGTTCTCCACCACGGGAGCTCAGTACACTTCACTACTGTGTTGCTTTTAATGATTGGTTAACCCTTTGAACTCTCCTCTTAATGCCTCTCGATGGGGTATCAATCCGAGTGGCAGTCCCTGAGTATGGCACACATACAGAGTCTCTCTTTGAGTGATTTGTTTTCTTTGCCCGCCCACCACTGCGGGGCTTTTGTTTTTTTTGACACTGTAGCCTCCCCTCCCGTTTTCCCCTCCCTTTCTTGAGTTTATTTCGTCTTTTTTTCCTTCCCGGCCTTTACATTTGGAACAGGCATTAAAAGGAGAGTTCCCCCCCCCTTCTCGTTTCCTGACAACTAGATGGTCCTCCTTCCAACCACTTTTGCCAGGAATCTTACCACTGTCCATTGCCTTTTAAACTCTTCCTTTCGTGGGGGGGCGGCATTTTTTAGATTCCACCCAACCTATAAAGTAAGCACCGTCACCTCTCTCCCGTTGCCGCAAAATCTGATTACGAAGAAGTTCCAATGCACGCCCCCCATGGGTTTGCTTGCCTTTCCCCATGCTGCCCCCCTTCTCCGCCTCCTCGGTCCTGTTGTGGTGATGCTTTTACCGAAACCCCCCCCACGTTTTCTTTGTTGACTTTACCCTTTGGAGTATGGAGGAGTTTTTTTGACCTGTTGCGTCTCGTAAATGGTACGGTTGATTAACCTTCTCCCTCTAATTTCATCTTTGTTGGTCCCAGTGGGCCTTCTCGCCACCTTTGGTGACTGCCCTTTATAACGGGTAGGTAAATCCGAGTCATTGCTTTGTTTTTCTACAGGTCAAAGCTCCTTGTCATTTCCTGGGCAATCTCGTTCAAGACATTGTCCTGTTTTTTTTTCTTCTCCTTTCTGTGTCTCCCGTTCTTCCACTCGCTTTTTTTTGTCCCCCTTTCTTCACTGCGATAGTGGTTTGTGAAATAAGAGAGACGTCGTCTATATGGTACCGTCCTGTACTCTCTCCCCGTTTGTTGTTTCGTAGTACCACTGTCCGATCTGTCCAGCTCTGACCGTCCTTTTCGCTTGATCTTACCCCAATATCGTCTTTAAAACCCCCTTTGACCTGACTGCGAACCGTAACGGTCCCCAATCGATGTCACCCTGCTACGTCAGGATCTGTTTTTGCGTTTCCCGGTTTCCCATTCCCCCCCCACAAATTTACTCGTCTTCCGACCCCACTTTCTTCTCGACACCATTTTTCGAAGGACTTCGATGATTCTTCTAGGAATCTTCGGCTCCCCCACTTAAAAGATTAGACCCCCTTTCAATGGCAAAAGATTCAGATCACCCTTGGAAAAGGCAACACGTACCGTTTCGTTGACAAACAGCCCCCTTCCGCGTTTATCTGGGCTCGCCAGCACACCGACACTTAATGGCGTGCCCCCCTCATTCCGTTGCCTCCTGTTTGGAGGAGAAAGGAACCTTTCGCGAACTGAGGTGCTTATGTGAACGTTGGTTTCTCATGTTCGCCAAACCTCCTCCTTTTCATATTCCCAGTGTACTCTTCTGCCTTGATACTCAAGGGTTTTATGGCTTATCGCACCCTTCCCCTTACACGTCGATGAAGATACTTGTTACTTCCGGTTACCGCAATGCGTGAGGCATTAATGCCTGACTCCTCCCCCCCGACTGGCATCGATGAGCCATCAGGTGTAGCTTCTTTCCCCTTCTTTCCACCAAGCCCCTCTCTTTTGCGGGTCCACCATGAGACCGAGTCACTTTTTTAGGTGCTCATGCCCCCCTCTATGGAATTGGATGAAACCTTCCAGTGACGTTGACTTCCTGTTCTTTCCCCTCATATCAGCAGCCCACCCTTTCCTTTTACGTTTTTTCTCCTCCATCCTCCCGTGGAGGGAATTTTCTTCCGGAACCCTTTTGACCGTATCGATTAGCGACCTGCTCCGCAAGCAGAGTCCCCCTCCCACTCGCCCAACTTTTCCTCTTCGTCCCCCCTCCGGTAGAGTTCCCCGCCCTCCAGATCTCGTCCGTTCGTCCCCCCCTTTCATGAATCCCCGGTGAATTTAACCACGCCCTGAATCTAAACGTAGCTTTTCATCCAGGTCTTTCTCCAGCACGGGCGGTCCCGGTCTACGTTCATACGATTACAGGAAAGGAGTGGATTCCTGGACACTGGATCGACTCCTTCGGCTCTTTGGACCCGCGCACGATTCTCCGATCGTCCAGCGTCTTTAACCTTGTACCCTCTTTCCTTGAGTGAAAATATTGGTCACGTGCCTTTTCCTTGGGACGGTCCCTGACGAAGGTTCGTTGCCTTTTTATAGTTATCGATCACCCAGTCCCCTGAGCCCCAGGAAGATCCTCCCCTTTCCCCCGCTCCAGACCCTCCCCCCTCCCTTTCTTTGTGTTTTCCCGTTCTTTTCAATTCTGGTCGCCTCTAGTAAAAGGGGTGACGGTTCCTCCACCACATTTTGTCGTTGTCCCCCTGCACTTGTTTTGACGTGACGTCTATGTAAAGTCTTCCTTCTGTTCGCTCCCATAGGGAGTGGGCTAGTTGGCCTTCGCTGACCACTCGCCAATCTCCTCTTTTTTGTAGTCTCATACTGGATTTTCTCTGGTTATAGGTCTTCCTGTTGATCATTTTTATCCGTCGTTTTTCCTTCATTCTTATTTCCACCCTTCCCTCCCCCCTCGATTTTTTTTCCGCCACTCCTTCTCTACTCTCCAGTCCACCGACAAACTGGAGAGTATAACATTTCCCGCCCAATCGACGCTCTACACCTTCCTCCCGCACCGTCCCCAGGTCTCCCACCGGCTCGTAACCCCGTCAAAGTATCCTGCACCTTTGCGCCCGCCCCCAGTTCCTTCCTTTTAGTAGTCGCGTTTCGATTTTTCTTAGAAACTTGGAAAACCTGTCCAGTCTCCGTAAAGATCACATGTGTTATTTTTTTTTCTCCTAGCAGTCGGTGAATCTGGTTCCTCTTCCGCGCGCCCCCCCATCTTCTCTATTTCCTTCCCCTCCTCTTTTGTCTTGTCCCCAGTGCGGTCGCTTCTTTATTAAGTTTTCCCTCCCCTGCTTGCTGATAATTAGCGATTGTACGTACTCTACTGATCGAGATGGCTTTTCCGGAGTTCCTTGTTAGTTGATTGACTTTTCCTGTTCTCCTCCCGACGGCACTGTTGAGCTGAAGGAACACTTCTTTTGTTCGTTTTTCCCTCCTCTTGGTGTCATATGTTGGAGGTGCGGGATGGCGCTTTTGTTTCGGTTTTTGCGTTCCTTACCTTATCTCGTGAGCGGGGCATGCTTGTAGCCCCCCCTCTAGAGTCATTGTTTAAAGTCTCGGCCTTTCTGTGCGTTATCGTCCCAGGACTTGTTCGTCAAGATATCTCATGTTTTCTCCAGACGACTCTTTCCTCCCCTTTAAGTTCCTAGAATCCTTTCCCCTCCCTGCGGTTTCCTCTAAGCCAGAGAATGTCCCCCGCCTTTTTTGTTTGAGACTGAAGGTAAATATCCTTTCATTGATGGGGTCCCCCCTTTTCTATTCTTTCTCACCTGGAGCCCCCCTCCCCCCCGCCCCGTTAGTTACATAGAGGACGAACGATGCAGGTCTCGTTCCCCCCCCTTCGCTGGGTCAGATTTTTTTTCTCTTCATGGGGTGGGACGTTTTATGATCGTGAGGGTTCTTTGGTTTTGGAATTTTGATCGTACGCCGCAATACCTTAATCTTTTAGGGACCTGTTGACCCGACACCTTTTTACCGTCCGGACCTTCTTTCCCCCTTTTTCCCTTTTGCCCGGACACGGCCATCTCGGGGCTCCGGTTTCCATAATTGTGTAAAGCTAGGAGATTCCTTTTTTCCCCTCTTAGTCTCTTTCCCATTCATTCCCAAACCTCACTTGCGGTTCCTTTTCCTTTTCTTCGCCCTCGTCCTTTCCCTCCGTGCTGGCGCTCCATTTTCGCAACCCCTTTGGCGAGGTTTAGACTTTTTTCCATTGTCAGTGGAGATATACTCCTGGTCTTGCTGCAAAGATGATTTCCTCGAACGAGATTCTTCCTTTTTTCCTTATTCTTTTTTCAGCCATTCTCCTTCGTTCTTTGGAGTTCTTTACTTGGCTCTTCGGCTTGAGGAGAGTGAGGGCCTGACTTTTTGTCTGGCGCCCATGTTCCTCCCCCAGTGGGAAGCTTGCCTTTTACCTCATTCCTCTGGGTTTTGTCCTTTCTTGTCCCTCCCCCCCGTCATACAATTGACGCGTCTTCCGTAGAGCGTTGGTTATTCACTTGCTTCTCCCCCATCCATGAGACTCATTCGCCCCCCCTCTTACTACGGAGTCTTCTTGTGCGCCAAGAGTTGCGTTCGTGCTGGTTAAAGAAATGGAAGTCTCGACCTTTCCGATTCCCCAGTTGGCATGATCTTTCTTTTTCCTGTCTCGTCCATTTTAATTTCTGTCCCTTCCTCCCCGTCTCCCCCCCTCTCCCGTGTCCCTGACCTAATTTGTTTTGTTTTGGTCTTCGCCTCGAAATCTGTAGAAAGGTACCGGTACATGTTCTTTTTTTCTCTGGAATATTCGTTGATGTGTCTTCACTCGTAGTATGCCAACTAAGGTCCTTCCCCCCCTCCCTCTGAAGTTTGCCTTCCAACGCGGTTTCACCTCAGGAAACTAAGCCTTGTTTGGCTCGATAAATGAGAACCCACTCTTTCGCCTTCTGTCCCAGGGTTTTTTCTTTTTCCCCCCTGAAAAAATTGTATACGCATGTTGCCTTTTCCCCCCCAATTGGTTTTTTTTGCGCCGGGTTCCTTGCTCATCTGTAACTGGTATAGGAAGGAAAGTAATTGTAGATTCATCGGGAGGGTTTTTGGTTTGATTCCTTCCATGGTGATCGCCCTTCCCTAATTGTTTCTCCCCCTATCATTGGAATGTCCTTCAAAGGTAACCCACCTTTCTTTTTCCTTTCCATTACCGAACCTTACCTTCCTCCGTCTGAGGTTCAATTTCTTTTTTTCTTGCCCACCCGATGGCGTTGGTTTCAATTTTTCATGCTAAGTTGGGGTTATATACGTCCTCCCTTCTTTCTTTATGTTTACAGTGCTATTGCCCAGAATGGTATTTTTTCTACTAACTCCCTTTTGTTGCCTAGATAAGTTTTTCTCTCCTGTACAGATTTCGTTCCGTCGTCGTTTTTTCCCCCCACTATCGGCTCAGATGCACACCTCCCCCTATTCCTCCGGCACCGTCCCTTCCCTTCCCCTCTTCCCAACGGATTCTTTTTTTTCACCTTAGTCTTTTCTCTTGCCTGAATCTCTTCCTTTCGCCCCCCCACAAACAAATGATTTCAGAACCCCGTTATCTTAATACTTTAAGTAGCCACCGGTAAACCTTCTTCAGGGACCCTTCCTTCCGTACCACCCCCTCTCCTCCTTTTGCTCCTTTCCTACGCCAGTTCTACCCTGGGCACAGGAAACCCCTATCCACTTTTTTTTCGTGGAACCCACCCTTATTCCCACCCCCCTTTCCTTTTAGGGCTCTCTATTTGTCTCCCGTTCTCGCTCCCCCAAATACGGCGTTTTTCGGTTTCCCTCTTTTTTTGCATCCAGTTTTTGGTCTTTGCCACCTTAGGATTTTCCCCTGGTGAGTAGGGAAAAGTATTGTTGTCCCTACTGTTTGCAGCCACGAACTCGATGTTCCCCTCTGCCCTGGACTGTACGCTTTTCCTTCTACTTTCTTTTTTCTGTCTCCTCCCATCCAGTAGTCCATGGACACCGTCGACTGGCCTCTTCTTTTTATTCCCGGTCTGTAAAGGTACGTTTCCACCCCTGACCCTTGAACTGACCCCTCTTACCGTCCTTTTGTCTCCCCATTTATTCCAGTCGCCCAGCACTCCTCTGGTTTTTCCAAGGACGCATCACATCCGGAGTGTGGGGTTTCTTCATTTCCATACTCATGGCATTTGGTGCAATCTTGATACCCCCCTGCCTCTGGCCTAGCTTTTTTCTGCTTTTATTTTCCCCCTTCTTATCCGCAGAACCCCCCTTTTGTCCTTTAGTTAATCGTTTTTTCCAAGCCCCCCCTGGTTGTTACCTTTCGGTTGAACCAGATGGGATGCGCTCTTTTTCCCTTCGTCCCCCTCCTCAATTCCGCATAGCAATCCCCTCTACCCTTTACTTTTGTTCTCCCCCATAAGAGTTCCATAACGAACTCCTCCTCTCTTTAAGTAGTCCCTCATTTTTTCTGTCGCGCCCGGGCCTTTTCGCCACTCTTAGTTCCCGTCTACACCTTCTATCTTTTTTTGATCCCGTTTGATTTGGCGCCTCACTTCCTTCAGTTTTTTACGTTCAGGCAACCGGCTGCCGTTTCTTTTTCCTGAAAATGGAGCCCTATCGTTCTTCCCCCGACTGAATCTCCCCGCTATATCTTTCTTCAAGTCAGTCGGACCCTCTCCCCCGAGGACGTGGCTTGCCCACTTACCCCCTTGTATCCCTTTTTTTTCCAGAGAAGGTGTTTCCGAACCTTTTTTTCCCCCCATCCCATATCCTTCTTTCTTTCTTCGCTCGCCCTTTTCCCCTTCTCCCCCCCCCAAAACGATCCCCCTTTACTGTTCCTCCCTCCGCCTTCCCTTTTAGATGCGAACGAGTGCCCTTTTCCCAATCTCCTCCCTGCGCGCTAGGGTTTTCGGTCTTTGCTTACCAGGCAACATATAGCTCTGAACACGGTTCCTCCGTCCGGCGGTTTCCTCTCCCTTGCAGGTTAGATAACACACCTTTGGATTTGAAGGTTTTTGACTCTCTGTACCCTTTCCCCTCTCTCCCGATTTTTTTTCTATTCAGATTACCCCAACGGGATTCTTCAATCGTGATAGGTCCTTTTTACTCTACTTAAGTAAGGTCGTGAACCTTGTTTTTGTGTTTTAAATCCCAACCTCTTCCTCCTCCTTGCCCCCCTAATCTTCTCTTCACTTGCCAGTCTTCCAACGTTCCCCTTTCGCTTTTCCAGTCACTCCGCTCCCAATTTTAGACTCCCCTTCCCTACCCCCAGGGCAAAAAAAGGAGGTTTCTTTAGAACAGCTCTCGACCTTTTGCATGACCAAGCCCTGCTCGTTATAGAAGAACCTTCAGTCCCCGCGGAACTCCCTGGACCCATTAGACTACAATGGTACTTACCATGACTTTAATTTCTCCTCCATTCCTTTTAACCTTCGAGGAATTTATGAAATTTCATCTCTATCCTATACGTTTTTTTTGTGTATATATCTTGGCAATGAGATTGCGCTGAGATGTCTTAGGCTTTCCTTCGATTTTACTTTTCGTCTGTACTTTCTTCCCCCTCTAGCCTTCCAATTCTGTTACGGTTTTTTTCTTTCTCATGCCGATCGGTCTTTGCTTTCTTCCACTGGGTGAGGATTCAATTCCCCCGGTCGACGAGCTGTTATTGTACGAGCCCGTGGTGTCCTCCTGGTCCGTGTGCGGGAGGATTCTGGTTGTCGTCTTCTCATAGTTTTTTTCCTGGAATGGAGATTCTTGCGTTCCGGAGGGAAGGATGGCGGGAGTTCCTAATTCGGTTTTTCCTTGAGTGTGTGGCTTGATTTCTCCCCCTCCTCAGTACTTCCTCCGGAAGACGACTTTTCCTCCCAGCTTTTCCCTGCACGAAATAAAGTGAAGGAGTCCCCTCCTCCCCCCCTCGTATCGGCGGGATGAGTGTCATGCGAAGTCTCGCACCCCTTCAACTCCCTTTTTTCCTCGAAAAATTTCCCTCTCGGTCCCCTGCCCCCCCCTTCTATGCCTTTGGCAACTCATGGTCGATCTGTGGTCGCATGGCGACCTCTGAACGGGTCTCTCTGATACGAGATTTCGTGTGGCCTCTTCCCCTTCGCCTCATCACTGAAGGCGGGTGTCGCATATTTTTCCGGTGTTTTGACCTTTGCTGTTGCTAGTTCCACCTGGTGATCTTCCCCCCCGCACCTCTATCTTTTTGATGGGACAGTTTTTCACTCCCTCCTTGACCGTCCTTCCTTAACCTTTTTTTCCCCTCGTGTCATTTGCCACGTGGCACACGGGTTCAGGTTTCCAGACTTTTTTGTCCCCGGGCCCTGGGCCATTTTTTTGTCTTCCCATTCCGGAAAACCTCCACCGTCTCATGCCTTTTCCCCTCCTTTACAGGTTAGCGGCTTTTTTGCCCATCTCCCCCCCCCCAGCGTTCTCCCGCTAGACGTTTCTTGACTTCTTCTCGGTTGCCGATTTGCATGATGACTTTCCGTCCTTCTCTAGGGGCTTTCTGTTTTTCTACTTTTTTGGAAGCAGTTTTCGTCCCCCCCCCCCCTTGTTTTTTTCGATTTTTAGTTGTGGCCCTAGTTGACCCAGATCCTTTCCCTCTGGTCCGCCCCGAAAAGGTCCTCCCCCCCCCCCCCCCCCCATTTTTTGTTGTTACCTATGGTGTGTCCCCCTTCTTGAGTTGTTTCCACAAGAAAGTCCCTCCCCAGAGCGTTTAAGGCCGAGCTCCTTGTATTCCTTCACTAGGGCCGAACCTCGGTCGATTCTGGAATGTCCCCATCAGTTAGTCATTTTTTACTTCTTTCCATTCTCCGTTTCGGCGTGCTGGGTCAGAGGAAATTCCTTTCTCCCGACGTTCCTTCTCCTTCGGGTGGTTTTTTCTTCGTCGTTGTTGAATGACGTGGACCTTTCCCCCTTTACTTCGGAATTAAAGGATCTTCCCTTTCAGTCTTGACCCTCTGGATGGAGTTGACATCCCATTCGTCTCAAGGTCATCCGATCCAGTCTTCCCGTTAGTATCGGTTGGCAACTCCTTTTTTCTTCCCACCCCTGACTTCAGCCCAGTCCCCCCTCGCGAAGGTTTGACTTAATACCCACTCTTGTTCCTTAGTACAACTCGTCGGTGGCTGACTTTTCGCCCCTCTCCCCAGAGGTCCCGGTTTTTTTCTTTGGGGCCGCTCTTGTGACTTTCCCCAGGTGATTTGTTTTTTCGTCTTTTGTACTTGCGAATCTGGATGGTATCAGTTCTTCCTTCCTTCTAGCGGTCTTCTTTTTGTTTTCCTTTGGCCCTTCTTTCAACCCCTTGTACGCCTCCTAACGTGGGAGAACGATCAATTTGTCTTTGTGATTTCCTGTAAAAGTTTTTTTCTTTGGCAACTTCGAAGACCTTGACAGGATAACTTCCTTGTTTTCATGCTGGCGGGTTCTTTGTTACGTTTTGACATTCTCGTGTCTCTAGATCTTCCGACTTTTCCCGTGCTTGACCGTCCTCTTTTCCCTCTCTCCGTTGTTTTTGAGTCTTCATTCTTTTCTCTACCCCTCCCTGATGACCGCGCGCTTCATCCACCCCATCTTCCCCTTTTCAATATTGTAAACTGCGGACCCCCTTTACGGCCCCCCTATGCCCCCCTTCTTTTTCGGTTAAGGAGTGAATGACAAGTCTTCATCCGCTGCTTTTTCCCTTTCGTTCTAACCATGGACCTCGTTTCCCCCCCGTTTATGAAGCGATTCACCTTTCAGGCTTCCCCCAGAAGATGACTTTTTAAGCGTGCTTTCTCCTATATTTCCCTCTCTTCCATCGTCTCGCAGACGCCAAGACTCCCCAACGTACATTCCCCCTATCCACGTGTTTTTCCCTTCCACACCCCGGGTTTTTTTTGATCTCGAGGGTTTCGCAGTCCTGTAAGTACTTCTTCGGCCTCGTGGTCCTTTTTTCTGGCCCAACCTTTCCCTGCGACTGGTGAAATGGTTTAATTGAACCTAGTGTTTGTGCTCCCCTTTCTTTTCTCTCAGAGGCGCTTTTCTTGCCCTCCTTGTAGTCGCCGGCCCCCTCGCCCTTTCCTTTTTTTACCAGGACGGCGAATTGGACCGTTGGGAAGGCCTTTGTTAAAGTCTTGTCCGCTTCTTCCCACTTCCTCCTTTTCACATGTTTTTCTGATCTTGTCCCAGGGTTGTCAGCCCACTCGCCCTTGTTTGGCTTGCCTCTGCCAATACCACTCGTGAGTACGCTGTAGGGAACCCAGAATCTCCTTCCTTGGCTTTTCCAATCTTCTTTTCTCTGTTTGCTTTTTGGCACCTTACTCAAGCACCTCTTGTGTAGTAATTTCCCCCTCCTGTGGTGGCTGACCTTGTCCTGGTTTTAACCAGAGTTGCATACCCCCGCAAAGTCGATACTCGATACCCGTGCCGCATGCTCCCCCACACTCCACACGATTGATGTTTCCGAAGTACGATTATCTTCAAGAACCTCTCTCTCCGTTCTCTCTCCTTTTTGATCAGAAGGCATCGCCAACTTCTTCCATATTTTTCTAAGTTTTTTTTAAGTTTTTGACATCCGTTCGCTCACACGGCTTCCGGCTCCCCTTTTTCTTGCCAACCCCTGTGTGGCGTCCTTGCCATCGTTTTGTTGACACGCGCTAACCCTCTGCGTGACAACCCTCTGTCTTGAACCCTGCCCCTAGATTAACGTTGGCCGTGCCCAATCTTAATTCAAGCCGGCCGGGACCCTTGTAATTGACTTTTTTTTTGTTTCCCCTCAACCCTGATTTTGTTCTCCGTTCTACATGCCGCACCTCCAACTCACAGAGTCCCCGCGAGCAGTCGCCCTTCGTTTTGGATCGCGAAGTCTATTTGTCCCCCTCTCTGTCCATTCTCCCCAAAGATCCCTTTTTCTATTAGGAAGGCGCTTTCCATAGACTGCAGCCGTTCCCCGACCCCGTTATTTTGGAGTCAGTTTAGGGTCCCCCCATGTACCTCGCGTTCTTGTCCAGACTTCCCCCAACTTCGAGTTAAGGTCTCCTTATGACTTACTTACGTCAGGTAGTACTGAACTCTTGTGTTGCCCCCACATCCGCTGCCTTGCCCCCTCGTCCCCAAAACCCCACGCGACCGTCCTGGCTTCTCCATACTTTTCCAAGAAATCTCCTCCCCCCTCTAATCCGAAACTTAGCCCACCAAGGGCGCGCCCCCATGTCCCCCTTCCGTGTCACCCCAGTGCGGAGTATTCGAGAGCTTCATTCTCGCAAGGACCATACTGGAAGACTCCTCCTGCCGCAACGTTTGGTTACAGTAACTTACTTTCCCAGCTCTACAGTTCAGCAAGTCGGTCGACCCACTTGCCTCTTTCTTCCATATATACCTCCCTCCCGTTTTTCTATGTCAGCGCTTCCGGTTCAGCAAGAGTCTTTCTGCTGGCGTCGTTCTAAGAACTTCCCCCCCCTGTTTCTCGTCCCATCGAGCTCACCGGTTCTGCGTGAACATGACTCTTCGGTCTCTACTTTGGAGATGTGCACCCTTCTTTTCTCCCCCCAAAGTGTGTGTTAAGCGTCCTTTTTTTCTTCAGGTTGTTGTAGGAGAGGTTTTTGATTTCCCTGCTGGCTAGAAAGTGATTCGGATGTTCCTGGAGCTTACTATTACCAGGCGGAGCCGTCTGTCATCGAGTCTCTCCCCTCGATTGCCTATACCTCTAAAGACATAAATCGATCCTTCTAGGCCCGAATTGGTTCAAGTCGTCATATCCATTCAAGTGATTTGGCTTTCTTCGGGAAATCCTTGTAAGGCCCCCCTCTCCTTCCCTCCTTGTGATTGCACTTTCCCGTCCCTCGCCTTCTCCTTTTGAAATATTGGTCGCTCTTTGGGGTCCTTCGCACCCTGGTTCCTCGATGCACCGCGGAGTTTCGCGACTTCGCCACTTGAAGGGACTCTTTTCTTTCTCGGATTGGGGTACGGTCTTGGTCTCAGGACTGTGACGAACTTTACGCCGCCCATCAGTTCTCTTCTTTTTATTTTTCAAAGTCCCATCCGAACTTTCCGTTTCCACAGGCTTCGTGGCACTGCCACTGCTCCCCAGTGGTTATTTCCCACGCTCTCTTCTTTTGTAGCCTGGCGAGTCGCCACCCTTTCCCGTCTGGGCACGCCAAGCTTTTTTTGCTGTATTTCCCATAAGGACTTTACGCCATTTCTTGCGAAGGGATTTCCCCCATCTTTCCACTGTTTTCATTTTACTTTTCGTCCCTTACTTGTAAGTTGGGTTCTCCCAGAGAGATAGTTCCTATTGCTTTTTTTCTTTGACTTTTGTCCCTAAATATTCTTTTCTGCCAAACCCTTCCAGGGTTTCCCAGGTGGAGTGTCCCGATGCCCTCTCTACCCTTTCCTAGACTAATGTTCCTTTTGAGAAGACTTAAGCCCCCTTTCGCTTGCTTGCTTTTTACCTCCCATTCAACCTGCTTGTATTGCGTTTTTTCCACCTTTCCTTCTCCCAGACTCGTACTGAGGTCCTCTCGCTTGTTGGTTCCGGCTGCCTCCAATAGGATACCCCTCTGGTCTGCTCACCTACAGTCCGGAGTTTATTCTCTGCCCGCACCTAAGCGGTGCGGTCTTTTCTTGGCCCAAATCTCCTTTGCTACCCACTTTCCCCTCCTCTCCCGTCGGAGTCTTTTTCATGGTCTTTTTTGAAAGTGGAGGTCTTCCCTTCCCGGATGGCCAACTTTTTCTTGACCTCCTTGGCTTTCTCCGCGACATCTTCGTCTCCCCGATCCCCCGTTACTAGGGAATATGCCCTCTTCGTATCTCTTCCTTCCGGTGCCGCAGTGTTCTCCCCGACTGTTCCTCCTCCCCCTTTTCCCCAGTTTGCTTTCCCCCTTGGCTTTCACGCGACTGATTGATTTTTCCTGAGATCCTGCCCCTCTCGAGCCAGCTGTACCAGTGTTGTGGTGCTCTTTGCCACCGTCCCCATGCTTTTTTTCCCTTTTTCCCCAAGGTTGGTGGAGGCGCTTCTGTGGAGGCGGATGAACTTTTGCTAATCTGTTCGGGTTCCCTTGTTCCGTGCCTTCCTTCCTTTTTTTCGAGTGTCATCTTTCTTTGTGTCCCGGGCTGGCCTCTCCAATTTTGATCGCTCAAACTTGGGTTTCGGACGCTCTTATGTACGTCGTTTCCCCCTGCTCGTACCTTTTCCGCTCTTCCCTTGTTCCCATCCAGACCGGTTGGGGAAAGAGGTTCTCTTTTTAGCGACACGTGGGGTTCTTTTTTCAGTTCTTCAGCCCGGGTGGTTTCCTCCCTAGCGTCCCGAACTTGCTTGATATGGGAAAGTGTTTAGCGAGTCATTTTCTTTTTCTCTCTTATTCTTTGTTTGAGATTGTTTTTGTTCTAACCCGATAGCACTTCCCAAGATTCGTTATCCCCCTTTTCCCTCTCTCTTCTCTAAAACGTTTTTAGGGCCCCACTTCAAACCGTCCCACCCTGGAAGGAGCTACCCCCCGTCAGCCCTCCCTCTGCAAACCGTCTTTCTTTTCAAGGTCTTCTCGCGCCCAGGCCTTCTTTATTCCCCTTCGTAACAGACAAAATGTACTGTCTTTCCTACCCTAGCCATTGGACTCAGGCCAGCCCGGTCACCCGCCTACCTATAGGAAGATTTACCTTCTTCCCCCCTTTCCGAAAGGTATCCGCCTCCTCCAGAAGGCAGATCACACTTTTTTTCCCCGGAAACTTTTTTCTACTGGTGGCCCCTCCAGCCCCCACACCTTTTACTTTTTTATCTGGGGGTTCAGGGTGCGCGCCCCCGCAAACTCCGTTTCCAGTTTCCTTCTCGTGCCCGTTTGGAGGCCCCTTCCACTTCGCTGACGGTGATTGGTTTATTTTACTTTTTTATTTTTTTTTTTTTTTTTTTTTATTCCCCTTTTTTCTTTTTTTTTTTTTTTTTTTTTTTTTTTTTTTTTTTTTTTTTTTAAAATTTTTTACCCACCCTGAACATTCATTTTGGTATATAAGCTGGTCCCCCCCCCCCCCCCGACGCCTATCTCCATAGGACGTTGAACAGTCTCCTGAGGCTTTTTTCTCTATTTTCTTTTCTCGTTAGAGCCCACCCCTTAGTTTCCCCTTCCACTCC
>Ga0179593_1266649_pt1 | contig 14994 bp, 11 predicted proteins | sample CZODoug2_1_08_16_FD_185931 | JGI IMG/M metagenome (GOLD analysis project Ga0179593, IMG submission 185931) | Vadose zone soil fungal communities from Angelo Coast Range Reserve, California, USA - CZODoug2_1_08_16fungal (PacBio error correction) | ecosystem: Environmental > Terrestrial > Soil >... | reverse complement strand
AGTCGTAAGCCTCATCCGTTTTTTGACTTTGTTTCACTCTCAAACTTGGTTGGGTAGACGTGGTCTTTTTCTTAAGCCTTTTATAAACCATGTTTTCTGGTAGTGGCCTGAACGGTCTGGGCCTGTCTGTCTCGCCTCCCCTTCTTTAGTTTCAAACCATGGACCCTCTTTGTATAGCCTCAACCATGCATCCAATGCATCCCTCTACCTAGATTCTTTTGGAATACCTCGGTCTTCTTTCCCGTCTTCAAGCAAGACTCCCTTCGAATGGTCTTTCTTATCCCCCGGACAGTCTTTTTTCCGCTGAGATGGATTGCAGACACTTCCAATTTTGTTCCCTATTTCTATGTTGTTGCCCCCGATATGAAGTCTGGGCCGCTTTCAGATTCCCCAATATCCACCCATTCTGACTTTTTCCCCTTTTTTTTCCCTTGCTTTTGAGCCCCTGAACCCTGCGATTGATGTCTTTGTCGGCCTATCCGCTCCCTTTGCGCGCAAGCTCTTTCATTTAATGTTTTCAGATCTTACCGCCTCTTAACGTAACATTTGAGAGGCCGGTTTTTTAAGTCCTGTTAGGACGACGACCTGTTTTTCCCTCGCATAGACTCATTTGAAACGGGGTGGTGGGCTCTTTGGCAGATTATGGTCGTTTTCTATTCCCCGAACTGCGTCTAGGCGTAACCCTGTTCGGTTGGTCTAGACTCTTAGATTCTATCTCTCTGGGTGCGTGAAAGGTTCCAGAACTTACCCGTTTCTGAGATGTTTTTTCGTCAGCTTCTGACCGGTTACCAGAGTAGCCAGACCGGCCGGTTGACTGACCCCTCGTCCGTTTTGTTGGGGTTCTTGACGTGCCTGTAAGTTAGGTCTCGCCCCCCTCTCCCTTGCAATGGCTCCCTCCGGTTTTATGCCCCCTGCATGGATGCGTTTTCAGCTTCTCGGCCTTTTTTGCATTTGTCGTAACCGGGCCTCATGTCTTCCCGTCTTCTTCCCTTGAAGTTCCTTTTTGTCCCTTCCTCCAGAGTCTGGTTTCTGATCTTTGGTTTTTCCCAGAAGGCGAGAGAGGACACGGCTGTTTGACGCTTAACGCGATAGGAAGGGTTGCCCAGGTTCTTTTCCAGACGCTTATTCTGCGTCCCCTTCCGTTAGAGTTCGATGTTGTTATTTTTTCTGAAACGGTTTTGTTTTCCCCGCCTTCTTGTTTCCCCCCAGGGTTTTTGAGCCCCATTTAGGCGAATTCCCCCCACGGGATATTTGTGTTCTTTTAGCAACCTGCCTGGCTCGGTCAGAGCGCAAGTGCGTCCAGTCTTGACTTTCGGTTTCCCTTCTTTTCCCGTCACCCCCCTCCCCCCTCCGTTTCGTTTGGTGAGCTCTTTTTCGAGGACACCTCCCTTTTTAGATGGGCGTTCATCGCGCCCTTTTTCTAGCCCGTGCAGCCATATCCTTTGGTATGGTTTTTCTGTTTAATGAAAGAATGTCTTATTCCCCCCATTGCTAAACGGGGAGGCCCGTTCACGCCCCTTGTGCGAGTTCCGCGACCCCCTTCTCCCCGTTCTCGACCTCAGCGGAGAGTCTCGAGGCGTTCTGAGTTTTGCCTATAGAGGTCAGTCGCTGAGGGGGACGCTACGTGCCGGCATTGCAACTTATCCTCGTCGTTCCCTTCTCAGTCCCGGAAAAACGGTCGCCCTGGCCCCTTCTCTCCGTATGAGAGCAACGGTGACTCTTCAGAAAGTCCCCTGAGACCTGGCTTATGAAATTTTTGCTTGGGTGTCCCTCCCCTTATCCTGGCAATTCCCCTTCGTCTAAACGAGCGTCCAGAGCCCCATGCTAAGAGACCTGCGCGCGGCGTGAGTAGCACCCTGCCTTTTTTTCTCGTTTTGGGTTAGCTTTTTCCCCCCGTTTCCCCCGCGAGTCCCAAACGTTCGGGCCTTAGGGGTTTGGTCTGGCCGTGCGCTGCGGAGTACAGAGCTAGGTATCGCTCGCATGATGCGCGGCCCCCGGGTCTCCTCCTGCATCTCCCTCTCAGCCATCTCTCCTTCCCAATTTCATCTTCAGTCGGACCGCTATAGCGCGGCGAGCCTTTGTTCGCCGACAACATTGAGATACGCCTTCTGGTAAGACGTCGTCTCTGCCAGGACACTCTTTTTTCTGCGCTCGCGCCCTCTTTTCTATTGGTCACCCTCATTCCCCGCGTTTTTGTTTTTTTTAAAAGACAAATGAACTTCCGCGGCAAGTTATATGGACCCCATCCCCGCATCTTTTGAGACGGCCCTTTCAGATTTTCAACCCCCTGGATTGTCGTGATTTTTTTGCTCTCCCCGGGGGTCTTCGTCAGGCACTACTCAGTTTTTTCCCCTTCCTTTTGAAGTTTTCTTTCACCGTTGAACACGACCGGACTTTTTTTTCATCCTCATTTCCTCTTTTTATGCCTCCGGAGCCGGGTGTGGTGTCCTCCGCGGCATGTCCTTGGGGCGTTGAAGTTGGAGTTTTGCTTTTGTGGTCGCGAAGAGGATGTCGTTCCCCTGGCGTTTACCGCGTGATGTGGTCTTTCGCTTCAGTGAGTTGCCAGACCTTCTTCCCCTCCAGAACCCAAATTTTTGATCCCAGTTTTCTTGCACCCCCACCTTCCGTGGCCGAAAGTTCCCTTAGAACGATTTTGGCTTCCGTTAGGCTTTTTTCGAGCAGATTCCGGCCTCCAATACTCTTTCCTTCTTAGATTGATGTTGGCCCTGGTTTGGACGTCCTGTTTTACTCCATCATACGGGTAGACCTGTGATCCCCAACTCTGATCCCGGCAACTCTCACTTGGGGAAACGAATCGTTATTTCTATTTCCAACAACTTGCAGTGACCGAATTTTCTCCCTTTAACGGTACCTTTTCCGCGGATATCCTACCCCCGTACCCTAGTCAATTCTTTGTTGCGTTGCGGAGGCCATTATTTTTCTCTTTCCCCCCTTATTATGAGTCTATTCCCTCCTTATATTAGTTACCTTTCTCGCAGTCTTCTAACTTTTGATTCTAGGAAGAGACCAACAGACTGACTTCCTGAACCCCACTCTAGTTAACTATGTGATCCCCTTCTTCCCACCCTCTGGCGCGTTTAGCACCCACTTTTAAAAGGTGAGCAGGAACCCTATTTACCGTTCTACGACCTTCTTTCCGCTAGAATTGCGTTCTCCTGATTTTTATATCTGACTCCTCTCTCGGACGGGTCGTGCAACACCCACCTTGGGGTTCTTGCTCAAGGGTCCGTTCTTGCCCTCACTGGGACACATACCTCCACCCCCCCCCCCCCCCCAGACGTCTGTTGTCTTTTCTCCATTGCAGCGGAAATGGGTCACCTCGCAACGAATGCCTTTGACTCCTCTTTCCTTCTCCTTAAGTTGTGGGTTTTTTCTCTCTCTTCCGTCAGTTGCGTTATCGAAGCATGGTCAGATGCAACCCGGTCATCCACCCCACAGACCCACTTCCCCGGCTTGTGCCCCGGATTTTAAACCCTTCCCCTTGATACAAACACATTCTTTTTGTCCTAAAGAACCCCGATGTTCGCCTTCTGCTTCCACCAGCTATTCGCCTTCTCGTTCATCTGTTTTAGTTTTCTTCTGTTACAGAGTGATCTAGTGGTTTCTTGTGTGTGGTATGCGGCTACGTTCACGTTTGTTCCTCGAAGCGCGGAGGGGTTATTCTCTGGCGGTGGCGCACCAATCTCTGCCTCTTGTGTGAGGAAAGTTACGGTGTGTCTCGTTGCCGTCTTACCCCCTCCCGTTTCTAACTTAGAAACTTGACCCCACTTCTCTCCTCCACCCTCGCTAGGCTTGTGTACCCCTCCAATAATGGCCTAGCACTCAAGACGCCGGGTACGCTAGTGCCCGAGACTTGACTTTTTTTGTAGGGCTTCGGATCTCCTCCCCCTCTAGAAACCCAATGTACCGTCAGTTTCTACGCACTTCTCCGTGCATTTTTTCTGCCGCTCTACAATTGTTCCGTTATACGCGGTCGGTCCCCTCCCGTTCATTTCAAGCTGTATTGTCCTTCTCTATCCTTTTGGACTCAGGGTCGAGCTCATTTTACTAGTATTTACTCTAGGGACGGATCTTTGAACTCCCCCCTCAACTCCCCCCTCCTTTTCCCTCCGACCCTCCCATTAGATGATGTCTCCTTCCCCGTCGGATGGCTCTTCGCTCGCGAGAGCGTATTCGGAGACCCCCTTCGGACAGCGGTTTGACTCGTGTTGTTTTTTCAATATTTGTGACACCCTGTATTTGTTGTCTGGTTCATGACACCTGTGCTTAACGTACCATGGCTCGCCCCTCCAGTGACTGTCGCAAAAACGCCTCTTCCCCTTCCTGTTATCGATGACCCCACTGCTCCCCTTTTGCACGCCCTCTTATGCCGAGAATTCCCCGCGGCATACGAGTCCCCGCTGAAACGAGCTCTACATCTCGTTCTCTTAACCCGCCCGTTTTTTGTAAGTCTTTTTTTTTTCTCTCCCCTCTCAATCCCCCTGGCGAGCCCCGACAAAGCAATCTTTGTTGAATTCCTAGGGAAGGCTGTTTTCGCCTGTAGATTGCTCGCTGCCCCATTCAACAATTCGTTGACCTTCCTTTCCTTTGCCTTGAAAACCCGATTCTCTCTTCGTCTTCCCCTCTTCGAAGCGACGCTCGCTATGTTGAGATCCTTCCTCCTCCGATTACCTGAACGCTCTTGCCGTGAGCCGGGACAGATTTTCGACCGGCGCCCTGCCCGTCGCGCTTCCTATCGGACTTCGCCTGCTCTTGATTTTAGAGGATTTGCCGGATCGTTCTTTCGTGCGCCTGAAACGTAACTGCTTTGCCCTCCCCGTATGGTGAGATCCATCGTTCCTGATTATCTCCTCTATGTAAGATACCCCCTCTTCCAATCCCGTAAGTTCATATTATTTTGGGTTCCGATTCGTTATTTTATGTTGTAAGTTTGCGATTGAGAGCCCACCAAGAAGGCCTTGTTCTGCTCTCTTCCTCCTCGTGTGAGGGCTTTCGTCCCCCTTTCTAAGAAGTACTGAGCCTCCCGACATTTTTTGCGACACAGTAGCTGTACAGGCTTGCCTTCCTTCGGAATGTCTCCAGTGGATACCTCAGCTATTAATTCCCCTCTAATGATAATTGTAACTGATAGGGAGCGGTTGTCATCTTTTTTGAGGAACTTTTCTTCCCTCCCTCCCCTGAAGATTCGGTTTCTTTTTCCGCCCTTTTCGCTGCTGAGAGGTTGTCGCTGGAATTTACTCTCCCCAGTTTGTTCTAAACTTTCATTCCTTTTGTGACACCTTTCTTGATACATCTGTCCCTCCCCAAACCCTGCTCTCTCTGACGCGAGAATTACCCCCTGGTCGAATAGCAAGAGCCCTTATTTCTCCTTACCTTGAAAACCTCTCTTTCTTATCAACGTTTGTGTTGAGGACCCTTTTTTCTGGAAATCGCCGCTGTTTCCCCTTTCGCTGAGCAAGTCGTTTTTGGCAGCTCCTTGTTTTGGTCTGGTTTGAATTTCCAGAATGTTCCCCCTGCCGACCCTTCGTTTCTACCCCCCATTTAGACCCGTCCCCAGCCGTTTCTTCAGGGAAACTCGCTTCTAATCAGTTTTTGTTCGGGCTCTCTTCCTGCAAGCTCTTCTCCCTCGTCGGCAGGATTGCCAAACTTTCCTTATTTTCAGTAGAGGACAGGCCTCACGGTACGTTCCAAGAATTTACGTTGTAAATGTTCCTCCCCCCAACCCTTACGCTTTCCCTCCCTTCGTACCGTAATAGAACCCTCCCCCATGCCGGTGCTCTTGACCCCCACTCAAAGGTGTCCAATTCGGCCAGGACGTTTGACTCTTGGTTATTAATCTCTCCTTCCCTACCGCGGCCCTGAGTTTTGAATCAAGGCTTTTTTCCCGCCCGGCCCGGTTTTCGACTCCCTCTATCCCAAAAACCATCTGCGAAGGTAGGTCAGTTCTTGCTCTTTCCCTGACGAGAGGTCTACATAAGATGCAAAGAAAGGTCTTGCGCCCGTACTGCTTTTCGAATTCACAGCTCCTTCAATTCCTCTCCTGCCTTTAGATTTTGTCTCGGTTCGTCGCCACGATCAACACATCCCGCCGCTTGCCTTAGCGGCGGTCCTCCTTCCTTCTCTGAAACAGGAACGGGATTCTGCTCTTCTTCAGTCTGTCTCTCGATCTTTCATTTTTTTTCCTTTCGCCAGAACTGAATTCTTTCGCTTACTGGTTTGACTCTTTTTACGAGATAGAGAGCTTCCCTCCTGTCCCTCTTTCCACCCCCGTGGATTTGTTGAGGGCTCCTCCCTTTTTTCTTTTCGTAGTTGGCATTTAGCTGCCCCCAAACCCTTTTTTTTTGAATCGCAACCTGGTCCGTCTGACGGTCTCTTTCTTTCCTAGGACATCGGAGCCGAGGCTGCGGCCTCAGTCTTTCTTTCGTCTTGATTGAGTCGAGTGTTTGATTTTCTACTGCTTGTATCCGAGCCGGTTTTTGCTGCTTCCTTTTCGCTGTCAAAAGTCTTCCTTTCAGCCCCCACCCTCTTCATCTTTTTTCCAAGGTCTTGCTCCCCCTCCTTGGTTCAAATTTTTTCGCCGCCCCTTTTTCTCTTGATAGGCGCCCCCTCTTCGACCTATCCCCTTTCCCCTTGATCTGGGACTTATGCATGGGTGCTGTTTCTGGTAAATCCCACGCTATCCTCAAACGTTTAGATCTGAACTTCCCCCACCATTTCCCCCCATCCACTTCTCTGCCGTCCCGGAACCATAACCCCTATTTTCTGAGAGCACCCCCAAATTTGCTTCCAATTACCGTTTCCCCCAAAGTGATTTCCTTTCCTCGCGCTCCTCCACCTGCCCGTTTAAAACCTTAGTCCCCAGCATCTTTTCTGGTATTGTCTTTCGTGTCTGCGGTCCCTTCCCTTGCTGGTGTTACCCTTGCCCTTTCTGTGTTTTTATGTAGTTGAGGCTTTTTTCCTCTGCAGTGGCGTCCCCCCATGTGTTTGCCCCTTTCATTTTTCCCACCTTCTTTATAAACCCCCTCTAGACCCCGATCTTTTTCCCTGGAGAAGAACCAGACTCGCGTCTAGTTCAAATGAAGGTTAGGAACTCTTCTGTTAAGCGAAGCGATTTATCCCGAGAACTCATGACCTTTCTTTAACGAAGTCTATTTATACGTCTCTCTGTGTCGGTATGTTCCAACCACCCCCTTTTTCATGGTAGCAGGGGTAGGTTTTCTTCCAAGGGGCTCCCACACCTTGTCCGAAAATGGGAAGTGTTACAGTGTGCCGTCCGATGGAACAAACAAAACAATGCGTACTTTACTCTTAAATGTTTATACTCTTGTCTTGAGAGATGCGTTTTAAGTTTCGACTTTTAAAGGGCACTTATTCCCCCCCTGTACCCCTCCCCGGAACATTTTTTACCAGTCTGTCACCACAACACCGTTGACCGCACTCCCGAATGGTAGTTTCTTCTCCCCGTCTACTCTCGGGATTTCTCCCCCGTTCTCGTAGAACACCGTTTTTTTAGTCCCCCCCCCTCCCTTTTTCTTCGATCGAGGTTTTCTTGTCATACCCTAAGATATTTTCTGGTAGTTTAACGTTGGTCTTTCTACTCCTGCATCCTTTTTTTCCAATCTTTCGTCTAGATTTTGTCAGTGAAGCTAGCTTTTTTTTTTTCCAGGATTTTAGACGACGCAGCCCTTTTCTACAATTCAATCACACGTCTATTCCCCTCCCTTTTCCCCCGTGCGGAGGTTGTCCCCTCCCTTATGACGTCCACCCTATCAGGCCATCTTCCCCCGCTCTTTTTTTTCGTGGTAGAATTTGGGCGACTTCTTTTTTATTAGACTCGCTTTTCCCGAACCCCCCCAGTAACGTCCACGGGTGATACTGCCTTCGATGTTCTTAGCCTCCCTTTTTTGTAGTTCTCACCTCTTCTGCGTTTAAGATTCTTGAGACGCCTTCTAGAGTTTTGTACTTCATTTTCTCCTCTACATTTTGCAAGCGTTCTTTCTTCCTTCTTTGAACTCCAGAAAACATTCACTCTTTTCCTAGAATCCTTCTCTCGTCTGAGACCGCGCTGGGGGTTGCCTCTCTCTTTTCCTCTCTGAGTATACTCTTCTCCTCGACACGGTTCCTTTGGGGTCTCCCACCTCCTTGTGATCCCTGTTTTATGAGTTCACTCAATGGTTCTTTGCCCCCCTGCTTCCACGTCCCTGGCTCGTATTTTCCCAGCTATTCACCCTCCTTTATTTCGGAATCACAATCACAATTTCACGCCCCCGTGTAACTTCTTGCCCTGTGGACAATCCTTTTTCCTATGCCGCTCTTGGGAAAGGATGCACCCCTTTTCCTTTTTTTCCCTTTCACCCAAGTGCCCGGTGTCAGATGCGTTTCCCCCTCCCTTTTTCAACTTACCCTGGGCTACCACCGCGGCCCGTCCTCTCGTTGTTGAACCCCTTATTGCTTCTTTCCAGTGGTACTAATTTTGTCACTCCCCCCCACTTTCCGGACCACATGGCTGAAACCAGACACCTTCTTAGCAGGGGTCCCCTTGCGGAGCTCTTTGTCCAGATCTCCCGCAGATCAGCCTGTAGTATATTCCCCCGTACCCGAGCTCTTGTTCTTTTCAGCGTTGATCTTCCTGACCAGGAATTTTTTTTTTTGATGTCCATTTTTTTTCTATGTAAGTTGCCTATATGCTAGGTCACCTCCCCGAATAGTATGACCACACTTTGTGTTCCAACACTTTTTTCGCGTTTGTCTGAGAGCACAGGAGCTGTTCTCCCGTCCTTTTCGTCACGCCGTGGCTCCCTTTCCACGATTGCCCTTCGGGAGTTTGCGCGCTTTCCCGTTTCCTGGTGAATGGCTTGGCGGCGTGAACAGCCTGCCCCCTTGATGATCGCTGTCCCCCCCTCCGTGGTTCTGACTGGCTTGGGGCTCATGCCCCCTTCATAACGGACTTGTCCCTGTGCCGTCATTCATTTGTTCGCACTATCTTTTCCCGAGCTTCGCCCGGAGGGAGTTCCGGATCACCCTTTTGGCTCCTTTGATTTGAAGCTTTCACAGTTTGCAGTATTACCATATATTTCCTTCTACTAAAGAGTGCTACCTCTTTCAAGAACCCGTTCTGCCCAGAGAGTAACAGTCGAGTCTCCCCTCGCTTTAGCAGTCTCGGTTCTCTTTTTCTTGTCTAGTTTTTTTTCCTTTCATTAGAGGGTATCGCGGTTGTCACGGGAGTCCCCCTATTGTTTAACTTTTCCGGGGGAGCGTACTTGAGCCTGCAATCCAGCCCCCCCCCCCCCCAAAGGATTTATTTCTGTTGACTCGATTGGCGCTTAGTCTCCAATTTTCTCGTGATTATGTAGCTTACAACCTCTTCTTTTTTCCCCCCTCTAGTTTCTTTTTTTTTGAGTATCTATTTTCATTTATCTTCCCATATGAGCCGCTTGCCGAATGGCCTTCTCTTTTTTCTTTCGCGGTGCAGCGCCGGGTTTTTTATTGGAGTGTCATTTCCTCGATTTTTTTTCACCGGCAGTCTCGGAGACCTGCCCCCCCCCCCCCATTTAACGTTACCATGAGACAACTTCTCTGCTCCCATGCATGTGTTCTTTTTTCTCTTTTTTTGTTGGCAAGACCGCGGCCGCCATGATCCCTGCTCCTCCGCTATAATCTGGCAGAAGGGTGTACTTCATGGTCCTCCTTCTGACCAAAGACGCTTACTCGCTGAGGCCCTCCCCCGTCCCCCCGGCATGAAATCGCTCGTGACCTTGCTCCTTTTGAGCTTCCGCACGTTACGGCATCTTCACCCCCGAGGTGGGAGCACCGTTAGTGTCTCCCCCCCTTGAGGATATTTTTATGACTCTTTCATCTCACTCGGCCATCTTCACTTAGCTCTCTCCGTAGGCGAGCAAATCACTCCCTTTTTTGCAATTTCGGTCCCTGTCCTCCCTCTGCCGCAAATTCCCGCGGTCCCCTGCGTCAACTTTTTTGGCCTTGTATCGTCCTAGAGCGTTTGATTGCACCGACCTTGCTCTTCCCTCAGGGATTCTCGTCCCCTATTGCTTTTCTCATCCATCATTTAGTCAAAATCTCCCGTTTCCCCCGTGTTCCGATCTAGGGATTCTTTCGTCGCGTAACCCCCTTCTCCCTGAATCTGGAGGGGGGTACATACGAATCGACGTCACAATTTTTTAGCGTTGCTGTCGTGCTGCGCTCGGCAGCGGTATTTTGCCTCTTTCTCGAGAGGTCTGGTCGCATCCCCCTTTGAAAAGCTTTTTGTCGTCCACTTGTTCTATGGCCAGCGATACCTGTCGCCTCTTCAGTAGCAATCTGCAAACAACCTTGATTTTTCGTTATGGGATTTCTCCCCTTTTCATTCTCGTATCAGCATTGAAAACCACTACCTTTTCTTTTTTCTGAAGCGAAACGACCGTTACGTGTTCCCTCCTTTCCTCCCTGGATTCTTGTTTTCTGGATGTCACACATCCCTTACAGGTAATTTTTCTGTATCCTTTAGTGTTTTTCTTCTGCGACCGTGATGGTGGCGTTTCTCCTGTGTCTGGCCGAGGACAGTCCAGAGATTCCAGTTGCCTCCCCCCTGAAAAAAAGGTTGTCCAAGGATTGTATCTTCCCACCCTTACGATGGCAGTTCAAATGATTTTTTGATAAGATTCTACTTGGTTTACGATGGGCTCATTGCGCCAGAGATTAGACAATTCCTTCGCCCGCGATCTTCGTAGGAGGCTATTTTTTTGCTGTTGGGAGTTCATCCGTATGACCCTCTCCCTCCTTCCTAGTTACCTACCACATGCTCACATCGCGGCCTCCATTTTAAACTTTTATTGCCTGCTAAAGACTTGCATGTTCGCCCACTTTGACGGAGAATAGTATCGTCTTCTCCCTTTAGTCGCTTTGGCTTGATCGAGGACCGATTTCGCTGTCCCCAGTTATACTGTCAAAGCTCTTTCAAGTCCCCTTCTTCTGCGCTTTTAGGGCTTGACCGGCACCGCTTTCCTCTGCCCCGCGCAGCGAGCGCGCTTTTTTGGAGCGAATGTTAGGTAGGGATTTAAATTTCTCGCAGTGTGCGCAACGGTCGACATTGTCAGTGGAGAGACCACCAGTTTTCCCCTGGAAGCAACACTATTTTGCGTTATTGTGGTCCCCCTCTTTATCTCTCACACCCGCCTGCGTTTTGGAGGAAACGGGACCCGTTGGCGCCTGGCACCCTATATTTATAATCATTGGAGAATTGATCCGCTCGGTTCTCTAACGTTCCCCCTCACTCGGACTTTCGGTCTTAACCCCCCCCCCCCATCGGGGGTATGGTGTTATAGGGGGTCATGGTTTTTTCCGACTGGTCCACCTTTGGCCTTATGTTCCGTTTGACAGTGGCAGTCGGAAATGGTTTTCACTTCCCCGGGTCTGTTCAACCGCATAATATCTCCTCGGTTTTTTTTTTGGAGAGGGGGGTCTGAGGGCCGTCAGGAATGCGTACATCCCTTCCGCTGCCCCTGTCCCTACGCAATACTACCCTTTTTTGCCCATTCGGCCCGCAACAAATTGCCCCGCTCCATTCCGCCGACATGGGTGGTTGTTCTCTGACCCGCTCTCTTTCGTGCCGCGGTCCTCCCAGTTCGTAGAAAACGATAGCTGCTTTCTTCTGTTTTCGGTCGCGTACCAGTATAGGGTTGAATCTCCGTTCCCGGTGGCAGCGCTGGGAGTTTTTTTGTCTTTTTTCTGTTGTCACCGCTCTCCTTCTCTCTTTTGGTCCTGAAGATATTTTCCCCGGCGTTAGGACTACCTTTGTACCGTGTTTCGCGCCCCCTGGTCCACGGTTGTTTGAACAATCCTCTACTTGACTCCTGACCCTGCCGCTCTTCCCGGGTGTGTAAACCGCCAATCGGGACAGGTCTTCCTACGCTAATGACTTATTTCTAAGAGGGCTTTTCGGCTTGGTGCAGGCGACTTGTCTCCTTTTTCCTTCGTTAGACCCAAGTACCCCAAGGGTTTATCCTGCTTCTCGAGGTTTCCTTTCCCTTTTTTTCAAAGTTTTGGCGCTGTCGCGAGTGTGCCGGTTCCAGCCGGGTAATGTGTACTTGCGTCTCCGCTTTTTGTATATGTCCGACCCCTCCCGGCGTTACCGTATTTGAAAGATGATAGTACCCTTTAACTCCCTCCCCCAATACAATCCTCTCGAATATCTTCGTTTCGCAGTCTTTCTAAGAGATGGGCACGGGTTTTGAGAAGCTCTCCCCTCTTACTTATCGGCCGTTTCCCTCTTCGTGGTACAGCGGGAAGTGGGGGAGAAAGCCCTTTACCCCCACAGGGTTTGTGATTTTTTGCATTTGCACTGTTTAACGTGCGTCCACTTGCCTCGCCCCGACCCGGTGTGTTTTTACCAACTACATAGGTCCACCCCCATAACTCTTTATCGACGACCAACCGATTATTACCCCTTCCTCCCGAATGATGCGGCTCTAAATCCCTTGTCTCCCTTTTTTCCTAGAGGACCCTCGTCTAGTAGACCCCCGGTCGGTTTCGCATCAATTCCCCCTGTTCTTCTTCTTGTTTGGAAGACTCAAATCCAGGTCTATCCTCCTCACTCATAATTAAAGCTATTTTCTCATGGATGTGCCGGCGATCTTTCCCCACCGTCACAGTGCCGCGCCCCATTATGTGTTGATGGCCTTCCCCATCCCGCCGAGAGGAGTGACCCCGCTCCGGACTGCGCCAGCGCTACCTCCTGTTGCCATACCGACGTTCGATTACAACTGAGAGAGTCGGATTCCAGGATGTTGATTCCTTCATACCCCCCTTCCTCTCGGAAGAGTCCGGCGTCGATGCTTGTGGCCCGCATTCTGGCGGGACAACTTCAAACGCCATCCCTCGGAGATCCCGGTAGGTCCTCTCAAAAGTTTCGATGCGATATCTCGTTCCTTCTCCTTTAAGGCCCAATCCCTTTCCCGTATTACCCTCTTTTTTCCGTTGCGTCGCTTCAGTTCTTGGGGACGGTGGCCTTTTATGCCGCAGTTTCCACTTGTGCTAGCTTTGACTTCCTTCGTCTGACTATTGTCCTCATAGCAAATTTTCTCCGTACCCCATTAAGGTCACTTTAGCCCGCACTTTAGGCTGCGCTGATGGGGCTGTTCCGATCGCTGCGCTTTGAGGATTGCTAAACGGTTTAGTTTCCCTCGAAGTCTGATTTTCACTTAAGTCTCATAGCGCAATTTCGTTCTCGAGATGTTTGTAAACGTCCGTGGCTCGTTCCCCCCATTTTCTCTCTTCCCCTAGATAGAGAAGGGCAGGCTGCCGCGGTCTGCCGTTCCCTTTTCGGAGGAGAATTTATGGAGCTTTTTCGCGGTCGACACAGGGTGTTCCCCGGTTCTGACTCCGGGTCGGCCGGGTGGTTCGACATTCTTGGCACAACGACCCATACCACCCCGGCGCTCTTCTAGTTCGCCTCTTCATGGAGTCAGGAGAGACGCAAGTCCGCAGATTAGTTCTATGTCAGCATCCACAACCAATCTCTCTTTGGGAGACCATCAGTTGTTGTTGTTAGAGATTTTAGAGTTCAATTATTTTTTGCGACTTGGAGCTCCGCGCCAGTCTATTTCTGCTTCAGATCGCCGGTGTTTGGCCTACACTGCATCCTTTTCCTAACCTCGGCCGACACTTAGTGAGTAAGTGAAACCGTGCGACCGTTCACGCGACCTTGAATTGGCTACAATCCTCTGGCGGACCGCCTTCTCTTGCTCGGCGCGACTCCGAGGAGCGCGACGGGGTTATTACGGCTCGGTTCAAAATCCGAATTTATGGCGAGGGTGACCGTCTCATCCGGAACGTTCCCCTTCCCTTTTCTTAGATGTACCGAACCCGTTTCCCTTATTACGCCCTTGTTCGAAGCTGACAAGCCCTCTCCTTGTTTGGCGAAAAGGTCGGGGCCCCAATTCCAGTTACGTTCGTATTACTCTGGTGCTTAATCGGACCATCCTCTTTCCAGATTTCCCGAGCGCGGGCTCGATCCCTCCATTGCTGCTGGCACTCGGACAGCCCCCTTACCCTAAGCCGCGCATATTCGTTCACTGACGGTCCCCTTTTATGACCAGAGATGCTTCTTCCTTTCTTCAACTGCCACCGACCGGTCTATTCTCCGGCGTCCTTTCGCCGCATTAATAGGCCCCCCTTCATCCGCCGGTCCGTTTCCGATTCGGTTGCCGAGTCTCCCTCTCGAACCATCTGTTACGAATCCTTTTTTTTAATCTAGCAGTCTTGCCGCCCACCCTGCAGCGGTCCCTGAGATTAATTACGCTGTTCCTCTTTGCATTTTTCTAGTGGGTTATTTTTCGCCCCCACATTACCTGGCTCAGGGCCAGGGTGATATCAGCGTTCGACTCGGTCCCTCACGAATTCTCCTGCCCCACACGCGGATCTGTTGTCTTCTCTACCGGTTTTATTTCGATCGGCAACCTCGCTGCCAATTTCCCGGTCCGGTGTGGCAGGAACCCCCCATTTTTCCCCCTTCTCCCCTTTTCTTTCGATACTAGGACCTTAGCCGAGGATGTTGCGACCCTTTGCATTCAGTTTTGGACGTGAATTGGTGCGTTGTGTCCCCTCCACTAGGATTCTTTCCATATGTGCTTTTCGAAGGTCCCCTTTTCCTTTTCGGAGTGCCCTTTGTATCAACCTGGGCCTCCCTCGACACACTTTTGCTCAAGTAGTCACAAACCCTCAGGGTTTTTCCTACTTCCCTTCGCGATACGATTACTTTCGCGCCTTCGCCAGCCCTCCTTTAGCCCCTCGTTGCTTGACCCCTGTATATATTTTCCTTTTCAATTCTGATGTGTTTCGCTGTGGTCTCTTCCCCTCAGTCGATACATATTCAATCGGCCTTATAGTCGACCCTTTCTCCCAAACCAGTGCCTGATCCCCAGTTGCTATCTCCTTGTGTCTTCGTGCTCTCCATTTTTTTGTGTTCTCACGTCATTT
>Ga0179593_1627986_pt1 | contig 14995 bp, 19 predicted proteins | sample CZODoug2_1_08_16_FD_185931 | JGI IMG/M metagenome (GOLD analysis project Ga0179593, IMG submission 185931) | Vadose zone soil fungal communities from Angelo Coast Range Reserve, California, USA - CZODoug2_1_08_16fungal (PacBio error correction) | ecosystem: Environmental > Terrestrial > Soil >... | reverse complement strand
TGTGAGTGTTTTACCCTTCTCCCCCCCATTCTTTGTCTTTCTTTTGTAGAATGTCTTTGTGTTATTCTTTCTGTTTGGCGTGGACGCCGTGTTTGGCTTTTTTTTTTTGCTTCCTTTTGGCGTGTCTGCGTGGTGTGTTTTTTTTTTTGTGAGGTTGTCCTGTCTCACTTGAGCCCTTTCTCTCGTTTGTGGCTTAGTACGGGGCTGGTCGTTTTTCTAGATTTTTTTTCGGGAATGTTGGTGAGTTCCGTTTCCTTTCCCCCCGGGTAGTCGGCAAAACCCCTTCGGGCTTTTTTTTTTGTACGACACACTTATTTCCGTGTGTCCCCACGGTCTCCAGGCGTGTTTTTTTTTGTTCTTTCTGTTGTGTTTTTTTCTTTTGCTTTGACAGAGTCGGTGAGAACCAGATTTTTTTTTTTTTAAGTTTTCCATCTTTCTCGAATAGGGCGAGCCGCACTCCCAAACCTCCACTTTTTTTTTTTTTTGGGTTTTTTTTTTTTTTTTTTTTTGTGTTTCTCCTAGTGGTGACTTGACGCGGGTTTTTCTTTTTCTGATGTTTGCCGAACTTTCTCATTTCCCTTCTCTTGGATCCGATGTGTATTTCTTTCCCCCCCATGGCCGTCTTCTGAGCTTTTTCTTTATGTCGTTCCCCACCCTCCTCCTGTTTCAGGAGAGGAGAGTTTTGTTTCTTTTTTTTGGATGACAGGGGACTTTTTAATTTTTTCCTTTTTGATGCTCTTGTTCTTTGTTGAGCGTTGGTTTAGGCCGAATTGTCCCCCCCGTGTGCGGGGGTGCGTTTGAGGTAGTTTTAGTTTTTCTTACTGACTCCTCCCGGGGTTTTCCTTTCTTCTATTTTTCCTTAGGTTTTGGTCCGTCCGGTTCTTTTTTGCGTTTTTCTTTTGTGAAGCCTGGCCCGGGGGGAAACGTTTTTTTGCCTTTCTTGGGGCGTCGGGCCGGGTTCTTGGGATTTTCCTTTCCCCCCCAAAGCTCTGTGACTACCTTCGTTCAGTTTTCTCTTGTTTGGTTTTTTGAATTCGGGAGGCTTTTTCCCTCCACCCGTTCTTTCTGGTTCGTGTCGGTGACCTTCTTCCCTTCCCCTTAGTACGGAGTTTTTTTTTTTGTTTCCCCTCCCCCCTCCGTTGTTAGCCTATGCCTGGTGTTTTTGAGGGTCCGGCCGGCAGGTGGGTTGTTGTTTTTTTCGTAAGCTTGCTGTTTGGTTTCAAGACGAGTGTTTTGACTCTTTCTTTTCCCTCTGCAAAGGCCCTTACACAGTTTTTTTGTCCTGTTTGTCTCCAGGTTTGGTCCTGCCTTTTTTTCCCCCACGGGTCTTTAGGACCAGTTTTTTGTCTCAAATTTTGTGGTCCCTGTTTTGCCGTTTTTGCTAGATGGTGTCTCCCTGCACCCCGGTACCATAACGGAGGTCCTCCGGTGTTTGACCACCCCCTTTCCTTCTTGGGAGGACCCCCCCACCCCACAACAACCCCCCACCGACCTAATGGGTCTTACCACATTCGAATTCCTTTCCTCTTGATGTACTTTTTCCACTTCCCCCCCCTGTTTTTTTTTATTCACTGCAAGAACACCCCCCTTTTTTCTTCCCTCTTTCGCTCCCTACCTAAACAAGTACAGTGCCGTCTTTCTTGCGCAGACGGGCGTACCACCACCCTTCCCTCCACAATTTCATTCCCCCTTCATACTTCTGAGGCTGGCGCTTAGTTTTCTGAGACGACCACAATAGGGGGCTTCCTGCTTTCCCTTTTCTGGAGATGGTTTTTTTCCTTTTTTTCTTTTCCTTTCTTTTTTTTATTAGGGGGAGCTGTGCCTCCCCCTCTTTTCTGGTGATGTGGAAGTGTTACCGTTTTGCGGTTTTGTCGTGAAGGAGTGTGTTTTTTCCCCTGGTGGTTTGGTTTGTTTTTCATTATGTTTAGTTTTTTTTTTTTTTATTTTTTTTGCCTTCATAGTTTAGTTTCCTTTTTTTCCTATGGGTCTGGGTTCTCCTTTAGTCTTTCTTTTTTTTTTAGGTAAGGGTGTTCACCCCCTTTTGCCGGCTACATCACAAGTTGTTTTCTTTTGAGGATTCTGGTCGGTTTGTGGCCGATTTTTGTTGCGATCAGCTTTTTTTCTTTCCTCGCGGCGCCGACCGATCTTTTTGGGTCCCCTTTTATTGGGCCCTGGACTCCTTGCCCTTCTATTTGTTGTCTCAGCGTACTTTTTTTGAGTTTTTTTTCTTTGTCCTTCATTTAGCCCATGCGGTGATTTTGCGGCTTTAGCACGGAAGGGGCTCGTCTTGCCTTTCCTTTTTTTTTTTGTGTACACACGTTCGCATTACTTGGGTGACCCTGACTTTTATCCTTTTTTTCAGTTTTCACCACAAGGGTCTTTATCTCACTGGTGTTTTTTTTCCCCCTGTTTTCACCGTTTTTCTGAATCCTTTTGGGGATTCTGCGCCATGCGCCAGTGCGGCGCCCCCCATTTTTTTTCCTTCCTTCCTCTGTTCTTCGGTTCATACCCTCCCTTTCTTTCATTTTCTCGTTGGTTTTTCGAGTTTGAGATTATTCCGGTGACATGTTCCCATTTTGCAAAAAACGGCCTGAGACGCACGGTTTCCTCATATTTCCCCCACATTTTTCAGGTCCCCTTTCCCCCAAATTCAAAGGCCGTTGAGATTATCCCACTTTTCTAACGAGATCTGGGTTCACTCCTCTTTTTCTCGGAGCCTTGTTTCACCCACAAGATCCTCCCCTATACTTTCCACCTCCCCTTTTTTCGCCAGGGTGCGTCCTATCCCTCCTTGGTCCTTCCTTCTTACCACATCCACACACCGATAATTCTCACCATGGCCGGTTGGCCCCTCCTTGCTGTCAGGGCCGACTCCATTTCCCTCAGTTGCCGGGCCCTCCCCTACCCCTGTTCAAAAAGGGCAGTTCCCCTTCGCACCAAAACAAAATTCGTGCCAATCCGCTGTTAAATCCTCCAACCCCCCATCCCATTTTATGTAGGCCGCCCTGTTTTTTTCCCCCCCTCCTTGAGCCACCGCGTTCCAGTTTCCTTTAACCCTCTGAACAGTAGAACAGTCCCCCCCTACTCAGTCCCCACTCTGGCAGCCAGATTTCCCCTTATAGCCAATAGAAAAACCGCCCCCCTTTCCCTTTCCTTCCCTTCCCCCCACTTCCAAATACGTTCCATCCCAACTAAAGTCCCGGAGTCTTTAGATTCCCGACAATCATCCAGACCCCTGGCCTCCCCCCCACTCCGAGCCCCTCGTTTTCTAGAAGCCCCCCCCACATTAGTGTGTGCGTCTTTTCCCGTAGCTTAAAACTTAATTTTTTTTTTTTTCTTCTCAGAATTTCTGGCCTGGATCTGTTGGGCCCTGGACGGTTGTTTTACGGTTCCGTCATTCTGGGTTTTTTGCTTTTGAGACTTTTTGTTTCATTCTTCTTGACCGAGTTTAAAGAACCCCTGTTCTTTGCTTTTGCCCAGTGCCGCCAACCTTTTCGGGAGCTTTACCCCAAGTCCCACGGTTTTTTGTGAATCCCCCCTCAAATTCTGTGGAAGAAACCCCGTCTTCTTTCTCGGTTGTTGTGTTTTTCTTCCTTTTTTTAGTCCAAGTTGGTTACTTTTTTCTTCCTTTTTTTTTAGTTATTCGTGAACTTTTGGACATCCTTTCTTTCACTAACCGAATTCCACCCCTAAACAAGACCGGCGGGATCCGCCCCCCTGTTTCCCCCTAGGCAGGGTCCCCACTTGGGCCCCCCATTGTTTTTTGCTTCCCTTCACCCGTGCTCTCGTGACCTGACCTTTTCCTTCACCTTCTTTTTCCTTTAACCTCAGCCCCCCCCCCCTCTTCAAGCACCAGCCAACCTTTGGTTTTCCCCCACCCCGGTCACGGTTTTATTTGCGATTCGGCGCCGTTTTTTTTTCCCACCTTCGTAGGTTCGTCGACTTCTTTCCTGACCAAGACCCAGAAGCCGTTTTTCACGGACTCATTCTTCAGAAGCCTTTTCCCCCCCCCTTTTGAACTTGAGTAACGTCCCTTCCTATTCCTTGACCTGAGGCACGGCCTTTCCTTTTCCTCTTTCCCCAACAAGTTTCCCCTCCCCTGGTCCAAGGTTTCCCCCTTTCGTCTAACCATCCTTCACCCGACGCCCGCCTTTACGGGATCACTATTATCCTTCTACCTCCCCCCCCCCCACAGATAGTTTCATTTCCCTCTTCACCCCTTCCCCCCTCCAAGTGCAAGCTCTCGATAAATCCAACGCAAACCCCCCCCCTCCCCCAACTTTTCCGGATTTTCCATCTTCGGCCCCAATTTCACCATCCCTTCGCTTTCACTGCCCCCCCCCCTTTTTTTTTTTTTGAATGCCTTCAAGGGCGGCCAAAAAACCCTATTTGTAAGGAACCCTTTTTATTGCCTTCGGTTTTTGTTTCCCTACAGAACCAGCATAGTTTCCTTTTTTCAGACCCTTTAAGCCTGACTCCCAGCCCTAGTCTCCCCCCCCCCATTTAGGGTTTTCCACAGCAGCCTATGCCTTTCCCCTTTTCCCCCCCCTCCTGCGTCGAACACCACATTTTATTATGCCTAAGGGATCTGGCCCCCCTCTCCCCCCCGGAATTTTCCGGACGCAAAACCCCCACCCCCCCTTTTTTCTTTTTCTCGCTTCCTTTCCCCTCCAGGGTTTTTTTTTTTCCAGACACCACGAGGCCCCCATTCCCTCACGGTGGTCCGCCCTTTGTTTCTACACCACTTTTCAACCCCTATCTTTTCACCCCTCAGGCCTCCTCGCCCTTCGTTTTTTTCCTACACCTTGTTCCCAGCGCTTTCTGTGACACTACACCCCCCTAGCTCCTGATGCCTCTACCTCTTTTCCCCCTCCTTGAGGGCTCGGCGGTTTTGCCCCCCCTCTTTTTACCCTGACCTCACCATTTATACAAACGACACCCGTTCAGCGAGCATTAAAACCTTATGCCTCTTTTTTCCCATGGGCCACGCCTTCCCCCTTTTCCATACCACCCAATCCCCTCTCCCCCCCCAAAGATTGGATCGTCCCCCACCTCCAATAACCCCTCTTATATTTTTTACTCCTCCCCCCCCCCCCCTTTTTTTGTTGTTGATTTGTTTTTTTTTTCTTTGTGTAGTTTTTAACCTTTTTTCCCCTGATCCCTCGATGGCGGTTTTTCTAATGACTTGTTTTGAGTCAGGTTTTTTTTTCTGGCTCCCCGTTCTCTGCCATTCTTTTTTTTTTTTCATTTTTTCTTTTTTTGGTTGTCGGTGGGATCCCTTTTGATCCCTTTTGTCGGAAGCGGTAGGCTCCTGTCGTTCCGTTTCTAGCCTTCCATCGCCAGACGGGATCGTTTTTTTTGATCGTGGTTTTGTTCCCCAGGGTCGCCGCCTTTCCCTTTCCTCAGGATTCTGGACGTGTCACGTCATTTCTTTTTTTTTCCCCCCCACCTGCGAATGGGCGGGGTCTGGTTTTTCGTGGTGTCCTGGGGTTGGTTTTTTTCAACTTTTTTTTGCATGGATCCGGATTACCGATTCTTTTTTTTTTTCGTGGGAATGCTGTTTAGATAGTTTTTTTTTCCTCGTTGCTGATATTTTTTTCCTTCGTTTTTCTTTGTCTTACCTGCGTGTTCGTTTGTACTGCTTTTTCCCGCATCGTCCCCCACTGGTCTCTTATCAATTTTTGGCTGCTCGGTCTTTCCTTTTTCTTTTTTATTCCATTTATTTTTTTCTTTGGCCCGTCAACTCCCAACCGTTTGAATCCTGGATGTGTACTCGGAGTTCCTCGTTTTTTGGCGTTGCCCGCCTTTGTAGTCATTTTTCGTTTTTTTTTTTTCTTAGGATGTTTGAGCTTTAGGCTTCCTTTTCCCCCAATCCCGTTTTTTCCCCTGGGCTTTTTGGCGTGAGGTAGGCCTCCGCTTTTGCTACTTTTTTTTACCCCATCGGGGTGTTCAGGGCGTTTGAGGGCTTCCTTCTTTTCCTTCTGACTACGGGCTGGGGCGTTGGTTCTTCCCCTTTCCCGGTTTTCCCCCTGGTTCATTCTGGGAGGGCCTTGGTTGTCTTTCGTCGTGGGGATTTTTTGCGGGATGCTCCCCCAAGTTTTTCCCTTTTTTCCTTAGGAGGGACTTTTGTTTTGATGGGTGAAGTCTGTCTTGATGTTACCCTCCTTCTTTTCTTTTCTTTCGTCGTTTATAGACGAGTTGGGTGCTTGATTTCCCCTTTTCCGTCCCCCAGACCGGACTGGGGTGGTTCGGGTCTTTTTGTGGAACCCTTTTGCTGGGTTTTTTTTTTGTTCTGAGGTTCTGTTTTTTTTTAAGACGGAGGGCCCCCCAGTTTTTCAGTTCCTACGGCACTTGAAACATTTTTTTTTGCGTTTCCTTTTTTTGTCTCCCAGTGGGGGGGCATGCTCGTTCCCCCCCCCTTTTTCTTGAGCCTGACTTTCGTCTTGTTTTCCATGGGTCACCTTAGGGGTCTTCTTGGTTTATTCCAGAAGTTCATTCACCCCCCCCCCCCCCGGTGGAACCAACTTTCCCTCTAGTTGGCCTATTTCAACCTGGGAACTCCCCACAACAAGAATACAGTTGGTGTTCTTCCCCCCCCTTAGTCTTTTTACTTTTTTTTATCAACTTCCCCTGCAACGGTTTCGGACACTGGCCCCCCCCAACCCCAGGTTTTTCTCGCTTCGCTTGCAAACACCACAGCCACCCGGCCGGCTCTCCCTTTCCTGTTTTTGACGGCTTCAACACTTTTTTCCCTTTCCAACCAAGAGTTTTTACCCCTTTCCCTGCCCCCCACGAATTCTGATCTCTACATTAGTTTAGAGTCCCACACTTAGGGGTTTTTTGCCCTCCCTTTTTAGAGGGTTGTTCTTTGCCAGGTTTTTTTCGTTTTGTTCGGATTTTTTCGGCTTTTCTTCTGTTTACGGTTGATGCGTTATTTTTGCGGAGTGGGCCTTTTCAATGTTTTTGGCGGTTTCTGTTTCTTTTTTTCCCCTGGTCATATTACTTTTTTTCTCTTGTTTGGGGTGCCTCCTTCCTTTTGTTGCGCTGCGACTGTTTGCTGAGGTCATCCGTGGGTTCTTTTCCTTTCTGCGGGGTGGGGGACCTGGTTTTCTTCTTTCGCCAAAAAAGTTATGTTTTCCTTTTCCTGATGGAGATCTAGGTTTTCTATCTTTTGTTGGCGATCCGTTTGGGCGTGATTTTTTTCTTCTGGAGCGACGGCTTGGCCTTCTTTTCCTTTTTTTCAAGATTTTTTATGGCGGCGTAATGTTGTCGCAGGAGGGCCATTTTTTTCTTGCCTTTTCATTTTCTTAGTTTGGTGAGGCGGGGGCGTCCCATTCCCATTGGGCCTGGTCTCGTTGAAACAACTGAGATCGATTCTTGTGACCCCCCCGCCAGGCTCCTATCGGATTACCTCCCCAGTTTTACAGGAGGGGCCCCCAGGTTTTTCCTGCGTTCGACGTGCTTTTTCCTGTTTTTCTTTCACCCTCCATTCCCCCCTTTGCAGCCATGAGGCCGATGCGCTTGTTCCCCCCCTTGTTTTTTGGGCATTTTTCGGGTGTCTTTTTCTCCTGGTATAATCTTTTCCCTCCCCTCCATACCTTCGTGTTGTTGGTGAGGCGAGATTCGACGACGGGCCTCAGCCCGCCGCAACCACCCTTTTTTTCCTACACGGGGAATCGTGTATTCCCCCCCCAGGGAAAGTTTTTTGACCTTTCCTCACCCCATTTTCCCCCCCCCCTCCGCGAGTCCCTTTTTTTTCCCATTGGGTACTTCTCCACGCTCTCGTTTTGGTTTCAGTCGCTTTTTCCCCGATCGAATCCTGTTTACCCCCTCCCGACGGTCTTCGTTTATTCTTCCGAACGGATGTTTCCTCCCCTTTCGGCAAGCGGTCCCCCCCCGCCCCCTTTTTTTCCTTCCATGACGGACACCCCCACCCCCCCTTGTTCTCTGTTTTGACCCCTTGACCGCCCTCATTTTTCTTTGCCGCATCCCCACCTCTGTTTTTTGGTCCCCGCAATGCACCCGTCCCATCGCATGATTTTTCGGACCCCGTTTCTCCAACGTATCAAGGGCACCTCCCGTTTTTGCGGTCCCCCCCTGTAAAAAACTCCCCCCCCTCACTTTTATTCTTGACCCCTTTTTTTTCCACCTCCACCCTCCTTTTCTCAAGTTTTGAGTCCCCATTCCCCCCCCCCACAGGCGTCAACTTTTTTCGATCAGTAACCCACCACTCACAACCAAGTGGCAGCTCGACCCCCCCCCTGGGGTCGTCATCTTTTTCCCCCCCCCCCCACCGCTTCTTTTTCCCCCCCCTTCCCCCAGCAAACTAAGGGACCTTTTGCCTATTCACCTTCAAACGCGGTTTTGTAATTCCGCTCACCAGCGAAAAAAACCCCCCCCTCCCCTCCCCCGGTTTGCATGTAAACCCTCCTTTTCGCTCAGAGTCTTTTCCCCATCAACCTCTTTTGTTTTGTGGCGTATCCCCCCCCCAGATTGTATGGCTTCCCGTTTTTTTTTGTCCTTCCGGTGTCTTCTTGGTGGCCTGTGAATGGTTGGTTCCGACCCGTCAGTTCTGGACCCTGTTTTCTTGGTGTTTTTTTCATGTTTGTCATTCTTCTCCTCAGTCGAGAACCCTTTTATGGTTTTTGGGAGGGCAGTGTCAACCGGTCCGTAAGTGGATACACCCCCTCCTTCTCCTATTTCTAAATCTGTGGGAATTACCCCCTTGTATTCGTTTTGTTTTTCCATTCTCGCCCCCCCTTTTTCTTGGTAAGTTTGGTCCACCGTTTTTAACCGCTTAGGTGTGAATAGGGACCTATCCCGCCACATTCAATTTCCTCCCCCCCCTCGGTGATCGGCATACTCCCATGTCCCCCCTCGGTCACGGCACGATTCCCCCCCTTTGATGAGATTTTTCAAGTTGCCTTCGGCCCCCCTGACATTTCAAATGTCCCTCGTCTTCACCACCTTAAGCACAAGCCTTGTTTTTTTCCCTCCCCCCTGCAGCCCTCCCCCCGCCCCCTTTTTCAGACCCCCAGGTTACGGTTTTTTTTCGCGACACCTTCCTTGCGCCCCCCCCAACTTCGTAGTCGTCGTCCTTTTTTCCCCGGACCAAGAAACAAGTTCCGTTTTTCCCCCAAACCCCCAGGAAGTCACCTCTCGTTTTTTTTTTTCCCCCTTGAAGGTAGCCCCCCACTTTTTTTCCTTTTTGGGCGCCGGACCTCCATCTTTTTTTCCCAAAGAATTTTTTCACCAAATCAACTCCATGCCCCAGTTTCCCCGTGGTTTCTTCACCAATTACCACCCCTCCACATTTTTTTACAACCCTGAGCCCCTCAATTCGCAGAACGCAACCTTGACCCCCCCATGGGGATCAGGCATACTCGTCTTTTTTTATTTCCGCCTACCTCCTCAACTTCTCAACCCGGATTGTCCCCCCCCCCCCAACTGATAACCAGATCCCAATGTTGAATTCACACGACCGGAACTAATGTTTCCACTCCAAAAAGTTGTTTTTCCTCCCTACTCTCAATCCCCCGTTTCGTTTTTTTCTTTTGGACTGTGGGTGTGGAGGGACCCAGGTCCATCCAGAAACATAATCTCCCTTTTCCCATGTCCGGACATGGACGCCTTTCCCCATCTGAGTAGCACCATATCCCCGGCCCCTGATTGCGCACAAATCCTCTTTACCTTCATGCCTCGTACCCCCACTTTTCCTCTCCCAATTTGAGATTGAAATAATGTTTTCAATCCTATACCGGGGCATTTCCCGGTCCCCTTCCCCCCACCCCCTATGGTTCCCGGCTTTTTACCCCCCTCTGTAATTCCGACCCCACCTTCTCACCCTTCCCCCCCCCAAGTTCGCGTGTACGGTCTTTTTAACCGAAAAAAGTTTCATGGTTACACCGTCAGCCTTCTACCATTTTTTTTCCCTTCTACCCTGTAGACCTGTTTTTCCCCAACTGAGACGTCTTCGGGCTTCCCTAACCTCGTCCACCTACGCCCCCTTTCCTTCCTGAACGCATGATACAGGACCTCCCCCAATCTCCTTCCCCCCAGTACTAGACAATCCCCCACCGAGCTTCTCCTTTTGCACTCCGGGAAACAAGCCCCCACTCCCCCTTTCTCCCCACCAACGGCTCACCCCACCTTTCTCCCCCATGAAAATCAACTCCTTCGATCCCACCCCTCACCTAACCTCTCTTTCCGTGTTGTTGTGAGTAGCGGTAGTTGAGGGGTGTCGTTCCCTCGATCCACTCGTTTTTTTTTTTTTTTTTAGGCTTGGGTGGATGCCCCCCCTTTTTCTTTCCTTTTTTGGTCAGCACGGTGGCTTCATTTTTTTTTTTTTATTTGCTCTGAGTGGTGTTAGGTGGCTCAGGTCTGTATCGGAGGGCGGAAGCCGCCTCTTTTCCTTTTCGTAGTACGGGGCCGTCCATCCTCCTTTCTTTGCTTGTGAGGTCCGAGGCGTTTTTTTTCCCCCTTTTTCCTGACAAATGAATGCTGGGAGTTGGGGCGAAGTTGTCCGTCAACACTCTTTTTTCTTTATCCTCCCCTTTGGTTTTGGTAAACGGGCTTCGTTTTAGTTTTCCTTTTGTGTCGCAGGTTTTAGCTTTCTTTTTTTTTTCCCCCTGAGACTTTCGACCAGCTGATTGCTTTTGTTTTCTGCTGCTGGAGAGATAGCGTGGGGACTTTTCCTCTTTCTCTGGGTGTACTTTCCCCTGCTTGGGTCGAGCATTGACCTGACCTTTTTTTATAGATGTGTCCTGGGAATTTCGGTGGACTTGGTGTCCTGTCTCGGTGCCTCCCCTGTTTTTCCCCTCTTTTTCACATTTGTTCTGGATGTTCCTCCCATGTTAGGAGAGGTCTTGGTTCTTCTTCTTTTCCGCCTTTTTGAGCAATTCAGGGGGTGTGGAGTGTCTAGGTTGTTGAGGGGTTGTTTTGATTTCCTTTCCCCTCTGGTCCGGGGCGGGGGTTGCCTTTGTTTTACGCTTCTGAATATGGCCTGATCCTGGTTTTGTTTTCGTCGAGTGTCCTAGTTGTTTCCGGTCTTTTTCTGGTTGCGGGGGGCGTGTCCTGGTTTTTGATTTTGTTGACCCCTGGCATGGTCTTTTTACTTTTTTTTTCTGGGCTTGGGGAGGCGTTGGGTTTTAAAGTGAAAAAACCCCTGCGGGGACGCTCTCGGGTGTTCGGTGCAGTCTTGTCTCTTGAGTTGTCCCAAAGCTTCTGGTTCTGTCTTTTTTGTCTTTCGTCCTTCTTTTTTTTTCCTGGGCGAAGTGTCGTTGGCCCCCCTTCCAAGGTTTGGCTGGTGGCGGTTCGTTTTGGATGTTGTTTTTCGGAGCTTTGTTTTTTCTTTTTTTTGCCACGCTTGGCATTAGCTTTTTTCCCCAGAACTTACTTGAAACCCGTTTTTTTTTTTTTTGGTGTTTTCCAGTGGTGTCCTCTGTGTTCCACAGGTGGCTTATTTTCCAGTTTTTTTTTGTCTAAATTTTTTTCCCGCTTTCTCCTTTCTCTTTTCTCACCGCGTTTCATTCCACCCTAACTTTTTTTTTTTTTTGTGTTTCCCCCCCTTTCCGCCTGGTGCGGCAATGGAACCCCCACCCTATTACCCTGGTTCCCATTTCTTCTTTTTTCTTAGATTGCTGTGACTTTTCCCCCCATCCTGAAAGGTTGTTTTTCTTTCATGCAGAACATACCCGGGTCTTCGCTCTGTTAGTCCCCCCCAAACTACACGTCCGCTCCTTTCCCTTTTTTCAACACCACCACGTTCCCCTTTCCCCCCTTTTTTTTTCGAACATTTTTTTTAATGAATCAATCTGGAGTTTTCTTTTTGGAGACGGCCACCACTTAGGGGGTCCTTTTTTGGACCCCTTTTTTTTTCAGTTTGATGGTTTGGTCCCTTCCCTCATTTTTTCCCTTGTTAGCTTTTGCGAGGGAGTTGACGCAGCCTTTTTCCTGGGAAAAGGTGGTCCTTTTGAGGGGATTTAGTGTCCTGACGGGGTTTCGATTTCTTTCAGCTGTTTTTTCATTATTGCTTGCCGTTTGGCTTTGTCTTTCTTTTTTTCTGTGATTTGAGGGCTTTTTTTTTTCTGTGATAACGTGCCGTGGCTAGTGCTGGTTTGGCCAGGGGCGGCTACATTTCCCCTTCTTCTTTTGTTTCTTTTGCGAGGATTTCAGTCCTTTTCCCTATTATGTTGGAGAAGTCTGTTTTTTTTCTGCTGTAGGATCGCATATGACGGCCCTTTGGTTGGGCGGGCCCCTGTTCTTGGCGGTTACTTTGTTGCAGCGTGTTTTTTTTTTTGAGTTGTCACTTAATTTTTTCCCCTTTTTGTGTGCGGCGGGGGCCTTTATTCCTCCGGGTCGTCTGCTTCTGAGTCTTTTTTTCTGGGCCACGGCTTTCTTTTCTCACAAGTTTGAGGATGACGACTTTTTCCGGTTGAGAGTATTTTGATGCGTTCGCCGTTTTTTCCCGGGTGACTGGGAAGGTGGACCCCTCCCGTGTGAGGTTTTGATCTTGCGCCGTGCGCCCTTTTCTTTTTTTTCTTGATGTTTATTGTCTTCGTCTTCTATCTCATCATCCGTTGTGGTGTTTTCTTTCCGAGATTTCTTGACCGAGCACCATACTCGCTGCCAACAGCTTTTCCTCCCACCATTCGCATCGCTTCTTCCCCATTTTTTTTTTTTTGAAAGGTACTACACAAACGCCCACCTTCAGGAGCTCCCCACCCCCATTTGTTCCCGGCTCCCGCGCTAGTCCATTTCTTGAGCTTCGCCTTTTCGGTAAAATTTTTTTCTTTCGGCCGACCCTACACCCGTCCCCTTATGCTGCGGTTCCAGCCCGTTTCAATCAATGCAGTTTTCCCCCACCTCCCACACCCCGTTTTCTTTCCCCGAAAAATCCCCGCCGACCCTCTTGGTCAGGCCCCCTTTTTCGAATTTCGTCTGTCTTCCTTTCTGCACCGGAGACCGTTCCCCTACCCCCACCCCCCCTTTTTTTGGGCCCCCAAAATTCTTTTTCCCTCAATCGAAAACGGCAACAAAACATTCCCCTTTATGTAGCTCCCCTTTCCACCATCGTGACCTCTACCTAGCAAACTTACCCCCCCCCCATTCGACCAGCCCGAACCCCACTGTTGCCGAAGACGTCCAACCCCCCCCCCGGTCACTTTCCTGCCCCCGGGTCTTTTTTTCAACCCCCGCCTTCAGAACCCTTACTCCCGTTTTCCAACATTAACTTCCAACCCCTTGCATCTCACCCTCCCCATTCGGTCCTCTCCCTTTCATGACAAACAATACTCGAAATTTTTGAACCCAAACCCCCTCTCCTTTCCTCGGTCGGTAGCCCCCTGTTGTTTTTTTTCTCAAGAAACTAATGTTAGTTTCTCTTATTCGTTCATGATTTGCTTTTGTTTTCCGGGGTTTTTTTACGCCGTCCTTTTTGGTTCTTTGTTTTGCCCGGGCTGTTGAATTTTTGTTTGTCCCTCTGAATGCGACTTAACCCTTCCGACTCGGGTCCCCTTTTTAAGATGTAACCCCACCCAAGTCACCCCAGCTCTGTCTTTTTTCCTTCCTTTGGGGACAAAAAACGTATTTTTTTTTTTTTTGTTTTTATTATAGCCAATCCCGTTCCTTTTTTGTAAAAAAGGGCATGAAATTAGTTTCGTGCTCTGTAGACCATCAAGCCATTCCCCCCAACCAATTTTATTCAAACCCTTCCTTTCCTAGCTACTAAGCAATTTGTTTCCGGGTCACACACTGGGATTTTCCCACCAATTGCTGCCTTTTTGTTCCCACAGTGCCTTCTTTTTTTTTTGGCCTTTCCCCTGATTTCTTCACCACAATCCGCCCCCCTTTTCTAAGCACCCAGCAAAAACGTTTCCTCCCCCTTTGCAGTGGGCTGCACCCCCAGTCCTTACACTTCGACTCACCCCAACCTTACTTTTTTTAAGTCGTTTCGTCACCGTTCGAATCCCTATGTCCGGTAACCTCACGCATTTTTTTTCATTTTCAAAACAGAACCGAGAAAAACGTTTTTTCCCAGCAAGGTAGCAAACTTTCATTCCCCCTAAGACCCCTCTTTAGCCAAAAGTGTTCCTTTCCAGGTTTTACCGGGGAGTCTTCAACAACGCCCCCCCCCCGGCGTATTTCTTTCCCCCCAACTATTACTACTACGTCCCTTCCCCCCCCCCCGGGAGGGATCAGGCCCTCCCCGCCAGCCCTCTTTTTCTTTTGCCTACCTCACGTCACCCCCCCCCGGCTTGCCATTCTTTTCCGACTTCACCCTCTAGAGAGCTTCCAGCGGGTTTTCCCTTTTTTTTTTGCTCAGGCCGTCCTCCAACCCCCCTCTGGTGTTCAGAACCTCTCCTCTCCTCCCCAGGATTTTGGAACCTTTTTTTCCCCCCCTGATCCAGAAACCAAGTCCCAGGCTTCCCCCCTTTCCTGTGACTTTTGACATGGGATTTTTGGAGCTAGACCGTCTTTTTTCGCCAATCTCCGGCCGCCCCTCCTTGCAACAACAAGCCCCCCTATCCCTTCTTCCGACGTCACGTCCAAACCTCTTATGGGATGATACCTGTTCAAGCTATCTCGCCAGCCTCCTTCCCACCACCTCAGTTCTTGTTTTCCGTATTTCAGCGTCCTTGCCCCGTACCCCCCCGTTTTCCTCCGACACTTTTGTAGAAGCGTGGTCGCCTCCACGAAAACTCTTAGGTTTGTGATTCCCGCCTTAGGCCCGGTCCTTGGTTTTTTTTCTTGAGCCCGAGGCGGTTTTCCCAAAAACGCGCCGGTCTTCGATCTTTCCCCATCCAGGCGCTCGCCCGTGTTTTTTTTTTTTTTTTTTTTCCCTGGTGGATCCCCCCATTCACCGACAACCCCCCCTTTTCAGAGAACTTCCATTGCTGCCCAGATTGCGTAATCCACCGGCGGCCCACGTCCTTTTTTACAACCCTTCCCCAGCCCCTCCCCCTTCCCCCGATTGACGTAAATTATACACCCTCAC
>Ga0179593_1470205_pt1 | contig 14995 bp, 20 predicted proteins | sample CZODoug2_1_08_16_FD_185931 | JGI IMG/M metagenome (GOLD analysis project Ga0179593, IMG submission 185931) | Vadose zone soil fungal communities from Angelo Coast Range Reserve, California, USA - CZODoug2_1_08_16fungal (PacBio error correction) | ecosystem: Environmental > Terrestrial > Soil >... | reverse complement strand
CCTACCCCTCTATCACCCATACAAGGGACGCTCTATCTTGGCCTTTTTTCGTCGTTTTACTCTTACTCGTGCTTTTCTGTTGAGGACATGTTCCTTTACGCCGATCTTCAATCCCCGTCTTACTTTGTTTCCTGTTTGCCCGACGCTATTGACGATGCACACCCCCCCACTCCACCTTCTTGCCCACTGAGATTTGTCGCCTCGCATGTTCTCCAACACCCCTGACACAAACGTATGATACTTCCACCCCCCGTTCTATCTCACCTTCTTCTCCTCTTCAAGTTGGTCCAACCGGTTGTACATCAAACAACTTGGTTTAGCAAGCTTGCCCCGTACCCGATCTTCTTTCCGCGTTCCCCCCTTCCCACCTACCCCTTAAGCCAGAATTTACATCGTTGTGTGGTTCTTTTTCGAATTTTTACAAGTACCTTTGAATTTTTTCCCCTTCCCTTTTAGTTTGAAGGAGCCCTTCTCTTCTCCATCTCCCCCTTACACGCCCTTCGGACAAAACCCCCCACGCCTTCAAAAATGCCCCCCCATCTTCTTTTTTTTCCCACCTCCTTTTTACCGTTTTTTCTGCGTTTGCTGTCCGGTTGTTTGCCCCCCCCCCCGATCTGTTTTCCTTCCTCTTCTCCCCTCTTTCCCACCGCTCTCTCCCCCCGTTTCCTTACCCCCCATTCCTCTCCCTTTCTCCCCCTTCTTTTCCCTCCTCCTTTCTTCTGTTTTCCCCTCTTCACCTCCTTTCCCTATCTCCGGTCGCCATCCAAAATCCGCAGGGTGTGACCCGTTCCGATAATGTGCCAGAACCCTTTTTTCCCCCCTCCAGATCGTCCTGCCGGCCGCTTGAGGCGTCTATGTATCAGGGTCAGACTTATGTGGATGGCAATCCTGCCCCTCTTCAACCTTCACACGTATCCGTAACGGATTACCTTGGTCGTAGCCTTTTCCTTCTTAACTTAGACAAGAGCAGTGCAATTGCTGGTGACCCGACGACCCCCCCCCCCCCCCACACAACACAATTAGTCGCGCCCGACCCACCCTTGACCACCTTAAAGGTCCCTGGACATTTCGTCCCCCAAATTCACGCTTCATATGTTATGAGCGATTTGCATGTGCTGCCTTCCCCCATACTCAAACGATACATTGATTTCCTGTTTTCTTTCACTTCCACCCAAAAAAGAATATCCTTAGATGAGGCTTCAAGCTCTTGATTTAGAGATATATCCTCTGCCAGATTGTTTCACTAGAGGCCCATTCCGTTTGGTCCGCTTGCTCCTACGGAAAAGATCAAAAGAAGCCGCTCCCCAATGACAACCACAAATCCATTCCTCGGTATTATCGTGGCCACCTTGAATTTAGCCCATTTTCCGATTTTTAAAATTTTCCCTTCTGGTAACTGTATTTTGCCCTAACATTACGTTCGCGGCTTCCACACCCCCCCTAGTGAGACCTTCCCAACCATGCCCATGATCCTCTGAAGCGTTTTATTCTAGACCCCCTTTGACACTTCAAGTTTTAGAATCGAATCCCCAAATTCCCGTGTGTCTTCAGCTTCTTTCATATGCTTTCCCCGAACGCCGACAGAATAAACGAGTTGGCCGTGCCCTAACTTTTCCCACGGCCCCCCCCGCCCAACCACTTCCTCACCCGGACGTACCCACTGAAACACAACTCTTTAGGTTTTCCGGTCATTACGCCCACCACCTGGGCAAATTCTCCATTGTTTCTTTCCTTCCTGTCGAGATCCTGAACCAAATGTTCGCTTCCGGATTTTCAACATGCCTCCCTCGTTTAGTAGTTTACCTTAATTGTGCCTTCCCCAAGCTCCGACTCGGCTTCAATAGTTTACCTCCTGCTCTTTTACCCCGCGTTCCCCCAGACGCGACAATCCTCCCTTTCCTGTAACCTTGGACTCCTATTTTTGTTTTGTTTCTCATGCGGTCGCATGCCTATGGCTCTTCTTTTACTCTTGTCCCCGCGTCAGGCTTTTCTTGACCGCCTCCCTCTCTCTGCTGACAGTGGAACCTTCCCGTTCGGGGGTGGACTTTTTTTGCGACTCCCTGCGGTTGCTTCGTGGCCTGCTCTGTCGTAACGTCCTACCCCGGATTTATCGAAAACGAAACTGAACGTGATCATGCCTTTTCAAGGTTTTCCTGGGTTTTTGGTGCTGCACGGTGAGCGACAAGAGTTTTTTTTTCCGGTGTTTTTCAAGTTTTGGCGATTTCCGGGCTGGGTTTGCAAGTTTGTGTGGGCCCATCGCCTGTGATGTGCGTTTGCCCCGGCGGTGGGTGTCACGAAGATGGTCACTTTAATTTTCCCCCAGGGCCTTTTGGCTTCGCTTGTCCTTTGGATTCCCGTTTCTTTCTTCCTCAGAAGATGACGGGTGCCGGTGGTTCGTCCTATTAGTATCTGCTGGGGTGTTTGCCCTTTTTGACACCTCCGTGGGTTAATTCAATGTTGCCCCACAGAACTGTTCCCCCGTTGTTACGCTTTGTTACCGAGCGCACAGGTGCTTTTGGGAGACACCTGAAGGCTCCGCAGAAAATCCGGAGAACGCAACTTTGTGTGGGGTTCCGTTTAGAGTCGCGTTTTTCTTCTTTACGAGGTCGGAGATGTACAAATGCATGGGCCCGAGCTTGCACCGCTGTGGCGGGATATGATTTTCTGCCGGATTGGACCGCCGTTGGAGGGCCCGCTTCGATCGTTTGGGGTCCGGGCGAGGAAGAACATTGCACTCATGGACGTTATGTTTAGTCTGCAAGCAAGCCAAGTCGGAGAAGCTTGTGCTCCCATTTGGCTCTGATTGGGACAATGGTCTTGACCTTTGAAAGTTTTTCAATTGTCGGCGTCGCCGTCTTTGGTTGCGGCGTTCCCCCCCAGACTTTCACGGGTGTTCTATTCCTTCGTCCCACAGTCAGACACACGTGTGTCCTCCGCGTACGTCTCCGTTTCCTTTTTCGATTGAGGGATTGCCGGGGATTTAAGGATAGGACCGCCTTGCGTACACTCACGTGCATCCTCGGCTTCTTAATTGTTCTTGGTTTGTTCCCACCCGATTTTTTTCTTGCACGGATGCCCGTTTCTTCCTTTCGGTTTATGTCTTTGCTAAAGTTTGAGTGTTTTCCCCCCCTTTTTCAGGCAAACCGTTTAACAATTCTTGTTTTGTTTTACCGCATTCAGAGGGAAGGGTCCAGGTAGTTGTTTTTGGCCGTAATGGCGTTTTGGGAGGTGATGCCTTCCGCTTTTCTCCTTAACTCACCATTCTTTTTCCCTTTCCATCTCTCTTCCTTTTTTGAGTATTCGTCATGGCCCCCAAACTGCCGATTTGTACTTCTGCTCCAGGTTTTGCCTTTTTTATGGAAGAGTCCTGGTCCCCTGGCCCAAGGTCGTTTCTCTCCCCAGTTGTTGATCCGATTTTTCCACCGTCTCAGGTCTTCCCCCTAAAGGACCTCCCCCGTGTTTTCCTTCCCCCTTTCTAGTTTTGCCTTGTGTGTTTTCTCCCCTTACGCCGGGAGACGCTCCGTTTTTTTAAGTTTTGCTTTTTTTTTTTTTTGGTCCGGTGCCTTCGGTCGCGTACCCCCTTCAGTCCGGACTGTTGGATGCCCGAGCGGCCGGTACCTGGTCGCATGGCCGTTAAGATCGTACTCCTCTCTGAATTCACTCCAGAAGAGTTCGCTTGGCGTGCGCCGTCCTTGCTTCTTTTCTCCCTCTTGTTTTGTTAGCAGCTCTTCAATCCGTGACGCACTCCCAGCTTGCCAGACCTTCTTTGGAGGCAGGGAGCTTCTCTGCTCTTCTTTTCAGGTTTACCGGCTTTCCCCATTTTCCCGGCTCTTATTCAATCCCATTCTGTTCTACCTTTGTTCCTGGAAAGAAATCCCCTCATAACTCCCCGATTGCCCACCTCTCGGTCGCCCTCTCCGGGTCTCCCCCCCCACCCCGACCAAACCCTGTAATATCTCCACCATGGATTGCCGTCTTTGTCACTAGCTCAAGGTGGAATAATAAAGAGGGGTTGGAACGCCAACCGGGGTAGCTGACCCCAGACTGGGAAAGTTGAAACTGCCCCTAGGATCACGCTGTCACCCGCAAACACCCCCCCGGTCAATCGGGCAGTCCAATCAGCCGGTTGGGTTGTGTTCACGCGCATCCTCCAGCAGGGCTAGCTAGGATAATGCCTTTGTACTTTCTCCCCTCTCTTCTCAATTTTTCTTCCCGCAGCCTCGGCCACCCAACCAACCTTCAACTTCCATCGTAAGCGTCCCCAGATTACCCCCGTTTTTTTCTTCCGGGGAACGTTCCGCCCAACCGCTCCCCGTCCCCGTCACGCACTCCCCACCAGAAGCTAGCCTCGGTCAGCACTTTTAGCACGGTGCCCTAAAAGAGGGTTTTCACCTACTGTTCCAGAGCGTCCGCAGCAGAACTACTTAGGATATTGTCCTCAGTTTCTTTACAGACCTGAACTTGGGTTTATCCCCTTCACTCCCTCCATCAGAAAAGCAAGTCTACGTACTGCTTTCCCCCCTTGTCTTCGACTTTCCCCCCCTGTCGCGCACTCCGACAGCGCCGATTGAAAATGGTTGTCACTCCCTCTCCACTCGGTTTTTGTACGAGTAGAACCCATTTGAAAAAATTTCACCCTCCCTTATCGGTTCCCATTCAATTCCAAAATCCCCCAGTTCCAGCCCTCCCCGTTGTTGTCCTGGTGATGCTTCCAACGTCATTGATTTCCCCTTTCTTCTCCCGTCCAACCAAAACAAATCGAATCGCCGCGGATTCACGCCGCTGCGCCCTGAACTATTCCTCTCCCAAGAGTGAAGCCCCGGTCTAAATTCTTTCTTCGAACTACATTGAAAGATCCGATCCAGCTGCCCCCCCCAAAACCTCACTTTGCCGGATTAGCTAGCCTTTTCCTTTTCCCCCACCGTCGCGCTTTCACCGTTTGCCCCGTGGTAAAGGCTTTGCACCTTTGACCTGTACCGCGCGGCGGCAACCGAGTCTCCACTCTCCCCCCACTGCCCCTTATCTTTCTGCCGTTTTTCTCCTAGAACCACGGGAATCGCCAAGTCCGTAGACCCCAGGAGGGGGGCTGAATGTCGTCCTTGTTTCTTTCCCACGCCTCCTGGCCCGCCCCCCCTAAACGCTGGTCCCTTTGCCTACGCCCGGAAACCAAGAGCAACTTACAGACCCCAAAATTCTTCCCCCACCCCTCTTGTTCGGCTTCACCTTCATCACCCCAGTAAAACACCGGCAAATCTGAACTTTTTCCTCATTTATTTCAGATTCGACCTGGTTCGCCGTTACGACACCCCTCTTCACGCCTCCCCTCTGGCGTCTCCAACGTCAACCACTCTGGTTTTGGTCAAAGGGAGAAGACTTCGTCAGATACCTTTTCCCCTGCGATGTTCCGCGTCCCAGACGTCGCATTATTGATTTTTTTTTTCTTTCACATCCGTGTGTTGTTCGATCTGCTTTAGAAACTTTCAATAGGGCGCGGCTGGCAGAGTGTTTTTACCTTGATGCGTTAATCTTTCCGTCCGATTCCGGGGCCTTTTCACATCCCCTCAGCCTTAGGGGGACGGTTGTGCGAAGTACCGCGGTCTTGGTCCTTCTCGTGTAACCTCGTTTTTGGACCCCATTTCTCTCTCGAAACCGAATGTAAGAACAGGCTAGATTTGACGTTGCGGTGTGCTTTTGGTGCCTGGTGCCCTAACCACTCTTTTTTTGTGCAGTTTTCGTACCTTGGGCTGATTGTTCCTGGCTAGGTTAACGGTTGTCTCTAGGTTTGATTTTGCGGGCCAGTGGCTTTTGGCGGGAAGCAGATTTCATGTCATTTTTCTTACACGTTCAGGTGGGGATGAGTTTGCCTTTGCGCTTCCCGTTTGGTCCTCGATTTGGTCAGTCTGATCAGGTGGCAGTTGGCTTGCCCTTTGGTTTATCGCGCGCGGGTTGCAATCGCGCGTACCTCCTTCCCAAAATGACCTTTTTGGCCCGGTGGAAACGCGAGTCACTTGTTGTTGCGAACGTCCGCGGGCGCGACACCCACATATGCGACTTGCTGGGGGGTGGCGGGAAGAGTCTGTGGTCTTTCGAGGGGAGACGTAACGGCCATGGGCGATTGCCGATGGAGCGGCAGCTTCTTGATTCTTGCGCCCATTCTGGCTTAAGCCTTCTTAGGAGCCCCTCCTTCCTTTTCCCTTTCCGCTGCACCAATGGGCCGTTTGAGTCTTGCAGACCCCGCCATGAGGAGATGGCTGAACAATTTTTCCTCTTGTTTTCTTTGGCCCCCCCTGTCCTGGACCGGGTTTGCAAAGGTTTTACCCTTGTGAGGTCTCTCCCTTTTTTTGAGTCGTTCCTCATCTTGCCCCTGAGGATCTCCTCTCTGCCCTTACATTCGACGCCATTTGGACTCGGTCCGGTTCGACCGTTGTTGGCAGGCTTTCTTGGCAGATGGAGTGGAGGGCAGGGGTCCGATGAACACATGGTAGGAAGGTATTCATAAAGTAGTACCACACTCTAAAGCCCCCATGTCGGTGTGGCTGACGTGTGGAGCGGTGAAAACCCCGCGTCTTATTTACCTTTTCTTCGACCGTTGTGGCCCGGAGGCCTTTTTATTGATTTCGGCCCGCCGGACCTGTTTTAGTTTTTTTTTTTTTGGTTTCTGTAAAAAAAACGTGTTGGAAAATTCTGGTGTCCCAGCGAAGATGAATTTTAAGGCGTTTGTTTGGCGCCAGGCGAGTTTCGTAGATTGTAGCCCCATAGATCTTTTCTCCCTTACAATACCTGACCTTTTTTCCCAATAGCTCTCGGACGGATTTGGCCTGGATTCGCCTGCCCACACGGCTGGTCTGGGTTCCTGGGAATTGTTTTTTTGTTTGATTGGGACCCGCGGACTAGTCTTTCCCAGGGCCAGAGTAGGGCTCTGAACAAGTTTTTTTTTCCTGTCCCAATGGGCAATTACCCCCGGGCTAGTTGCACCTCACCTGACCGAGCATTGTTTCCTTAGCTCCGTTGTCGTGGTTTTCTACCATTTCCGCTTTTTTCGACCCCGGCTACGTTGTTGCATCGGTTTGATGGTTGAAGGGAAACTTTCTTTTACCGGAACACATTCAGCGGACTTGGATTGGACCGCGGGACAGGACTGTGTGACTCATGGACCGTTTCACAGCCGAGTCAGCTTCCCTGTTCCCCCTTCAGAACAGACTTCATGAGTTTTCTGCCTATTGAGTGTCGCCCGGTGTTTATCTGCTGGGGTCCCCAGCCCCGACCTCCCCGTTTTTGTGGGGGAGAGCTCCCCACTCCGTACACTCAAGAGGCCTAACGAGGAGAGTTGCTCCGTTTTTTGAGGAATCTTGGCGTTTCTTTTTAAGTCGTCCCCATTCCGTCCGTCCCTTCAATACCCGTCCGTTTCTTCCCGGTGGGGACCGTACGACTCCCCCCCCCCCTACCCCCCGCTGCCCCCCTTCTTTTCGACCTCGCAGGGAGACCACCCACCCCCCCCCGTTAGTATGAGGATCTTCCAAACCACACCGGTATGCTTTTGGCACTTCTTCCACTAGGCCAGGTTGCCAACGCTGGCCAATCACCCCCCCTTTGTGGTTTGCTACGATTTTGCATTTTACCGACTGTTATTCCCGCTAAAGTCCAACACTTGACAAAGTGTTTTACCCCATCGCCCCCCCGTTGTGGGTTCTATTCGACTGAATACAAGCCCCTTAGAAGAGAGTGGACCTTTAAACAAGGCCTTTTTTCCTTTTTAAGGATGACCTGCTCCATCTCAGCCCCCAAAAAAACTTCCTGAGGCACCCCCCACCCCCACCAAAACGCCTTAACACTGCCAATCTCATGCTTCCGACTTTTTTGACCCCTTTTGTTACTCCAGGACAAGGGGACCCGTCAAAACAGCTCCGGCCTTTGTAATTTACATCCCAAGCCTACAGCCCCCTTCCCCCTTCCCAAATGTCGATCCTTTTGCCAGCATACCAGAGGTCCCCCGGTATGCGTCAGACGTCTAGGCTTTCTTATTGGAAGAAGGATAATCCTGATCAGGGTTAAAAAGTTTCCAATACAACCTGACTCGAAACCCCTTGAAAACCTTGGACGTCCGTGATCCCCGTTGGTCTACTTTTCTCGATATAGAACAGGCGATGGGACCCCTTCGTGCCCAACGCCCGACAATCTTAAGTCCCGCCCCCCTTTTTAAACCAGTCGCAAAACCGATTGGCACCTCGTCACCAAATTTAACGAGTCCAAAGATGGATCCCCTAAGAGATCATGTTTTTTGTTCACTAACTTCCACGATCCATGTCCCCTTGTTCTTATCACCTTACACCCAAAACGATCGCTATCGTCATCTCCCGGCTTCGCCTTTTGATCCTAATTCATATTATGAAACGCAAGGAGTGACTCTAGAGCCCATGCGTTTTTCGTCGCTCCCTTGAAAGAACGGAAATCAGATTGCCCGCACCACCCAGACCATTGCTCCGGCCTTTTCTCTCCCTCGACGCCCCCGTTATCCGACCGTCCCATTGTTGGGTTGTGTAAATGTTTCCTTCAAACCTGAAATGTACTCCTTTTTGAAACCCTTTTCGATCCCCACTGAATTTCCCTTGATCTTCTGCAGTCATCCGCCTTACCACGGTACCGCACTAGTCCGACCTGAAGAAACAATAAGTGGGAGTCGAGTAGTTTCAATTAGGTCCCTGCCCAGCCTTGCCCAGCACTCATCGAGTGCCACCGCTTTTGATTCTGTACAAAACAGCTCCCAACTGGACGCCCAAACTGCCCCCCCAACCCAACTTTTTTTCAGCTACCTGTCCGACCCTTCCCCCAACCTTTCCCGGCCCAAGCGTAGCCTGCGTCACCCGTTTGTCTCAGCGAAATCGCCCCCTTAGGCCCCTTCCTCCAGTTTCCTCGGGAGTTCGACCCCGTACCCCCCCCCATTTTTCAGTCTATTTCACCTTGCGACCTCGGGCGTCCTTCCTACCCAGGAGATGTCCTTTCTTTCTCCGCCTTCCTCCCATTATACGCCCCCCTCTCTTTTCCCCCCCTTCCTCGTTTTGGGGGTAGAGGCTCTTCGTATCTGGCAATATGGCGCATTATGGACGTGGTGAATCCAACGTGCCCAGGCTTTCAGATTGACCGCCTCGATTTTCGGCCTGTTACTCAATTTATTTGTTTAAGGGGGAGACCCCCGCTTTTAGCGCGTGGCCTGGGGGGTTGGGTCTTTTTTCATCCGAAACTCTTTATCCCCTTCCCCCCCGTTACAATGAGACACATGTTCCGCGGTTGAGTCTTTCCTTTGTTGAGGTTCCTTCTTGTTTTTTCTTCACGGTTAGCGTCCAAGTTTCTTTTGAAGTTGCAGTCCAGTTTTTTTAGATTTTGAGGAGGGACCTTGGGTTGTTCTCATCGCTTTATTGGAGGGACTACTGCGTTTTTGCAAGCATGGGAGGTATCTGGCGCCCCCCGTGAAGTTTGGAGTCGCTTTTTGACTTTGCGCTTCGTTGTTCGTTTGCTTTTCCAGAAGCAAGAGACTCCTCCCAGGGGCCTTTTTTGCTCCGTTTATGGTTACCCTGGCGCGTTTGTTCCGCCGCTTTACATTCATTCACCCAGCCCTGTAACCACATGGGCATCCGACTTGGAACTCGCGACGGGGGGGTGAGAAAATTCGCGTTGCTGCCGAAATTCTAGCAAGTGCTCGGGGGGTTGAGGGAGTTTGTTTTGTGTCTATTGATGGGTCTTTTTGTGGCTCGTTCACCCGTCTTGTCTCTAGCTTGCACTTGGGTTCTTTTTTTAATATCCCTTTATCTCCTCGTTGCGTTCAGCGGTCTGACTCTTCCGCTTCTTTTTGTTTCCTTTGAGCCCTTACAAGGAATCAATTTTCCGTTTTTTGGTATGTGCATCCTCCCCATTGCGGCGCTTCCTGCGTTTTCCTCTTCTTGGAACCCCCGGGAACATGGACCGGTTCCACTTTTTTCACCCCATTTTGGGCGTGCGCGCCTCTGTTTTCGGCTGTTCAATCCATTTGCATCCCCGGGCTTTCTTTCTATTCGCCGAATTTACCTTCGAGACACCATTGTGTTATTGTCTTTATACTTTCCGTTTTCTATTTTTTTTGCCTGCCTGGGATAAACCTTCTAAGTTTTTTTAGCGTCTTCCCATATACTTTCATTTTCCCTCGTCCGGGGAACTTCTTTCTGCGGTGTGCTTTTCACCCCCGATGTGATGGACAGCTTGGCTAGTTGTCCCTTTTCGGTCCCCTGGCGTCGTAATTTTATTTTTGGACCTGCCCGGCTCTTTTTGCGACCTTTTTGGCCCCGTCTTCCCACAAACTCCCCAAAAGGGTTAACCCACTCTTTTGGATCCCCCTTTGCATGAAGATGGTTGTCATTTGAAGGAGTTTTGGGTTGGGCTCTGTTGTTGGCCGTTAGATTTGAGCAGATCTCGGCTCGTAACACCCACTTCCTTTTTCATCGATTTTTGGATGCTTGATTCTTGAGCCAGACTCTCCCACCCCCTTCGATTTCTCTCTCCTCTTGTTGTCCCTTGTTGACTTTGGGACGCGGTATTTGCATCTTTTTTTTCCACGGCCCACCGTGGGTTCCTCTCCCACTTGGTTTTCTTTGGTGATGTACCCCATATTTTCCATTTGACGCGACTTTGTCCCTCAAGGGTACCCAGTTTAGTTTTGCTTCGACTCTCCCCGTTGGTAGTTGTTTTCTACCCATCCCTCGTGCTCCTTCTAATTTTTTCCTCGGTTTTTCTTGGGTTTTTGCCTGGACCTATCTTCTGTCCTTTTGGAACAAAGAGTAAGCCTTGCCTTTGATTCAGAGCGTCCCTTAATGGGGCCGCTTCCCTTCAAAGACGAGAAGCCTATCCGAAAAATGCCTCCCAGTCCTGAGTTCTGCCTCTTGGAGTGCTTACGGAGTTTCTTCCTATTTTAATCCCCCCCCATCCTCATTGTTGTTGGTGCAGAGACAAACTCCCTTCCCGCCTCCCAGAGTCTCCAACTTTCTTTTTTCTTTCTCGTTCGTCTCTTCTCGGTCTTTGCGGGACAGGCGTCATTTCGGCCGCTAATCCCTCCTTTTTTCTTTTTCGGGACAGAAGATATTCTCCAACCACTAACCCCTTCAACAACTCGCCCGTGGTCCCTCCCTTTTCAGTTTAGCAAAACCCCCCCTACCCACACGTCGCTCTCCCGGCCCACCAAGTGCTATCACAACTTCTTTTCCCCTAGTCCCGTTTTGTCCCAACCCTTTTTCCATCAACATTGGATTACCTCTTGAAAGGTCCCCTTAGACTTTATCCGCTTCACGTCAAACCGTAACATGCTCTATAGTTTGTGGGTTTCATTCAATCCTACCTCAGCTTCCCCCTACTCTCTTTGCAATCCTTTATTTTTGCAGTTAGATTCTTCTATATCCGCAAACGCCTGCTGGCACCCCCCCCCACTGCCTTTCCCCACCTTCCCATTTCATGCCAGTTCCCCCCAGCCTTTTCATCTTGTTCTCGTCCCCTGGTGCGTCAAAAACCGCTCGTCCGTCTCAGCATCACCCCTATAAAGACTAGGTCCCCACGGAAATGGATAATCCAGGTGCACAGACCACAGGTGGGGAAAAGCATTCTAGAGTTCCCTGTTGACTAATGCTGCGTTCTATGGTTCACTCGAATCCTGGACATGTTTTTTTTTTTTTTGACCCTTCACTCCCTCCATACGAACCCGGCCAAGTATCCCCTACCGATATCCATTGTCGGGCATTTCAGTCGAACTCTGCCCTCCTCCGATTCCCCCAAATGGTCTTAACGCCTCCAAAAATGGCGCCCTTTTCCCAATTGTCCCCCCGTTCCAACGGTAGGGCCCAGGGGCCCCCCAAAGCAAGCGTCCCCGCCGAGTCCATACGAGATTACTGTTTAGAGGCCTAAGAAACGATCCATCTGAGGCCTGTTTTGAAGTACAACCCCCCTCCCGCCTAATCGTAATCCGCTTCTTTCCAGCCGCCTGATACCCTCTTCTCTGCCCTATTCCCACAGCTTGCGCTATAGCGCTTTTCGGATTCCATCTGAAAGACAAATAATAAACGACGCCCACCACCCTTGGCCTTGAATACGGATGCTGACTGGCAATTAACCAAGTTCTCCCGCTTCCCCCGTCCCATTTTACCCTGTATTTGACAATGTCCACTCCCGTTGTTTCACTGCGAACCGCGCTTATCCTCTCCCCTGTGACCCTATTATCTTCTGTTCCCTTCATTGATACCCCGGTGACTAAGTCCCGCCTCTCATCCCCACAACTTCCCGTTGGGCTTTTCTCATGCCATCTTCAGAAGCCTGCGCCAATTTCACATCGATGTCAATACCCCTTGCCCTCCCGCCCTTCCACATCGCACCAAACTTGTAACACTGCACCCCACTTTTTCCGGCTCACTTTGCCTCACCACCTACCCTTCCCTGCAAATCTCTGTTGAATTTTCGAAAGCAATTTTTCGCCCGTTACGTACACGCCGTCAACGCCTCCGAGGGCTTCGACGTCAATTTTTGACTTTTTCAAGGCTCTACTCTTCCTTTTTAAAAATTTTTACCGCCTGCGCTGTCCCCTCGTTTAACTCCGGAAATTACTATATCCGTGATACTATCTTCCTACAGTTTTTTGTTCTCTCGATTCGGACTCAATGCCACTTTGTGCCACTGGGGAGATGTGGTCCCCCCCCACTGACTCGGGCGTTTACGCGGGATCCCTAGGCGGCGTACCTCCCCGTTTGTAACCTCGAGCGCTTGTGTTCCGTTGCTAGTACTTCCGCCGGTTATCGTGGTTCCACGGAGTTAACTTCTCTAACAGTTTCGATTCTCCCACCCCCTCCCATTGCCTGACCATTGTCGCTCATTTCGGTCATTTCTCCTGTGGTTGTGGTGATCAATTTTATGCCCGAACCTCCGGTTTTCAGTTTGTTCGTCCCAGTTGTTTCGATTTTTTTTTCTGGCGGCGTTGCGTCTTTTCCCTCGCCGTTGTCTTTGCGGGCAATCTCGGCGGGAAAGGAGGGTTCCATTTTATCTGAAGCCCAGGAAATCTTTTTTTCTTATTATCACTTTGCCCCGTGATTTCCCTTGTTTCTCTGTGACGGGAAGATAGGTCCCGTTTTTAGATTTTGACCCCGAAGCGATTTGGTGTGTCTGCCTTAAGGTAAAGTGAAAAGGTGAAAAAGAACGTTCTCAACCAAGGCGTGAATGCCTGAGGCGCGCTTTGAACAGGAGAACGGGGTGGTCCCACAGAAAATTCCGCCTCGGGACCGCCGCAAAGCAGGACTCCCCGGGATGTTGGTGGGCGGTTCCATGATAGTGGGAGTTCTTTCCGAGGCGTCCGGAAACCCGGCATTTTTGTCCCTCGCTTCGCTGGGGCGCTCTAGTTGAGTCTGCGCCCGGGTCTCCAGCCCTCGTCTTTTCCCTCTTCCCTCTCCTTTTTTTCGGCTTTTGACAGAAAACAGGGTTGGAACACTCCCTGCTTGTTTGAGTCTTGTTAAAAGCCGACCTGAGGATGTCTTCCTCTTGCTCTTGTTTGGAAAATGGAAAGGTTTAACGTGTAATTGGTTCCCCCAACTTTTGGGGGGGTCTCTGGCCGCTTTTTGGCGGCGTTCCAGTCAATACTTGCAGTTCTGATTCCTCGCCCCTTCTCCCTCCCAGGTTTGGGAATCCGGTATGTTATCCTTTCCGTTTTGTTCTGCGTGTATTTGCCTTTCTTTCAACAGTTTGATCTGTTTTGGAGTACCACATATTTTCTTCGTTCGGGGCCTGGTTCGTCGGTGTGTCCCCCCGATTTCTGTCACAGGGGGCTTTTTCGAATTCATGGCCCTGTCGCTTCTCGTCTTTCGGTCGGCCGATTTGCGGTTTTGCGTACCGCGTGCGGAACCCACAACCCACCCCACACCCGTTTGTCCAAAATGCTTTTGACAGCCTGAAGATTGCTTTGCCGGGTTTGGTTGTTTCCTCCCTTGCGTTTTCTGCTCTTGCAAGAGTAGTTTGCCCTACTTCAACCCCCCATTTCCCTTTTATCAATCGTTTCCTTTGTTGGAGTGATCTTGTGTTATTCGAAGACCACGGCGTTGAGGCGGTCTGTGACTGTTTCTTGTTCCGCGTGATACGGAGTTACCCGGCCCCCCCCAAATTGAGTTAGTTTCTCAACCCTGTTTTGTTTCCAGAGTTTCCCGGGAGCCTTCCCAACTCCCTTGACAGGGCAAGTTTGTTTTACCCTTAATAGACGGTGTAGGGCTGGTTTTTCCTTTAGAGTGGCCGAACTTCTTTTTCCCTCGGTTTGGAGGGGTTTCCTTGCTATCTGCTGTCCTTTTCACAAATGTTTTGCCGGGTTCTTGAAGTATATGACTGGAAATGGGTTTTATCCTTTCCCGCAAAGGAAGTCCCAGCATCTGCACGAAGGAAGTCCCAAGGCTCAGAGTTGCCTTCTTTTTCTTCTTCCGGCGTGTATTCCTTTCTCCTCTTTTTTTGTTCTGAGAGAGTGATAACAAATCCGTAATTCGACCTCAATATCCAGACATATTACTTGGCTTTAAGGCTCTTTACCTGGATTTGAGTGACCGGCTCCTCCCCCTTTAAGGGAAGATCTTCCCCCCTTCTGTTTCCGGGCCTGAAGATTATTCTTCCCCCCCCTCAACCCCCCGCGCCAACAACCCTTCTCGGTGCACTTCGTAGGGTAGAAAACCCCTCCCCCAACGTAGATTCTCTTGAAAACAGGCTTGTTCCCATTTTTTCCCCTAGCTCTTTGGCCCAATTGTGTAAATCACCCCCACTTGTTAGCTCCCCCTAATCTTTTCCATTTGTAATGACTCGTATCTTCCTTCCCCCCAAGGTCAACCATGGACAGGATCCATCCTCCAAGCGCAGTTTTGGAATTGAGGAGAGTCCCCTCCGGCCGACTTCGAGGGATTTTCCAATTCTTTCGTGGTCCTTGGCCTTTTTTCGCTTCTCCAAATAGACCGAAATACGAGGCAAC
>Ga0179593_1535747_pt1 | contig 14996 bp, 16 predicted proteins | sample CZODoug2_1_08_16_FD_185931 | JGI IMG/M metagenome (GOLD analysis project Ga0179593, IMG submission 185931) | Vadose zone soil fungal communities from Angelo Coast Range Reserve, California, USA - CZODoug2_1_08_16fungal (PacBio error correction) | ecosystem: Environmental > Terrestrial > Soil >... | reverse complement strand
GTTCTTCGGTCAGCGTTCGGAGGGATCGTTTGAAGGGTTCCTGACGGGGGGACTACCAGTGTTCTTTGTTTCCCCCTGCCTCATTTTTTTTTTCCCCCCTCTCTAAACACGTACTTAAGGAGCTCCTGGCCTTTGCGAACTGTGGGCCTTTTTTCCCCCCACGTCTTCTTCCCCCCCCGTTTCATCGTGACCCTAGAAGAAGACATGCCGGGTTCCTCCCCGGGTCGGCTCCCTCCCCCCTCATTTTTTCAGGTCTCCTTCCCCTTCCTTTTTGCGTTCTGTTTCGGAACATTGCAGAGATCCAGTTTTCTTTTTGCGAGGCTACAGGCCAGGAGGTAATAACTCACGGAATACTTTGCACCGCGACGCCCATGCATGCCGGGCTTTTCTTGATGATTTTTTTTTCAAACGCTCTCTCCCATTCCTTCCCCGTGGCGCGGTTTTCCCCCCTCCAGAAGGGTATCGCTGATTTTTTTGCGTTTTTATATCTATCAGCCCTTTGCGATAGCCTACTGCAGTACGAAGTATCCCTTATCGTAAGCACTTGCCCTCGTCCTTCAAGTTTTCCCCCCTCTCCTAGGATTTTCCCCCGGAAGAGCCCACCACGGCCTGGGGAGACACTATGCGGCCCATCCCTTGAAGAGAGGTTCTCTACAACAGACGGTGGGGAGGCGCTTTATCCTAGGTTTTTCTTTTCCCGGGCCTTCCCGAGGCGGCCGAGATAAACTGGCCAAGGTCCCCCGGCAGTCCCTGAAAGAGAAAGACTTCCCTTCCTTTTTCCTTTTTTTTTAACTTCCCCCTATACCGGTACCAGCGCTCCAGGGGGTGGACGGCTTTACGGCGTCTCGTTCTCTCGCCAGGGTCCCCTTGAAGGGGGAGCTGTGTCCACGACCCCTCCCGATTTTTTTTTCTGCATTTTTGCAGCTCGGTGAAGGCTCATCCCCCCGCTAATGCGGCAAGCACGTCCGCTGTGCGTGAGAAAGTCGCACGCCTGCTTCTATCTTTGACGTCTTTTCCGGGCGGCCGAGGGAAGAAATTCCACTTGATGAGCGTCCTTCTTCTTCGGCGAGCAGATACCGGGCGTTTAGCTGTGCTTCCTCAAGATAGGAAAGCTGCCGGCATCTGGACGGTCAACCCTCCCCCCCACCGCGGAGAGGTGGATCCCTCGAGTCCGGCGCGCCCCCTTCGTTCTTTTCCTCGTCGCTTTCCCCCGGTCTCAAGATTCGCGCTAGGTCAAAGAATTTTGCGTGCTATTTCGGATCCGATTGAAGGTCGTCCATGACCTCCCTTCCGCCGGTGGACTTCGCAGTGTTACGGGCCTCCCAGCGGGAGGAGCGTCGGATAGGTAAGAAAGAAGTGAGTGCGTGTTTCTCTCTGGATTCGAAGGCCTCTTATTTTCTTTTTACAACAACACACACCACATACTTCCCTTCTACCCCCTTTTTCAAGACTGGTATTTGGAATAGTTATCAGAGAGGCAAGGTATAGTGTGCCCACTTTCCTCCAGTTTTAAGTCCATTTCCTCGGTAGTGAGAAGCAAGACCTTTGATGGGTGAGAACGTAGTCCCCCCGTAACCCGATTCGGCGAGTTCCGTTTGTACGGTACCGGCTGACCGAAGCTTTCCTGTCGAGCCAGATGCGGCTAAAACCCCTTCTTTAGACCCGACCATTCTCTCACCTGGGGACCTCTGGGCCCCGGGTGCAGTCGATCCCTCTTAATTTCCTGAGCCCGGCTTTCTTTCACCCTTCTTTTTTCCCCAACTTTCTTCTATTGCGCGGACCAGGTGCTCGGTTAGCCTTTTGCTTACCGTTCGTCTCGACAGCCGGGCAGGCACCCCTTCCTATTTCTCGCCCTTTTACGGCCGCCCCCCATCGGATCCCCGCACGGCCGGCCCCCCCCCCCCCCCTTTCTCTTCTAGCTTTTCCCCTCACCAAGTGCGACTGTCAAAGTCCAGCCAGCGCCAGTCTGAAGTTCATTCCCCTTAACGCCGGGACAGGCCAATGATTTCCCATAGTTCGTCCGCCCTTCGATCTTATCCTTTTTCCCCCGCATCCGAGGACGGACATCGTGTGAATCTCTGGCCAGTTTTTTTCCGGTCTCGTCTCGCGAAAGACGGCCCGGAAGGGCAAGGATGCTCCTTTCCCGCGCCCCTTCTTGGCGGTCACCTAGGCAAACTTTTGCTTCCCCCGGCCCGGGTCGTCCCGGCCATCCAGGCAAGGCGGTTTGAAAGCTAGGTCATTTTTCTCATTTTGCCGCGTCCCTCTTCGCGGAATAAAAGTTGGGGCGAGGAATCGGGACTCGGCACAGGGTACAGCGCTCTTACTCTACTCTTTCCCTGCTCCTGCGCGGACGGTACGTTGGTGTTGCCCTGAAGTTCGCGAGTCCCTGCAGCGAGCCCTTTGTGCTCGATAAGGCAGATCATCTCTCTTCTTTTCCTCTTGTTTTCTTGATTCCTTATGCAGCACCAGGTCTCGCCAGCAGGTCCGCTCGCCCTCGGAGAAGTAGTGCACTTAAGCGGCCTTTAGCGAAACTGGAAGAACATCTTCCCTGGCCGGGATAGAATCTCCGTTTCGCCTTTCTTTAGTTCCCCCCCCCTGGTTTTTTCAGCAGGGAAGGCCGGTGACGCACCGCCTGTTAAAGAGCTGGCACCAAAGTCCATGGCCGGATGGGCCTTTTGACCTTCCCCTGCTCGTGGGGCCTTTTTACCCAGAGCCCTTGCTGTCTGAGATCGAGGTGAGCCCTCTTTTTGCTTTCCAGTTTCCTTTTTCGCGAGGGCTCGACCGGGATTTTTATCCGGCCACCTATTTCCCTTTGTTCTCTTCGAGGCTCTCCTGGATGCTTAATCAAGTTTTAGCGAGAGCGCCGGGGTTAGAGGACATTCTTTTTTCGATTTTTGCTGGCCCGGAGGTGTTTCCGATTTAGCCGTCCTGGTAGCACACTCTGCTTCTGGACTTTTTGTTCAAAGTTTAGAATTTTTTTCGTTGGTTCGGTCTGAATGGCGCACCGCGACGACTTGTTCCCTACCCCCTTAAATTGCTGGGCGGCGATCGGGGATCGAGGGGGTTCTGAAGGGACTTTACTTCCCCCTCCTTATCTCACGTGAAAGGTTCCCCTTTTTTTCTTTCCTTTCCGAATAAAACTGGGTTGCTAGTAGCATTCCCTTCAGTTGGTTCGTTCTTTTTATCCCAGGCATTTTCGACTCGAAGGCCTTGGCTTTCCGCTCGTCCCCCTCTGTACCAGGGGCTAAGGTCGTTGCTTTTCGGTTCGCCCTCGGAGGACTTGCAGCTCGGTCCCGGCCCTCTTTCCCCCCCGCGCTTTTGTGCTGCTCGACTGAAGTGTGCACGAATTCTCGCACACTTATGTTAGGGCTGATAGTCTGTGATCACTACCTTCTCCATAGAGTGTCTGTGGGGCTTCCCCAAGAGGACCTTTTTTTCTGGCTTCCACGAGTTCCCCTCCCCCGCGACCCCTTTACACAACCGTTTCCCCGTGGATTCTTAGAGTTCTTCAAGTTTTCTTGCCCTTCTGTCGTGGGTTGTCTGGCTACGCGGGCCCGGGCCCGTCGCGCGGCAAATCCCCCTACATTCTTTTTTTATCCCCGGTGAGGCCGCGAGCACAACCTTAGTCTCGACCCCTGATTTGGCCGTGGTCCTGGCCGACCTGCCGAGCAGAGCCTGCCCTGCTTCCCCTCTCCTTATTTTTTTAAGGACGGTTTCCCAGTCGAACTGTATCATAGGCTTTCCCGCGCGCCCTCGTTCTTCTCAGAAGATAGCTCCCTTTTTTCCATTCTTTTGAACGTCTTTCCAGCTCAACTGGAGGGACGTATGTTCCTCAACTGCTGGGCCTCTAGGACCCCCTGAAGATGCCCCGATCTCTTTGAACGCAGGAATTATCTCCCTTTTTTACACTTGTTTTTTGGTTGCCTCGTGTCCGCCGTTAAGGCAATGATAAAAAGGGCCTTCCCTTTCCTGTTCCTCGCTTTTTCCCTTTCTGAATAGGGTTGTTTTCAGTGTCGCCGAGATTGCGTCTCCTGGCAACCTGCCAGCCTCTCCGGAACCTGATTCCTTTTTTCCCAGCTCACACTGAGGGCCTCCCAGACATCCTAGCACACGGCCACCTCTGCCGCGAGCCTCCCTCTGGTTGCTTTGTACCGCGTTTTTCGACCCCTCACCTGCTGGCCCCTTCCAGGCGTTTTTTCTGGCAGGTCCTTACGGGTCCGGGCCCCCCGGCGTCTCCGGGCTGGCCCGCGGCCTCCTGACACTCCCCTGGTCTAGAATCCCACGTCACTTGGTTAGAACCCGCAGAGTTCTAGAGGCGCTCCCTCCAGTTACCTTCATTTTCTACAGGCACTCGAGGAATAGTACTCGCTGAGACCTGTCGGCTGGAGTCTGGCCGTTAACCACGGAGACTCCTGGGCCGGGCATAGATAGAAAAACGGCTGATCGCTTAGCCGCGTTGACTTTCTAAGACTTCCCTCCGCGACCCCTTCCTTTTCTCAATGGAGTCTGAGGTTGTGCCCCTTTCGGTGTTGAAGATTGATCCGTTCCTTAACGCCTGGCCTTTCCTGGATGAACCCCTCTTTTTCTTTTATGAACAATGTTCTCCCCTCCCAGATCACGGGATCAAATGATTCATCCATTCACCCCAAGAGGACCAGAGGCTTGACCTTTCCTGGCTGGATATGGGGTGGCCTCTTGAGGGAGAGGGATGTGACCCCCTCCTGGCTCTTCTTCTCCATCTTTTTCACCTTTCCCGCTTTCCCCTATTTGCAGGAAGACGTCTTTTTCAACCCCTCAGTCACCCCCCCCCCCTTTTCCGGGCGCGCCTTCTCTCCTTTGTTTACCGAGTGTCAACTTATGATGAGGGTAGTTGCCCGGGTCCCAACCGCCCGCGATATTCTCGCGTCGGTCCCAGGCACCCCTGCCACGATCCCCCTCGGAACGCTGACGCAGCCCCTTTATCTCTTCTTTTACTTTTTGTGAGACCTTTTTGCTGAGGTCAGAGTTCCGTTAGAGTGGCAGGGGGACTGACGGGGTGACTGACGCGAGCTGCCACAGCTTCCCGTCGTGCCTGTGGTCACCACTACCCTCATGAAAGTGGACACGCGGAATACCCCTTCGTACTACGGCGCGCCCGGCCGTTTTTTTTTTTCTGACCTTTTTTTCAAGCTTTCTCCCCCCGTCCTTTTTTTTCCTACAGAACTGCCCGGGGCGCCGCCGCGGCAGGCTCCTGTCCCGGTCTCCGGGCTCCCCCTCGGCCGGGGTGCCTTCCTACGGCAGGGGGCCGTTCTGTCAAGGAATCTCTCTTCCTATCTCTTCGGTTTTTTTCAGTTTTTCCTCACGGCCTCATCGTGCACCGCCCGACGTCAATGCGGTCCCCTGTCCGCGGTCCAACTTCTACTGGGCACCGTTTCTCTCAGGGGCAGGGTCTGCGGGCCGCCGCCTTTTGTCTGAGGCCGCCCTTCTCTTTTTGTTTTTTCAGCCGTTTTTCCCCCTTATTACAGGAACAGTCTTCTCCGTTGTAGTTGAGTACGCTCCCACCCTCCTGCAGGGAAAGCTCTACGATCCACCGCTGGCCGGCCGCGCCCCCCCCCTTTTTTGGATTTTTCTCTCCCCCTTTCCTTCCTGACCTTGAAGAGAGGAGTTCTCTGATGCCGGAGCGAGATCTGTCGTCGGATGTCGCGCGGGTTTGTGCAAGTTGTCTGCCCCCTGTTTGCCTTTTTAACGGAGCTTTTTTTCTCCACCCTCAGGGACTGGCAGGTGAATGGTGGCTTGACGATTTACCTGATAGTCACGGAGAGACTTCTCCAGGTGGACGGTCTTTTGGCTTCCCGCTGTTTTTGAATCCTTTGAGAGGGGTCCCTCCAAAGTAACGTCATCCCGATCCGTTTTTTTGCCCGCGCCGACAACTGCTTCCCCGGGCCTCTCCGTCACAGAATAAAAGGCGTAAGAACGTTCCTTTTGCCCCTTTCCCCGAATGATACTTCTACCCTTTGTGTGGCCACTGGTACCGCGGGAGCCAGTCTATCCCCCAGGTGAGCCTTATTCTGTCTTTTGAGTTTTTTAGCGTCATTTCTTAGCAGGGAGTGGAGGCCGAAAGCTAGGCGAGAAGGTAGCCCTTCCCGGCACAACCGCGGCGCGGATTTTTTAAGGCGAGCGGCGCGCAAGTACCTTTTTCTCTCCATTGTCTACTGTTACTCTTTTTGGCGCGAAGGTAACTACTGTGTCCCTTCCCCCGTCGACCTGCCCCTGGCCATACGATCCAGGAATCTTGGAATAATTGGCTCTCGTTTTCCACCTCTTTTTCTCTCAGGCCGCAAGAAAGACCGGGACGGTGCAAGTTCAGTCATGCCACATCCCCCCACGGACGTGATTTATGGACGTAACCCCCATCCTTCATACTGCGCCCTATCCCTTTAATTTTTTGTTAGACTCCTTTTCTTACGGTCTCCTGTCGCCCCAATAGCCGCCCCTCTTTTTTTATCGGTTCAGTGAGCAGCCCGAACCAGCAGAGGATGGGTGCCTCAGTAGACCCTTCGTGTCCGCTTTCCCTCTTTCGTGTTCCTCGGGAGAACGAGTGAAATTCCCTTCCCTGAAACAGCAACAGACAGAAATTTTAAAAAATGGACAGCGGGTTCCAGGTTTACTTCTCCCTTCATTTTTGGTTTCCTTAAAGAATCCCACTGAGTTTAGTACGAGGAGAGACAGCAGCTTTGCCGCTCGGGCTGCTCCGGGACCTATTCCCCCGATCAGCCTGGCAGGCAGTCCCGGAGAGCCTTCCCTTCTCCTCACAAATTCCTCCTGGGGGAATAGGAAGGCCACGCGGAGTAGCCAGTCGACCCCCCGACCGCCTTCGGTTTTTGGTTAATCTTTCCAACCCGTCCAGAAGCCCTTCGCTCTCCTCTCCCCAGCCATTTCTCCCATGAGCCTCAGAAAAGGTAACAGAGTTTGCTCGAACTGTTGACAGTTCAGCCCCGCGGAAAGAGGCAGTGAGACCTTCGTGCCAGATTTGGCTCTTTTAGTCCTCACTGACGAGACTCCCGGATGCTCGAGAAAGGCTCGTACCCCTCCCCCTTCAGGGCGGAAGCTGATCCGGTCCTTGTGTCTAAACACCGGATTCTATTTTATTTCCGTTTCTTTTCCTCAATCAATCTTCTTTGAAAGCCCCCTCTTTAATCCGGACATAATAAACGTCACGCCCCGGGGCAAAGTTTACGCGGCCGGCGTTCCTTGGCCATTTTTTCTTTCAAGCCGGACCTCAGGTCACGAGAACCTTTGTCTCTCTACCGGTTTCCTGTCGCGGCTGGTAGCCGAACGGATTTCCTATTTTCCCTCCTTGGTGATCTTTCCTCTATAATCTCTCTTTCTAAATAATGGAGAGATTTTTGCTCTGACGAGCAACCAGTTGAATGCCGGAGCTAGCCCTAGACCCCCAAGCATCTATGAACCGGTTGTAGCTGTGAGGTTGCGCACATGTGCGCGATTGCCCGACTTTCCTTTGATTCCCCCGGAACAGACGGGTCTGCTCGAGACCTGGCCTGCGGAGTGTGTTCATGAAGGTTCCCCCCGCCCGCCCCCTGTGCCCGCCTCTCCACAGTCTCTGACAGGACCTTAAGCGTCAGCGACCAGAAGAGTTTCTTTTACAATATTCTCCGCTTCCTAAGATTCCTTTTTTCTCGAGCATACGGGAAATGCTATAGGAGTCGACGGGGAAGCCTTGCGCCCGATGGCTAGCTGGCCGCAAGTGATACCTTTCCGATGTTCTCTATTGGACTTCTACCCTAGAGAGTGCGCAGGGTGTGTTAGTCGTTGAGCAATTCGGGTCCCTGGGTCGCTGATGTTGCTGGCGGGTCGAGCAATTTTCTTTTGATGTTTTCTTTTTAACCCTCTCCCTTTTTTGGTTTCCCCGATGCACTCGCGACTCCGTCGGCCGTCTCCAGGCAGGCGGTTTCCCCGTGCTGGGTCCTGGTCCTCTTTTTTGAATGAAACGAAGGAGCGTGTCTTCCCGCCTGCTGCAGGCTGTCTTCGAGACTCCTTTATTTTCAGGCCCGAGCATGTACCCATATAACACATGTTTTTTCTTCATCTACTAAAGGCGTTTTTTCCTCTAGGGCCTCCCCAAGAAGGAGCTTATACCGCGGCGAGAAATGTTCCCAGATTCCCGGGTGTCCCCCCCCGAAGGTAGTTGTTCCCTCCCTGATTCCCCGAAGCCGCTCCTTGTTACGGCCCCGCTGCCAACGCCTCTCCGCGTCATGGATCCGACGTTCCGAAGATCGACTTCCAATCCCCCTTCTTGGAATGCTTCCTCGTGCCGGACTTCATGCATCAACCAGATGTTGGTGGTCGCTCACCGTCCGGTCGATGGCGATATCACTCGGGAAACTACAAGGAAACTTTAGGTCTTGTTTTCTACAGTATTCATTTTCTCCTTCAATAAGTACGTAGTGGGGGCGTGTTCCGAGCCCCAGAAGTCCGTCGCAGCCTGACCTCGTGAATTCGAGGCCGCCTTGGCTTTTTTCTGGTGACTCCTTCTCCCCCTCCCCCCAGGATTTGAGCGTAGAAAAATGCTCCCTTGGCGTCGTCCGTCGTACATGCCCCGCGCCGAGCGGCACGTTCCCCTTCTCAGCACGATCTTACTTTTTCCCTTTCCTCCCTGGCGAGAGATAGAACAAGTCTAGCACTCGTTTATTTTCGAGCCTCTCCTTGTTTTTGCGTTTTAGACATTGAGAGAAAGGCTGCCGGCTGCCCCTGACCCGGAGGAACCCTCCGAGGTCGGGCTTTACTTTGTTCCGCTCTCGGAATTTTTCCCCCCGCCTAGCGTATAACCTTGGCTGGCCTCGGTCATGTCCTAGTATCCGCCCTCTTTTTTAAAGGCCCCCGGTGCGAAAGGCTTCGCCACTCGCGGCTTGCTGCTGCCGTTTCCGTGTTTCGTTCCCCTGGTTAGTCCGATCCCCCCTTTCGAGCTCACTTGCAATCGATGACGTTGTTAGGGCAATCTGGCCCTCTCTCGACGGAGACCGCGAGCCCCTTTCAGGTTCCGATTTTCCTTGAGAGTTACGCGGAGGCCCTTTAATATTTCCTCCCCCTGCTGGCCCCTATGGGCTGTTTCCTCGGGCAGGTTCCTTGGTCCTTTCCCTCTCCTTTCCCCGATCTTTCTTGCGAAACCCTCACATCAAAAGGCGAGCCATACCTTCCCCCCCCGGGCATGGATGGGTGTGCGGCGAACCCCCAGAGTCCTCGACTTTTGTACTCTTCCGGTTTGAGATTCTTCCCCTCTATTTACGTAGACGAACTCGCGCGGATGGCGTCTTTCTTGGACCTCTACTGATTCACCATGGCTCGATCTGGGTCTTTCTCTCATCAGAAAACCCCTTGTGATCGCCGATTCCATCCCCCTTGATATTTTTTCCTCTACTACGCGGCAGGAACCCGCGAATTCACGTAATGGGTCAGCTGTCCCCGGGTCATCGTGGGACCCCGTCTGCTTGAGCCCCCTGTCATGGAAGCACTCGTTCTTTACTTTTCTTTTTGCCGTTATGTCCCTTTTGTATCGCGCAAGGACAGCTAATAGGGAGGCCTCTCTCTAGCCTTGGCCCACTTGCCGTCGAGGTTGGCCCCTTCTGGGATGGCTCTTTTTTAGAAGGAGGAGAGGTTTTTGATTTTTTATCCTCCCTTCTTCTCCCTTCCGTATGTGGGGTACCATGACGTGTTGCCAGAACCGTTTTTTTTCAACAGACGACTCTCCCACAAAAGGTTCCTCCCCCCCTTTCTGGGTTCTTTTGCGCCGCGGTGTTTCTTTAAACTTGGCTGGGGTTGTTGACTCAAAATGGGCACGCTTTAGTGGCTAGTTTTTCTTCCCCTGACGATCCCTCCCCTGGTAACGCTGACCGTCTTTCTGACAGAGCTATCTTTTCTTCTTGTGTTTTTTCTCTTGGGCACTTGCGGGATTTTTTTTTTTTTCCTGGGTGGTTCCACGAGAGCTGCAAATGAGCGCGGTCGTTGCGGTTCTCCAAGTACAAGTTTTATTGACAACGCGGTCCTAAACACCCTCTTCTTACGTCCTTCCGGACCCCCGGTTTTTTCTTACCTTTTGACCTTCAAGTCTGTTTCAGAGTTCCCTCCAGGATGCGGGCGCAGAACTGAAGCTACAGAGGCACACCCGCTCCCGCCAGGGCGACCCTAGCCAGGGCCGGGGAATCCAGAGAGGAAGAGGCCCTTTGCGCCACTCCTTTTTGCATGGTCTCCCGGCCGTTGGTCTCAAAGAACTCCCAGCACCCCATTCGGCCATGACTGTCCAGCATCGTTTCCCCCCTGATGCGGAGTCCCTTTTCACCGTGCGATCTGACGTACTTTCTCTTCTTTTTAGCCATGAGCCTTTTTGATCATGTCATAAGAATTTTGGCGATACCTCAGTAAAGTATTGCACGTGGTCCCGTTCCCCGGATCGCCAGCGGGACCTCAGCAGGTCCACCCGACGAGTTTTTTCAGGCACCTTGGTCCCTTCCCCTGAAAGGTAGGAAACTTTCGGAGCTGTCTGGCACGTCCGGGGAGGAGAGTTCATTCGAAGTTTTTGAGCGTGGTGATGGAACCTCTCCGGCCCCCTTCCGTCCTTCCCTCCGGGTCCTGCACTGCCCCTCCCGTCTCTTTCCAGGCAGGTGCTTGATACGAGTCGGCGCTCAAGCGTGGGGGGTGTGATACCATCCAAGTCCCGGTCACGGCCTCGCTGCGCGGTGGCCGCTCTTATGCCGTCGATGAGCAAGGCTCCTTTTTCGATGTCCCCCCTCGAGGGCCTTGCGCACCCCTCTCCGGTTGGCCCCCCTTCGTCCTTTGTGTCGTTTTTTCCCCCTCTACCACAGGCGGACAGAAACGTCGCGGATTGCGGCTTCCCGCCTGGCCGCAAAGAATGAGGGCTCCCGCTTTCTGCCCTCTTTTTCCCTTCGGAGCGGCCGCAAGTTGTCTCGGGGACAAGGTTTTTCTTTTTTTAATTGCGGATTCTCCCCCCCCCAGGGCAAGATGGGTAAGAGTCCGAAGTGGCGGCTACCGATGGTCCATGACCTTATCTCCATCTTTAACCCCAAGTTCCCCTCCCCCCATCGTGCGAGGCGGCGATACGTTCTGCTCCGGATTATTACGTTTCCTGAGATCCCTTACAGCGTTTGGTGTCTTTCAAGCTCTTTAGTTCTTTGCAAGTTCCCCCCCCCGATTGGCGTGTTCCGTAGGCCGATCAGGCGGACCCTGAGATCTTTCCGTGGCCTTGTTGCTGGCTTTTCCAGCCCCGGTGGCTTCGGAACCAAATGTCTAGAGCCTTATCGTTCATCAGCACGGTTGGATGGTGTCGCCGGGCCATGGTTTTTCCTAGCATCACCGCTTTCTGCAGATGATGGCAAGTTCCCCTTGCTCATTAACTGCGCACCCCCCCCCCCCAACTTTAATGGGGTACCGGTTGCTCGTATTCCGTTACCTTTTAGTGTCGAAAAACAGCGCTTGTGATCCTGAGCCCGGTCTTACGAGCATGGCGAACAGAAGATTATGGATTGCAGTCCACCTGATGCCCGTAGTATCCCTCCTTTTCTCTTTTGGTGCAAGCTCGACCTGCTGACAGCGCGGCGCACCCCCGGAATTTAAAGCGGGCAGTTTCTCAGACGTCCCGTGCTGCGTTCTCCGTGGACCGGCGGGCTTGGCGCGGCCCCGTCTGGGCTCCGGACTGGTGGTGACCTTTTACGAATTAGCTCTTCCGAGCGTTCCCAGGATGAGAGTTATTCTGCTTTGACCCGAGGACGTTTTCTCCCTCCCCGGTTCCCTTTTTTCCCTCTTTTTTCCTTTCCCTGTTCAAGAAGGACCCTTAGGAAGCTCGGTTGAACCGTGATGCCGGGAAGCTTTTCCAAGTCGTAGTTCTTCATTTGGGCATCCCAGCCTTTAAGTGGCCCCCCCTTCCAGAAGCAGGCATTGACACCAGATCTTCGTCCCCGCAGGTGCCCGGTCATAGCATCAGCAAACTTTCGAGTGATTTGATAATTATCCCCCCCCAGGAGCTCTCGCTCTTTTTTGCTCTTCGTTTTCGCGAAATAGTTCTTTTTTTTCTTTTGAAAGTCGGAAAGACGGTCTGGACTATTCGACGACGGCGAGAATTCTGGATTTCTCTTCTCCGCGGCGGATAGACTACTTCGCAGCCGGCCTTTTCCAATCTTTTTCCTACATCTGATTTTTCTTTTCGGTCCAGACAGGCAAGGAGGTTTGTTCCCCCCTCGTCACCCTAGTTACCTTCATTCCCTTCTTCACGCAGCTGGCCAGGTTCTTATGAGGCCCCCTTCGTCTTCCGTGTCCTTCCCTTTCATCAGGGACGTAGGTAAGGTGCAATTGAGCTCCTCACCGACTGAAAGGTTTCTAGGCTCTTCTTTTCGCCTTTTTTAGGTTCTTTTCTGAATTTTCGCCAGGCGGATCAACATAGATAGATATTTTTGTTTTTCGAGAGTTGTCGACTTTCGGAGAAACCCTGATAGCGGCAGAATTCCCCTCTTTCTCCTTAGCTTCCATAAGTTTCTGAGGCTGCAACCGGGTAGAGGCCTCGACTGGGCTGTCGTCCCTCCGGCACCGCTTGTATGCCTCGACGACATGGCCTCTCGTGTTCCCCGCTGGGAGCTGAAGGTGCAGCCCGAGGTTGACTCTCAACACAGATTGGACGTCTGGCCGCGGCCTGCAGGTCCTTGACGCCTTTGGGGTGCATTTACCCTCTGGTTGAAGTCTTTTTTGCGACCTGAGAGCCGCAGCGTGAGTCAGGGCCCCGTAGTCGTTCTGTTACGCGACGGATTGCTGTACGTTTTCTTTGGACCTTCCCTTTTTCACCCTTCACGAGCATGGGAGCGGAGCCCTTCGATTCGATTTCCCTCCCCCCCTCCGAGGTGAAATGGTTAGTCGTGCGGCCCGCGGGTACCCCGCCCGCGGGCCTTCGATTTACCCCTTTTCGGGAGGGGTCCGTCGCAGGTCTCGGTGGTCCCTCTACCTGTCTCAGACGTTTCTTCCGATTAACTAGGAGGTAACGATGCTGGTTGCTGGGCGATGCCCCCCGAACGTAGCGGCAGCTCGGTTGGGGAATGCACCCGGATGATAGAGTCTTCCGGTCCTTTATCTCCGCTGTCCCCCTCAAATGACGACTGATGTACTTACCAAGTGGTTAGACCTTCAGGACTCCTGCCCCACCGGATTCTCCTTCGATTGATAGAAATTCAACCCAGGCGTTTTTAAACTGGGTGAGCACTCCAGGGTCTCCTTTTACCTGTCTTTTCGAACACAGCTTCCTGTTGTCTTCTTTCGCTCGGTAGACCTGTCCCGGCACTTTCAGAGATTCTTCGTGCTGCCCAGAATAGATTCACGATTCGACGTGCGCACCCATCACCTCTTTGTTCGGGCTTCTCCTCTTCCTTCCTTTTGCCTTGATCCTTGGATTCCTCCCCCTCCCGTAGATTCTAATCTACCGAGGAACCCCGTGGATTTAACTGGGTATTCGCGCTATTAGACACAGCTGGGTGCCCCCTTCCTCTGACTTTCTTTTGATCTCCCTCCTCCGTCAGGCCAGCTTTTTTCATCCTTGGGGCGACGATAAGTGCTCTCCGTCCGTTTATCCCCCCACGGGCTGGGGAGCACCCCGATGCCAAGATTCCGGTCGTCCGGATTCCCCCATGCATACTCTCGAGTCTTCCCGGTTCTTTTCCTACGACAGACTTTCGAATTCAGACCTGGCTGAGATCTACCAGGTAATGGTCTAAGATAGACGTATCTCAGGCCTCAGCCTTGGTGGCAAGGTGAGTACCCCGAAGAGATTCTTTAATATACTTTTCAGGTCCCTTTTCCCCGTTTAAAAGCCTCTGTCCTTGGTAATGTGGCTTGCTAGAAGAGACCGGTTTCAATTCGCGGATGATCACAAAAGTTCGAGGAAATGGATGGGCCGGTACGCATTTTTCCCAAGTTCCTCCGCCCGTCAAATTGCAGAGTTTACAACGGCGAGCGAAATCTTTACGTGGCGGAAAGGGTGATGCGTGTCGAGATCACCGTCCTTCGATGTGAAACGGCCATTCGTTTTTCTTCGGTTTCGGAAGGTTCGGGCCAATAATAGGGGCATGGCAATAGACGCTACGCAGAGTCCTCGGCAAAAGGCTCCGAGCGATCCTATTTCTCTTTTACCCCTCGTTCCCTCCCCTAGGTATACAGGACTTTTTTATACCGTTTTCAGGGAGCGTTCCGTGAAAGGATGCCCTTTTCCGTAAGCCCCCCAGTGCCCTCAACAGACCTCCTACCCTTACCCTTGTCTTTCTCCTCACAGCCGTGGCTTTGTTGAGGCACCCTCTCTTTACGAGCCGATGGCCCCCTTTCTCGGTCGGTGTTCCAGAGGTTTTTCTTGCGGAAATTGCTGGTTTTGGAAGATGGTCCTTGCTCCCCACTGGATTCCTTCTCCTTGTCCTTTCCTCAGCGATCGCCAATATAGACGATCAAAACCCGGTTCCCCGACTAACATTTTTTGCCCCGCCGGCTCCCCGGCCGTAATGAGCTCCGTGCAGTCGCTCTTGTTCCGATGCTGAGCCTTTTTTCTTTCCCGAAGTGGAGTCGGCGGTGCACGAGGGCTTACGTTCTTGGATAATCTTTCCCTTCCCCTCGGACCCTATTAGTCAAATGATCTCCCTTGTCCTCCCATCCCCGGTCCCTGCTGCGTTTTTCTGCCCGGCTTTTTCTCTTTGGCGACCGTCTGCGCGGGCTGTGAACGGGAGCCTGCCTCGGCGCCCGGCATTTTTCCCCCTTATGATTTGAAACTTTTCATGAAGGACGTTTGGAACAAGCCCCTTTCCCCCCCGTTTCCTTCAAACTTTTTTTTTTTTTTGTAGCTACGGTAAGGACGCTTTTTGGTTTATGCCTTGTCCCTATGTTCCCAAATCTTTTCGGCTATATCGCATATCGAGTCGGTCCTTAAAAACAAGATACCGCATACCGTCCTGCCTGCACTGCCC
>Ga0179593_1390256_pt1 | contig 14996 bp, 14 predicted proteins | sample CZODoug2_1_08_16_FD_185931 | JGI IMG/M metagenome (GOLD analysis project Ga0179593, IMG submission 185931) | Vadose zone soil fungal communities from Angelo Coast Range Reserve, California, USA - CZODoug2_1_08_16fungal (PacBio error correction) | ecosystem: Environmental > Terrestrial > Soil >... | reverse complement strand
CTACCCTTTTTTCTTCGATCTCCCTCTCTTTATCGTATTTTTTTTTTTTTCCTGCGTTCGCGCAGATTTTTGCCCGGGCTCTACCTAACGACGACGCCTAGTCCTCCTCTGTTGACTGCCGCGTCCCCCCCCCCTCCGGCCTCGTTCGCGTGATGCTAAACAGAAAAGCACTCGCGGAGACCCTTGTCGACACCCCTCTTCTTCGTCCCTCCCTCTGGTCTGCCTCTACAATGTGTCCCTCCCCACCGAAGGGAACGTCATTCTTTGCCGGTGCCCATTTTTGCGCCTTTAAAAGCGGGGATGAGGACTCGTGCTCCTGCCTCTGGTCTGAATAACCCGCGTCTTCCTTTTCCCCTCTCTCCGCAATTTGGGTTTCTCGAGTTTTACCAATTTTTATTAATTTCAACCCAATTTCTTTTTCCCGTCCCGAGTTAACCTTCGGGTTCGCCTCCCCGCCGTCCTGATCGCGTCTATCCGGTCACAAATGTCAGTCTTCAGGTTAGGATCCCTTTCCGAATCTCATGTGCGTTTGCCACTCTTTTTACGGTCCCCCCCTTCTGGCTTTTGCCCTTCTTCTTTCAGCGAAGGCCTTTGACAGGGAGCCAAAAGTGTGTTGAGGCGACCCCCGAGTCAACCCCCCCTCCCCGAATTCTTTTCTGACCGCGCTTATACTCTGTTTTGGAAATTTCCTCTCTGAGCCATTGAAACACCGGCCTGACTTGGAAAGCTTTCCTCTCCTTTCTTCGACGACCACAGCGCGCGGCTGTTTTTTAGATTGCGTCTCCCTCTCTCCGCAGAGCTTCCACCCTGCTCACCAATCCGCTTGAATTCTATCCTACAGTCGATCTTTTTCCTAATCTCTTTTGTCATAAGCGGATCCCTGTCTACACTCTATGTCCCAATCATCTTTTGCTGGTTTTTTTGCGCCAGTTCTTCCCTCTCATCGGCCACCTCCCGTCCCATCGGCTGCTCTTAGTGGACGCATTTCTCTCGATTCAATTAGCAGAACTCCAAAAGGGTTCTCTCCATTTTCCCACCTTGACTGGTTCCACACTCCCTTTCTGCGCATGAGGAGCCCTTTCAAGCGCCTCACTTCGAGTTTAGTTTACCCAACCCCAACAAGAGATTTTTGCCGCAATTAACTCTGGAAGGCCTTCGCGAGAGTCCCTCCCTCCGCAAGTTGACAGGCTGCGGCGTTTGCCCCCTCGACTTTTTTGCCTTAATTATTTATTCGCCCATGTCTTTCTTGTGCGCCTCGAGCTTTTCTCCGCTACTGGATGGGCTTGTTCGCCAAGGTCGTTCCACACCTATTTTTTTTTTTTTTCCGACTTTCGAAAAGAGCTCCCAATTCAGACCCTTCCCCTTTTAAGACTACCACGTCCCTTATGAAGCCGAGTGGAGCGCGGAGCATTGGAATAATTCCCTCTCCGCCCACTCTGTAGTCATTTGTAGGCAACACTGTGTCTTCCCGGAGGATTAGCCAAGTTTTTGCCTCCTCACTGGTGTCGCTCTCCCTTTGATAATGCTAGTTTTGAGTCTAGCGATGGAATTCTTTTCTCCATTATCGCAACGTCTTCTCGAGCTGTTTTTAGATCTTCCTAGTAAATTTACGCGCTTAGACTCCCATGGAGACTTCCCTCCTTCTTGCCATTTAATTTTCGGCGATTCGCCTTGGCTAGTTAATGCCTGCTTTCTGCTTTTTCCCTCCCATTTAAGCTGGTTGGCGGTCTTGGATGGCCGGTCTTTTGGCATGAAGAATGGGGAATTTAATGAGAACCAAGCCCAGACGAGGATTAGCGGCAGGGTCCTTCGCGTTTTTTCGCCTCAGACGTTTTTTCCCTGTCGGTTTCATCGTTGTCTCTCTGTATTCCACAAGGTCCCCTTCTTCCCCCGTCCTTGTTTTAGCACTTTACCGAGTAGATGCTATCTAGCTTTCCTGGAATCCTTTTGTCAGCTGAGGTGACCGCAAGCGAACCCTGTGGTCCCCTCCCCCCTTTTTTTCCCCTTTTCGATCAACTGCTCTCAGTTTTGGAGTCCGGTAAAATGTTCACTGCGGCCTTCTGATATATATCTTTTCCATAAGACCCCCTTTTTTTCTTTTTCTCGAGGTAGGAATGCTCGGCATTTCTTGACATCCGACCCTTCCCAATTTTTAGAATTTCCCTTTGATCTACAGGGGCGCCACTGGGGGTTTGACTCGTTTTGTCCGCAGAAGCTTCCCCCCCCACCCCTCCTATAGTTCAGAAGCGATATCCCAATCGCGTCTGCTCCCGTGAGGTCCCTCCTCCTGACGTGTCATAATCTTGTGCAGGTCTTCCTCGAGCCAGACAGATTCAACCGACTCGGTGGAAGTTTTTGTGATCCCTGAGCGCCTGGGAGGCCCCGCGCCATCCTCTTCGTAGATCGGGGTGACAATACATTCAACCCCTGGCCCTTTTGCTTAAGGAAATAAAGTTGGGCCCTTTCCCCATGATTCCTTTTTTCCTCCCTGCCACAAGGTTCTTTGAATTTTATACACGGCTATTCTTCCTACACCCTGAAAAGAATTTTTTTCCTTCTCCTTTTGATTTTTTCCCCCATCCTTTGCTTCCCGCGTTCTTATGACGATGCGGAGTGTAAGTAGAGAGCAGACGGTGTCTCGTTCCCCCGGAATGCTCTTCCTACCCGTTAATTCGCAGAGACCCCTCGACCATGATCCCTTTTTTAGTAGCTCACAGGTACCTCCTTGGCGCTTTTCTGCTCTCTTGTGATTACATCTTTTTGTGCTCGTTAGGCTTGGACTTTTTTTCGCGTATGCTACAGTCCGCTCACGCGTTTATTAATCGTTTCCTCTTTTTGTCGTGTATCCCGCGGAGGCCTTTTCCAGCAATGGGATATTGAGTTGACCTCGGTCCCCCCCACCCTTTTGAAGTCCATAGTTCCTCCCACATCCCAGACTTCTGGTGGAAGTTTTTTCCTTCGCCACTAGAAACTTTCTCTTACCCCCCTTACATTTGGTTTTTTTTTTCGTCTGTGCCGTTTTTGCGCTTGCTTTTTTTTGAGGTCTGCCGGACTCTCTGCCCCTTGGCCCAGCCTTGTCAGGGCAGTTTACCCACACCTCTCGTGGTGGCGAGCCTTTTAGTGGTGTGAGGGTCTCTTTCTTTCGAATAGTAGCAATGCCTTCTCGATTCGACAGTTCGTGTCCGTGGTGCGCACACCCTTTTGTTGGTCGAATTGCCTCGAGATGTTCTTTCACGAAGTATTCCTCCCCTGAATGGGTGACGTTTTGAGCAGGTGATTTTGAAGAAATTCATTCGCCCCCCCCCTTGAAATACAAGGCTGAAGGCCCTTTGTACCCTCGGTGATTTTTATGACATCGATCGGTTTTCTTTTCATGTCGATTTTTCTTCCCCTGTATAGACCTGTTCGGATTTTTAGATCATGGGGACCTAATAGGTTTTGAGGATATGAATTCTGCATCTCCCTTGCTCCGAACTTTTTCCTTCCGCGCTCGGTGGTCTTTAGAAGGCTGCACTTAGCGCTTTGCCGTCTTAGTCTGCTTTTTTTTTTGTTCCAGCAGTGTTTAGTGACCACTCCTGTTGTAGGAGGAGTACCCCCTTCGAGGAGTTCTTGCCTTTTTTTTTCCCTGAAACCTTTCGTGCGGTTCGTTTTTTTTTGGTTGTCCCTTTGTCACCGCCGTCATTTGTTGGACCGTCGTGTGGCCAACGGCAACGATTTTATCAGAGAACCTCTCGACATGCCTGTCCCCAGTTGGTAATGGATCTCTTTCTTTTTCTTCTTTTGTATTCCCCGCGGGAGCGCCCTTTTTTACCCTTTTCGTATCTTTTTTGTTGCACTTCACGTCTTCCCCTCTGGGATAGAAGCTCTGGAACATGGTAGGATGAGTATTTCAGTCTACCCCCTCATCGCGCGGTATTCTTTTGAGATTTTCGCTCGTGAGATTCCTCTCCTCCTTGTAGTCAAATCCGCCTCCCTTCCCTCGGCAGGCACGCGATGAGTTTCTTTTACTTAGGTCTTCTTTGAAGGTCCAGTTATTCTCTTAGACTGAGGGTTTTCGTGTTTTCCGCAGAGATATTTTTTTGGAAGAGATGGCTAGATTGTGAGCCAGGTCCCTCTCCCTCTTTCCTTCGATTGTGAAGAGTTCCCCTGGCGGCCGATTGTTCATTTTTGAAAGGGTTTTTGCAACCTCTTGAAGCCCTCAAACTGCCAGGAGATCTAACCTTTTTTTTCTAGATAGAAACCTTTTGGTCTTTCTTTTTTAGACCTCCTTTTCATTCCGGATAGCCCATCCTTCCCCGATCTTCGCCGTCCTTGTATTCGCTGCGCCGCCGCTCGCGGTTTCGAAAGTCACTGTGGGAGATTTCCTTGGGTTCAAAAGGAGTCAGAAGGTCGCGATTTTTTTCCGCTTCTCACGAGTCAGCATGGCCATTAACAACCCCCTATGTGTTCGACGTCCCCCACTTCTCGCTGGTGTGTAAGGACTGTCCGATCTTTTAGGCTTTTGCTGTGTCGATTCTCGGGCCGCCAACTTAAATTTTCCTCTCCGTTTTTGTTCTCTCTATGGCGGGACCCGGAGAATAGTCAGGCGCGCCCTTCTCTTTCGAGTCGGACACTTTTTCTTTCACACCAATCAGGTCAGTTGTTTCGTCGTTGATGTTTGCACATAGGTTTTTTTTCTCCCTTCCAATTCGAATCGTGACCCCCGCGGCCCGTTCTTTGCCGTCGACCTCCCTTGGCATTACATGACGTGCCAAGGGCGCCTCTAACCTTGAGAGAGCGGGGTTCTCCCCCCTTGCGGCCCACTGCCATGTTGGACCGTTCCCTTTTATGATCTCAGGCTGGTCGAGCCGGGTTTGTCTTTGAACCTTTTTCTACACCCTCTCCCCCTGAGATTTTACCGAGTCCGGTTTCCGCCTTTTTTTTTCTGGTGCTTTACATGAAAGATGTCCCAACCCGGGTCGACGACATACCCCGGACATGAGATCGCGTCTTCCTTCCCTTCCTAGCCCCCACGATTGCAGCATGTGAGATGCTCTAAACTTTCTCTCCCCAGCTTCGCCCAAGGTCCTTCCTCTCGATTAGGATTCTTTTGATTTTTTCATCTATCATTCTTTGGCCCTTAAACAGAAGTTCCCTCTCCTTTTTCTTCTGTTTCCGTTTTTTTTTTTTTTGATTCGGGAAAGGCGGGTCGGAAAGAACGACAGAGCGCGCACTTCTATTACCCCCTCTTCTATTTTTACGCGAGCTTCCTCCCTTTGTCTCTATGAGTTTGGTTTTTTCCTTGTTGCCTTTGAAGGGCAACATCTAAGCACCTTTCGACCCGCCTCCAGATTTTTTCGATCAGAATTATCCACGAGGTCCTCTTCTCTACGTATATTTTTTCCCTTTTTAAGATTAAGTCGAGTCCTTTTCCCCCCATACTCCCCTTGTTGGTTTTTTTGTCCCCCCTCTTCTCCCGGTAAACCACGACTTTATTTTTCAGTTCAGTTGCTTCGAAGGAGAACTCCACCAGGGAGAAACTGGTTTCCTTTTTTCGGACCTTAGATCTCCCGCTAAGGTCCATTCCCTCCATCTCTCGTGGCCATTTTTTTTACCAGCACATTTTAGAAGTCTTGCAATCTCCCTATCGCAGGACACCCTACGACTTACACCTCTCGCTCTTGTATTGAAGTTGTAGGAGGCTTCTCGCTGAGCGATCACATCCGGATCACCAACACCTCTCTCTATAGAACATTCGATCCTTTTTTTCAATATCCTTCTCAGCATCATCAGGTAGAAATACGAGGTCAACCAAGGTCCTAAGGTAGGGGCTGAAGGTTTTTATACTTTCGTTTTTTCACATCCGGATTGTACAGTAACAAATTCTTTCTGAATAACTTCTCCCTCTCTATAGTTCCTTCGACCTCATCCCAAAGGCTTTTCTTCCGTCTTTTCCTGGGCGCCATACGATCGGAATGTTGCGCCGTTCTTATTCTTCCCGATCAACCACCTCCACGCGGATTCAAAACCGAGTCTTTTGTTCTTTTTTGAACATTACAAGCTTGACGGATATCTCCGCGAGTTTTTTTTGACCGAAGTGCCCCCCCAGACCTTCCCGGCGAGCTGCCAATCGTCCTTTGGGCTAATCAGGGCTTTCATCGCCCCCCTTCGATTTTGCCTAGATTTTTTTTTCTTGCGGACTGTCCGGTTATGTTAGAGTTTGGCGGCAAACTAATGGTCGGCTCTGCCGCAACCAGGCCAGAGTCCCCTCCTAACTTTGCCTATTTATTGACTATTTTACCTGATGCAATCCCTCTTTTCGCTAATGGCGTCTCATCCGCTCATCCATGTCGTCAATTTTTTCTAAGAGCCCCCCGAGTAATATGTACGTACCCCGCTGGTTAGAGTTTGTCAGTCGACAAGGACTGACCATGGTTAATGTCTCCCCGTGATCTTCATGTCGCTTTATGCGAGACCGGCAGGCGTCTCGCATGCAAGACCGAATTCCCTTTTCGGTCTCCGTAGTCCCGGGATGAATAAGGCATTTTCAGTCCTCGCTCCCCCCTACCCTTTTCCCCCCCACAGTTTTCCAGCGATGGCCATTTCGTTGGATTTTCTTCATACTGTAGCTGGATTCCCTCTGCTTGCTTTTTTTGCAGTAACGACCCCCCGGTAAGACTTTTCCTTGATCAGAGGGATTTCCTTTCCTTCCCGAACCATTTTTTTTTTGGACCTCTTAGCTCCTCTTCTTTTCTCTTCCGGGTCTTTTTTGTCTTTTTTCCACGCGGTCTCCAAAATCGTCTGGTGTAATCGATTTAGTCCCTCTGTCATCACCAGCCTGTGATTCCTTCACCCTGGCTGTGCCCCCCAGGTTTCGTTTTTGAGAGCTTGAGCGTATCCCTATCGGCTTTGCCTTTTCGGCGGCCCCCGTTCCAGGTGGTCGAACTGTTGTTAGTAGCTGTCCTTTTAAGGGGGAGTCCGGCAACTTCCTTTTCGCGGCCCCTCTTCTTCGTCATAATCTTTTTGTTGTTGATATCGACCTATTTTTTGTTTGCATTTTTTTTCCCCCATCTCCCCTTAAATTTTAGCCTTTGCTAAGAAGAAATTTTTGGTCTACCACTGGTTTTCATTCATGGTCCGCCGCCTGCAGTTCCCACCTCACTCTCGGTTTCCTTTCCTTTTTTTCCCCTTGCGCTCCAACTGTTTCCCCCCAATGATGTATGAAGGGTTTGGAAGCTGAATTCATCTGAATGGGGAAGTTGCAGAGCTTTTTTTTTTTTCCCAGCCGGCGCACTACAGAGGTTCATTATGTGGCTTCTCTCTTCCCATTTTGTTTCTGCACCGGCGCGAAAGAGATAGGATTTACGGGGCGAATAACTTACCTTTTAATGGCCTGTCTTGTCCCGAAATCCCTCTTCCCGGCAACATGCGTCCATCCATGGACCTCCCTTCACCATGAAGGGCATGGCTCCTCCCCCGGCTCCTTCCTCCCTCCCCCCCCCTTCCCCAGAAAATGGACAGAATTCCTTTTTTTTAGTCGACCTTTTATCATGTAGCCTCCTGCTTTCTGACCGTGTTTTTTTTCAACACCGTTGACGAGTAATCACAGTCTTTGGTTAGGATGGCGGCCTCCGAAGACCTCCTCTCCCGGTCTCGCGATTAATTCCCCTTCTCCACGGTCATTTTGCTCAGGTCTTTTTGGCGACGCCGCCTCTGAAAAGCGTGTTCCGACCATCTGCGCGGTTTTAGCTGAGGCGGCTTTCCTGTGATTTGACGTATTTTCCCCGGATGATTCTTCTCTCCTTTACTTCATTTCGTTTCTCCTGTCGGTTCGTTAGAACATCGAGAAGTTGTCTAATGGTCTCTTGTCTTTGGTCTTCCCCTGACCAGGAAACCCCTTTTCTTCGACCCTCCAAATACAGTCGCGGACCCCTGTCCTGAGCCGCTCGTCGCGCACACGCGGCTGTGGCTACTCCCATCCGAACCATTGCGCCACCCAGGCGATGGTCCGGCTCTTTCCCAGAAGTGTTTGACACGTATCTTTCTTCTAGAACCATAGCCGTCCATCCTTGCGGGCTTTTTTCCCACCATCTAGTGGTTTGCGATTTCTCTAGTGGAGTTCTGTCGTGTACTTGTCCTCTTCCCTCCGGTACCTCGAGAGATTGTCTTTTGACCCCAGTCCCCTGTGGTGGGCTCCCCCCCTTTTGCGTGCGGGGCGAATCGACCGTCCTGGTCTGCACTAAGTTCTGACTCCACTGCATGGGTGTGAGGAGAAGACTTATTTCGACCCTCTCCGCCGTTTTTTAACGAAAAGGAGTCCTGACTCTTTTTGTTAAGAGTTGGCTCTCCCGAGATATGGCTGTTAACGTCAATTGATCTTTTCTTCCATTCAGCCCCTGTTGATTCTAGATCAGCGCGTGTGCAGCTGGGGTGAGATCTTGGAGACCTGCTTTCTTTTCCCTTCTAGTGACTTTTTTTATTTCTTTAGTCTTAAGGCGCGCCCCGCTAGACTTTGACCCCTTCGTCTCTTTGGTTTTTTTTTTTGTTCAGACGTTTTTGCCCCTGCGTAGCTGATGCGGTCTCCAGGACCGAGTCGGTCGTTCCGCTGTTTTTTTCCACTTTTGGCCCTTGCGGTCGTTTTATTCCCCTTTCGCTGCGAACTGCCCGACTCTCTTTTGTGGTGACGTCGACCTTTCTGTCAAACGGCACATGTTTCTTTTTATTCCTCTAACAGTCTCGAAATTCCTTTCTTCACTTTGCCATCTCTCCCTTAGCGATTCATGCGTATTCTCTGCGCGAACGTCGGTTTCTTATCTTGGAGAAAATTCGTCGATGCCTCAAGGCCCGATATGCGAAGCTCGCGGGCCCATTGGTCGGCTCATTTCTCGAAACCAAGACATCTCCGTTTCCTTCTCCGTTTCTAGGCGCTCCTTTTTTCGGCCGAAGCCCTAATTGTAGTTTCAATACCAGCGGCATCCCTCGGGCCTTACGTTATGACGTTGCCGTCGGTTCAGTCAGCGTTGCCCTCTTTTCCATGAGGGTTTAGTGTAAGAAGAGATACTTTTTGCGGCCCTTGTTTCGAAGAGAGGTCTGAATCTTTGTCATAACTCGCAAGCTACGTAGTGTTCTTTTTTCCCCCCCTGATCCCTTGGAGTTGCCCGATATATTTGTCGTGGATTTAGTTCGACCGGGGTTGTGTCCAATGTATAGGGAATTACCACTCACTTCTCCTTGAGCCCATTCCTCTCGAGACATTTTTTTTTTTTTTTACCCTACCGTTTTTTTGACCCCGCCTTTTGAACGATCCCCGTCTCTACATGCCTGCCGATCTCGTCGTCCGGTCCGCGTTCCTCTTTTTTTGCCGCCTCATCCTCAATTGTAGAATACGTCCTTTTGCGTTCCGGGCCTCCCCCGGATCAAGAAGGTGATGCTCGGCCGTTGGCTGTCTTCACGAGTCGTTACCTCTTTTTAAACCAACCCCCCCTATTTTTTTGTCCGCATCCCGACGAAAACTGACTCCTTCGTTTTGGCTGCACCCGTAAGTCATATGAGAGCCAGGCGCTTTCTTTAATTCTCCTCGGGGCGCAATCTTTTCCTCATAATCCTTTTTTTTTTTTGCTCGAGATTTCTTCCCAGTCGACTCGCCGCGCGCTTTTGCTGCGCGAGTTTTCCCATTGGCTCCCCCCAATCGAGGTTCAGTTTTTTAGTATTCTGAGCCACCCATTTCTTTTTTTCTGCCCTTTTTCCAGGCGTCATAGTGAATTGCGAGGCTCGTTAGGAGTCATCATGTTCCTCCCTTACTCTCCCCCCCTTTTGTTAGAAACCTTTTTTTCTCTATGCTTGCTCGCACCGAGTAGGACCTGACTTTGATTCCGATTTGCAGGTGTTAGAGAAGTTAAGTTTCACCCTTTTTTTCTCCCCCGACCCGGATTTTTTTCTCTAGATTTTTTTCCTCTTGTTATTTGCCTAAGAATGTTTTTCTTTCCATTCCCCCTCCAGGTGCCCCACTTTCGACCCCCAAAAAATCCCGCTTCCGCCATGACGGTTTCCGACTCCCCGTCAAAACGAATTAGAGTTGCGCTCTTTTTTTTTTTCTCACACCGCTTTGACAAATAGTCGTTTCCAACGGTTCCGAACAAGTGAGCTCTTCGTGCCCCCCTTGCCACCCGCCTGGTTGCCTTCTATCACGTCTACATTAGTCAACCATAAGGCCCTCTCATCGTCTTTCCCCCTTTTAACGCTTTTTTTTTGCTGGCGATTAGACCATGAGGGATTGCCTCGCCCAGAGGCGCCGTCGCACCGGCTCAATCCAGTGCTTCGTGTCGTCTTTCCTGCCTCGCCGCCCATGGTTTTCGAGGTACCCCCCCTGGCCGATTCCTGGCAACATCGAAGACAGGCGTTTGCAGCGCTCCCTCCTTGGCCCCGTTCTCCTTCGCCCGCCGGCTGCATTTTTTTTTTCGTCTTGAGCGGTGCCCCTGGAATTCTCAGTTTAGAGAATTATCTCGACTACAGAGATTTTCCGTTTCCGCGGCTTACGGTCAAAACCTTCCTTCTTCATTTTTTTCTCCGACGCCGCGAAGGGTACTTGCAAGGCGTACCAAGTGGTTAGGCCCCTCCCCGCTCATCCTCCCCCGCTCTTTCCTTCCCGCCGTCAGCTCCTTCTGGTCAACTGCAAATCTTTTTTACCATTAAAAAAGTACGAAGCCGGCACTCCCTACGCTCGCGTCCTTCGTCGACTCACCAAGCGCGGCTTTTTTTCGAGAGGTCGTTTTTTCTCGCGCCGTCGCCAAGATAACCCCCCTCTTGTCTTGAACACAAAATCGTATCCATCCGAACCTTTTCTCTCATGGGATTCATGTGTTTAATCAATCCTCTCTCGGTCGTCACTACCAGACGGTCCACATCTCTCCGGTCGCCTGGTCTTTTTTTTCGGCGGCATCTACTTTTCGTTCAATACCCAGAGTAAATTCACCCTTTGGAGGACTTTCAATTCGTTCAGAACTCCCTCCTCAGGCCTTCGCACCAGTCCTCACCCTGGTTGGTGAGCCAGACCACTCCCTATGGGGCCCTCCTCTTTTGGCGCTCTGTGCTCCTCCCCTGCTCCCACAAACGTTCAGCGCGAGCCTTCCCCAGATTTTTGATGTTGTGAGTTCCGTACCCTGGCCTTGTTCCGGCCCTAGCGATTCGCATGACTTGCTTGCCCCCCTCCTTTCTTTCCCGGCACCTCTTCTTTTCCTCCGTTTCCTTTCGGAAGCCGAAAATGATTCTTTTTGTTCTTTTCCTCCGAGAGGCGCCCGCGACTGTTTTTTTGTTCCTTAGATTACCGGCCTCTGTTGAAGTCACCCGTGCTTTCCACTTGAAGAGCCACCATTCGATGTTATAAGACCCCAGGTACCGAGTACAATTTCTTGTCCGGAAAAGCTTTGGCGATTTCTTCCCTCGCATCCAGTCCTTAGACGTCACTGAGACCCCGCATTGGTCGTCCCACCAACGCTTGGTCGAGCCGTCGGACGTTTTCCGGCCGATAAATGTGTGATCGACCGTGATCTGGTCTGAGTATCTGAGGACAGGCCCCAGTAGTTTCTCCCGTTGAACGACATCACCGTTTCTGTTTTCTTTTCCCGGATTCTCTTCCCGAAGAGCCGTAGAAATTATCAATTTTTTTTCTCAGCTTCGAGGCATTCCCCCCGGTGCATTTTGAAGAAGAGTACTTGCTCCTTCCCTCCCTTCCCTTTTGGAGACCGACAAGGACGCAGTAATGCCCTTCTTTCTTTTTCTTTTTTTTCAGCCATTTTCCAATTCCTCCTTTCCCATAAAAGTCCCCCTCCAGCATCTTCTTTTTTTCCATTTGGGCCCAGTTCTCCTTCCCCCATAGAGCCGCAGATGGCTTTTTTTTTTTACGTAGGGTGCTAGGCTTCTCTATCTCCTTTCCCCTTCCCCCTGGCTGATGTAGTCACGTCCCACTGTTGCCTGCAGCACCTCCAGGTCTCTCTATTTGAGCCTATTAGTCCTCTCGGATTGCGTCCTTTTCTTAGGAAAGCAAGGCTGAACCAGTGTGGTAGTCACCAATGTCGTCTCTCCCCGTCTTCCCCCCCTTCCGGTAGGTTGTCCGGAAACTGCACGAGGTGCTCTATCTCTTTTTTCTCCTCCTCTTTTTTGTTGTTTCTCTCGCGGACAGGCATTCTTCATTCCATTTTTCAGGACACCGGAGCAGTTTCCTCAGCCATTTTGCCCTCCCCCTGTTCCCCTTGGCGTTTCCGCCGCCAGGCCCAAGTTTCCGATTTTCCTGCGTCCCATACCTGCGCGACCTTCCGTGCTTTTTTTTTTTTTTTTTTTTTTTTTTTTTTTTTCTTTTTCTTTTCTTTTTTTTCTTTTCCTTTCTTTTTTCTTTTTTTTTTTTTTTTTTTTTTTTTTTTTTTTTTTTTTTTTTTTTTTTTCTTTTTTTTTTTTTTTTTTTTTTTTTTTTTTTTTTTTTTTTTTTTTTTTTTTTTTTTCTTTTTTTTTTTTTTTTTTTTTTTTTTTTTATTTTTTTTTTTTTTTTTTTTTTTTTTTTTTTTTTTTTTTTTTTTTTTTTTTTTTTTTTTCTTTTTCCTTTTTTTTTTAAGTCCCTCCTGACGTTCTTTTTCCTCTGCAGTGTGCCATTTTTTCCTTTTTTTCGAGCTCCCCGCTGATGACAAAACTCCTCAGTGTTTTCCGCCCTTTTTTTCTTTAGGCTCTTTCTGAGATGGGACCGTCGCTACCTCTTAGGGAGGAGAGCCTGGAGCCCTGCCAATCCCCTTCACAAGTTTTGCTTGTGGGGACAGGACCTCCCTCTTTAGGTCCTTCAAAATGCGGTCCCTTGTCGGGCTTGGCACAAGGTTTTTTTTGCGAAGAGCACTTTCTCATTTCCCCTGAAGCATGGACGCCTTCTTAGACCTGATTAATTTTCTAACTCTATGATGGGACGATGAGTTTCCTACGTGAAGTCGTCCCAGCAGCCCCCAGGTTATGATTAGTTTCCCCTAATCCTCTCTGACGGTAATCGCGATACTCGACACATGATCCCCCCTGTATCTCTCACCTTTATTCTTCATTTTGATTTCGTCCGACGGCTGTCAGCGTGTTGCCGCCCATCTTTTTTCGAGGCGGATGGATGTTCTTTTTGTGGACATGGATTCGAGCCTCTCAGTCTCTTCCACGCGTTGTATTAATCATTTCTCTTTCTTTTTAGTAGTCCCAGGAGGCCTGCCTATTTGGCTCTTCTGGTCCCCCCTTCCCCCGCCTGACCCAACTCGGTGAATGCTAGGCGACAACATCCCCCTTTTCAAGTATAGGGCCCCCATTTTTTCTGTCGACCCTTAAAAAGAGCTAATGGTCTCTTTCCCTACATGACTGCGCCGTTCGTGGCCAGCGACCCTGTCGGGACGTCCTCTCCTCCCTTACGCTTCCTAATCCTTCCCAGACATTGCCTAGCTCTCCCCCAAAAATATCGTGTGTGGACGATCTTCGCGAGTTTGCGTCTGAGGGTCGTGGTTTTATTCATCCTGTCTCCTTCCTCGCGAGATTGTCGCCCAGTCTGGTTTTTGTGTAGCCCCCCCCCTTTTCCGTTGGACTGGAAGGCCTAGAGATGCGTCTGCCACGACCCCAGTTCCCGCCCTACCTGTTTCTTTTGAGTCCTCGGATGTTTTCCTAAATCATCGCTCCGGCCCTTCCTTGTCCGAACTTTATCTCTTTTCCCTCACCCCCCCATGGGCAGGTCCCCTATCGTTCTCTGTCTTTCTCCCCTACACAATGGATCCATGATCTTAATTTTTATTTTTAGCTATGTGTTTCCTCAGCTTGGTGAGGACATCTTTGGCGCGCGTCTTGGACACTTCTCTCCCTCTCCCTATAGGGTAGTCGTAGAATGCCGTTTTCGCTTGCATGTCGCTTTTTTTTTTCTGTCTTGCTGTTTCCTGTTGACTTTGCCCTCTTTCGTTGGCGGTCTAAGGAGAAGGCGGTTTTTTTTCGGGCCCCCTCCCCCCCTTTTTTTTCTCCTTCCCCCGGTGCGAATTGTCTCCTGCGCGAGCCCTAACTCCAGTTTAATTGTTTGCTATTTCCAAAACGTTTGTTAACATGTGATCTCTCCCAATTCTTCGACCTGAAGTTCCCCTTTCCCAGTCATGACGTAGCGAGTCAGCGTCCGATTTTTTTTCTTAGTCCCCCCCCCCTTCTGGTTCTCCTGTGTTAGGACAGTTGTAGTATCCATAGGATCCTGGTATTTCCTTCCGGGTCCCTTTTCCGGCGAGGTTTTTTAGCTGACCACGAAGCGCGGTATTCGCAGTTTTTCAGGCATCCTTTTCCTGAGTTAGAAAGACCCTGCCGACTACTTTTCCAGATAAGAAATCGTTTTTCTTTTTTTTTGCACTAGATGAGCGTGCAGTAGGGTTTACCTCCTTTCCCAGCCGTTCTCTCTGGCATCCCCCACCAGGCGGCTTTTTGCGTGGCCGCATCTTTGGCTTTGCGACTTGTCCCTCTCTTTCTTTCCCTCGGTATCTCCCCCCTGCTCACTCTGACGTCGATTGTGCCGCCACGGATAACTTTTTTTCTTCCTGTGTATCTCGGTCGTGATGTAGTCGCGTTTTTGTTCACCCCTGGGATGGCCTTTTTTCCCCCTTCCCTCCACTTCCCTGACGAGGCTAACAGTCTCCCCTTATCGAGCTACGAATCTCCGGGTCGTTTTTAGACCGCCTTCTCCGTTTGACCACCTTCGAGAACCCCCTCCTTTGCCCCTCTTTTTTTTCCCGTCCGGTCCACGCCGTTCCTAGATTTTTGCGACGCCCCTGCGCTTTGTCTCATCCGCCCCGTGGAGAGGCAGGTACCTGGCCCCCCCCATGAGACTCCTGAGAGTGATCTGGGCCCGGGCCTTGCGGCTCTTTTTTAAGACTTGCTTTCCCCCAACCCCAATCGGTCAAGAATAAAGCCCCGAAAACAACTGAACTCGATGGTGGTTTTTCGCCTCCGCGGCGGCGCTTTTTTTTCATTATAATGGGGAGCCC
>Ga0179593_1297959_pt1 | contig 14996 bp, 12 predicted proteins | sample CZODoug2_1_08_16_FD_185931 | JGI IMG/M metagenome (GOLD analysis project Ga0179593, IMG submission 185931) | Vadose zone soil fungal communities from Angelo Coast Range Reserve, California, USA - CZODoug2_1_08_16fungal (PacBio error correction) | ecosystem: Environmental > Terrestrial > Soil >... | reverse complement strand
AAAGCGTTCCTTCTCCCACCCCCCCCCGGCCCTTCCCCCCTTCCCTTCCCAGATCCGCATTGGCACCCCTCGCCCGGGCAAGTTATCCAGTCTTTTTTTTGAGGTTCACCGTCCTCTCGAATATCCTTTCTCGACTGAAGACGACGCCCCCCCGCTCAAAGATCCGGTTCCCACCGTAAGTGTTTTCCTTTTTTTCCCCCCCCGCCCGTGAACACGTCTCTTTTTTTCGGCAGCGTCGCGTGTCCCGCGCTCTTTCCCAACCTAATTTTGAGTTTTTTTTGACCTCGTCCTCCGGGACTTTTCCATCCTTTCGCCGCAGCGCACCGCACGCCCGTCGCTAAGCACGACACGAAGCGTTTTCCCATCTTTTCCTTCTTTTTTTCCCTCCCGGTTTAACCCTGCGGATTCCATCCTCCCCTTTCACCAATTAAGATCTTTCGGTTCATTGGCTTCAGACGCTACTACCCCTCTACCCCCCCGGACCATTTAATATTTATTGCGCCCTTTCCCTATTTGTCGAGGATCCGCCGACGACATAGAATTGGAGGCGTGCGACGTCTCCGCGTTTGCATTACCCCCCCTGGATCCGCTTCTTTTTCCAACTTCCCCCGTAGTCCTTCTCCCCTCTCGCTGTTCTACGGTGTTCGAGGACTCCTTTTACATTTACCCTTATTCGGCAACTTTCGATTGTAAATATTCTTTAGCTCCCCTCCCCTCTTTAGTGGTTTCGGCGTACGTGCTTTATAGGGAAGTCGGCCCACGTTCTCCGACCCATTGAAAGTTCTTTGTCGCGCAGATTCGACCGATGGCGAGATCCCTACATGAGGCCCTGAACACACCTCCTTTTTTCTCTTTTTGGTGGAGTATTCACAATCAACAGATCAAGCAGAGCGCGTGTTTTCCCGCCGTTTTTTTCGTGGGGGGCGTTAGGCCTTCTGACTTTTTTGTATATCCCTCCGTGGAGTAGCTCTCTGCGCTGTCGCGACCAGCTCTCCAAGAATTTGAAGTTGATCCTCCCTCCCCCTGCGCCCCCTTATGGGTAGGCACGCGCGGCACTAGCTTCTCTATGTTCGGAGGTCAGGCAGTGCACCCACCTCCTCAAGAGTTCCACTCGGTTTTCCCGGGCAACCCGATCAACGATTACGGAGCCACCCGGCCCTCCCTTCTTTCCCATCGATGTTTGAACCCCTTTTCTTCTTCCGTGCTTCCTTCAAGTAACCCGGTCGATGCTTCGACAACACTTTGTCGTATGCCCAATTGCGTAATAAGTTCTTTCTTTCACGAGGTTTTCTGTTCTCTTGGTAGGATTTTTCACCTCTAGGTGGCTGTCCAACATCTCTTTTCTCCTCAGCCGGATCTTTCTTCAGTCCTTCTCAAGCCCCTGTTCACCAAGTCCTCATCTCGCCCCTGCTTTCCCCCTTTTCTAAACCCACGTGAGCCGCTTTGCGATTTTTAGCGCTCCCCGGTTCTCTTTTTTTTACTCTCTCGATTTCGCGAGCGCAGCGCCACGGCCCAGTTCGGGGTTCATTACCGTGTGCATCGATTCGCTAATTAACCTCACGAGTCCCCTGACCTCTCCTAGGCAGTCTGGGACAGAAGTTTTGAGTCTCCTGGCTTTGGCTCTGTTTCGACCTCGAGTCCTTTCCCTGAAACTCTTGGACTCCTAACCCTCCCTTCTTTTTTCTTCCTCAGGACAAGGGCCCGCGACGACGTTCCAGGTTTGCTGGATTCCCTGGAGTGTTTCCCCTTCAGGAGTGAAGTAGTTACTTTAAGACGGCTTTCCGTTTCAGGTATCTTTAAACCGTATGCTCGCTATGCCGTTTTCCCCCGATTTCTACAGGGCCGCTTGATGCACGCACGCGCGCATCTCCTTAAAGGGTCTTCCCCGATCCCCAGCTGCCCCACTCTCCCTCATCCCATCGATTCCCTCTTTTTCCTTCGCCCAAAGGCGTAGTAACCCGTGATGGCGTGCCGCGACTATGTGCCCTGTCCCATTCGCTTTTTGATGGAATAATGGCTCCCTCCACTTTCCCCACTTCCGTTTTCCCCCCTCACTCGAGGCGTCCGGGACTTTTAGTGAGGCGATTTACTGTGGTCCACACGCCCTCACTCTGTCCTCTTCGTTGACACTCGACCGTTGTATCTCCGAGTCTTTATCCATTCTTTTTCTCTGCTCAAGCAATCAACCGCTTGTAGGGCCAGGTTTGCCCCGTTGTTCGTTAATCGCGGGGTGCTTCCTCTCCCAAGCCCCGCGGAAGAGATTTTTCCTCTTTCCGGGAGCACGAGGTCAGGTCCCTTGCGTTCCCGGCGCCTGCCCTCAAGCCCCCTCAAAGAGCTAGATGACTCACACCCCTTCCGTCTCCCTCTAACGCCTGCCGGGTCGCCGAACGTTGCCGCTCTCTACTTCCGGCGGTTTGCCCCCCTCTATCATGGCCTGTTCAACACAACCCTCCCGTCCAATCGCCGCGCCTCCCTTTAGAAGTCGATCCTCGCTTGACGGAAGTCCAAGGAATTGCTCTCGTTTCTTGTTTTCCGTTAAATTCCGACCGCAGGCAGCCGTATTGAACGGCCGGTCCTTCTCCGGTTAGACGTTTTTTTTATCTTCTGATTTCCTTCTCCGGGAGCCTTACGCAGGTCCGCCCCCAGTTTACGTCTTTCCCCAGAAGAATTATAGCGCCAGCTCAGCCCATCCCTTGATGATCCCACTCTAGATCCATCCCTCCCCCGCTATTTGTTTTATCGTTCCTTTTGGCTCGGTACCTCTCTTTTCCCGAGTTTACCCGCGGGACCTACGACACGGCGATCGTCTTTTCGAGTCCTTCCTCTTTCCTTTGACTCCCTCCCTCCTTTCAGTCGTCCAGCAGAGGAATCTTTTCACTTCCTTCTGGATTTTGCTTCTTTTTTTCCCCTCTCTCTCTTTTCCTACCGTTGTTTCTTACGATTGTCTACCATCCTTTGTAACCTTGCCTTCACACTTTTCCTCCTTGTAACCTTTATTTCACCCCCCCCCCCCCGGTGCGTCGCTTCTTCTATCTTCCTTCAATAGCCCTCGGACTATCGCTCTCCTATGTTTCTCTTCCCCTCATTTAAAAGAGAGTACTACAAGATTGATCTCTTCCGACCCTATCGGTTTTTTGGACTTACATACTGGGTTTGCATCACGCCGTGATGTGGATGCTTCTCAGATTTTCTATTTTCTTCCCTGTAGTATTTGGGAATCCATTCCTCTGTTGCCACTTCTGTCTTTTTTCTCTCCCTTAGTGCGATCTTGATAAAGGGAACACTGGGGATCTCTGCCGTATCTGTCTTCCTTGCTGTTCTTTCCAGTCCCGGACGTAATTCCCGTATCGGATTTTTACTGGATAGCGCCTGCGTCATCTTTGAGGAGTCTCCCTCGGCTGTCCTCGATGCTCCTGGAGCTGTCCCCCCGTAGTGGGCTCCCATCTCCTGATACGTTGGTAACTTTCGCCCCGGCGCCCGCCTTTTTTCAACTTTCGAACTGATACGAGAGATTTTCTCTTGATATGCTTTTGTGTATGCAAGCGTCTCTTTTCCCCCCATGGTTTTTTTCCTTTTTCAGGTGTTCACACCCACTGTACTCTGACATATGGGCCACTTAAGACCGGTTCCCCCCTTCCCCTTAGTTTTCCTCTTCTTGTCTCGTTAGTGAACCCTCACATCTGGATCCCCGAAACCTACTGGAATCAGACCCGCGACGAGTCTCTCAGATTTCTCCCTCCTCCCGAAGAGCCAACGAAGAGCTCCGTTTACACCCGGTTCTTGTTGTCAACGTCGGAGATCCTCATTGCGTGGGCTGAGACTCCTACTCTCATACCAGTAGCTGTTCTCTTCTAAGATCCGTTTTTGTCACGTTCGGGGGAGAGAGCGGGCGCCAGGTAGGCCATTTCCTTTCTGGCCAGGTGCAACTTCTTAGCGGCATCCTTTCCACTTTTGTACCTCTTGTGGGCTCGAAACCCCCCTTCTTTCTTCTTTAGCTTTTGGTTCGCTCGAGAGCAGTTTGATCGGCGCTTTGTCGCGGCAGCCCGGCGCCCTTCCTCCCTAGTTAGCCTTGTCTGGTTTTTTAATCTGACTAGGCAAGTCTTCCCCTCGAGTGTTTCTCCGTACACCTCTTGCTTTCTTCCGCTCGCGCCCGGGCGAGTCATTTTCTCGCGGCCCTTCCGGCATATGCGCTTTTTGTTCTCTTTTTTTTAAGGTCCCCATCCGGTAGCTTAGTGTTCTCCCGCCGGTCGTTGACACAGCACTGAGCCGGCTTTACTTACCCCACTTCTTTCCCACGACCCTTCCTTCGAGAGTCGTTTCCTCGAGGTTAGATGACTTTTAGAATCCCCTTCCATTTTTCCTGCCCCGGGCCCCTTTTCTCTTCCTTCTCGCGAAAAGTGCCCGTCCCTCGACAGTCGCGCTCGAGCGTCTCGCGCGCCAGGTGTATCTAGTTGAAGGTTCTTCCCCTTTTTGTAGGCTTGATCCCCTTTGTAAGAGGTTTTCCTTTCCGGAAGTCCCCTCCTTACCTTCTTTTCCCTCTCTATTTTTCTGATCAGCACGACGTTGCCCAATTTCTCTCTCCAAGGGACGCGTATGCGTATGACTCCATTGTTCCTCATTTCCCTACACCTTTTTCCGACCTCCCTTTCGACCAGACCCCCGGTCCGTTTTTTCATCATGATGAAGCAAGGAGCATCTTGTTTTAACTGGTTGCGTCCTTTTAGTCCTTTGCGTAATTTTTCTTTCTCAGACTTTCTCTCTGCCAGTGACGTTTTCCCTGTCTTCCTAAATAGAGGAATCCTCTCCGCGTGTCCCTACTCCCATCCTGTGATATTCTCAGGTATCGTAACCCTTGGTCCCCTTATCTCTTCCCTAGACCGATCGAATCTCTCCTCCTTTACCGCGATAGACGCCCCCATAAGGCAAAGAGCCCCACAGCACCGTCTCTCCCTCGAATTGCGTTGCGACTTTATTTTCTTTCCCCGCCCACCCCTTTAACAACGAGAGCGTGAGGTTATTTCTTCTCCTGTGACGTTCTAGCTCTGAAGTTTTTTCCGAAGCTGCGACCCTTCGTCTCCGATGGAACGGCGTCCGATGCTGCCTGAACCACGTCTCGCGGACCACCGATAGTTCCTTCCCTTTCAAGAAATCCTTCTTTAACATGCCATTCTTCCACTCCTCCCCTTGTAAAGGAAGGAGCTACCGAAACCGGATTTCGCTCGCCGGTCGAGCTCTGACGCGATTGTATACACCTCGGTCACGTTGTAAGTCCCCCCCGGTCTCTCTTTTCCACTGACTCAGACGGCTCTGGAGAGGGATCCGAGATCCCCTTCCCCGTTTAGCCCAGAACCTTGTCGGCTGTCCAGTTGGATGGGTTCTTTTCGCATCTTTCCTACCTTTCCTTCCTAGGTTTGGTTCCATGCGGATTTTCATTTTAAGACCTCTCCAGCTATTCTTTTTTGTCGGGACAGACGGTAGATTCGCTGACCTGGTGCGGGGCGGTTCGGTAGACCCGGATTCGTTTTAGTCATTAAGGTTGAGTCTTTCAGTCTCCTCCTCCCCCTTCCGTGTGCGCTCGTTTACGGGCCCCCCGCAGGAGGCGTCCCGACGTGGAACTGCGGTTTCTGCAGGCCCTAGCCCACCCGCTTCTTTTTCCCCTTCTCCTGTCGTTGGGCTTTTCGTCTCGTCCGAGCTTCTGCGCCTTCAGCTGCATTCCATCGAAGATTATATTTCGAAAATTGTTTTACACTGCCATCTTTTTTCCTTGACACCTGAGTCGCGGTCGCTCGGTCGGCCGTTTTGGGTTTTCCTCTTCCAGCTTAGAGGCGATCTTTTTCCCCTTTTTTTTATACTAATTTTTTTTTTTTATCGATCGCTCAAGCGTCCTAGGCGAAACACGTCCGCCGACCGGTATGAAGGCCCTCCTCCCTACTCCCCTTTTCTTACGTCACCTCTTCTTTGAACGGTATCCTTAGCATAGTCGCGTATTCATGCTCTTCTTCCCAGAAGTCTCTGACGGCATCAGAAGACCCTCCCCACCCCCCTCAACTGCCCCAGCTATTTTTTTTTCCCCCCCGGTTAAGTGTCCCAGGTACAGAATACCCAACTCACTTTCACCATTTAGGGGGAGCTTGACCCGCTCCTCCGGCATTTCCCTCTCACCATAAACGAGGTGGGTTGTGCCAGTTGTACTATTTATCCCTGAATTGATACCCCTCATCCTTTTTTTATAAGCCCTCCCCCCCTGCTTTTCCTCTCACTCGAATCGAAAGGCACGCACCTGCCTCGGGCGTGATCGCCGTCATGTCTTCTCCAATAGTCACTTCACCCCCTTACCTATTTCGTCGGGCCCAGCGGTCCAATCCCCCTGTTAATAACCGTTCGCAGCCGACAAGGTGGTCGTGGCGACCCTTTGGTTCTCTCTGATAGCGACCATCTGCGCTATGAGTGCGATCCGAGATTTTTCCGTTCAACGGCTCCCTCGGTCGTCACCCGCGGCGGTCACTACCCGTTCTTAGGTGTTCCTTTCTGATACCGTTCAATGTCGTTTACACGGATTTTCGGACAAACCTTGATTCTAAATGCTGGGCTGTCTCAGCGCTTGTTCCATTTCACTTTCGCTTAAGAAGATAGACTGCGCCTCTAGGAAGGTAATTCCCCCTCCCTCCCGGTCCCTGATTGCCCTGTGATCGGTCAGGGGTGGTGTCTTCTATTCGACTCGAGCCGGAGCGCTGACACCAGAGGATTCCCCCCCCTCCAAAGACCCTAACTCCCTCATTTTTCCGACTTTTTGTGCGGCATAAGCCCAAAAAGGATAACAACGCATGTAGTTTATGTTGACGTCGGTTTTCTAGTTCGGACTGCATTTTGTTCGTCTTATTCCGAGTCTGTCCATAATATTCTCCTTCTCTAAGCAGCTCTGAACTTCCCGTTCAGGTTATTCGAAGACCTTCCAGCTCCCAATGGTTTTGTTTTTTGTACCCTCCCCTCTCCGAGTGCTCGATTTCCTCTGCCGTTCCCACTCTGCACTGTCCTTGCTCAATGCCCAACGCTCACGCCCCCCATTTCTGCCCCCTTTTTCTCCCCCCCTCTTTTTGACCCTTTTCGGCATTTCCCTTATTAACCTGGAAAATTACCGTTTTTTTTTTTTTCCGTTCCATGAGCTCGCACGTCTTCTTTCTCCCCCTTCGTTCCCGTCTCCCTTCTCGGTTTCCCTTGGATCTGAGCACCCTTTTTCCTTTCCGACCCCCCTCGATCTTTTTCTCTCCCTAAGCTGCCAGGTCTTCCCGTTTCAAGAACTTCCAAGGAGCGTTTCCCAATATTTCCACCTTCCCCCTGCCCCCCCCTGATCCCTGCAGAGATGAAGTTCTCCGTATGCCTCCTTCGAGATGTTGTTTTCCACTCTCTACTTTTCTCTAGCAGCAGCGCCAGGCCGAGCCCGGGGGCATTACAGTGTGCCTCTTTTTCCTTCTCTTCCCATTACATCCAAACACGATCCCTTCATTGCCGGCATGTTGCGGACAGAGGTGTTCATCCTTTTTTCTAGCGCTTTCTAGTTTGGGACCCTTCTCTCCCTCCCTGATCACCCTTATGGAAGCTGAATCACACGCTCAGATTGCCTTTGCCATTTCCCGATATCCGTAGCAAAGGTGGCTTCCTTACGAGATGGTAATCCCCTTTCCCGACATTCCCCTAGTTTCGTCGACCTCTCTCTCACGTTCAGTATCGTAACCTTCTTTTCGAATATCTGATCCTATGGATAGGGCTCAGTGCTACGAGTCCCCTTGCCTCTTCAAGTGACACTCTCTATAACCCTCCCGCACTGATGCCTCTACCCTCGGAACTTGCTGCTTGTGATAGAAAAATTCATTTCTTCCCCTGGCTTTTTCCGAAGAAGATGGTTTTCCCCTATCGTTTGAGCAATGCCTCTGCAGTGACCCCTTCCTCTAGTTTCGAAGGTCCTCCTCCTTCTTCGGGGTTTTGGTCGAACTCCCCCACTCCTCTTAATCGAAGCCCTTTGACCAAATATTTCTCTTTTTTTCCGGGTTTTCGTCACTCTTCGCTCGGTATCTCGTCGTGGCGACGCCGATCACAATCCCGCCTATCCGTATTTCCCTTTCCTGGCTTTTCTGAATTTAATTCTTCCCTTGGTGCTATTATCTAAAGCTCTTTCTACGAGGATTCCGAGCTTCCTTTGCAATTCCTATACTTGCTGCCCAAGGCGACAAAATCCCCGTCCCTTTTTCATCGAGTCTATTCCAAAACGACGTCCCCCTTTTCTCCAAAGACGTCGTCGTCCGTTTCCCTAAATTTTCTTCTCCCTGGCTGTGACAACTTTTTTAGATTTGCCCACTCAGTTTAAACCTCTTTCATCTTCCATTCTCTCCGTCTCGTCGAATAATAGATCCCGAAAGGAGACCATCTAACTTTTTATGCCCGGTCCATTCCCTTCCTGTGTGAAAAGAAGGCTATATTTAAACGTGCTATTCTCCGGCATGTTCTCCCCTTTCCCTCGGATCCTCCAGTCACTCAGTCCTTCCCAATTTTCTACCCCACCTTTTCTCCCCCCGTCCTGATCTTCGACCGCTTCTTCGCCATAACACTTCTTGATTTACTTTATTAGATCCCTAAGAAGACATTTCGGTCTCGGAGTCTATTATGGTTCACTCCCCTCTTTTACCCTATCCTCTTTACCTCGTCTCGGTTCTTTAGCGAGGTCTCCGTTACTGTACCCTGCATCTGAATAAGTTTCAGGACCCTCCCTCTGAAGATATTTCCTCGCAGGGGGTGACGAGGTTAGAATCTCTCCTTACTCCTCCTAATTTTTTTTTTCTGATCTTTCGACATAACTGTTTCACCGTGAATCCATAATGTTTCTGTAACCCTTATCCGCTTGGGCGACCAAGGAGTCGATTCGCGTCAAGGCCTCCCCCTGTGCTCTACTCTAAAAGGCCTCTTTCTCCTCTGTCACAGATTTCCCTTTCTCCCGTACACTTCTTTCGAAACTCTCCTATCCTACCCTGTTGGCGGTGATGGAGCATAATCTGAAGTTTTCTCCCTCCTGTTTGTCATTTAGCCCCGTCGAGCCTATCAAAGTCGTCTTTTTGCATCGGTGTTTTCTTACCTTTTTCTTAGCTGGAAGTACCCTCTTTCTTTTTCTGCACTAGACTCCTTTTATCACTGTCCACTATTTTTCTCTTCCGTTTCCCTACTTGCCGGCATTTCGTTGAGTTCCCTGCCAGTTCTTAATCTCTCTTTCTTCATGATTCTCGATCCCCCGAAGTAAGCTAGTATGACTTCCCTGCTAGTCGCACATAGTTTAGATTCGCTTCCCCCGGAGTGGGGTCACTTTCCAGATTTCCTTCCAGTCATCTCAACCCCTCCCGTCTCTCGCTCTTCACCAATTCCCCCCTCTCCGATCCGAGTGATCGGCTCGTCTGTGTGAAGCTTGATTTAAATGCGTCGTGATTTTCCGACAGTGTTCAGAATCATTTACCAACGATTTTTTTCATTAAGTGTAATCCTCCGTGCTCGGGTGCCGTATAGCCCCCCGCCATGAGCCCTCACCAAGGAATGGTCCCCTTCTACTAGATAGTTTTTGTTCTTTCCAAGACCCAATCCATTTTATACCCGATCGAGCTTTTTTCCGGTCTCGGGGGAACTTTTGCGATGCCTCCGTTGTTTTTTTTCCTGAACATCCTCCCCTCGAATAAGTAGTATTTCTTCGAATATCGTACTGTGCAACTTATTTTTTTTTTTGAGTCTCGTTTGCGTAGGACATCATGGCGACTGGTTTTAATGTTCACCCTAGGCCTCCTTCACTTTTGAGGAAGTTGGTATCTCCACCCCAACCCTTTTACTCTCCCCCTCGCCTGCTTGCCGCTTCTATGAGCACTGTCTAGCGTGCGCGTCCTTGCAGACGTGCGTACCTATCCATTTTCGCCTCTACCTTTTCCTCAGGTTATCCTTTAAGAGGAACCGGTCCAGTCTGTTCCTGATCTGTATCTCCCCTCCCACGTTCTCAGGGATGTTCCCAGATAGTCCGATTTTGACCCCGTGGAGTCTGTAGGTATATTTGGGCCCTGCATCTAGCGGTGATTTATTGTTCCATTCTTTTCACAGGTTACTATGAGCTCTGGTTTCGTTCGCTTGTCACGCGCCCGCCTCCGCCAGCGGACTGTTCCAACCCCCTTTTTCCCATAGACTGAAGGAGCTCGGTAAGTGAAGGTTTTTTCTGATAACCGCTACTCGCGTATTCACCTTTCAAAATTTCTTGCATTTCCCCGATGATGCCATCTCCCCGTCAGTCGTATAGTCCATCTACTAGCTCGAGCTTTCTCGCGCTCGCTCAATTGAGGAGCGATTTCCTGGATCCCTTTTTTCGGTGATGTCTAATTTGTGTGCCTATTGTTCTTTTAGTTGTTTCCTTCCGTCCTCTCCGCCGACGGTCCTAACTCCTCTCTCTTTCCCCCCTTTTTCTCCCCCTTTTCCCAGGGACCCTTTTCCTCCTACGTATCGCAGGGTTTCGTTTTTAACGCCGGTTGTCGACGCTCCCGACTTTTCCGTGTCTTTTTCCTCCTTCTCAGAACTGGTACCCCGTCCACTTGTCTGTGAACACGGGGCTGGTCCGGAGACCCATGATTCCATAGTGTTCTTGGAATTTGTAAAGAGTCCCTTGTTACCTTCGTTTTTTTCCCTGCGGGCATCGACCTGGAATCTCTTCGCTCTTTTTTTTCACTCCCTCCCATATTTTGCTTCTGGACTCTTCCGGCTTCACTTCCCCTGTTTTTTTCACTTCGGACAGCCCCTATCCTTCTCCTTCCCTCTTCTCACATCCAAACTAGAAGAAAGTTCTCCAACCCTACCTGCGACCATCATGCCGGTCGCCTCTGATTGATTATTTCCCTGCAAAATACCCAGCTCCGAGCTTATTTGATTTTATTGTTTTCATAGTATTCAGCTCTCCGATCAGAGTCGGCCCCCCTATCTCTACACCACCTGGTTGTATTCCTCTTTTCTTCACTTCAGCTCAAGATTGATGACGCGCCTCGCGGTCCAGCGACGCTCGTGTGAAAAGCAGATTTTCCACTATCGTTGAATAGTTCCCCCGACTTGTTTTACCGAGTCTCGACCACCAGTAGTACTCAGATCCACCCTGTTCTCGTCCACTTAGATGGTCAGACACTCGGGCAGCCGTTTGGGACGTTCCCCCCAGGTCTTTTTCGCATCAGAGAGTAGAGTTCCCTACGCGATCCCGAGCCCCACGGGGAGACACCAGAAACGGACCGGGCCTTGGAGAGGTTTGTAGAACGGGGTATTGACCCCACTTTATGGCACTCCCCAATAAGATTACTAGTTTTTTTTGACACTTACTCGCCGTGTAGCGGCGATCACAGCCCTTAGCTTGCGGGCACGTCTTGTTTAGTTTTCGTTCTATCAGTAGGGCTTTTGGAGGTCGTCGAGAATTGCGGCTTTTCTTTAGCATCCTGTTAGTACCTGATTTCGTTCCCGGAAACCTCAAAATTAATGGTTCTGGATTAGAGTTCCCCTCTCCACGCGCCAGTCCTGTACCGTACGAGTTTGGACACGGGCGGTGTGAGGAACTGGCCCCTGCCTTTTTTCCCCTTTGGGCTCGTTCGGTGGGTTTTGTTTTTCTCTATCTTCTGCGCGAGCTGCAGCCCTAGACGTCTCGTTTATCACCTGTTTTCCAGGAAGAGTTTGCCGATACCTATTCGCTGATGTTCCGTCTCGGTCATTTGGTATCCCTCCTTGAACGATTGATTTTGATTCTTTCCTCATTTTAACCCATCTCCGTGTTAGCTGTCTTAGTCTGATCTCCTCCTCTCCTCGGCGAAACCCCCAATGACTTTCCGTTAACTCCCTTTCCCTCGTCCTCGCGGAACCCTTCTTCCTGTTCCCCGTTTACAGAGTCTAGTCGAGGGCCGTATCCCTTTTTCGCAGAATCCCGACCTCCTACTCCTCCCAAAACAGAAAGATCCATCGTGCGTCGTGCATAAGCCTCACTCCCGTTTCCCCACTTCTTCGGTGACATGAAAGGTTTTTATTCTTGACCCCCGCGCATCCTCACCGGACTGTTCGTTTCTTTAAAGACATTCCTTTTCTCACCGAATGACGAAAAGATAATGTTCGCGCATTCCCACCCCTCCCCCTCCCGCGAAAAGGAATTCGCAGCATCTTTCCATCCCCTCTCTGCCCTTGAGTTACCTCCCATCTCCCACCTTTCTATGGAACCCCTCCAGTCACCAACACTCGAAGGTTATTTATTTCTTTCCTTTCTGGCTTTCCCTCCCCCCAGAGTTTATATTACCCAGCTAGTCCTAGTTTCTTTTTCCGCGGGCGTACCCTGTTTCTGGTGCTCGCTTCTCTCCTGATTTTACATCGTCCCCTCTTGATGAGTGCATACAGTCTCCCCTTTTTTTGACCCTTCCCCCACGGCTGCAAGCGGGTCGTATTTCCTCGCTTCCCAGGCGCTTGATACAGAGCGATTACAAAGGGGTGAGATTCTTCGGTTTAAATCTTGTCCCCCCTTCTCTTTCCAATTATGGCCCCCGATGGTGACCCCTTCAATGTTTTGTTCTCGCCCAAGACTCTCTTGCTTTTCCTCGCTGGAAGAGAGATCCTTCAGCCTCTTTTGTACGCTTTCCATTTTCCTCTCGAGAACATTTGGTCGGTGGTTCGCGAGCTTCCGAATACGCGCTCCTTCCTATTTCACTAGTTCTTCTTAACTCCCCCCAAGAAAATCACGCGTAGGTTTTTTCGGGGCTGTCCTCTCAAGTTCCCTTTTATGGCTCTTTTCAGCGGTGCGGGGGTGTGTCGGCTGAAGTGTTCGTCACGCGCGTTATTCTTCTAGGCGCTTGTCCTCGCATCCTCTAGAACCTTTCTTTATTTTTTCAGTACAATGGCACCGGTCTTTCTTCTCGTTCCCCCAAGTCTAGGCTGTTCCTAGCTTTTTAGGGATCGGAAGCCGTTTTTGCCACCCTTCGAAAGGTCTCTTCTGATACAGGCCCAGATCCCGTGCGGACCAAGCTGCGCCCTAAAATTTCGCTTCCCTCCCATCACGCTTTTTCCGCCACTGTTCGGCCCCGCCTGGGCCTTCCCGTCGCCCTTTTGCGTGATGGCTCGACAAACCCCCTGTTTCTCCAACCACCTTATTAAGAACCCCTTCGACCGCCCCGGTCTATGGGCGATGGGACTTGGCACGCGTTTGCGGCTGCCGACAAAATCTCCTCGTTGTAGCTCCTACTATGAGGTCGACGTCGACCACTTAAATCTTTCCCCATCGCCGCCTACCCCCTCCCCCCCCCAAGAGGCCAAAGGAACCCCACTTCAACCACTGAGCTTTTGCGTCGACGCCTCTCCCTTTATCCCCTTTTGATTTTTTTACTTCTTTCTTAACTTTAGAGAGATTTCTTCGCCACCTCTCCCGGCCCGGGGCCCCATTACGTTCCTTCTTATGAGCGAAATTCACCCCATACGCCCCGGCCGCCGCGACGCATTTCCTATGGCCCTGAATTGGGGGCCCTGAAGAACTGGTCTATTCGGTGATCATGGCGATGCGTCCCTAGCGTACCCTCGACACACCCTCTGGACGCCATGACCATCATACCACGAGACGAGTCCGCATGCCAGGACCCTTTTTTTTTTGACTCCGGCTCAGCCACATTTTTTCCGGCTGGAAGTCGGGCCACTCAGGACAGGTTCGTGATGACTCCCGCGCGTCCCCTTTTTAGCGTTTACCTTTTTAAAAGGAGTGGAATTAGCTTCTACTCCCGGCGACTTGAGGGGTCCTGTTACGACTTTTTTCTCTTTTCAATTTCCCCTTTTCCTTCTAGTCCAGACTTTTCGAAGCGAGACCTGATTGATGGGTTTTTTCTGCCACCAGGCGTACCGTGACGGCTTGCTCTTATATTGTGTGCCCCATTCCCAGAGCTCCATGAGGTCCCAGTGAGCCAGACTACCCCTCTTCCCCCCTACTCCCCCCTCCTTTCTCGTCCCCCCGACCTCCCCGGCCTAAGAAGTCGTCTAGGGGTTTCTGCAAGGCACCTTGAACTTCCTCTCCTATGTTGCCCCCGATCCCCCCCCCTGTGTCGTCAATCCGCCCGATCTTTATTTGTTGTGATGGATTGCGGCCGACATCCTCACGTCCCTTTCGCTGGGCCAGTCCCGGGGGGTCGTGCCTCCGGGTTAGCTTCCCGTTGGTGCGTGCGTTCTTCCCTTAAACTCCTCGTTACCCGCCGCGGATTTGTCGCGTCTTGAGCCCCCTTCTTGTATAGTAATTTAATTGCTCACCCGTCGCCCCTCCCTTCCCACTCCCCAATTGCCAAATAGAGGCGCCTTTTCCTCCCCCCCCAACTGCAGCCCTTCACAACGATGAGTTGTTCAGAATTTTCTCTCTCTAGTCTCCCGGCCAGGATTGTTTTCCAAAGTATTTATTTAGGCCCCCCCTTGTCACATCGTGCGTTTTAGTTCTTTGACGCAGTCTTTTTTCCCTCGGCTAAATTCCTATGCTCTAAAGTAAGGAAAGTCGACTCTCCCTGACCTGGACTTTCATTTCAGCAGAGCCTTATTGTTTCCCACATGTCAGATATCCTTTATTTTCGCAGTTATAAGAGCCTCATAAATAATTTTTCGCCTCTCACGACAGCCCCACGACGTATGCCCACTAACGCGAGGCCCCCTTCGACCTCTACATCCTAGGCCCCCCTTGTTTTCTGCCACCTTCTCTTAGAAGCACAGCCCCAGCTCTTTGTAGGCGAGTTTCGGGAACGCGGGTGGTCCCTCTTTTCTCGTTCCCATCTCCTCTTGAGTCTCTTGCTTTTTCTCTCTAGTCCTTGGTGTTTTGGTGGTTTTTTTGTGTCGGTTTGGGTTTTTTTGGTTTTTTTTTGCCTTACTCTCTTTCCTAGTCTCCCCCATGAAGCTCCGAAGAGGTTAACTGAGAACTATTGAAGGGCAAGGGAGGTTTCAGTCGATGGCGA
>Ga0179593_1563754_pt1 | contig 14998 bp, 18 predicted proteins | sample CZODoug2_1_08_16_FD_185931 | JGI IMG/M metagenome (GOLD analysis project Ga0179593, IMG submission 185931) | Vadose zone soil fungal communities from Angelo Coast Range Reserve, California, USA - CZODoug2_1_08_16fungal (PacBio error correction) | ecosystem: Environmental > Terrestrial > Soil >... | reverse complement strand
CTTTTTTCCAGGCACCTCCTTTCCCCCCCCTTTATGCTGCTCCCCTTTCCCCTTTTTTTTGCTCTCTGGATTTATTCGGCTTGCGCGGTCCGAGCCTGGCTTTTGGGGTGGTCTCCTTCTGCCCCACGGTTTCGATCAAATGCTTCTTGCGAAGTGGGAGGAGGCGTCCCCTCTCCTTTTTGTATTCCCCCGCAGATTTTTTTCCCCCTCTATTTTTCTTTTCCTCATACTTCCGACCCTGTTATGAAACGATCTTCTATCCTCAGTCTTTCTTGCGTTTCGACCTGGACCAGGATTCTGTACGTACTGATCCCTTTTTTCCCCCCTTCTTTCCCACTCTTTTGACCTTTAGCCACAGCCACCTTGTGGCTTGGGTCCGGAGATATGCCTGGAGTTGTTCTTTTGCAGGCGGCGGGTCTTCGAGTGAATCGTCACCTTCTCACTTCCGTGACCTTCCCTTCCGATGTTCGCATTTTTTTTTTACTCAGCTAGTCCGTTTCGGCGACATCAAGACCGACAACCTACGAGAACGGACCTTGCGGCATTATCGGCCAGCGACATGACCCCCACTTGAACCCTTTTTTTTCCCGTTTCCCCCCCCGTTCTTGGCCCTCCCTCCTCTGCTCCCTTCCCCTTCCCCCTATTTAGACGATCCATGTTTTTTGGGTCATTTCTTTGCCGGCGAGGTCTAGCCATCCAAATGCAGAACGCCTGCTTCCCCGGACAGCGAGCGATGAGTTCCCCTCTTGCCTTTTTTTTTCCCCGTTTTCCCCCCCCCCTCTAACACGGTTTCAATCGCCGAGAGTCCTATGAATTGAAATGAGTCAATTATCTATTAGAACGGTATTCTCCTGGTATATTCCCTTTTTACCCTAGTCCCTTCCCCCTCGCTTTCCCTTTTCCTGAACTTTTCCTTCGAACCTGTTTGCCCTGTTATCATCTGTCCCACCGCTTCGCAGATTTACCTCCCTTTTTGATGGTGGCGGCCGTCTGAACCAAGAAAAAGTGGTGTCTATCATGGCGATCCGGCCCTTATTTTATTCCGCTGCGTTTTCTTCCCACTTCCCTTCCTCCCCTGCCGCCTAGACTAACGCGCCTCTTATGCGACCCTAGGGTCTTCGCATTCCTGTTACGAAGGGAAGGTACTTTTTTCCTTCTTCGCATCGACCCTGCTTCTCTTCTCTTTCTTCTCGCATTTTCCATCCCTTCCAAAACATAGCTGGAGCGGCGAGAACAATATTTAAGATTAAGGACCCCGTTTCCATCTCCCCCCCAATTGGTTAATCCATCTTTTCTTTTTGGCCTTTTTTGAGTCCCCTTTAGTTTGTTCCGCCCATGCGATGTTCCCCCTTCTCAGGCAGATAATGCCTTGAACCGTTCCCATCTTTTTCCCAAGAGGAGGAGAAGTCCCCTCCATGGAACCTCTCCTCTTCCCTGCTCTCCTTTTCGGTCGATATAAGCGCGATAAAGAGCACCCTTTTTTGCCGGATCGCCCGTCAAAACACTTTTAGTTTCCAGACGGCCCCCTCCCTCCGGTCTTTCTTCGCCCATTTCTTTTGTCAGGACTCATAGAGTCTCACTCAACTTCCGGCCCTCCCTTGGTACCCAGCTCTTGTCATACTGGACTATTGTCCCACACTTGAATACTTTTGTAGTACCGTTCCCTTACTCCCTGTACTTTCCTTTCCTCCCTTTTACCTTTCCTCTGGTCCCGACTGGAAAACATTTTTTTGTTTAGAGGCCTGCGCAAGTTGGAGCTTCCTAAGCGCAAAGATCTTCCCCTCCCTCGTTTTTTTCGATTTCAGTTCCCTCTCCGGAAAAAACTCAACCTGTCTTTTTTACCCCCGCACCCTCCAATTGATAACGAGGGTGAATTTATATGGAGCTGCCCCCTTTGACTCTTCTCTTGTCTTCCAGTACACCTCATATTTGAGTTTTCCCTTCCCTCCCTTGTCGACATGAAGATTGTCGTGGCTCTCTCTCGTCCTTCTCTGTCTGGTTTTTTCGTGACTAGCTTGCCTGTTCCTCCTTCAGGAGCCCAGTGACGGAACCCATTGATTTGAGATACCCTTCAACGTTATCTTCCCTCCCCGCAGCCCTAATCCCCCCTTCCTAGGCGCGCCCACCAACACCAAACTTTGGCTTTGGATGCCGGCGATCTTCGCGCCCGAAAAGGATACGGTTCTGCGAACTTTTAACCTGTTTTTTTCCTAATTCCTCCTCTTTTTTTTCAGGTTCTTTTTTTCCCTTTTTTCTTGACCGTCTACTCCGCTCGTTTTCCAGGGGTGGCGGTGGCTCGTCCAGTATCGTCTTGCAATCGCGCACTACTTCCAGTTTTTCTTCCTACCCGCTCCCCTTACTTCCCCTTGATCTTTTTAAACCCTGGGCACCGTTTTCTCCAACCCCCTCCTCCAGCTTTTTAAGAGGTCCTACCTCGATGGCTTAGTCTCGATCCTGATGTAGATCAGTTCCCAATCCCTTTCTTGACTATCCGCTCCTACCCTTCTTCCTTTTTTCCTTTCCTTCATCTTTACTTACTCTTCCCCCCCGTTGTGTTCCTCGGTCTTTCATCTTCCTGGACTACATGCTTATTCTCTTATATCCAAGAACCCCACATAGGCTTTGGAAAGATCGAACATCTAGAGAAGAAGAAATCGTCTCCCCCTTTTTCGCGTCCCTCTTGCTTTCCTTTTTTTTTCCCGGTCCCCCGTTCCCTGTTGCGTCTTCGTTTTGCAGTGAAGATCGACCGCTCCTATCCCCTTGAGATTGACCCTTTCATACGCCGAGCCACGCCCCTGAGGCAAGAGTTGTTTTACGAAGTCTTTTTTTCACTCCACCTCCCCTCCCCCATTCCCCCTTTTTTCCCTTTTTTATGGCCAACGGATCCTGTTTGCGAATCCTTCTCCTGATCCGGTTTCGGCAGCCACAGCCAACTTGTGGCCTAGGAAGCTATTGACTTTTCGGGTGCAGTTTTTTTTCTTTCTCACCGTTGATATCGCCGTTCCTTCGAAAAAGAGAGATGTTGGTACTTCGCCTCCCGTTTTTTTGAGGAAGAAAGCCTTTTTCCGTTCGGCCGAACTCCCGACCTCCCCCCCACCCTTCGTTCCTCTTCCCTTCCTTTACCACATCACCTCGAAATAGGGGGTAATGGAAAGCGACCATTTTCAAATGGAGCCGCCCTCTTTTAATGCTCACTCTTGACCCCCTCCGGCTCCCCCCCTTTTCTAGGGTTTTTCCCTTTTTCCGGAGAGGTATAGACTAACCCTGCCGCCCGTGCGTCGACAGCCACCCTCTACGATGACGCACCTCCTTGCTTTTTCCTTCTCACTTGTCTCCCCCCCACAATTTTTTCCCCCAGAGTACTTTGCAAGTCGAAGATTCCCTTAATTAAACTTTTTACGAACGTGTACTAGCAGTGAGTTCCTCAAGGTTAGTACAACTTCCTTCCAAGCGCTTTTTCCCCCCTAAGGGACGGAATTTCTTCTTTTTCCCCTCGTCTTTTGAAGTCTCCTTTTGATTAAATACCTTGTTTTGATCTTTCCAGTATGGTACACCCCCCCAGTGGTGGAAGGGATGCTTTCACGGCAGGAGCCCTTAGGAGTTTTCGTTCGACTTTTCCCCTCTTTCCCCATTTTCCCCCCGCGCCGAATGATCTAATTTATCGGTTTCTTCAGAATTTCCTTTGGAAGACTTCAAACTGTCCGTATATAGCCTCGACTAACCTCCTCTTTCAACACGACCCCCCCCCCTGACTCCAAAAAAATCTGTCTTCCGATCCAACAGCGATTACCCAATAGTAGATTCCCTTTCTCCTCCCCGCGCAATTTCTCCAGGACCCCCTCTTCTTTTTAGTACTTTCTTTTTTTTCTCATTTCGTACTATCTCCTTTTTCCGAAATGCTTAAGGTACTTTAGAGGAGATCATGCCCCCCCGTTCCCTCCCTTCCCTTTTGAAGGCCCTTCCAGACCGATACATTTTCTACATTAGATTCTTCGGAGAGCCTCCCGGAAGTTGATTGAAAGGGATCTCCCCCCCCCAAGACCTCCCGTCGCCCCCCCCTTGAAGGTCTTTTTTCCAATTTAGGTGACCAGCTTCAACGCACCATCCGGTAGGATTCTTTTGCAGTGGACGCTGATTTTGAGACTCCCCCCCCAACCTTTTTCCCGGACCTAGGGTCCTTTACCTCTCTTCACGCTCCTCCTTTTCATATTGACTTTGCCGACCACTTGATATACCTCACTTGCTTTTCCCCGTTTTTCTAAGTGGCAAGGCCCTTTCATGGATAAGGTCTACTTTTTTCTTACTCTTGTTCGATGGATTTTTGAACCCTTAGATCTTTCCCCCTTCTCCTTGTCATATTGCGCTGGCATCGACGCTTTGTCTTCGTCCGCAGGCTTGATTTTCTTTCATTTCTCCCCCCATGCCAAATCTCGCAGAGCGTCTCCGATTGGTGGATTTATACTTTCGCTGCATGACTCTCGCCATTTCCCCTGGTCCGATTGTCCCTTCGGTTCTTTCGTCCTATAAGCCGAAATTTTTCGAAGTATGTTGTCGTTTGAGTCATGATCTGACTGCGCTTCGTATTTTTCTCTCCTTTTTTGCCGGAACCTTCTCGCTTTGCTTTTTCCCAAGGCTGCTTTTTCCACGGTTACTGATTCTTATTTTCCTCCCCCCCCCCCACCTTCCTCCGTCCCAACGCAAACACCGGTGTGGTCTTCCTACCGGATCTCGAAGGACCCAGCCTCCCCCCCCTGGTTTTTGCCCATTCGCTTTGCACTTTTTTTCCATGAGTACTCCTGGTTCGATGATCAGAAAGAATTATTCCGACTTCTCCTCATCCAGGTCGGTTGGGCTCAGTCCCTTCTTTTTTCTTGTTCCCCGCTCCTTTTATCTAGCCTTTTTTTCTGCACTTTGATTTTTCCAACGTTAGCCGATCATTGTCCTCACCAACCCACAAAAACCCCCCCCAAGTGGGGACAGCCTGAGACAACAAGGAAGACCAGTCTCCTTTTCCTCATGGATTTTCCTTCCCCCTCCTATCTTCCCCCCCCCCCTTTGAATCGCTGTTTCTGGGATGAATCCTCTTTATCTCCTCTTTTTTCATACTAATAAGTGTGAGGAGAGAAAGGAACGCTCATATACAGGACTACATTTGATTGATAGTCAACTCCCCCCTCTTTTGAAACTCTCCCTTTCCCCCGACTCCCTCTTCTTTTCCTTGCATGGCTTCTTTTTTTTTTCTGGCTGAAAAACGGTGAGAGTCCTTATCGGTACGTTTTGGGCAGGCGGGCGGAGAAATTACCTTGGAGGGGCAGAAGATCGCCTCTAGATCCTCTAGTCTGCTTCCCGTGTATTCCTACCTGACGATCCCCCGCCAAACTTTCTCCCGTTTTATTCCTCTTTTTTTTCCCGACCCTTTTCCTTTTTTGTCAGTAGAGGCCACATTGCCAGTTAGAATTGCCCACCTATCTTTTTTTGCCGCCAGAGATACTTTCTTTTTTTCCCCCCGGCCCCACAACACCCCCCCCCCAGCAAAACCCCCGCTTTCCTTCAGCTTTGGCTTTTGAGCGATGCAGTTTTCCGCGCTGCAGGTCTCTTGATAGCGTCCTCCACGTTGAATCCACTAGACTTCAGACCAAACGCTGACTGTTTTTAAAGTCGCCCCTTAGTTCTCCCCATTTTCGGCCCCCCCTCCTACAAATACTTCCCCGACTCTTTTCCTCCTTATCGGGACAAGCCGATGAACCCATCAACTTGCTCGTGGGAATGGCCTTACCAGGGGACATCCCGCCTCTTTCTCACCTCCCCTGTTTGGTTCTGTCATTTTTCATTTTTTGACTGATTATAGAAAGGTGAAAAATTCCCCCCCACGCCTTTCTTCGACAAAGCAGTTCTTCCCCGAGATTCTTTTTTTTTCCCCTTCAGCAGCTCTTTCTCCCCCCCCTGTTTTCATTCCCCCCTCCTATGCAAGTGTAGAAATTAATTCAACCCTGATTAGAATCTATCATGAGGGATATACTTTAGTACAATAGTAAATCTCCCAAGAGATTGGTCCCCCCCTTTTTCAGTTCCTTTTCTTTCTCTTCAAATTTTCCCCCGCGTAAAGGAGAAGAGATCCACTGCTTGTGTATTCTTTTCCGTTATCGTCACATAAAAAGTGGTTCGATGGCGATCCCTCGACATGTTTCTTTTTCTTCGGATACCTCCGTCCCCCCCCCCTTCAGCCCCCTCGGCCTGATGCCGACTATAGGGTATTAAGACTTACTGGCAGAACTAACGGTTCCGTACCTCTCGCCTCGCCGGCTACCTTTCCCCCCTGCTCCCCCGTCTGAGACACCCTCCTAACAACTCATCTTCTCAGAGCAAACAGAGAGACAATTAAGTAAGCCCCCCGGGACGAGACGTTCTCCCCCTCCACTTCGCACCCCTCCCTTGATCGCGGTGTATTAATTCTTCTGTAAGAGATACTCCGCAATGCTGAGGTTCCGAGGCGATAAGGTAACCCCTCACCTTTCCCAGTCTGCCCCCCCCCCCCCCTGACTTCTTCTTACCGGTAGCCTCATCGCGCTTCTGAGTGCCTGCGGCAGGGTGGCGATTGAAGGCGATATTCCCTTCCTCTCCCGGACACATGTTCCCTTGCCGTATCCCTTTACCCAGACTTCCTCCGTATGGATATCTTGCGCGGTACCTCTTATACCCTTGCAAAACAGTTCATGCCGACTAGATTTTCCTAAATTCGGAATCACTTCAGCTTTGTCATCTTTTTTGTTCCCCCTTCTATACCCCTTTTTTCCCTCCAGGTAATTGTCTCACTCTCTTCCTCTTAATATTTTTTTTGAGATGGTACACCATGTTAGATTTTTATACGTTTTTTTTTTTTCCTCTTCCCTTCTTTAAGAGTCTCCCTTCTCAGCCCTTGCTGCGACTCAAGCTTCTTCATTTTTAATGGCTCCATCTCCGTAACCCCCCTGAAAATGACCCGTCCCCCTCTCCTTTTCTCATAGTTCGTATGAGCTTGCGGCTATTGTAAATGTCCTGATTAAATCCAAACAGAAAAGGTGTCTGGGGTCATGCTGGATTTAATGAAGACGGTCGTTTCCTTTTTTCCTCCCGGTATTTCTCTCCGGTTTATCTTGGAGTCTCATCATTCTACTGTGAAGGACCCATCTCTGATTGATCTAACCGGCGAGTGTCTTTCCCTTCCGATTCCACTCCATCCCTCCTAGAATTCGTAGACCCCCAAGTTTGTGGTGCCCTTCTCCCAGGATTCCGACTGGATTAACCTCAGGATCGGTGGACATGTAAATGTGGAAGGTGGCAGGCCTTCCCATGCCTTTCCCTTCCTCCCTTACTTAGTCTCCGCTTGCACCAAGGGTTTCGGTGGCATTCCTTATGCGCAATTGGCCCAATCTTTATAGGCTCGAAGTCCAGTTCTCTCGCACTCCGTCTTCTCGGTCGACTCCCCCAAACGTATTTTTCAGCCGGGGCTCAAAACGGCCGCCCCGTCCTTCCCCCTCCTCCTTTTACGTATGTTTCCCGTTGAATTTTCCCAAACCTTTTCTTTGAATATCAGCTCCTCCTCTCCTGGGAAGATGACTCCGATTTCCTTCTCTTCTCTTCTCCCTCCCCCGTTTTGAGATCTCCTTCCCCTTCCCAGCGCCTTCGCTTCGGTCAAAGAAAACTTTTGGAATCCTACCCTTTCTTTCTTCCGAGACGAGACATGGCGGCTGCGCGGAAGAGAATTTCCGCGGGTGGAGAAAGGCTCCGTTCTCTTTTTTTCCAAATTCTGGGACCTTCCATTCTTGGTTCCTTGCGGGGCCTCTTTTTCCTGGCTAGAATAGAGTCTTTCTCCCACTTCTTCTCATTGGAAGAGCCCCCCCCCCCCACCCTGGATGAACGAGCTTCTTACGAAGTCTTCTTTTTTCTTCCTCTACGTCTCTTTTCAACCCGTTAGCCTTGCCAACGGATACCTTTCTTGAGGCCTTCGAGATCGGGATTCTTGCAGCCACAGCCAACTTGTTGGCTTCCTCCATGTCCGTTTGTTCCTCTTTCCATAGTTCCCCCTTTCATACCTTGCCAAAGTCGAGATGTTTTCCCCCCTCCGGAGGACGCAAGCTCATTCTTAGGAGAATCCCTTACAACCTACCCTTCACCTTTGCCTTCCCACGGACCAGCGTGCCCATCCCTGTTGGTTACTGGCGACCCCTTTGGACAATTTTTCCGCCGCTTCAGGCCGTCACTCTTCAAATGCCACCCTCCCCCCTCTCCATGAGTCTCTTTCCTTTTGCCGGCTCTTCCACCTTTCTTCGTTCGACGCCATGCTCTTCAGACGCAGATCTTTTCGCGTCAGCTCGCTCCAATGTTCACTCCTATAACTGTTTTCCCTCTGCGTACCCCCCTCCAGCGAACCCACTTACATTGCCTTAGAAATTTAATCTCATTTTGATTTCTCTCCAGTGTTAGTACCCTTTTTTTCCCCGATGACAAGAGTGTCCCCGTGAAGGCCGGAATTTTCGTTTAGTCGGCCTGACCCTTGCATCCCCTCCACTGCCTCGCTCCTTATGGTGGCTTCTTTCCCTACAACTTTGGAAGTTCTCGATAAGCAATGCCTTTTATCGGGCTCCCCGCTTTTTTTTTTTTTTTTTTTCCCCCTTTTTTTCTTTTCCCCCCATAGCCTGCCTACCCCTCCGCAGGAGCGCTTTCATGATAAAGTTATCCTTTTCTTCCGCCATTCATATTCGATGGAACTTTTCCTTACCCTGCATCGACGGACATCCCATGGCGGCCCCTTGGCGCCCCCCCGAATCCCTCTGTTGATTCCGAGAACGTGAGCCCCCCCTTCCGTCCGCTTTGGGTCCCTCCGTCCAGCGCCAGAGTGTCTTAATACAGCTGATTTTTTGTGTCTTCTCTTGCCCCCCAGTTCCAGGTAACGTCAGAGTTCGATATGCCTTCCAGTCCCATTTTTCTGGGGCAACAAGAGGAAGTCTCATACTCCCCAGTTCGATTAGCCCGGAGTCTTTTCGGTCAGGGGCTTTATTGACGTCCCGATATTCTCAGATCCCCCCTCTCCCGTCTCCTCCCACCACTTCCAGACCGGCCCGCCCTTTGTATGGATTTCGGCGACCAGTGGTCTGATAAATGCAAAACTTTCCCTACCTAGTGCCGACCCTCCCTTCCCTTTCACTTCCCCCTCTTTTACTACCTTGATCTATACATTCCCTTTCTAGTACCTTTCTAAGCAATTCCAGTAATTGACTCATTTCTTCAGATTACTCTTTTTTCCTAGGGCCCCCCCCCCCTGTTTGTTTAGTTTCTTCCCTTGGATCCAGCGACCGATATCCGGCTTCCTTCGCAGATTTTTCTGTAGACGCAGGAGGTGCAAGGTTTAATGGCTTACCTCTCCTTCACCCATCAATTGACCCTCCCCCCCTGGAGATAATCTGGTTTCCTTTTCCTTGAGATTCTTTTTGAATCGGAGGCGCCTTGTCCCTGTTTTCCCGTTTCCTTTTCCCCCCCCCCCCCCCCCCATTCGATTTAGGCAGGATGTCACGAACCTCGCAATTTCCCCTGGCGTCCTCCCCCGTATTTTTAGACTTGATCGCTTGCGTCCTTGCAAGCGAACGTTTCACTTACAAGATCGCTTTGCCTCCGTGTTGTTCCTCATTTTTTTTTTTTCCCTCTACTATCGAGCCGCCCAAATCGGAACCCAACTACGGCCTTGCGTCCGCCCAAAGAAACCCTTTGATGTGGATGCCGGCTTTCCTCGCCTCCTTCTTCCCAGGTCTCCCTTTGCCCTTTCCCCTCTTTTTGGTATTCTCAGGACGGACATGTCTCCTGTTTTTTTTTTCTGTAGGCGTAAGAAGACTTCGTACAGATCGTTGCCTGGTTTTTGCTCGTCCCCCCCTCTGTGCAATTTCCTACACAGTGTTCTTTCTGTCAATCCCCCTCTTGAGAGGGTAGACGGCCTTTCACACCCGTCGAAAGATTCATTTTCTTTAACCGTGGGCAGCGTTCTCCACCACTTCCTCCCCATTTTCAGCGGCTTTCGATTTCCAAGACATGTTTTCTTTGACTTTAGTGCCCCCCCTATTTAGGATGGAAGATTCCTTCCCCGATTTCCTTTATATCCTTCCTTACTAATACTCCGTTTTTTTTTTGAGAGATAATTCCCTTTTAATATTCCCCCCCTTCCCTCCCTTTTCTTGATATTCCCCCCCCTTTCTTGACCCCCTGACGAAGCCCCCATCGTCTTTGCTTCTGCCTCTCCCCTTTTTTATGCCGGGGTGTCACGCTGAAACACGGGTTTCCTTCAAATATCGGCGTCCTTTTCTTGATTCTTTCTTGACTTCCCCCGTGGCTTTCCTCCTCTCCCCCTTCGATCCTATTTCTTGCCCTCTCCTAGCACCACGCCCTGGTTCATGTCCCCTCTCTGAGTAAGAAGTTTTCTTTATGAGCTTCGAAGACATGACAAGGCTCGTTTTCTTATTTCCCCCCTTTTTAACCACAGTTTCTTCCCGGATGGCTTGAATCTCCCGGGAGCAGGGCCCCCCCGCACTTTTTTCTGGGCGGACGCCCCCGAGTTGTTCGAGCTGAGGAGGCGGGATCTCTTTCATCGTAACCTGTTCCTCCTCCGGTCTCGCCCCCCAGCTCTCTTGTCAGCCTCAGCCATTTTCAGTTCCGTCGGTGAAATCAAGACGAAAACTCCTTAGAGCCTCCCTTGGGCAGTACTCTGTGAGTCCTTCCCCCCTTGATTTTTCACTTGCGCCCTCCGACAAACTCTAAATGAACGCCAAACTTTTTGTTCTCCTCTTCGCTTTTTCTTTCTTCCGGATCCTTGAACCATGCAGACGCTTGTCTCCATCCACGGCGATGCCGCCAGAAGCTCTTGCGCTCATCCCAACTGTGTTCTCAGCAACCCCTTGCGTTAAAACCTAATTGCTAGCCCGGTTCTTCTCCTTTCTATCTTCCAGTGTTTCTTCCAATAGTCAGATGACACATCTTGGTACCAGTGCAGGCCTGAATTTCGACTCTAGTCGTCCTTCTGTTTTCTTTCCCCCCCTTTCCTTTTCCTGATTGTATGTGGCGTCTGGTCACCCACCCCCAAAAACCCACCAGTTTATGGCTATCGGCATAGACATGGTGATCGGTTGACCTCGCTGCGGATATCTCTTCCCCTAACCCCTCCTACCCCCCTTGCTTTCTGAGACCTTATAGGACCGCCCCTTTCCCCTCTTTTTTTTAGTGATGGCAAACCCAGGTTCGTACATGATCGCCTCAGGTCCCTTCCTCCTTCGTCCCCGTCCCGCCTTCCCACGAATCTCCTTGGATTCCGCGCCCATCTGAGTCCCACCATTCCTTCCGCTTTCCTTACGAGCCGTTCACATCCCCTTTTCCCAATGATTGCGCGGAATCGCGGCTTTTTCTTCGTTTCTTGAGGGATACATTTTCTCCCCAATGCTCCGGTTACCGTAGAGGCGGATCATGTACGCTCTCCATTCTGCGATTCTCTTTACATCCCCCTTCGGTCTCCTTTCGTAGCTGAAGGCATGGGGATTGCTTCTCTTATCCGCAGTCTTTAAGAGACAATTCCTGACGGATCCCGTCAACCCTTTTCTTTTTGCACCCCCTCCCCGGATCTCTCCCCGTGGGGTCCTCTGCTACCTGCACCAGGGTAAGGGCCGTACTTAGTCGCTTTCCCCCCATTCCGGCCTTCAATGGTCCCCGGTCCTCTGTGCCTCTTCTCAAACCTTTTTCTTCTTTCCCTCCCCTAGTATTTTTCCTTTTCCGGAATTTCTACTGCATATTGAATCTTTAGTTTTTATGTGAAAACCCATTGGTCGTTGTTGAGACCAGTGTGGGGATCCTTCTGAACATCTGCAAATCTCTCGTGCGTCTCTCCCCTCTTTTTTGTCGCCTTCATTAGACAGCGCACCCTTTAAAATGTAAATGCCCTCCCCCCTGCATGAGAGTATTTTAAGGAGGGTGGCATTCTGTGACCTCACTTCTTTTTCTTTGGTAAGATCCATCCCCCCTATTCAAGGTTCGGTTGTATGTGGTCAGGCGCTTTCCTATTCGCGGTCTGACTCTCTTTTTGGTCTCTACAGTTTAATGAAGTCTTTCTTCCCGACCGTCCGCGTCCTCTTCCCCTTCCCCCCCCCCTCGCTTCTTTTGGCTCCACTGTTTTACGCTTAAACAGCATCTACGCTTTCCCCTCCCGAACACTCTAACACTTTTTTTTCTCTCCCCCCGCAACAAGTCTGTGTCTTCCCCCTACCCTTCTTTTTTCCCCCTTCCACCATTCTCCCTTTTTGCCCCCCTAAAAACGTGGTCATGGAAGGACATGCGAGCAATGGTAACTCCAGCGCAGAAAGACTGCTCCTCCGCCTCGTGCATCCAGGGTTGTCTTTGGTCTATGAGCCAATTGGAAATGCTCTATCTTTTCCTATCAAGGGCCGCTCTGCCACTCCCACGAATTCTACAGGTCGACTCCCTTCAAAACGTTCGCCGATCATTTTCCTTTCCCGGGTTTTTCCCCCTCCCCCCCTCGCAGCGACGAGTGGCTTATCCCCTTCATTCTCTCTTTACAAGATATGTTGTTCTTTTCCTCTCAGCTAATCCTCTAGGCTGGAAGATGACTTTCCTCTCTCTCCTTTCCTTCCGTTTTTTTTTTTGCCGGACCTTCCTTCTTTCCAGCGGTTTTGATTCTGTCAACGAACCATGCTTTTTTTCCGATCGAACCCTGGATCGAGCCGAAGCCCCTTGATGCGCGGAAGAGGCCTTGCTTCCTTGTCGAAAGGCTTGCCCCCCTTTTCTAACTTTTCTTTCCTTTTATTCTCCTAACGGGATCGCCCTGTCGAGCCTCTATGTTTCTGCCAAAGTGACTCATACCTTTCCCTCGCCCACGCCACAATTTATGCAGCGCGGTCCGAAGTTCTTTCTGCTCTTCGCCGTCCCTTGCCCAGGCCTGATTCCACCAGTTCTGCATGGCAACCGATCTGTTTTCCTCGGAGAGATAAGGGAAGGCAGCCACATACCCTTGTGGCTTTGGGGCTGTCTCAGAGTTTCGTAGTTGAACTTCCTCCTTGATTAATCTTCCTCCTGTCTTTTTCTCCCAAGAGAGAGGGTTTCCTTCCCGCTCCTTCGTCTGACGCCAGCTCAGTCCGTCGCCTACAGACCGACACTCACCTTCTCTCCTTGACACCATCAACTGAATACCCCTGACTGTCACTTTCCAGGACAATTGCTCCAGACGCTTACAGGCCTTTTCAATAGAAATTCCAACCTGGCTCCCTCCTCCCCCTTTTTGGTTTCTTCTCATGTTGCCGGTCTGCCAAACTAAGACCGAGCGTGCTAACGTCCAGCGTCGATGCAAGATCAGATGATTGGCGCTTTGCGCTCCAACTGTCACTCCCTCACACCTTTCCACCAGTTTCTCAAATGAGTCAATTACCTTGTCGAACGGCCCTAAGGGATTTATTATCAAGTGTTAGTCATTTCCAGAGGACAAATCCAGTGAAGGCCGGATCCCCCGTAGCCTTTTCTACCCTTTTTTCTTTCCTCTCCGGCGTTCCGGATTTGGAGGGGCTCTGGTACCTACACTTTTGTTGACGGTCTGGCGATCGAAAGGAGCATGGTGCTCGGGATTGCGGGATATCTCACGTCATTCCCGTGCGGCGCGCCCCCTTACCGGGTATTCCTCCTTCCTTTTGCCCTCCTGGAACGTTTTCCGTACATGATTCGAACTAGCCGCGTAAATCAGCATTTTTGCAAAGGATCGGTCCGACCCTTCCCTCCCCCCCCCCAATTCCGGTATTAAGCGAACCAGCTGAGAACACCCCCGTCCGCTTCCGGACCTTCACGCGCCTGAGTCTCTTCATGTGGATTCGTGAGCTTTTGAATGGACCGTCCGCGATCCGTCGCAAGCTGAATCCCCCGTTCCTTCCACCGTTTTGTGCAGGCCTTTTGCTCCGATACATTTCGCCTCATTAGCGTCCCCTGTCGGAGATGTGATTGGTCGTACATTCGATATCCCTCTTCCCGCTTTCTCCTTCCTTCTATCAAGAAAGTACCCCACCCATTCTACCAGAATGCCCACGCACATCCGGTATAGTCTTCTTCGGCAGTGGACTTCTAACTGCAACTTGTACTTCCTCCTATCCCGAACTTTTTCCCCCCCCAATTTTATTGTCATTGGAATCTTGTCCAACACTTGAATTACCTACCTTCCTTACCGTTCTAAGCAATGTCCTTGACTCATTCCTTGACCTCTTCCTTCTTCCTCTCACCATCTTCACCTGGGGGACTTTTTAGAAGCGCCATTGCCGGAGGCATGCGCTGCTTTTTCTTTCTGCGTCTTCCGGTCGAGAAATACGGCAACCTGAACACTGACCCTCACCCGCCGAATTTAGAGTCTCCGAGTTTTTTGAATTTATATGAGATGCCTAAGCTCGGCTCCCTTGTTCCCCCGCTCCCTCCCCCTATTCAAAGGGGATGTTTCAGACTTCTCCTAAATTTCTCAGATTCTGTGTCGGGTCTGGAGTTCGCCTTCAGCTGCTTCCGACTTTTACACACCTCTCGCTCTGCGATTCCCGGCTCTGATTCAACGGTTACTTCCACTACTTCCCTGCCCCCACTCACAGTTCCCAATTCCCCCCCCCAAGTTGGCTGTGATGCACGATCCCGGATCTCTTTTTGCTTACAGCACCAGATCGTTGCCCTTCCTCGACCCCTGGAGGACCATCAGGACGAAGCTCTTCGTAGAAGCGCAGAGACTTCGTCCCCGATAGTGACTCCAGGGTGGCGGTTCTTCCCTTATGCGAACTTAAGTGCGCTATATCAGGCCCTCTCTCTCCCATATTTCCCCGAATCCTTCACCGTCTTCAGCTTTCATTTTTCCGAAACTTGGGAAGCCTGCGACCACCCACGGCCTCCTTCTCGCGGCAGCCGCCTCTTTCTAAAGCCCTCATTTCTACACCGCATTAGTCCGGGAAGATTCCCG
>Ga0179593_1539910_pt1 | contig 14998 bp, 20 predicted proteins | sample CZODoug2_1_08_16_FD_185931 | JGI IMG/M metagenome (GOLD analysis project Ga0179593, IMG submission 185931) | Vadose zone soil fungal communities from Angelo Coast Range Reserve, California, USA - CZODoug2_1_08_16fungal (PacBio error correction) | ecosystem: Environmental > Terrestrial > Soil >... | reverse complement strand
TTCTTTACAATCCCGTTCGCCGATTGGGTACTTTTCTTTTTTTTTCAATATGGCCCGCCCCTTTTTTCCCACATTCCCTTTCCGGATATGTTTCGCTCGATTTCTTCGGATTTCTACCCCTTCTCCTCATACTTTTTTTTCTCTCCTCGAGTCGATCCCCCCTTTTCTCCCGAGCAGACTTTTCCTTTTTTTTCGAACCAGGGCGTTGTCAGTCCTTGAGATCTTCATTCCCGCTAATTCGGGACTTATTTGGTGTGAACTGTTGCGTTATTCTGTGGAGTTCCCTCCTCCTCAGGCCATCTTCCCCCGGCGGCGGGTTTTCCCCCCTTGATGCACGAGCTTCCTTCCCGCTTAGTTGTCCTTGTGGGCGATCGAAACGTCTCAGTTATATCCCATTGCGAGCAGTTTCAATTCCCCAGTTTCCCGCGTAGGCCTTCTTTTTACCCCCCGTGGGTTTTTGAACATCTTCTCTCGACCGGACTTTTCCTGAAGTACCCCGCAAGGTAGCATGACGCGCTGACCCCCTTACTTTTTCCCTGAACTTCCGTCGCGTAGCGTTTTTTCTTAATTTCCCCCCTCCCTATTGTCCCCTTTTGTGTATCTTGATTTCCTAGACCTTTCGGGCGTGCTTTCGCCGTCTTCCAGAGCTCTCCCTTGTTAGTATTACTTCTTTTTTCCCCGTGAGCTTTTTTTCTTTTCCCCCTTCGCGCTTGGAGCTCTCCCCTCCCCTTTCCGACGGCCTACAAAGAGATTAGGGAGAGCTTTTTTCCTCCCACCTTCTTCTCGCAAGAATTTTTTGGGTGTTTGCTTTTTTTCCTAATTTCCTAATTTAACCAGCCAAGGGTGACTTACTCCCCCACTCGGTACCCGTTTTTAATATAGGTCCCGTATCGTGAATTTTCCTCCCCCCCTTCCCAATGTAACCTTTATTGTTCCCCCGCGTTAGCCCGTTCCAAGGTTTCCCTCGGAGTGATGCCTCCGCTTCTGAGGCAGTTCACTCGCCTAATTTCTTTCCTCGTCCGTCGGCTTCGGTGACCCTTTTCTTACGGCAAACCCCTTTTACAGATTGCTTTTTGATCCTATTTACCTCTTTATGCGAGCCCCAGCGACAACCGTCCCCTAATCTGCTTTGAGCGATAATGATATTCTCTTTTCAGTGCTGGGACCAACTCGAACTTTCCGTGAAGTTCTTTCCCCTTTTTTCACTTGCGGGACTCTTTTTTCAATTCTCAATGATTAGGTTGAGCCTCCTTCTTGCCTATTTGTATTCTTCCCGGGCGAAGAAGCCCCCTCCCGGCGCTAGATTACTTTTTTTCCTTCCTTTAAAGGTTACCACGCTTTGCATTTTCATCCCAAGATCTGCGCGATTCCTCATTGTGCTGAATCCTCTTCCCCCCTCGCACCCCCTCTTCCCTTGAGTTTTTCCACCAGAAACTTGTTTATGGTTGAGTTCTCTCCCTTTCCTCTCCCAAGAAAACGTTAAAGGAGTGTGTAACAAGGCTGCCTTCGCCTAACTCCCCCCCCTTCGCGGAACGGCTCGCCCCGTCCGAAGACTCTTTCTTTCCCCTTTCAATTTTCTTTTCCCCCGCTCGGCTTCTTTCCCAATTTTTCTTGAATCCGATCTCGAACATTGCTACTTCTTTTCATTTGACAATCGTCCAAACGACGTGGCCTCCTGTAGAGTCCTCGAATTCTCAAGATCTCTTCCCCAAATAACCCCCCCGGCGGAAGACAGAGCGCGTTGTTCCTACACGAGGTTCTGCCGTGGGAGTTTCTAGCCCTCCCAGACTTTTTTTTTTTTTTTTCTTTCGTTTTTTGTTTGGTTTTTTCTTTAGTATCCTCCGGCCCCCAGAACGTCCTTCCTTTAGTAAACCCTCTTTTCTGATCGGCTCTTGTGAGTTGTTTTTCTTTTGGGATAGACTTCACCAAAATTCCCTCCCGACCATGAACTTTCGAGGGCGCAGCGGTTTCCAGTCCCTTTCAACTGTTCGCTCGCGGTTCCTGTTCGAAATAAGATTACTCTTTCTTTTAATAATTCTTGTTCCGTCATTTCGATATTTTGTAGATTTGAGAAATAGTCGGGGATTTTTCGGTCGCTGGAAGCCCTTCTTTTCTAGTTAGTCCTCTTTTCCGCCGATCCCTCCTTTCATGCAATTTTCTTTTGGGCGTGATCCTACTATTGAAGTTAGGTTGCACACCTTCCACTTGATTCCCCTTGAAACTTTCTAATTTCCGCAGAGCCCCCCCCTCTTCTGACATCTCTTTTGCCTGACTTCCTTCCTCTTGCGCGTTTGGGAAGCCGTACGCACCCCCGTCTCGCTTGCCCTTTTTGCCGGTCTTTCGTTTAGTCTCTTTTTTTTCCATGGAAACCCCCCCTTTTCCCTAAATTTATGAGGCTCCCTTGTAATTTCATCTCCTCCCCCCTTCCTCCAGATCCCCACTCGGTGCCAACGACTTCGCTTCCAGGCTTGTCCTGGGAAAACCTCCATTCTCTGCTTTTTCCCCCTTTTTGATTGCGGGACTTTTCCTCATCCAAGACTTTTCCCTTGGTTCTTCTAGTCCTTCCTCACAAAGCGTGACGCTGAAGTATCGTATCCAACCTCTCGCATAAGGTTTTTTCCCCTTTCCTTCGCCGGATCCTTTTCTACTACCCCTTCTTCCCCGAGGCATCCTCTCCTTTTAATAGTTTGGAATCCCTTCTTCTGAAGAGCGGGACTTTAGAACCACCCCTAAAACCCGGCCCCATTTTTCCATTTTTGAATTCTTTTCCCAGCCCTAACTTTTTTCTTTAGTGATAATTTCGTTTTCTCAAACTGCCTTGGGTTCTCTGACAGGTTCTTTGACCAGCATGGAGTCCCCCCTTCAACCCAAACCTCCATTTTTCTACTATGTGGTTCAGTTGATCTCTCCTTCCTTTATCTGGCGCAACGAGTTTCCGTATAGTGTAGATCCGCTCTTACGTCCAAGTTTTTTTTCTCCACCTTTACCAATGTTTTTTTTTGAATCGTGACCTCACGCAGGCTACTCCTGCCGGACCCGCATCGCCCGCGACCGTCAATAGGATTCCCCAACACCCCTCTACCTTTCTCTTTAAATCTACAATGGTCCCCCCTTCCTTGGAAGGGGTTTTTCATTCAGGCCTGGTATAGTATTTTTCTCGGCGGCACAGGGACAGTTCTTTTTTCTTTCCCCATTTAATTCTTTCTCTGCGCGTGCTGCCTCTTCTTCTGAGAAGTTTCCCTCCTTGTCCCTGCGCTTGATTATCAGGTACGAGGGTGCTTGCTTGGACACTGGCTAGAAAACTGGTCCCTCCCTTCCCTCCCACGGTTTTCCCTCGCACAGCTTATATCCCTTTCATCCTGTGTGGTGAAAGACTCCCTAATCTATTCTCTCCGTTCATACAGTGTACTCGTTTTCGATAGTACCTCCCCCTCCCCTCGCAACTCCTTTCGGTAAGCTGGTTCCTACCACATGACGCTTTTCCCCCCGAACGTTTTTTCCCCCTTCTCTAGCGTCTGCTTGATAACTTTCTTTCGTTAAGAATCGTTTTTTTTTATATCCCTGAGATTGACGATGTCTTTTTCCCTTCCCCTCTAGCGACATTGCTCCCTTTACCCCCGTTCTTTTCTCATATTGAGCCTTTTAATGTTCGAGGTATTTCTTCCCGATCTGCATGCCGCAGCCATAGGTCGGTCTACCTTCCACTGTTAATGTCTGCACGAGCTACACCGACAAATGCTTTTTTTTTTCCGCGGCGCCCCCCCCCTCAAAGGACCTTCTTAATGGACGTTCGTGCCAGTTCATCGTTTCTCCCTGAGATTGAAGGGCCGGGATTCTTCCGTTTTTGAACCTCCTTGCCCCAGATTCTTCCTTCCCGTTGCCAGTTCTTTTAGCCTTTTCCCCTTGAAAATGCTGACCCACCTGGTCAGCTTACTTGGCAGGGATTTTCCTATTGCAATTCTTCCCTTCGCCTCTTGGGGGCCCTTTTCCTCTTCGGGGCTGTTTAGGAGTAGCAGCTGCTGCTTCCCCTATTCGGATGGTTGACCCGTGGCTTCTGCGCTTACGAGGTCAAGCAGACACCTGGCAGCGCTGTTTCATCAAAGACCCTAGAATCGGTTTCTTCTCAATGTCCCCCCCCCTTTCCGAACCGTCGAATTTTTCCAACATCCCGCCCTTCCTCAGTCACCTTTCTTCAGCGAAACCTGTTTTCGCCAACTCTTCCCTCCGCGGTCTTTTTCAGTTAGACTCCCCAGTGGATCTTTTCCGGCTGTGATTGCTTTTATGAAACGTTGATTTTTGCCCTCAATGGAGTAATTTTCGTCGGTTGAACTCGTTCATAACTCTTCTTCATAGGCACAGATTTTTCTTTTTTCCCCTACGTGAACTCCTTTTTGTTTTCTTGGCGACCCCCTCCCCCTCCATCACTCAACGCGTTTAGCGGCCTTTTTTTGTTCCACCTTTTTTTTCTAACCCGCGAAACGTTCTCCCGCTTTCCCCATTAGATGCACCCCCCCTTCTAGATTCCCCCTTCCCCCCCAATGCTTAGGCGGCCGCATGCTCTGAGGTTCGGTTTCCCTTCACTTTCAGACCGTTTTCGCGGAGAAGAAGCTTGCGCTCGATACTTCCCCCCTTTTTTCCTTTGCGTCAGTCAAATTTTCCCATCGGTGATCTTTTCCTACCGCGCTGCTTTCATGGGGTATTCTTCCCTAATGACAATCCATCTTGAATTTTTTTTTCTGCACCTACCTTCCCTCTTTTCGTTTTCCCAGAACGCAGTTTTTGCCCCCCCCCGTTGCTCTCTCAACAACGCATTTTTTCTGACCCTCGAAAACATGTTCGCGGACGTTCGAACACGGGCAGGTTCCGACGAACTCCCCGCACTCTAAAGGTTTTTTCCCCTCTTCTGCTTAAGGCCTTGTTTTAATAAGTCTTTTCTCTGGAGGCAGACCCCCTTTCCCTCGGAACCCTCTTGCCCGCCCGGACTTGCGATGTTACGCCTTTCTTTGATCCTTAGCTCCCCCAACCCCCCTCAAAGCCCCTTTTTGTGCAAGATCCCTTTTTACTACACCTGTCCGACTATTTTCGGACCGGCCTTCCCCTTATACGTTGTTGTTTTCTAGATGCAGACCCCCTCCCAGCACTTTTTGCGTGTAGTCCCCCTCCTGTATTCTGCCCGTGATTTGTTTTGTTGTATCTGACCCACATCCGTTTCCTTAATTAGAGACATTGAAGTATTTTCCCGGATTGACGCGGTCCTCCCTCCCCTTTCCCTGGGGAGAGTAGGTTTCACGCAAATTGGTCCAGCTCCCCATACTTGAGATTTTTTCCTCGTAGGAAAGGCCTTCCTTTCGCCCTGTATCGAGTTCGACGATTCCCCTTCTGAGTTGTTTGAGTTGCAATCCCATGCCAGGGGGGCTTGGTTCTTTCTTCCGCCGCATTAAAACGCATTCCCGGTCAACGCCCTCCTCTTTTGCGAGGGCTCCCTCTCTTTGCCATAATGATGCTCCTTCCTCGGCATTCCGCTCGAAAGATGTTCGTGACGTCCTTCGCGATCGTTTTCGGTAGCGTTAGGTCGTTCTGCTCACGTGAATGGAACGACACATCCATCACTGCCCCTTCCTTAAGTTTCATCCGAGCTAAACCTCCTTTCCCCCCGGTTTATGCGTTGAGTTTGGCGACACTTTTTTTGGCATTTTCCCCCCCAGAAGAATGTCGTCATTCTGTAGCGAGTCTTTGGTCTTCGAGAACCCCTTCGACCTTTTTGAGTTCTCGTCCAGGACTCGTCTTTTTGACGAGAGCCATCCTGCTCTTGACGTGATGAGTCTATAAGGGCCCCTTCTGCGGAGACCTCCTCTCCTTTACTTCCATTTCGGCCTCTTTATAGTTTTCCCTCTTTTCCCCTTCTTTCCTTGGAACCATTAACCCAATTTTCACAATCCCCCGTCCCTTCACATTTTGACCCTCCCTGCCAGTACTTTGTCAGATAAGAACCTTTTTACTGAAAACCCTTTATGGTTTGAAATTAGAACTTTCTTTGACGCCTTGGCACACTCCCCCCCCCCCTAGATGCTTTGCCCGGTGATTCCCCCCCTTTTTTTTTCCTCTCCATAGCCTTCCTTTATCTGGTTTTTGTTTTGAGTATCCCCCCAGGGTGCCCTGTCCCCATGCTTGCGTCCATTTAACAATGACCCTTCTCGAGCTCTGGCTCCTTCATGCCTCGACAGAGCTTTCCGCCTTCCCCCCAAAGACGCAAGCACAGTTATGATTTTCCACCTTTGTCTGCGTTAGTCCTACATGCTAAGACTTGGGTCCAGGAATTTTTCCCCCCTTTGCCCGCACTTCTACACTCAGATCTCCCCCTTTTACGTTTTTTGACAGTTCCCCCTAAGTCCGTGAATCTCCTGTGCTTTTCCCCAACCCCCGCTTTCCCGGAATGTCTCCGGTTCCTCGATCCCCTTTTGAGGCTCCCTTTCCTGTCTTTCCCCCCGAAACTCCTCATTAAACGGTTTTCCTCCTGCGCCAGCCTTCCCCCGAAACATGCATAATGTGGGTTGACATTCCCATTGTGACCGAAGACGTCCGTTCCCGAGGGTTTCTTTCCGATCGTACATCCTTCCCTCGTCCCAGTTTACGACTTGTTTGTTGATGCCTTTTTTGCTGGTTCCTTCTTTTCTCCCTGCGATATTGTCTGTCGCTCCTCTAACTGTCATTCCTGACCATCTGCAAGATCTCTTTCTGTTGTTGTTGTGGCGTCTTACTTTTTCTCTAAGAATTACTTTCTTTTTCCCCTTACAGACGATTTTTTCCTTCCCGTGAGGAGTTCTTATTTTGCGCAAGATTTTTTCCCTTCCAGATAGTCTTAACTGTTCGTCCTTTTTGAGCGGAGCCAGTCTTTTTTGCGTGGCGACTCCTTGAGTTAAACCTCCCCCCCCCCCCCTAGAATTTCTCTGTGAGCAAACCCTCTCCCTTTCAATGCAGGTTCTTTTTCTCGACCTTTGCGAGCGTTAATAGTCCGATCTCAGGCCTTATCCTCTCATGGCCGCTAGGCCTGCTTTTCCTGGAATACCATTCCTCGCGCACGAGATCAGTTTCTTCCCCCCGCCTTGACTGAATCCTATCCCACGATTTTTTCCTGGCCGGGCCATTCCCACATGGCTCCTTTTTCCAGGGTGACGAACAGCACTCATGAATCGCCTTGTCTTTCTTTGAGTTCTTCCCCTCTGATTATTTCTCCTTTCCTGTCAGAATTGTTCGTCATTTTCTACCCCGCTTTCGTCTTCCCGATTCCTTCAGTTTCGCAGATCTCCTCTTTTCGCGAGACCGATTCAAACCCGACGGCCCCAGGATAACTCCCCCGGATCGCGAAGTCCTCCCAACATCATTTTTCTTTTTTTCTTTCGAGCTGTATTTCCCTGCTAAACCGCCCCCCGCCCGCAGGGTGGGACCCCCCTTGACCTTTTCATTATCTGCAAAAACTACCGTAGGTCGCCCCCCTTCCCCATTTCATACGCTTGTTTCCTTTTTCGGTTCAATTGTTTTTCTTCATCAAGCGCCTTTTTTCAGATTCGCGTCTTTTTCCGCAATGTAGTTTCTTCTCTCTCCTTGAGTCGGTGACCTGATGCGCTATTCATCCCATCCCCCGCTTGAATTAAAGCCCTTTTCCGGACTAGATGCCCCCCCGTCATGTCTGTCCCTTTTTTCCCCTCCCCCTCTAAACCGCCCCCGGTGCGCGAATGACTTCTCTTTAGGCCAGAGAATGGTTTTTTTCACGGCTTTCGCAAACCCACAGAAAAGCTAATGTGGTCCTTTCTTCTTTTTTTCAATGAAGACAATTGATTAGTTGCCGAAGGTCACTCCCGTTTGCACACCCTTTTTCTCAGGCCTACCCGAAGGAGAACCTTTCCGGTCAAAAAGGTTCTCGGGGCCTCTTCTTTTTTTTCCCCGCAGAACCCTTTTCCCCTTGATCCACTTTCTTCAACTTCCCTTTTGCCTGCGCTGCAGGGCATAATTTTTTCGCTGCCCCGCCCCCCAAGTACACTTCGCGTCGTTGCCCCCCCGAAAAATGCACGTCTGTTCCTTTTTCGTCACCTAAATTTTTTCAACAAGTGCAGTCTTCCCACCGCATAGGAGTCTTTTTTCCTTCCGCATTCGACCGTTCGCGCGGCTCTTGGGCCATCCGATTAGAAGTCCTCGCGCGGTTCTTCCCCAATGGTCTTTATACTCCTCCTGCTGCAAATTCCTTTTTTTGCCGAAAATCTTTTTCCCCTCCGGACCCCCCGACTTGAAGCCCACCTTCGCGTCGAGTATCTTTTTTGAGGCCCTCTCCTTCCCTTCCAAAAATTTCCCCCACTCACCCCCTTTTTTTTCTACAGCTTTTTCCCCCTTGGGAACTTCTTTATGGGGATGTCGTCGGTATCCTACTTATCTTCCTTGTTGTTGAGATCTCTCTTCGGCCCCCCGGAGACCCTTTCCCTCGTCCAGCTCCGCGATCTGCCTTGTTTCTTTTTTTTGATCGAGATCTTGTCCAACCCATTATCCGAAGGGGTACTTCTCGGTTGCACCCTTATTGCACGCTCTTTTAATTGTCCCCCTCGTCGGCTTTTTCTTATATAGTATTCATCATGCAATTGTTGCGATATGCCCTCCCTTGAGCTTTTCTGTTTAGTCGGACACTGCCTTTTTTTTTGTTCCCCCCATGTCGATTCGAATTCGATCTTTTTTTTTTTTGATCTCACGTTTTCTTTGCTGGATTTGTTCTTTTTTCCCCCCACCCTGATTGAATTTTTTTTCGGCAAACCGCCCCCCTCTGTAAGTTTTTCTCTTTTCCATGTTTCGGAACTCCCTTGCATCCAGCTCTTTTCCCTTCTTTTCTTTCCACAAAGGTTTGAGATTTGATGTCCCTCCCAGATCGAGCGCCGTCCGTTCCCTTCTTTCCGCACGTCGATTCTTCCTTTTGAGGCCCCCTTGCAAACGACCCCTTGCTCAGACTCCCTTCTTTTCCCTCCTTTCATCACGATGAAAAATTGGAATAGCGTAAGTTCTATACTTCACGCTTTTTTCCCTTTTTCTTCAACGTTATCTGGTGACCCCTTAGGATTCCGTCCTTTTTTCTAGCTCCCTCTCTTCGTGATGGCGTCCTTTTCGGCTGAATTTTCATCTTCTTTCTAAGATTAGTCCTTCAGCAACATGTTCCGATTAAGCCACTCCCCTTCCCGAAGAGACCCTCCCCCCTTCCTCGGGAGCCCCTCCATTTTTCTGCTTCCTCTCTTTTAATAGACCACCCGGCAACTTTTTTCACGAGGTAGAAAACCCCATACTAGACCACAGGTACGTTTTAACCTTTGGACGACTCCTACTGGAACAGCCTGAAAATTTTTTCCTGTCAACTTTCTTTTTTTATTGTTGTGAATTAGACGTTGCAAATCCAGCAGTCGGCACTTTCCCCCATTTCATTCGGTTCCTCTTTGGGGCTTTTCGAGATCCCCCTTGTATCCCTCTCGGTTCTCGGGCGAGCGACCCCTTTACAGCTCCCTCGTACCCCTTTTTCTGTTTGAATCGATTCCTTTTCGGGCTTTCGCCGAGCTTACTTCCGACTTCCCCCCCCAAACAGCCCCGCTACGCGTCACTCCAGCTTCCCCCGCTAAGCTGGTACAAGGTGGGGCTCTTTTATTGTCACATTCTTTTTCTCGGACCCTCCATAGATCCCCTTTGTCCCCTTGACAGTTTTACTCCAGTTCCCGGTCTCTTTGAGCTTACACACGATTTTGGATTCCTACTTCCCCTGCTCCATTAGCCCCTTGTCTGAACTGGCATTCTTCTACCTCCAGTGGTAGTTTACTTGACGCGACTCGACGCCCCCTTCTGTGGCGTTTTCCCAGCTAGTTTCCATTAACATGGTTCCCCTACGTTCCGATGGCTAGCGGTCGATCGAATACCCCGACGAGCTTGCCTTTTCTTGACATTTGGCTGCACCCCGATGGTTCCCCCCCGGGTCGACCTTTTGTTTCGTTTCCCTTTCGTAATTCGAATCGACCAATGTAAGGGTCACTTTCCTCTTCTACTAAGTTCGATGAGATTGACCTGAATTAAGATCTTTTTTTCTCTACAGACGCCTTCTACCCCCGTGAGGCTTAGACCAGCTCGATTGATCAGCCGAGGACTTTTCGTCCTCAAACTTTTTGACTGTGTAAGCCCTCCCCCAATTCCCCTGTTCGGGCAGCTTTTCGAAAGAGCTCCCTTCCACATGATGACTGCCGAGGCTCTCTAAAGCAAATTGCATTTGACTTACGTCTCTTCGTCGCCAGTTTTTCCCCACTGTTTTCCTCTCCAGGGCGTCCTTTTTCCTGCCGACCTTTTCCACATCAGTTCTACCCCTTGCATACGCCGGAGAACCGTTGAATACTACTTTGACTCCGGGACCTCCCTCCCCCCCTTACAAACCTGGTTTTTTAGGAAACCTCCCCCACCCCCCCCTAAATTTGATTTTTTCTCGTAGTTTGGGTTCAAATAGACAGACCGGTTTGTTTGCTTCGGCGGAAGGAGTTTTGTTTTATCGATCGCTCTTTCCTTCCTTTGGCTTCTCCGTACTCCGTTTCTTCGTCATCAAGAACCACGAAGATCATCCAATGATACCTGTAGCTGCTGGAGGTCTCAAACGCCCTCCCTCGAATTCGGTTTTTTCGTTGCCTTGTTTCCTCAATGATCTTAAAAGTAGCACCCGCCAAAGCCTTTTTTCCCTTCCCACGAGCCGTTTTTAATTATTTCCCAAAGTAACCTCCCCCCCATTCAACCCTGGGTAGTTGGCCACCTTGCCTTTTTTCCTTTGTTTTCCTCGTCCCTTACTAATTTCTTTCTCCTCTCTGTTTTTTTAGCAGTGCCCATCCTTTTTCATTTTCGCTAAGAGTCTGAGTCGGTGACCCGAATGTTTTTTCTCAACTTACCATGGCCCGATTGAGCGCCCTTTTCAAAATACATATTTTCTGCTTTTCTAGCTTACGTACCCTTCCTAATCAATCATCCTTTCGCGAGTAATGACGAATATTTTTCCCATCCTGCCTGGGCCCCCTGTCGGTCGCCCGCGTGCTTCAGACATCTTTTATTCCAATTTTATATCGGCCTCTTTTAGGAGGGCGGTTTCTTTTGTAGGTGCATTCACTTTTGCATACCTGCCGTCCACCTCTACTCGACCAACGGACGTCTTTTCTTTTTCTATTTCCCCTTTGAAGTCCCTCGAAAATTTTCCCGGTCACGCACGATATGGTCGATCACATGTCCTACTTCCTACAACTTAAACGCTCCCGTTTGTTCTTTTTTTCAGTGAGTTCCTTTGAGTTTTTTCTCCTCATCAGAAACCCGTGTCCGAAGTAGTGCTCAACAACGCTCCTGGGGCGATTAGGAGCCTCTCTGCGCGGCACGGCCTCCCTGACGATCCTTCCCGCCCAGGGTTCCTCTCTCTTTTTCCGGCAACCCCTCTCCCATTATGACCTACGATAGATCCCCTTCACGCCCGCTGATTGGCTTGGCCCATTATTCCCATCCCCGAAAGTCTCTCTGTTTTTTTCCCTACCTGCATTTTCTTTTTGAGTAATCCCCCCCAAACCCCCCAAAATCACCCTGCGCAGCCAGAGATTTTCCCCCAGAGGGAGATTCTTGTGGATTGTCTTCTTCCTCTCTTTAATCACTTGTTTTGGATGCCTTTCTGAATCCTCCCCTCCTCCCAAAGAAATGAGTCCCTTTCACGCGGGTTTTGTACTGTGATATGATCCCTTGTTTTCTTCTTTTTTTTTTTTCTCCCCGACCGATTTTCTTCCCTTTCTAATGAATTTCTCTTCCGGCCGCTTTCTTCTTGCGTCACGTTTCGGCTATTCTCGTCGGACAGGGCGCCTTTTCCCTTTCCCGCAATGCTTCGTTAAGCCTTCTCTGACTGATCGGACTATGAACTGAACGTTCAGCCGTTGCCTCAACATGGAGCCTCTCCTGCCCCTTTTTTTTAGTCACCTTTTTTATTTAGCTGTGTCGGACTTCCCCCTTTTTCAGCACTCAACTTCACGATGTTCTTTCTTCTCATAGTCAAAGACGCTTTCCCCCCCCTATGCACTGCCTTTTCTCTAGTGACCCTTTGATAGTCCAAGATTGCGTGCTGATTTGACTTTACTCCCTCCTTTGCAACGTCGCGTACGCTCCCCGGTAGGTTCCCCCCCTGTAATGGCACAATCTATGCATTCTTCTCCCCACATCATTTTTCCTCCGAGTCAGCTTTGACTAGAATCCCCCTGACAGGTTCCCTTGCTCAACGACCCTTTCCCCAGGATATTTTTTTCCTCATAATGTTTCCCTCTAGACCTTCTTTGTTTCTGGATTTCGCTGTAGTGGTTCGCCGATCTCCAATAGTTCCCTTCGTCGTGCCCCCCCTCGTGACTGCTTTATTTTCTTGTACTCCCCGTTTTTTTCCACCGACTTCCTTCTCCGAGAATGACTACTTGGCTCGAGTTCCGAATCTTTCCTTTTTCACTCCCCGGCACGTGATATCCTTTTTCCTCGAAAACCACTCCCCACCACGGCAACCCCCCTCTTTACATTTTGAACGGTGTAACCTCCCCCTTTTCTGATAATTTTCGTGGTCCTAGTTTTTTTTTGGTGTCTTTTCCGGACACTTTCCTATGCTTTTCCAACCCCCTTGCTGTGGGATTTATTCCAGTTAGATTTCCTGCCGTCGGAGTTTTTTTGGGAAGCGTTCTTTACAGGCTTTCCCTTTTTTCAAACCATCTCCTCTCCACGACAGTCTAAGAGTCAAGAGCCCCCCTCTGCACTAACTCTCCCCCCAACCCCCCCCCCGATACCAGTTTTTCCACTCTTTGCTGTTGTCAATTTAACCCACAAGCTAAGGGTTCCTTCCCCCCATTTGGGTCGGGTCATTTAAGGGACCCCCTTGCTTCCTCTGCCCCCCCTACCCCCAGTCTCAATGTTCTTTTTTCCAATTTTTCTTGATCCTTTTTTTTGGGGCTCGTGCGTCCTTTCCAACCCCCCCTATTTTCCCCTTCCCCGAGACGGCCTAAGCGGTCCTGGATCTGTCCCTCATTGATGTTGAATTCTCCCCCCTTCATTCCCCCCTTTTTTTTTCCAGGTGTGGCGCAACTCCCTTCCCATCATGTTTTCTGAATCTCTGAAATTTTTTTCTCCCATGCTGTGTGAATACTTTCTTCGCGGCAGGCGACTTACACTTCAGTACCCCTCCCTGGGTCTGGTCAATCTTCCCTGGGCCTTGTGGTAGCTTCTTGTTAGCTCGATCGCGGAATTAGACCTTTCCCTTCCTCTACTCGTGTTGTTGTTAGATCTGACTCCCTCATTCGAATTATGCTCCAGCAGACTCTTGACCCCCCGTGCGGAGTTCTTTTTTCCTCTTGAGCAGCTCTCAGTCGGCCCCCCTTTTGTTTATCTTTCCGATTTTCATGACTGAGCAATAGGGCCCGGTGAGGCTGAGTTCGCCCAATTGGACTGTCGGCTTCAAAACCTCCTTGTGCTCTTTTTTCCTCCCTCTTCGCATTTTCCTTGAAGTCTTCCTTCCCTTGAATACCATTTCAGTTCCTAGTTGCATCAATGCTTCTGATCCTTTTCCGTGTCCTCGTTAGGATGATTTCATTTTGACAATAGTGGTCATGTCACGAGAAACTCTTCTCTTCTCTTCCCCCTTTATCCTGAGAATGTCCTTTTCACAGTGGCTTTCGACGATGACCCTGGGGCCTTTGTGCATTCCTTTTCACTTCCCCCCTGGTTAAAAGAGTTTCTCCTTTTTCACCTCACACATCAATTTTTTGAGTCTGTTGGAAATTCACCCTTGTTTCTTTCCTGCTCCCCCCTTCGTTTTCTTCTCTCCTCCGGTAGTACCTTCCCCTGAGCATTTTCGCGACGGGTTTCTTCTCCCCGATCACTGAACACGCCCTAAGGTATTGTCTGGAGCGCGTCATAACTTTTTCCAGATTCTTTTTTTTTTTCTTGGGCTGTGATCTGTCTTGACTTTCTGGTCCTCAAAACCCCCCCCACGCCTGTGGACTTAGCCACTTTTTTTTTTTTTCTTATCTGCACGTGGCTTTAGCCACCCCCTCCATGCTGCGGAGTTCTTCTTTCGCCAATTTTTGACCATTTCGCCCACGTTTTTTTTTTTTTTTTTTTTTCCGGAGTTATTCCATACTTGCTCTTCTCCGTCGTTCCCTTTGCCTCGCAGAAATTCTGAGGGGCGTTTTGTCCTCCTTTTTATCATTAAAGATTTCTTTTTCCTTTCCCAGCTTTTTTTTTTTGATTTTTTTTCTCTTGGAAAACTCTTAGGAGAATTCCACAAGCCCCGACATCCTCATCATCTTCTTGTTAGCTCTATTCGTTTTTCTCCCCTTGGTAAACCCTTTTTTTCCTTCCCCCGTGATCTTCCTCTTCCCCTGGAAAATCTTTTCTCTAGCCTTCCCCCCATGATTCGAGGGAAGCTGATATTTCTTTGTTGCCCTAATTTCGGCCGATCCCCTCCGGAGCCTAAGGCCCCCAAATTCTCCCCTTTTCGAGATCTCAGGGGAAGTACGTCAATCCGACCCCTTCAGATAAATTTCTAGATTGCTTTTTCCCTGTCCATTTTAAGTTTCGGATACGGTAGTACAAAAATCTTTTTCTTAGTAGTCAAAATTACCTTTCTGACGCCCATCTCCCTTCACCCTTTAAGGACCCCCCCCCGCATAGGCGGTTTTTTAAATAGACTTCCCGGCTGAAAAGGGAAGGTACAGAGCCCCTGAAGCAATTGATTCCGCGCTGACTTGTATTATGAACCCCTCTTTCTCCACCTTTACTCTCACTAATTTTTTGCCCCGGGGTCCCCACCCCCCAAATTTTTTTTAGAAGCATTCTTCTTCCCTTTCATTAGACGTACTTTCTTCCCCCCCTCCCCTCCCCAAAATCCCCTTCCCCACGGAGGCCGTTTTCAATACACGAGGGCCTTTTCTTTCCGTGATGGTTTCTT
>Ga0179593_1517397_pt1 | contig 14998 bp, 19 predicted proteins | sample CZODoug2_1_08_16_FD_185931 | JGI IMG/M metagenome (GOLD analysis project Ga0179593, IMG submission 185931) | Vadose zone soil fungal communities from Angelo Coast Range Reserve, California, USA - CZODoug2_1_08_16fungal (PacBio error correction) | ecosystem: Environmental > Terrestrial > Soil >... | reverse complement strand
CTCCCCTCTTTTTTTGAGCCTTCTTCCCCCTCCTCCCGCGACTTCCATCCCCTCTCAGGTTTCCGGAACAAGCTTTTTTTTCCCTCACAAAAGCGAATGGGTTTTTTTTCTCCCCCGAAGCTGCCCCAAGGTCGTGGTACCTTCCCTCAGTCTTTCCCGCCTCGGATCTCTACTTCTCCGAACGGATTTGCGGCCTCCGGCATGAGTATGACAAGGAGCAGCACTCCTCTCCCCGTTTTCCTCGGTGAAGTGCACCCATTTCGGCCGCCCTCATGGACAGCTAGACGCACGTTCTGTTTTTCCCAATATGCCCACTCATTTTTATCCTCTGAAGGTTTCTGCCTCTTTTCCGAACAGATAGATGTAGAACCGTCATCCTTTTCCCCCCCCAGGATGATCATATGATCGAGCACCTCGCTCTCTTTCTCACTCTGGATGTGCCGGATTTCGAGCTTTTTTTTGATACTTCTTCTTTTCGGTCGGCGTCTTCCTCTTTTTTCTCTCCAGACGGACGTGTTTTTTTGTCTTTCTAAAAGTAGGAAGTCGAATACTTTTTTCGATTCGACCTCGCCACATGGCCTTTCCGGGATTTTCTTTCTTCCTTTTGCACCCACCCCCCCCCATTTCTTCCTTTGTTTCGAGCGAAGAAAGTTGTATCCGATCTTCCCCTTCTTTGCCGGACAGGCAGACAAGAAGAACCCTTGATGACCTGAACGAGGAGGCGTCCTCCCCCCATCCCCCCCCATTCCCTTCCATTCAAAGACGTCACGCGCCTCCTTCCCTTGTACCATTTTCGTAGAATCCCTCGAATTTTCCCTTTCGAATCAACACCTCATTCTGTCCTTTATTTATCGATTTTGCCTCGTTGAAAGGTCCGCAGCTCTCCTGGATTCAGCGGAAGGAAAGTGCTCTTCCCCTTTTCTTGCCTTGAGACAATTCCAAAACATGGTTTTTCTCTCCCTTTCCTCTTCGGGGCCCCCCCCTTTTCATTTTTTCAGCGCTGCGCTTGCTCTCGCGCTTTGTCATTGACGGACTCTCCCACGCACGATGAAGGGTTTGGTCTTTTTTTTTTTCCTGATCTCGGCTTTTTCCTTTTCCTTGACTTTTTTCTCGCGACTGGTGGACCTTCTTTTTCTCTGGTCAGAATATTCAATCTCCCCTCTCCTAGCCTATTTTCGCGCCGACTTCCTTTAGAGGCCTTTGCGTGTACGGACCCCCTTTTTTTTATAGGTATGCTCCCTTTGGCCTCAGCAGGGTGTCTTTTTGTTTCTTCTTCTTCTCGAACTGCTGTAACCCTCTTCCCTCCCCTTCCCCGATCGGCTCCTCCCCCCTTTTTTTTTTTCTCAAATCTGGATTCGATGTTTGTTTCTTTGCATCAAGCCGTAACACGTTTTTTTAGCGGAGAAAGTGTTATCTGCATCTTCTCTAACCTTTTTCTTCCCGGAGTTTTTGATCTCCCTTTGCCTCTTTCATGTCTTCTTTGACAGGTGTTTGGCCCGAAGCCATTGATTTTTTGTTTTTGGATGATCAGTCTTCTAGTCTCTTCCCCCCCCCCCCACGTGGTAGCGCAGGCGGCCCTCCCGGTAGCCGCAGTGGCATCCCCGCAGCTCGTGCACGACATCGTTTTTCTCCCCTCTCACCCCACCCTTTGAAAACGGGGATCCTACCCTTTTTGCCGTCCCTGCAGACAGCCGTAAATTCACTTTTTACGGAAATAGTTCGCCCGCGAAAGCGCAGACCTTTTTTTTTTCTTTCCTCTTTTTCCTTCCGCAGCTTGCGGTTTGTCTTGCTCCCGTTGCTTCCCTCCTTACCCAACTCTGTAGCAATTTTTTCGCATGGCCATTCGACCTTTTCCAAGAAAAATCGCGATGGAAGAATTCCTTCCCTCGTTGTTCTCCCTTTCCATCGATTTTTCTTTGCCCCTCCCTTCCCCCGCGTCGAAACTTCCCTCTCCCCACTTGGCCTGCCGATTTTTCCTTCGGAGCAAAGCCTCTTTCCATTAGAAGGATTTTCGGCTTCACCTTTTTTTCCTTGCCGGAATATCCGACGAGGTATGGTCTTTATCGTCTTCTTTTTTGTTTCCTTCGGCCGGTTTCCCGCAGAGGAGAACTTTTTTCCTTTGTTCCCCCTCATAAATGCCAATTTCCTGATTGTTTTCCCGTTCTTTACGTGAGAGTGAAAAGGCTGCCTTTATCCACATTCTGTGTCGACTCCACTTTCCTCCTCCTGCTTTGGACCCTGCCGGTTCTCTCCTTTTGCAGTTTTTTCTTCGGCCAAAAAACCGTTTTTTTTCCCAGCGGGACCGATTTACCTCCGTTTTTTTCTCTCTCCCCTTTGCCGAGGAGAGGAGTTTTTTTGCAGCCTTTTCACCCAGCTCTTCCCCCTCCTCTTCGGTTAAGGCTTCTCCCCTTTTTTTTTTCGCCTATCCGGAAATCGAATCAGCTTTTTTTTCTCCTGTGGGTCGAGACGACGGGTTTTTTTAATTTTTCTGTTCAGCTTGTCCCCTTTTTTCTCAGTCCCTTCCAATCGCCCCCCCCCAAAACCGCTGTCTTCCACCTTTTTTACTATACTATCGCCTGAATGGGGTCTTCCCTCTTGGCAGATTGGTACGAACCGGCCTTTTTCGAGGCGCTGCCGCCAAAAAATAGTAGTTTTTTTGCCCTCTCCCCCCCAAACGCGTACCCTCTTCCAAAAGCCGTATGCTCCCTTCCTTTCCTTTCCCAACCCCTTCATAGGCGGTTTTCTCCACAAGAGACGATTGAAACTCCGGTTCCTTCTTTCAGGGCAACGAAGCCTCTTCCTTTCTTCCCATTTCCTCAAACAGGTTTTTTGTTTTTCTTCCCAAGGCAGAGGCCAGAAGGACACTTACGTACTCTTTCCCGTGTCCGAGCAGCCTCTCCCCCCCCCACCGAGGCCACCTTTCCTCCCCATCTTTATTCCGTTTTCCCTCTTCGCGGGCACCTCTGCTGACCTTTCCTCTTTTCCTGTATCAGTGCTAAGAGTCGGCGGTTTTTTTGATGGGTTCTGTGTCGTGCTTTTTTTGCATGGGATCGCTTCTAGTTCATTTTTTTGCTTTTAAAGTCTTTTCTGGTCACCCTTTTGCTTAGATACCCAGCAAGAATGCGATTTTTTTTTCTTGATAAATACCGTCTAATGGTCGGCTCCGGCCCATGGACACGGTTCGGAAATTCGACTGGTTGCTGTGTTGTCCTAACCCGTTTCGTCGGATCGCCCCCTCCGCCTTTCCCTTTTGAAACTTTATCTCACCCCGCGCCGGAAATCCCTTCCCCACTTCTTTGCTTCCTTCTTGCGGGAGACGATAATATGAGCACTTTTCCCAAGATAGTGCGGCTGGCTTCCCTCCTCGTCCTCCGTGCATCGGGCTCAATTTTCCCAGGACTTTTTTTTTTTTTATTTTTTTTTTTTTTTTTTTTTCTTTTCCGATTTGCCGCCAATTCTCCGGCGGTTGGAAGGGCAGGTGGTGGAAGCCTCCCTCACTCTTGGGGTCCCAATGCGATCATTTTTTATCCTCCGGCTTTCTCCCGTCTGCCATCCAGTTCTCTTCTTATCCAAGCTTTTTTGAGTCTTTTTGCTGGCAGGGTGGTGCCATCAGAATGACTTTCTTGAAGACCCCTTCGCTTTGGGGCTTCTTTTTCGCCGCTGGTGCCCGGGGCACGTCAACTTTTTTGGTTTCCTTTTGAGGACGATCGGTCCTCCTTCCTCCCCTGGAGTTATATCTCCTTCCTTTTTTTTCCTCCTTTTGCGAGAGAAACCAGAGGGTGCCTCAGTCATCAATGACGCCTCCTCACCACCTTCCCCGCGCCAGCAATCTTTTTTTCCCCCAGTCCTTCCCCCCGGTCCGAGTCTTCCTGGGGGCATTCCTTCCGTCCTCCATGACTCTTTTTTTTGGCCCCAACCTGCCCGCCGGCTCCTTTCCTAATATCCAGCCGAAACGGCTTCCTTAAGATCGGGAAGCCGGAGTCTTCTTTAGCAATAGTTCCTCTTTTTCTTCCCCCCGCAAGCAGGCTCTTGGTCCCCCGCCCTTAGTAATTGCTGCAATCGGGTTAACCTTTTTCCCAATGGGCAGTGTTTGAATGAGCCGCTTCTGTCTCCCCTTGAGGAAGCCAGCCGTCCCTGTTCCCTATATTATGATCGTTTCTCCCGCTCTCCGCGATGATCCAATCTGGATGTTGCCGGATTTTTCTCCTTGTTTTTCGGCGGTGCGAGAGAGAAGTTTCCGCGCTTCTTCCTCTTTTCCTCCCCCAGACGCTGGTCGTTCCTTCGAATTTCGAAAAACGTGTCTTTTTTTTTTTTCTTCGACTCGCACATTGACGGAGCCGAGCCATTCTCCCCCCTCGCATCTTGATGAGAGAGAATGCTTAGCGAGAGGATTTCCCAGTTTTTTGTTTTTCCCCGGCCCCCCTTTCCCCCCCGACGGACGATCCATGTCTTCCCCACGAACAGAAACCAGAACCAATCCATTCCCTTTTTCTCAATTATACATTCGTAGCCTCCTGCAGACTTTCATGGAAGATCCTCTCTCCGCCTCCCTATGTCATCTTCCGCGTGATATTCTATTTTTTTCCTCAGGTAGAAGCTGGCTTTTTTCCCTCCGGAGGAAGGAAGTGCTCCCTTTTGTTTTTCCTTGAGAAATCTTTTCCCCTTTCCCCGTTCTTTCAAGACTATATGCCCCCTCTTATATCGCTAGTGGCCTGCATCATCTCTTTTTCTCTGCTTCCCCTTGACGGGAAACCTCCCCGACGATGGAAGGGTTTGGTGTTATCCTCTTTTCTGATATCGGCTTTTAAGCTGGCCTTCGCTTCTCCTTTTAGCAGCTTTCCTTCTAACCTCCTTCAGTTGGCGGTCCCGAATCTCGCGCCCCTCTGCCTGCTTAGAGGCCTTTGGCGTGTCTTACCTTTGAAGGTCTTAGGTATGCCTCACCTCTTTTTTGCTCTTTTTCTTCTGACTGGTCGGACTCTCCCTCCCCACCTTGACCCACCCCCTTTTCCGGTTCTCCACAGGCTAGGGAGCGTTTCTCTCCTTCAAAAATTCCTCCTGCCGTTGCATCAAGCCGTCCTTCTACGGAGGCCAGTGTTATTCTCGCAGACCTTTCTTCCCTTTTTTTTGTAGTCTTCCTCTTTTGCACCGATGGCCTGACCTCCTGACCGGTTTTTGTGCCAGAAGAGAAACCCCTTCTCCCGGCATTGGGTCAAGATCCTTGGATAAGATCCCGCCACTCCCTTTATGCCGTGACAGGTAAGCTCCCTTTTCCCTCCCCCTTCAAGAACAGAGCTCTCGAAATGGCATGTGAGGCGGCTTTTCCCAAGGGAATTCCTCCCCTTTCGCCTCCTTTTTTATCTCCCCCATCCCCTTGGCCGACAGGCAGTAACCTTCCCCCCTTTTAACGAGTCCCTAGTTTCTCCTCTCCTCCTCCTTCGTCGTAAATATCCTTTTTTCGTCTTCCCTGCCGGCGATCCCCAGGTCGGTCTGAGGTAAGGCTCTCCCAAATAGTCAGGCCGGTAAGCCTCTTCTTCCCTCCCTTCCCTTGTCGATTGTCGACCTTGGTTCCCCTTCCTCTTTCCTTGATGTGTTGATCCCCCCCCCCTTTTTTCTCTTTTGCCACACTTCCGACATCTCGCGTCTGGAAATTTAGACCAAAAATTGTTCTGCCAACGCGCCGCCTGACCTCAGACCCCTTTCTTCTTTTTCGATTCACTTTTCTCTTTTTTTTCCTTCTCGGTGTCCGCAAGTTTCCTTTTCCTTTCCCTTGGGAAATTTACGGCGTTCTTCCATTTTTCTCTCCCCACGCAGATGCTTCCTTGTTCAAAGACATTTTGGATCCCTTTCCCTCCTCCTCAAAATGCCCCCCTCTTTCTTTGCTTCGTGACCCGGCTGTTCTTTAGGCACGGCGATCCCACGGTTTTTCTTTATTTTCTCTTATATCAGAGCCTCCGGTCTCCTCCGATGACCCCCTATATCTTTTTTCCCCAACCACAGGGTAAATTTTTACTTTCCCGTCTTTCATTTCCCCTTGTCCCTCGAGGCGAGGGAGGTTCTTTCTTCCCCCCCTGAGGGATATGCAGATCGATCTAAATCCCTCTTTTCCTGCTTGATTTTCCCCCTTCCTTCTTCAGGCCCCATCATAAAGATTTGAGTTCCCTTTTTTTTCCCCTGAGCCGATCGGGGATTTTTCCCTTTGTAGAGATTCCGACAAAGGGACTACCACCTCCCCCTTATCGAAGGCTTTTTCCCCCTGTTGTGAGCATCTCTTACTTCCCTTCATTGGGTAGGACACGCCCCCCTTCCGCTTTTGTCGATTTGTCTCGGCGAGAGAGGAGAGGACGCCCACCATATTTTTTTCTTTTCTTCGAAGGCTACACCTCCCCCTCCTTTTCCGTTCACTGTTCCCCGGCCGAGATCAGTACCTCCCCAGCCAACCGTACATCTTCCTCGAGGTTCCGTAAAGGAAAAAGCTCCCACTTTCTCGTGATGCGTTTCCTCGAATGGCAACCTTACAGCCCCCCTTTGAATTGTCTCACCTCCCCCCCTTGACCGAAGATTCTTTTTCTTCAATAGCCGGATGCCTCTCCCTCTCCGCTGAGGACCCCCACTCCAAGCGGTCGTGTCGTTTCGGCGTTCCTCATCTCTCCAAAACCCCGGGGGCGGCCATGCCTCCCCTTTCCAATGTATAAAGTGCTCAGCTTCTTTTGTTTCTCCTTCTTGTAAATGGATTCTTTTGTTTTGCTCGCCTTATCCTTTCGGGTTATTTCTTTTTGTCGTCCCTTTCCCTTCCTCTCCCGCTCGCTCCGCTTTTTCCCTTGATGTTGTTGCCGACCTTAAAAAGAATTTCCCTTCTTTTTTCTGGATAGGCTCGTTCCTTTTTTTTTTTTTCTCTTCGTCGAACCCTTTTTTCGTCTACACACGACCCGTACGTCTGGATCTGCAGACCCCCCTTCTTTCCCCTCCGCCGCGGACATCGTTTCCGCAAAACACGAGCGGAACTCCCCTCCCTCCCCTTCTGTTCTCAGCGCTTCGGAGCGGTTCTCTCCTGGATTTTTTTTCCCTGCGACGGCCCCCTTCTTTGCGGCTGGAGTGTCCGCATGGAGGCGTCTCTCTTTCTCCTTCAAAAACTGACGATTGTTCTCGCACGATGGACAGAAATCTACGGTCTTTTCCCTTTCCCCTTCTGGCAGGACTTCTTTCTTCTTCAAGTTCCCTTTTTTTCCCTTTTTTTTATACATTAGCGGGCTCGCCTTTGCTCCTCCCTCCTTCCTTGACCGATATGAATTTTTTCATTATTTTGAGCACGATTTCTTTTTCTTCCCCTCTCATGCTTCGGAAGGGTGGTGCCATTTCTTTTTTGATCGCTTAGCTCCTGACTCTCTCCCCCCCCAGCGCGTGCCCCCTTTGTTGACCCGGGAAACCTCCTGCAGGCAGCGGGGAGAATTGGGTTTTTTTTTTCATTTTCTTCCTGGATCGGTACCTTCTTCCCCACCCTCTCTCAGTTGTGTGTCTCCCTTCTTTTGATTTCTCCTTCCCGTCCAAGTCATACCCTCTCCCCCTGAGAAAAAGCGCGGAATCCTCCCCCTTTTTAGTTTGGCAATGGTCCCCTTGGTAGCGAGATTCTCCCAAATCTGCCTGGGGCTCGAAAAGGAGTGGTCATTCTTCCCCCCCCTTTCCAAGACGCCTTCTCGCCTCTCCTCTTCTAAGATTCCGTTTTTTTTTTCCCTTCAGAGCGGCAAGCCTGCGTCCTCGAACTCTCATGATCGATTGTGCAAACCCCTCCCACGAAATGAAGGCCGTCCCTCCCTCTCCTCCTTATAAGTGATGCCCCCCCCCCCCCCCCCTTTTTCGTGACCGTCCCTCTTTTTGAATGAGCCGATGCAGTCTTTTCTCTTCTCCTCCATCCTCACAAGATAGTGTTCTTCTTATCATATGATCGTAGCCGCGCGAAGCTCCCCCCCTTCTTTTTTTTGCGGATTCCTTTTGGTTTGCTAATAGTGAGTCCCGGGTCAGCGTTATCTTCCTCCTTTTCGTCTGCGGATCCAGAACGGACTTCTTTTGCACGAACCAGTAGAATTTGAACCGTGTCCGTTTCTCCTACTCTCCCCTTTTTTCCCTTGAGCCGGCCATGTTTCTCTTCTTTCCTTTCGCAAAACCCTATCTTCTTTCCCCTGCAAGGGGCGAGCGGATACTTCCTCTTTTTTGCCGGAACCCCCAGCACGAAGAACCCGGCCTCCCCCGAGAAGGCGATCTTTCCCCCCCCCGCACGGAAGTCACCCCCCTTTCCCTTCCCTCTCACAGCCCGACTTCTTTTTCCCCCCATTAGTAGCAGCCGCGACTTTTCATTTCCCCCCCTAGAAAGTGAAGGCACGTCCTTTGCACACGCGTTGTCTTTTTCCTTTTTTCACTTGCAGCTGCTGCTTTTTTTTTCAGTCGTTTGGTGATCCTTGCTTGAGACAATTTCAACCACCTTTCGTTCCTTTTTGTACATAGATAGACCTCGGTGAACTGCATAAAGCGCTGCTCCTTTTTCTTCTCTTTTTTCCTGACTTTCAACCTCTTCTCTTCCTCCTTTTTTTTGGTGTTCCACCTTTCTTTTCCGCCTTTCCGTTGTCCGTGAAGCTGTTGGGTTTCTATAAAGCGACACTGATTTTTTTCCCTTCCTTTCCCTCCCTCCGACCGCCAGTCCTGGTTTTGCGTGTTTGAACCCTGTTTCCAGGGTCTTTCCTTTTACCTTTGGCCTGCAGCGGGTTTTGGGCCCTTTTCTTTTTTTAGTGGATTTTTCATTGGGTCTGTAACCCAGCTGAACCTGATAACTTAGCCCTTTCCCCCACCCCTTCCTCTTTCCCTCAACCTGTTTCCCGCTGTCTGATAGGAGAACCCCCTTTTCTTTTTTCCTCAAGCCGACCAAGCAGGATTGAGCCTTTTTTTTGTAAGATCCTCGGGATTTCTCGGACGCCCATAACCCCTCGTTTTCTCCCAGCCTAGAATCGTGACCCTTGCTACCCCCTTCCATCGTCGAATCTTCCCGGTGTTTGGACCCCTCCCCTTTCTTCCGTCGAGACCGGGTCATGTTCTCTTAGTTTCAAAACCCTTTTTTTTTTCTCCGGGCCGTTTTTTCTCCACTGTCAAGAGCGCGTGCCCCCTTGCATTTGAGGCGTTTCTCTCCCATGTCTTGAACAAGGGGAATTCCTCTCCCTCCCCTTCCCCAAGGTCCTCCCTCCCCCCCCCTGGCGACTCCCCTCCTTTTTCGAGAAAGACGCAACCTAGTAGGAATATTCTTTTTTTTTCAGCCGAAGCGGCGAAGCCAATTTTTTTTTGGCGCGTTGCTGCGAAGGAAAAAATCGTCCTTTCCCTTTTTCCTCCTCTTGTAGTTTTACTTGGGCCCCGTACCACCGCGGCCGATGAAGAATCTTTTCTTTTCTTCCCCCTCCTTTAGAGATTCTTCCATCGCGGATTTTTCTTTTCCAAGGCAGGCGACCCCCCCCTCCTTCCGGCTGACGATTTTTAATTCGGCCCCTTTCCGACCTTTCTCTTCCTTCACGTGCCGTCATACGACGAGGTATGTTCTTTCCTTTTGCGGTCGCAAAGGGGGAAATTTACGTCCCTTTTTTCGGATCAAAAAAGAAGTGGCCTTCTCCCCTTTCAAGAAATTTTGGATTCTCCTTCGTCGTTCCTTGAGGTCAAATGCTTTCTTTTCTTGGTACCGGCTTCACTCTATCCTCTCTTTCGATGTGGAGATGGAGTTTTGTACAATGCGTCTCGCTCTTTTTTTTCCCATGTTTCTCGGGCCAAACAACCGGTCTCCACTCTGTTGTCGATCAACAACTGGGGCCGAGGTCTTCTTTATTTCTGCGAATCCGAGGGATCGCCCGATTATCAATCCGCGTGGGTCCTGGTTCCTGCAGAGTGCATTTTCGCTATCAGGCCCCCTAGCTTTTTTTTCGATCTGATGGGCTTTTCGTGTTCGATCCGAACCCTTCCTCCCTCACGTTTTTCTTCTGGCGGCCCAAAAAAACCGCCTTCCTTCTACCTGATACCTATCGCCTCCTTTCCAAGCCAAATGACTAGAAGATTTTCCCCTTTTCTTCCCCTCGCTGTCACACGTTTTCGACTGATAGGTCTCCCTTTCCTCCCCCTCCCAAAGCGCATCCGCGCAGTCCACTCTTCCCAAGCCGAGATCCGGAACTCTCTTTTTTTCCTTCTGTTTCTGTATTTACCTCGCCCTATTGAACCTTCCCTCTCCTTCTTAAGGGCAAAGAAGCCTTTTCTCTCTGGACACCAGACGCAACCCCAGTTTTTCTTTAAGTGTCCCTTTGAGCCCACTTCCTTTCCTGCCTTTATCGTCTTTCGAGTCGAGCAGAGCTGAGGACCTTTTTCTTTTTTCTGACCCCTTTTTTCCCCTGTGTCTTTTCTCTTAGCGGCAACGCGGCACCTTTTTTTTTTTACGCATGTATCAATTTCCTTATTGCTTCTTGCCGGCTTTGGAATGGATGTTTTTTCTTTTTCTCCTTTCTTCTCGTTTTCATTGTCTCGTCTTTTGTTTTTTTCTCGTGCTGTGCTGTTCCGTTTGGAATGATCCGCTCGCTCCGTTGCTCGTTCCCCTACAACGAAGATCCCTAGGATCCTTGAGCGCGGCATGTGTCTTCTTTCCTTCACCCTTTACTCCTCTTCTGAGCGACACCCCGTTGTTCCTCCGTGAGAACCTTTTCCTTCATCCTTTCGGGCGCGGGAAAAGTATATCTCGTTTTTCTTTCCTACAGGCAACATCCAGGATTGGTTCTTCCCTTTTTGGCGGCTTAGATCAGCTCTTTTTCATGCCTTTTCTCCGATCGTGATCTTTTTTTTTCGCGCCGGCCATCGGTCCTCATTTCCCACTGCCGATGTAGTAAACTTTCTCTTGCAGAAAATTCCGGGGCGGAGGCTCCTTTCTCTTTGCGGCCGGAATGCTTCCCGACCTTCTCTTTGGTTTCCACTTCTGTTTGCGCGCCTTTTTCTCCTTCGCATTCTGTAAGGGCAGCAGAAGTCGGAGTCTTTTGGAGGCGGCGCTTGATTGTTTTTTTTTTTTTTCCCTTCCCGAATTGTACCACGATACTTCCCCCCTCCCCACCTTTCCTAGGCCCCTTGTGCCAGGTTCCCCACCCCCCCAAACATCTGGCTCTGAATGGGTTTCGCGTTCTTTCTGACGGGGGATAGTTTCACTTTTCTTTTTTTTCCTTTTCATCCCTCGTGTTTTTCGTAGATAACCAGCTTTTTTTTCCTTCGCCATAAAAGTACATCAAATGAAGAGCTTCCTTCCCCGACGGCAAGCACCTCTGAGTTAGCCTGCACCAGCGGCCCCTCTTTCCAACCTTCTGGCATCCTTCGTCAGCTTCTACTCCTTTTTCTCTGATGGCAACCTCCCTCTATTTCTTTTCCACGAATCGTGGATAAGAATAGCTTCTTCCCCTCAGATCGGGCAAGCCTTTTTCCCAAAGGCGTCGCAAGAGACCCCCCACCCACTTTTCTTTTTTTGCAGTGACACCCCTCCCTTCTTCATCAATGGGGGGGGGGGGGGGGTCTCCCAGGAGAATGCTGCAATCGTTCTTTTCTTTCTTGGCGTGCCGACAAATCGGCAGGTTTTATTTTTTTTGGTCTCCAGACCGCACTCGCGTGTCGCCCTTCCTCCTTTCCCAGGATGATCATATGATAGTAGCCCTTTTTTGAAGGATTTACGCGCGTTCTTGTGACGCTCCTAGACGTTTCCGCGCCGATTTCTGGTTGACATTTCAGTTTCCCCCGAAGTAAGGTTCGTTTTTCCTCTTTCGTTCCCTCCTGAATTCCGAAACGTGTCAGGTCTCTTTTGGCTTCCCTCGCCAATATCAGGTAGGGATTCTCCTTTTCCGGGCCAAAACATCGCATTGCTCTCCTTCCCGAGTTTCTGACCTGCCATGTCCGCCGACGAACCGGCCAGCTTTATCGATCCATGCGAAAACGTCTTCCCCCATCCATTCCAAAGCCGTCACGCCGTTTTTTTGAGAACTTGTACATTTATTTTTTTCTTTGGTCCCCTCCCCCTTTTTCCTGAGATTCGGGCCCTCCCCCCCTAAACTCCCACCTCAGTTTTTTTGATCAGATGTTTTTTTTTTTTCCTCCCTCAGCTGATGATCGTCCTCTTTCGATCCGGCGGAAGGAAAAGTGCTTTTCCACCCTTTTCTTTGCGTCATTTTGTCCTCGATACCTCCTCGCTTCTTTGCCCTGCATCAGCGATGCGTATTGACGGAAACTTTCTCTCCCCCTCCGTATGGACGGGGGTTTTTTGCTCTCTCCGTTTTCGGTTTTTCCTCGTCCGCTGGTGGGATAGAATCGATTTGTCCCCTCCCCACGGAATTATTTTTGGTTCTCGCGCTCCGCCGGTCGTCCCCCTTCTTTTTCCCCCCCAATTTGTCTAGGTCCTTTTCTCTGCAGCGGGTTTTTGGGCAGCCAGAATTTCTTCCATATCGACAAGCTGACCTAACCCCTTTTTTCAATCCCCGATCGTCTCGACCCACAGGCTCTTTCCCTGATAGTGCCTCCACACCTTTTCTGCTTGTTTATTTCCCCAGCTGGATTGAGATAGGAGAACTTTTCTCCCTTTTTTCGGATTGGACAGCGGACGCCCCTTTTTCTCTCGCCAAGCCGTCGGAATTGCACGTGGACGGAAAATGTAGACGTTGCTTTCCTCCTGAAACCCCTGTCCATCGGAGATTTTCTTCCCTGCGTTCAAGCCGGACGGAGGATCTGTCAGTGGTATCCGTCCGGTTCCTCCTTTCTTTCCTCCCTGGCCTGGTTCACTATAACTGTTCTCCTTGCCTTCTCTCCTTGCTCCAACTTTAACAAGGGTCCTCTTCCCTTTTTTGGTTTGGCCGACCAGACCGTAAATTCCCCTCCCGACGGACATAGCTGAGCCATTTCCTATTTCCGCCGATTGATCGTGCTTTTGAGGGTCAGGCAGGCGCACTTTTTCTCGGCACCATCTCGTTCCGGCCGGTTTTCCCATTTTTTCCTTTCTCTTCGACATTGGCCAATCTTTCCTGTGTCCGGCCTCTCTATCTTTTCTTTCCCTTTCCCCGTTTTTTTTCTGAGATCTTCAATCGCAGATTTGTTTCCCCCCGGAGAAAAATGGCCCCTGCTCCCTTCTTCCGGCCTGACGGATTTTTCCTCCCTTTGATTTTCTTGGCTCTTGCCTTTTTTTCATTCCGACGATCATCGGCCGGCATTCCTTGTCTTTCAGGCGCAAGCTGATTGAAGTGCGGTTTTACGGCCTGTCGGCCATTTTTTTCCCCCCCCGCAGAGGCGAAAGGTTTTTTCCCAATCCCCTTTCAGAGAGCCTTGAACTCCCCCTCCTCTGTAGTGCACTCCCCCCTTTCTTTCCCTCTTTTAGGCTTAACCGCTTCACGATAAGGACGTCCTCTTTCTTATGGCGATCTATTCCTGCTCCGACAAATCTGACCATGCCGGTTCTTTTTTCTGGACCCCCCCCCCCCGGTTACGAGAGACTTTTGCCCTGCCTGTTTCCCCTCTCTTCTTGGCGATATACAACGGACGAGTCTTTTCTTGACAATCCGAGGGATCTTCCCCCTCCCCTTTCTAGTCTATCAATACGACTTTCCCTTCTAACGGCGAGCCTTTTTTCCGCCTCATGACATAGACTTTCCCCTTTGTCTCCCTGCCAGAGCGGGGTAGATGTTCAGGTTCGGTTTCAGACTTTTTTTTCCTCTCCCTTCAAGTGGAAATCCACCCTCTTGGAGGTCCCCCCCGCTGCCTTTTCCTTTCTCCCCTTCTACCTATCGCCTTCCTTGTTGTCCCTTACCCCCAAGGGCATACAGAATCCTCAAAGGCGTCGGCTTCTTTCTCGAGGAAGCCCCCCCTGTCTTCCTTTTAGCGATCCATAATCGATAGCTTCCCCCCTCTCCGGCAACGTCAATGCGGAGATAAGGAACCCTCTTTCGCCAACCCGCCATAGGCGGTTTTCTGTTTTCCCCGTAAACGAGCTTTTCCCTACGCGAGCGCTGATGCACTTTCCAACGAAGCGATATCCCTTCTCTTTTGACAAAATGACGCAAACACCCTTCACTTTTCACTGCAGAGGCCTCCTTCTCCCCCTCTCCCCCCTGAGAAGAGTTCCCTTAACGAGGAAACCTTCTCTCCTATTACTTCGGGTAGTTTTCCTTATCTGCGTTCCCCATCATTCCCGTCGCCGGCTTCCGTGATTCCTTTTCGGCGTGAAGGTGCCTTGTTATGGTGTTTTCTTTCCTTTTTCGCATTGGATTCCCGTCCTCGCTGGCCTTTTTTTTTCTTGTTGCTGGTCCGGGCAAAACTCCTCCTCCCGCTCTTCTCTGCACCCTTAATCGATGTTTTTGCCCACAACGAAGATCTTTTTTCCATGTTTCTGTCGATCGACGATCCCCTTCTTGGTTCTGTGAGCGACCCCACGACACCTTTCTCCTACCTCCCCATGCTCATGCACTCCTTTTCCTTTTTCTTTCCGGCTCCCCCCTAACTCCGGAAAATCTCATTCCTTCCTGGCGAGGGCTCCCCTCTCCCTCTTCTTTCCAGACTGATGAAGGAGAAACGCTTTTTTTTTTTTTTCTGCAATCAACGGCATCGGGGCTCATATTTTCCCACCACTGCCTATGCGTTTAAAGCAAGACTCCTGGGCTTCTTCTCCAAATTTCATGGCGGATCCTTCTTGGCGTGCGTGGCACTTCACCGACGTCCCTTTTGGGGCACAATGAGATCATGAGAGTGAGCGCCTTTTTCTTTCCTCATTCTGACCGAACGAAGGGCCTCCCCCGTTCGGGGGCATATTATGGACAATTCTTTGGGTCTTTTTCAGATACTATCCTGAGGAAGCTTCTTTTTTCCTTAGATTTTGGATTAGGCTTTCTTTTTCCCATTGAAAAATCAACATTGGCGGTTCTGCCGTCCTGTTCTTCATTTTTTCGAGATTCCTTTCTTTCCTTTTCTTGACCTT
>Ga0179593_1400824_pt1 | contig 14998 bp, 11 predicted proteins | sample CZODoug2_1_08_16_FD_185931 | JGI IMG/M metagenome (GOLD analysis project Ga0179593, IMG submission 185931) | Vadose zone soil fungal communities from Angelo Coast Range Reserve, California, USA - CZODoug2_1_08_16fungal (PacBio error correction) | ecosystem: Environmental > Terrestrial > Soil >... | reverse complement strand
CACTTTTCGCAGGCTTCTTTCGATGTTGTCTTGTAGGACTCCGTTTGGACCTCTTAGACGCCCCCCGGAAAGTGGCTTTTAGCTTCCGCTTTACTGTACAGCTGTTGACCTTTTACGGACAGATCCTATTTCCCTCTTTTCAAATTCCGACGACAAGGGCCCCCGTCTTCGAGTGAGGTTATTCGTAGTATATGGCGTTCTCATCTTTCGAATCTTCCAAGGACCTTTTCTAGAGCTCGTTAATGCTTCCTTTTCCCTGTTTGTTGCGCCCCTTCTCTACCTTCGTTGTACGACCCCTTGTCCCTTTCGAATTCTTTGCTCGTTAGTAGTTCATTCTTGCCCATCCGATGCGGAAATTGATCAATAGCTTTTTTTTTCCTGCCACCCAAATCTATCATATATGTGCCCGCAACCCAGGGTGGGACTTTTCTAGATCATGTGCGCGTCTGCGTTATGATGTATGTTTCTCAGTCACCAATCTGTTCGGATGGGCGTTCCCATGTGGACGTTTCCGCATTGCTGAATTGTCTGTGTTGTTTGTTCCAGTTGTGTACTTGGACATGCTCGTTGCTCAACGATGGGTTTCCTTTTATTCAACGCACAGTTGATCGGTAGAAGGCTATGCCACTGTGGCACTCACAAAAAATTGCATAGTTTCCCTCCCCCTGATGTATCGCAGCCGTGCATTCAACTATAACTCCGGGCTTGAAGTTTGCTTGATTTGATCGTAACCTCGGTACCGTTCTTTTTACGATAGAAATTTCCTCGGGGCCCCTTCACCCTAGATTCACGTAGGTGGCCGTGGAGGCGACCTTCGGAATGCCCGGTCTTGTAAGGTTTCTTCCAATTGAAACCGAAACGATTCTTTCACTGCTATATATCTTTTCCCATGTATCACCCCCCTTAAAGTCAAGACCCGGTTTCGCCCCATCTTCATTTGTCTATTTCCATTCTTTTTGAGTTTCTCTTCAGTTTTGATTTCTCTCTTTTTTTTTTCTGCTGCTCTTTAGAAGAGGAACTTTCTTCGGAGACAACTCACCCTCTTCCCATTCACATGTCCCTTCGTGTTCCTTGCTCATACTTTTCGCTCTTTCATCACAGGCCCACCCCCCCCCCCCCCACAACCCTCCACCCACGTCTCTGACATGTCTTGGTAAAAGTCTCGGACGTGTTTTTACCCTATCCCATTCCCAGTTTATGTCTTTTAGGAGTCCTTTTGCAGTCGATTATACACGCCCACGTTCTGTGACCGGGCCGTTCGTATTAAGGACATTTCGCGTCCATTTCGCCTATCCACATCTTGCCGCGGGGCTCACCCCCCTCGAAACAGAAAGTATTCGTGTCGTCTCGTCTCCGTTACACCTGGGATGGAGTCCTGTCTCACTCCTTTGCCGAAACCCTCCTTAATAGTCCAGTGTTTGTTTTCTTTTGTTTGTTTGGTGCACGATTCCTATCCCCCCTTCCCCACGCCGCGCCCCCACCTGGAACTTTGAACAGTGTTTTTCCTTAGTGCAAGTTTTCCCCGCAAGATGTGACGCTTCTCTCCCATGAGTTATATCACTTTCCTTTGGATTATCCGTTTCGAGCAGTTTTTAAAGGAGCCCTCTATCTCTCTTAGATTTGGCTACAATCGGTTTATCCTATTCTGATTTGAACCGCACCGATCGCGGTTAGTTTTAGTGGAACTCAAGATTGACGTACATCTCTCTTTTATCGACGTTTGAGGAATGGGCCCTAGTCAGTAACAATATCGCCCTAGACTCTTCGCATGCACCACGTTTTTTTTTCTCTCCAGCAAAAAACACCTTTCGCGATTCCCTCTAGCTTTTTCATTGCCTGGGAAACTCGGTTTTGATTTCTGCTAGACTTTGAAAGAATCTGCCTCCGTGGAGTCCTGCTTTTCTCCAGAAGTTCATCCTTCACTTTAGACACTGTAAGAGACTTTGCTGCGTCTCATGGTCCGCTTTTTTCTTTTTTTCTAAGCGTGTCTTACTCGTTTTCTACCAGCCCGGTGGGACGACATTAAACCATCGTGATGCTGCCCCTTGGTAACTCCACGAGTCGGGCCCTAATGTGTTCCGGTTCAGCCAAGAAAGGCACCTCCCTGTTGGCGTTTCTGTTTATTCTCTGTTGTCTACTCGCCGGCGCGTTGCACAGCTTTGTGTTTCCTTTTTAAGTACTCATTTCGTTAGTGGCTCTGACTTCCACCTACGCTCCGCGACTCATAACTATGGTGGGCGGATGGATTTTGACTTTCTGAGTTGGATGATTTCATTTGCTTATCCTGTGTAAGGATTTGTTTTTTGGCACCGCTGGTCTTGTACGTTGTTACTTTACGATAAATTTAGTGCCCGGTCAACTTTGCCGCCCTCTGACGATGGAGGAGGATCCCCATGCGATTGCACTTATACTGCAGTTAGAACATCTGTCTCTTCCTCCTACTTGTTTGGTTTTAGGTTACTGTTCCTCTTTCCCTCTCGTGGCTTTTCCGCATCGTCGCATTGCGTGTGATTGACCTTTTTCCTTCCTGTATCGTACCGCCGAACTTTATGCCCGTACCAACCCTTTCACCACATCGGCTCTGTACTTCCCCCTGCATCAGCTTATGCACCCCAGTCGCAGCGCTCTAGAAAACTTCTTCCTCTTTAGCAGAGTGGGTCTCCTTTATACTGTTTTCTCCCGCCTTCCCCTCCATTCATCCGTCTAATGAGCTCGTCTCCGACGTCGCGCTGAAGGTCATCGTAGCAAACCCGCCCATCACATGAAACCAGCAGCGGCCGTTATTGCTCTTGTGCCAGAACACCTCTCAAAAATCGTTCGCAGTTAAGCGTCTTTACCTCCCTCTAACAAGATTTTTTTTCTTACCGGCAAAATTATTGTCGCAAGAACGTCAAGACCTGCCCTCGCACCTCCGTCCCCACCAATTTTTTTTTTTTGGAGTTGCCAAATTCTCCTTTCCTTCTTTCTTCCGTTGAGATGTTTTAACTTTTCCGCGATGACGAGAGCAACTGAGTTCTGTCTTCCAGTTTTTTCACTTCCTCGTCACTGAAGATCCCGAGACAACGGCCCAACTGCAATGTCGACAGAATACGTTTCACCTTTTTTCTGTTTGCTTTTATATTCCTGGCCCACGTAGGTTGAAGGCGAAGCTGAATGGGAAGCTCTCATTCTTACTCTGTCCAGTTCCCGAGATCAGTTTTTTACTGTCCTCTTTTTAGATAGTCACTAACCCGCTGAATATTTGAGCCCTGCCCATCCTCGGGTTGTTCCAACAACCTGTGTAAGGATTTAGTCGCATTTTTCTCCTCACGCGATCAATTTCCCCACTTTTTTCGAACCCATCCCCCTGGGCAATTATGCACTTTTTCTTCCTCGGCAAATCGTGGTTACGTCAGTTACCCCTTTTCAGGTACCCCTCCCAATCTTTGTTTACGCTTTTTATGGGTTTGGTGTATGTCATTTGACGGCCCCTGAGGCATGTCCCACTCGTCCCCCCGGTGTTTGAATTCCGACCCAGGTACTCCCCATCATTTTTCCAAGTTATCATTGCTCCCTCTCTATGATCCTACCTCTTTCTTTGAGTTGGTGACGGCCCCGGCCAACTTGGTCAGTTTTGATAATGCCCGACGCAAATTGTCTGATTCCGGCATCTCCTCGCCCATGATGAACGGCTTCTAACTCCGACACCTCTTCCATTCCAGAAATAACTGGGCCCAAATACTTGTTTATTCTGTCCACTCCTTTACTATTTACCTTTCCCCCATTTCCCCCAGTACTTAGATTTCTCTTTGAGTAGCTAAGTCTTGTCACGTCGCCCTAGAAGTACCATTCCAATCCACTACTGTGCTTTCTTGTTTTTATCTCGACGACCCCTGTCGCTTCATTTTAGGTCTTTTTATTTTTTTCCCCCCACCCTCTAAGTATTGATCCAACATACTTCTCTTTTACATCGGCCCAAGTGATGTTTTCAGAAACCCCCGGGTGTCTCGGACCTTCATGTGTCTACACCTTAGACAGAGCATCAGCCGCTACGTTCAGAGCAATCTTTTCCGGGTTCCAGTTTTTTGAGAACAAGTCCAGACAGGCATGCAGGCACTTTCTTTACTCCACCAAAGTCCTTACTGTTAAGTCAGGGCGTCTGTGTTCCCTTCCCACCCGGCGAAATGCGATATCGCAATCCCGAGTCCCCCGGCTTTACGACATCCTATTGGTTAGCTCGAGGACTTGTTGCAGACGAACACGCGTCATCCTCCAACTCGATTTTCTCTAACCGAGAGTACCGGTTTTTGGGATTCCCAAGTGTTGCGTACGAGGTATCCTCCACAATGTTTCCAACTTTCTCCCTCCACTGGCAGCCACACCTTCTGATTCCCAAGCATTTTTACCAAATCCCACTTGGCCCAACCCCACGCTTTAGATTCCTCCCCTGGCCCGCTCTTCTGCGCAGCCCATTACCCCGAAAATTGTTGGGACAAGACCCCCTTTTTACATCGATACCACCCCCCCCCCCCCCCCAGATCGAGGCGGATTTGTCTTCCCTTCAAACATGGGTTGCCTTGCAATCTTGCGCTTTTGGTCCCACGGATGCTGCCCCATTCCCCTCAGACCTCGAGTAAGTCAGTTTACCCTTCCCCGATGCCAATCATTTCCCTGTGGCGGACGTTGTGTAAACTTACCTTTCGCTGATTTTTCTTTAAAACGTCGCCTCAGAATTAGATCTACTTTACGTCCCGTTTTTGACCCTATCGACGAATCGCCCCTGCCAGATCTTCTATCCATTCGCTTTTTTATCTGGGCCTTTAAGACGGTGCCCAAGGTTTTTTTCTCGCAATTGTGCTCCCCCCCTGATTCCCTCAGCGGGGTGTGTAGTCCGTTCAAGTCGACACCCTATCCGTCTTCCGTTGTGTTTCTAAAAACCACCCCCTTTCATCCGAATTTCTTCCTGGCGGTGTTTCGCCAAAGTACTATCTCTCCCTCATTCCGGTGTTTTTTCGATCATACTTGCCCTACAGCTGCATCCGTCAGAGTCATTTTTACGCCGTGTGTTTTTGTCTAGCATCGTCCCACTTCCCCCCCTTCAACGTGGACCTTTGGTCGTTCTCAACGCGCAAGCTGCTATCCCGTAAGACTTTCGATAACCGTTCACACATTCCGTCCCTCCCATCCACCGCCCCGTCCTCTGAGTGAGGAAATGAAATGGCCGTTACATCGATATTTTGCCTTGTCGCCTCGTCGATCGGTCCTCCCCCTTTTCCGTTTTTGTTCCGTTTAGTGGGTGGTCCCTTTGTGTTGCCCTCCCAGAGAGACAAGTGTATCCGCCAAGTCGGCCACGTGGTCCTCTTTCTGTGTAGGTATGTTGGTTTAATCGCTTCGGCGTTCTTACCCGCGGTTGTTAACCGAACCCTCTCCCTGCTGCTAACCCCTTTGGACATGATATAAGGCTACTCTGCTTTTTCTGATTTAACGTTTTCCCCCCAATTTGATTTCTTTTCTTTTTCGATAGTATGTCTGGTCTCCTTCCATTTTTTGCTTTTTCTGTGTTTACAGTGGGTATTGTCCCTGCTAAAGTTGAGGCCTTCCCTTGTCTTGCCCCATTTTCTTTCTGCGGACCCAGTTGACTTGTTTTAATTTGCACCTCTTCCCTCCAGGGTTTTCTTCGCACCCACAAATCAATTTTCATTTTGTAACGAATATGATGACCTTTGAATTCCTTCTTCAAGCATTCCCCTTCGCGCCCTGGCCTTGATAGTTTTCGGGATATTTTCGTAACTCGCTTACGCTGGTCTGGCGATCATCCAGCCTGGTGTTTTTTTCAACTGCCCTGAGTTTCCTCCGTCACTTTTTTCTTGAAGTCCGGGCAGGCCCGGGCTTGACGTCTGGACTCAAACTAAACCCGGAAAACGCTGCTCTTTTTTCCCTTCGGATGTTTATCTCTGGTTCGTTAAGTTCCACCCACTCCGCTAACTTTAAGTACGACACTGTCTGTCCCTTGAGCCTTTTCCATCTCGTTCTTTCTTTCAAGTGTTTCATCTTGCGGTTTTTATGGCTAGCCAAGAGGTCATCTCTCCAACTTGTTCGTCTTCGCCTAGAAAACGTTGTATTTAGTGCTAACGCTGTCCTAGTGCGGATTTTTATCCGTATCTCTATTGGTGAACACCAACGGTGAGGGGACCTTTTCCGGTAAGCGATTCCAGGTCACTGAGGGTCCCTGATCACCCACATTCCAGTTTTATTGTACCGGTCTGGACTCCTTTCGTGTCGCGTTAGCCACTCCCTGTCCATGTGTGGTGTCTGTATTCAGAACTCTTTCCGGTCTTTCCCACTACTGTCACCCCCGTCTTGCTTTCTCCTGAGCCCGTTTGTCCACATGAAAGAACAGTTTAGAAATCCTTTCTACGTGATCCCGTTGAACGCTGTTTCTTTGCTTCTTTGATTATTCTCATGAAATTTACCTCGTTGCCGTCCTCCTCTTCTTCCTTACCCCCAACTCACTTCCTCACCACAGATTGGCGGTTGTGCCCGACAATGTTGTTCGCCCTTCCTGAAACCGACCGTTTTCACTCGCCATTTTTTTTATTTCTCTTCCTTTTCTTTTGGGTTATTCTTTATTTTTCGCAGCCCAGGACGGATCGCGCCGCTGTATTTTTTTGTATTATGTGGACGACGAAATTCCTGACTGTTTGATATTGCCCAGCCGCTCGATTGTCACCCTGTAGAGTTCTATCCAGAACTAACTGAGATGATACGGAGTATGGTCATCGTCATTCACCTTCAGATTCGACGCACTTTTCTTTCGCCTTCACCTTTCGCGCTGTACAGTCCCCAGGCCCCGTTGCGTATCTCCTCTTTACTGTCGGGGATAGTGTCGATTCCTTGTGTGCAAATACGGCTTCATGTTCATTTTCTCTCTCAGCCGCCTCTTCGCCGGCGCTCAATTATGGTAGCCTTGCGGGATATCTTGAGTTCGATTAGCTTTGAAGGAGTTGATCGCAAAGCTGTTTCGCCGTACGAACACCGAACAAGCGTTTGATGTTAAATTTAACTCAGAGTTTTTTATTTGTTGAGTGGTTCCCGTGTTTTATCTCCCACGAGCGTCCTAATGTGGTTTCTTTCTGCCTCTGGTTTCTAGATGCGCGTGCCACTACTCGGTGTGTGCGCTGCCATGATCAAGCGTCGGCGCGGCTATTCGAAAACAGTGAGATCCTCCTGCTCGTCTCTAATCATGAGTGCTTTCGGTCCTTTTTCGATTCGTTGTCATGGTGTTTATGGTTTTGTTCATATCATATTTGGATTGAGGATTTGTAGTGTCAATGCTGATGTTTTCCCGGAATTCACCTTTCTTACTATTCACCATAAGGGGACCGATTCCTCCAAGCGACTCACTTTCCTCCGATGGAGAAGTATTAAGCAGCGATTGCAATTTAGTTAGAAATCTTTTCTCTTTTCTCCTTCCTTTCTCCTTCTTGTTTTGTTTTTTCTACGGCGTAAGGCAATTTCTCTGTTCTTGTATCAATTTCCGCCGTTAACTTTGTGTGGCTTCTAGGTCACCTTCATTTTTTTCCAATTAGACCCAGAGGTTTTCTTCACGGACCCATCCTTCCCTGACACCTCCTTACCACAGGAATCGTCCCATCACTCCCCTGTAGCTCTCCAGTCTCTTCCTCCCCCACTTCTACATGGCATGTTTCGTGAGAGTTTTCTTCCTCTATACCCGTTTAAGAACCGCCCAGCTCCCGCCGTCTGAACTGCTCCCCCCCCCCCCTCCTTGTAATGCGCCGGCATTCGTCCAACCGAGTCCCCCTCACCCACCAGGGGTGCTAGCCTTTCTGTGCCAGGAAAAACGGTCCCCCACTCCTCCTCCCAGGCGTGCTTCCCTTTCATCCTCACCCGCTTGTTTTTTTCCGCCCAGGCAATCTTTTGTCCACTCCTTCACTACAGCTGCACCTCTCCAAGACGGAACCAGTCCGGAGCAGGCTACGTTCCTTCGCGGTTTCTATTAATGGCGGCGGCGTGCTTCTGTCTCCCGCTCCATTTAGCTTTTTTAATTTTGAACCTACCCACTCTCTCCTTTCGCCGCACTCGCCTAATAACTGAGGTTTGTTTTTCTAACATTTTACTCTGCGCGCGGCCTTGCATGTGGAGCTGCAGGGCGTCCTGAAGTTTCGCATTGGATGGGCCACATCTTTCTCCTTCTCTAACAGAACGCGTTTTTTTCCCTTTTGCTGGCCTCTTATCCCCCTAATAAGTACCCTCGAGCGTTTTCCTTCTGACTCTTTCCAGGATTCGTCGCCCCCCTATCGAAAACCTCAGTGCGCGCCCCGTCCCAATTTTTCTCTAAAATCCCCCCTATCTGCCAGGCACCATTTTTCACATCTCGAGCTGCACAACGTCGTTGTTCTTTCATCAGGTTTGCCGCCAATCTTTTTACTAGGCCTGGAGGGTTTGGTACGTGCATCCCCCCTTTTGATACGGCCGTTACGGAAAAATGGCAATGTCTCCTTTTTCCGACTCCCCTCCAAGCAACCTGTTTGTAAATTCTGTGATGACTTACTAATGATTCCCTACACTTTGTTTTCTTTTTTCCTTCATTTGGTGCCTTCCCCCTTCACGACCCGTGTGCAGATGTTTCCCCGGAGTCCTCTCTTTTTTTTTCTAAATGCGCCGCCCAGGCTGACGTGGGTTCTACTCTCACTCCCACGCTTCCCTTTCCCATTCAACATCACTTTGACATATTTTTTATCTGTCCACTCGTTCCTTCGCCCCGTTCCCATGGTTCCATCGTACTGTCCAGGCGCTTGTCCCGCTCTCTCCGCCGTGTTTCATCACTAGCCCTCTAATTGAATCCACACTCAACTACGGCATTTCCGGCATATGTCTCGACGTCACCTGTCGTCTTTCCTTCCTTTGACAGCTTCACCCCCCCGTTCTTCCTCCTTTTTCTCACATCCGAGCAGAGATTCCCCCCGGCCCCAAACTTGCGCTTGTTTTTCCCTCCACCGGGTCGTCTGACTCCGGAGTGTTGTAATATAAATTCGACCTCTCAGCTCCCTTCTAGTTTTTTTTTTTATCTTTTTCGCGCCGAACAGGGTTGCCGGTTGCTTCTCCTCAACAATTCCTTACGTTGATCACTTCGAGTGGAAGGTTCACCCCTGAAGAGAATCCCCAAGAACCCTCGTCCGCGCCCTCTTCCAATTCGCTTTTTTCTTAGATGACTGACTGCTGCATCTCATTCAACTTTTCCTCCTACTTTTTCCCGTCGACACTGATTTAGTAGTTTTTGTTAACTTCCCCCCACACACTTTCTTCACGGTCACTTCCTTCCAGGTCCGAAGACATGGTCCAGCCATGTTTCGAGTGCCCACTTTCTCCTGACCCAATCCACGGTCCACAAACATCATGAGGCAATGCGGACCCACTCCTACTGGTGGTCCACCATCCCCACTTCTTTCTTCCAACCTATACCCTCCCCCTCTATCCCAGAGATCGAGGCGCCCCCCCCCACGAGATTACACCTTGTTGTTCTTACTTTGCGATTGATTAACCCCCCAGTGTATTCGGAACTCCCTCATCTATTAAGAAGGCATACTTAACACCGACCAAATTCCAAACGACTTTCCGTCCCCCCTTTTTCCGCTTGGTGGCCCCCCCAGGCGAAGCCATTCCGTGAAAGTTAACGCTCGTGATCCTCCCTCCCCCAGATCGGCTATCGACCTTCCGCCGTATTCTCTGTTCCCTCCCTTTCTCTTGCGTTTGGTTCTTTTTCCTTTTGAACCCCTCTTGAACAAGGGTACGGCTTTCCGTTGATGAGTGCTAAGCTGCCTAAACCACCGTTGGTTGTAGACGCATGGATCCCCCAACCCCACTTGGCCATTCCCCTCCATTTTTGCCTCTCTTAGGGTCGCCAACTCATTCTTCTTCCCCCCCCGGTTGCAGGACCGCTCTTTGTTTCCACGCACGAATCTCGCATTCCTGGTATTTTCCTGTGTTTTTGGGTAGTCCCTTCCCGTACGTTCAAAACAACAGGGTTTGGAAAAACCTTTCTTTTGTCTTCTCTTATCCTTCAAAGCGGAGACACCACACACAGATTGCGATTCCCCCTATCACATTCCTTTACCATCCCTTGCTCCCGGCCAAGCGAGAATGACCCGATCACCTAGGCGGATGCGATCCCTGACCCTGGAGGCCCTGATCTCGTATACTTTACGCCAATTTCGTTATTAGATCGGTAATGTCGGCTTCTTTGTTGCCACCCCAGGCGACATATGAGTGGACAACCCCGACGTCTCTTTTTTTTTTTTTTTTTTTGAAAGATTTGCTCGTTGGTTACGCTTTCCAGACCGTTTCGTCTTACCAGAAGTTTGTTCTTTTGATTTTCGCTCCACTCGAAGTGTCCTGCCACAACGCGTGGTCCCTTTTTAGCTCAGCCCGCCTCATCTTTCTGCGTGTCTCGATAAGTGATGTCTCTTTGGCGTCAGACAATTTGTTGCGTCTGATTTTGCGATTCGACCCCCCCATTTTGCCACGCACATTGCGACTTCTTGTCTCGTTTTTTGGGCCTTTTCACTTTTTTCCCTCCCCAGTTGGGTTCCCGGTGCCCCACAGTTTTCTCTGCTCACTTGGGAAAGATGCCATCGTACCTGCCCTTTCCACTTCGCCCCAAAACCAAACCGTACCACCCCCTTTCCTGTACGACGCGCTTGAGGCTACCCTTTCCCGGTTCCAAGTCCCCCCCTTAAAGTTCTTTTCTTCTTGCCTATCGGTACGCTCTTGTTGTCTTTTCTCCTGGCATTCTTGTGTCCCCTTCCACTTTTCGCCCCCCTTTTGAGCTGTAAGGAACTTTGTGGAGGAGACATTCGCCCCCTATGCCCCCTTCGGGAGTCGGATTCCCCACGCCACCCTAAACCGCTTGCTCTTTTTTTGTAGCGGCTGAGCTCGTTTCGACTTTTTCCTTCAACATCGGAAAAGTCCAGACGCCCGGTTTTTTCCCCTCTCTTAAATTCGGGCGTTTTGATTGACTTCTCTTCTCTCTGAGTTATCAGATTCGAGCATTTTTTCCTGGCTCTGCCCCGTCATGTCCTCCTTTCCCGTTGCTGAGAACCTCCCATTCCCCATTCCTAGTTGCCTGATTGTTCAGGGGACCTAGTGATTTATCCCTATCGCTCTCCTTTTCAATCCAATCTTAGGACCCTGGTTTGGAAAAGGCCATTGCCTTCTTCAACTCCGTACTAACGGAGACCCGATACCTCATATTTGTCCCCGTATTTTATGGACGACTTGGCGGTAGCGTGGAGTCCCCTCCAATTTAAGTCCATTTTGTGGTCTGCGGCGGATTCCCCGTTGCAAGTTGCCTCTTCCCTTGCGCCTCCTAAAACACTTGCGCTTCTTGGGCCCGTCCACCAAACTCAAACAGCAAGTGGAGGACTAATTTTAAGTCTCGCTAAACTTGGACACGCTTTTGTCCTGTGCTTTCATGTGCAAGTCTTTAAGTCTGCCGAAATTTTCCGAAGGGGACACAGATTCATCCCCCACCTCAGCTCCCCGTTACTCCACAGCTTATTTTACATGTCAACGTTAATGCCCTCCCTTACTTATGTTTTTTTTATCCCTCCCCCCCCCCTTGCGTTTGGGATAAAGTCGGGGCTCTTTTTTTTCTATCCCAAGTGGGAGTATTTGCGCTGTTCTTTTTCTATCTTCTATCAAATCAAGCCGAGATGACCCGCTTTCGATCTTTCCTCCGATTAGTATCTCATCTCCCTGCCCTCTTCGTTTCGGTTCTCGACGGTCTCTTTGGTTAGAGTTCCCTTCTTCCTCTCGACGTCGCAGCTTCTCCATGTCCCGGGTTCGTCGCGCGTTTTTGCCCCCCGTCTCCCAAAACCCCCCTTTGAGTTTGCCTCTTTTCGACTCGGGATATTCGTTGGCTAGTTCCTTTTTTCAAACGTACTTCGCGAACTTTTTCTGCATTCTTCGCCATCCGTCAGTTTTTCATCTCACGCCGTCTCCTCAGTCCCTCTGAGTTCTCCGTTTTTCCCTTCTTTTGTTGGTGAGAAGGCGGATAGAAAGAGGTTGTGTTCCATTCCTCCCCTCACCGAGTGTGATTGTTTTTTTTTTTTGTTTTGTCATTTTTTTTCAAGGAGCGGGTCTCTCTTCTTTTGCTGGTGTTTCGTTTGTACCCTTCCTTCCCGTCACGCTGGTTGGTTCTTTTCGGGTTTTCTCGCTGCTGTCCCGTCTTTTGCTGATTCTTCTCTTACTTCAAGCGTCGGGATTCTTTTTATTTTCTTGCAAAAACGTATCGTCGACGACTTCTTGATCGCGAACCATCATGGAGACTTTTGCTATGCTTCGGCGACTTGATTTTGCTACCTCCTTCTGCCTGCAGTGAGCCGATGGCTAGGGAGATTTGTTCTTGTGAACCGCTTCTAACCGTGTCGATTGCTTTATCACTGCAAGTGACCTCTTGAACCGCGCAATTCGCCCGATTATCGTCCAGGACACCCTCCCCCCCCTCGTCTTTTCAGGCTGACTCAGTTAGAATGTTTTCCTCCCCCATCCTTTTTTTTTTTGAGATAGCACTTCGCAATACGTTCTCTGGTTTTTCCACCCTTCCTCCATCCCTCCGTCCTTCTCTGTGTGCCGTCTCCATTGTCCATGGATTGTATCACTCAAACGGTTCGTGACGTCTTTCCGACCCCACCCTACCTTCCAATGGTTTGACCACAAGGGCCCAGCTTTTAGCCATCTCAGTCGCACGCGGCCTTCTTCCAACTTCTCCATGGATCTTTCCCTCGCGCGTCTTCGCAGTTTATACCGGTTTCACGCCTACGCAAGCTCGACGCTTTTTTCCCCACTGAGCTCTCACTCATTGTCCAATCTTTCTTCTTCACCAACCCGTGAGCAAAACCCACCAGCTTGCGTTACTTTCTTGTATCTGAACCCCCGGCACACCTCTTTCCCGCTCGTTCCCTTCCCAGCATCACGTGTCGTTTCGTTTCTCTACTCCAAACCTTTTCGACCGACGTCATTTATCTTCCCCCCGTAACGGAACCCTTTCCTTTTCACGCTCTCTTCCGGTTTATCTGCGGAGCGGCGCCTGAGGCCAATTGCTCCATTTCTCTCTTTTTTTCAAAGGACTCTCGCCACGAATCTTCCCATGAACAGCAACCGTCGCACGACTCCTCCCTCGTGGTTTCTTGGCGGTTTAACCAGTTTTTCCTCTCCTTTGCCCCCCTACCTCCCCCACCCCTTTGAACAGAGTTTGTACTACGTCTCTCTTCCTTTCATGTCCCCCCCCTTTCGCCTCAACTCACGCTCTTTCCTTTCTGCGGTAAGTACATAACCGGTGAAGTTCCCTCCTCTGCCTTACCTGGAATTTTCACTGATTTTCGCCATCTCGTCAACTTCATTGCTCTCCCCCTGTCCTTGGGCTCGAACCCCAATCCCCCTCCCCCGTCCCCAATTCATTCCGAGTGGCGAGCATCGCCGTACCGGGCTTCCCACATCCTTGACACGTGGTACCCTCGGAGTATTTTTGCTATTCTCTTGATCTATGCCCTCTTCTTGTGAATTCGTACCTTAGCCTTCCTGACTGTACCCTCAAAGCGTGTCCAAGGAGGCAATAAGAATTACTTCCTTCGTTCTGTTTGTCTTTTTTTAGATGCCCCGTGCAACTCTCCGTGTTGCAGTTCAGTGTGCTATGGGTCGACTTTTTTTATTCCACACTCCGTATAAACCCGCCACGTTTTTGTAACTCCGACCGCCCTTTTACCCATTCTCTACATAAACTGTACAATAGGCTTTTGATGGTCCCTTTCGCTCCGTCCTTTACCGGTTCCCCCCCGTCCCAGTACGGTCCCTTCTCTTATTCCCGAGATTCTTTCTTTCTAATCAGCCCTTGAAAGGCCTCTAAGTTGCCCACCGGCATGGGTTTGTTGCTTGTCTCCGACGCACTCCGGGCCCGCTCATGTTCGGGCATCGCCCCATTCACTTCGAAGATGCTCACCACTTTCTGCAGCAGACTTTTCAATCCAACTGGCGCGCGTTCCCGTACCAACCCCCCTTTTGTTTTTTTGTCTTTCGGAGTTTTGACCTATCCTGAACTACGCCGACGTGAACCCGCGCATCGGTTTCCGTTTTCATTTTTGTTCCCGACCCCTACCCTTCGGCATGCCGGACTTTCCCAGCCTTAGTGCCGCCTGCGCTTGATTTCCCCCATCGGTGAATTCCGTATCTCCCCCCCAGACACTCGTACAGAGTTTTACACAGCTATAAGCGTTTCGTTGAATGGACTGCTTCAGCCTTCCTTAACGGTTAATTCATCTTTTTTCCTCCCGATTCTCCGCGGTGGGCGAGGCCCGCCCTTGGTCCGTACTCGTTCAATTTCACTCCCTTTTCCTCCGTCCCCCAGATTTTCCCTCTTGTAGGCCAAACTCCTGAGACACCAACGTCCCCCTCTCAAACACGCATCCGCAGCCTCCCTGCCAATGTCGGGCAAACACCGAAATGGTCAGACCATCCGACCCGAATTGGCTCCCCCTCTCCTCTTCTCAGATTACTCTCGCCGAGTCGCGGCCTTTTTCTCCCTTTCCCCCGTTGGGCTCTGAGGGGTTGTTCCACCACCGGTCCCTCAAGGACTCCGCATAGATGCGATTCATTACTAACTCTTCCCCCTTTATTTTTCCCCTTTTCTAAGTTGTTCCCCCCTGCGTTTGGTGGGCCCGTCTCGATATTACGAGCTACTCCTGAAAGTTTTCAGGGTTCACGATTTTTTCGGCCAGATCGCCGCCAAGACCTTCTCTTCATCACCTTTCCTTTTTCCTCTTCATCACTCCTTGAGCCGGGGACAAGTGGTGAGATTCACCCGTTGGAATCTATAGTTCCGGGAGTCTCCTCTCTTGATGTGGCTAACTCAGAGCCCCCCCAACTCTACCCGTTTCCTTTTTCCTCTTCCTTACCCACCACCCCCCCGTCCATAATCCGGATGTCCGTTCCCTCCTTTTCCCAA